>Ga0075420_100005412_pt1 | contig 11228 bp, 8 predicted proteins | sample SoiMetdeltSBSDD4_FD_75296 | JGI IMG/M metagenome (GOLD analysis project Ga0075420, IMG submission 75296) | Bulk soil microbial communities from a Populus tree surrounding site in Tennessee, USA - Soil MetaG P. deltoides SBSDD4 | ecosystem: Environmental > Terrestrial > Soil > Tree plantation... | reverse complement strand
GCTCGGTGCCGAACATCTCGAACGCCGCGGCCGTGATGGGCAGATATGCGATGGTGTTGGACTGCCAGATGGCGTTGAATCCCTTCGGCGTGACGCCGATGATCGTGTATTGCTTGCCACCGACGCGAAGCTGTTTCCCGATGGCGTCGGACGTACCACCGAACTGTGATCTCCAGTACCCATGCGACAGCACCGCGACGGGCGTCCCGCCCGGCGTGCGGTCTTCGTCGGCGGTGAAGTATCGGCCGATGAGTGGCGGCGCGTCGAACATTGGCCAGAAGCTCGAGCTCACGAGGCCGACGTAGAGCATCCGGGCGTCGGTGCCGGTACCGACGACGCGCTCGTCCTGATAGACGGCAGCGGCGGCGTCGAACGCGCGCGTCTTGTCGCGCAGCTCGGCGTAGCGCAGGTAGCTGATGTTGTTGTCGATGCGCTCGGTGCCGTCGGCGCGCGGGCGGCGAAGGTAGATGCGACCGACGCGATCCGAGTCGTCGAGGAACGCCGGCGGGCGGAAGAGCAGGCGGTCCACGATCTCGAACATGGTGGCGTTCGCGCCGATGCCTAACGCAAACGTGAGCGCGAGCGCCGCGCTGAAGCCGGGCGCGCGGCGGAGCTGGCGGAACGTATAGCGCAGGTCGTCGCGCAGCGCGTCGAAGCGCTCGAACATGGTCAGGGTCTCCTGGCGGTGTTTGGCCGCCGCGAGCAGTCGAGGACGGACTTCCTCGAGCGCGCCGAAGCGTCGCAGCGCTTCGGCCTCCGCCTCCTCGCGACTCAGCCCGCGGGCGACGAGCGCGTCGGCCCGCATGGCGAGATGGAAGCGGATCTCGTCGTCGGTCTCGGCCTCGACGCGCTGGCGTCGGCGGAGCGGGATGAGGAGGGCGCGGCGAACGCGTGGCGGGAGCACGGCCGGACCCGTTAGGCTGGCTGCGGGGTCGTCAGAATCCCGGTGACCGTCTCGGCGTACCGGAGCCACCGGGCGGTCTCGTTGCGCAACTCGGCGCGTCCGGCGGGGGTGATATTATAGTAGCGCGCCTTCCGGTTGTTCTCCGTGACGCCCCACGTGGCGGCGATCGCGCGTCGCTCCTCGAGGCGGTACAGCGACTGGTAGAGGGCGCTGTCGACGACGTCGAGGTTTCCGGTCGCGCGCTCCTCGATCCAGGCGGTGATCTCGAACCCGTGCATCGGCCCCCAGGTCAACGCCTTGAGGACGAGGACGTCGAGTGTGCCCCGGAGGACTGCCAGCGGTTCCATCGCCTGGTCTCCTTACAGGTTCTGTATAGAGTCGGTGCGGGGCCGTTCGGTGTCAATAGAGAGTTTGCTACCAAGGCGGCGCTATGGCGAACAAGCGGGACGCGGGAGACGCAGCCCGCGCCTGACGGCGCGGACGCGGCGGGCCGCGGCACAACCGGATGATTGCGCGCGCCAGAACCGACTCGGCCCAGTCTGACGCATCACGTTTCTTGGGAATGGCCCACGGGACGCCAGTGTCCCAATAGGCCGTTACCCCCAATCACCCGAGCTTTCGCGGACGCCATGCCCGTTCGTGGTGTCGGTGGCATCCCGTCCCCCGCGGGCCGTTCCCGCGTCGCGCGCCGTCAGGCGCGCGATCCGCGTCTTCCGCGTCCGGTTGTTCGGCGCACCGCCAGCCAAGTCGAGCATTGACGTGACGCTTCCACCCCGGGAAGTTCTCGCACGTCCCCACTCAAAGAGATCATGGTCGCACTCTTCGCGCTTCTGCTGGCCGCCAGCACGGTCGCGGACACGACGAATTACATCGTTCTCAACCACGGCCGGCCCGCCGGCGACATGCGGGTCATCAGCGGCGGTGACTCCATCGTCGTGCGGTTCCAGTACCAGGACCGCCAGCGCGGCCCGAGGATCGAGACGCGTTACCGCATCGCGAACGGGCGTGTCGTCGCGATGGAGACGCGCGGGTTCTCGCCCGACGGCGTCCTCGGGCCCGTCACGGAGCGCGTCGATCTCTACGCCGACTCGGCGCGATGGATCTCCGGGTTCGATACGACCCGCGTCCGGAGCGATGCCGCCGCCTTCTACCGTCTCCGCTCGGTCTCGCCTTACGACGACGCGCTGCTCGCCCGACACCTGCTCGGCCGACCGAGTCGGTCCGGAAAGCTGCTCCCCGGCGGCAACGCGCACGCCGAAGTCGTCGCCGACACGACCGTCACCGTGAATGGATCGGCGCGGCGCATCAAGCTCGTGTTCATCGACGGGGTCGGACTCTCGCCGAACTCGGTCTGGGTGGACGAGCGCGACGCCTTCTTCACGAGCGGTGCCAACTGGTTCATCCCGGTGCCGCGCGGTGCCGACGCGATCCTCCCTGCGCTGCGCGAGATCGAGAAACGGCATCGCGCCGCGCGATCCGAGGCGTTGGCGAAGCGACTCGCCCCCGCCCCCGCTCGGTCGCTCGTCATCCGCAATGGCGACGTGTTCGACAGCGAGCGCGGCGTCATTCGCCCGCGGACGACGGTGGTCATCGAAGGCGATCGGATCCGCGCGGTCGGCCCGGCGGACTCGGTGCGCGCGCCTGCCGGCTCGACCGTCATCGACGCCACCGGGAAGACCGTCATCCCCGGGCTGTGGGACATGCACACGCATCTGCAGCTCGGGGCCGAGGAGAGTGGACTGCTCAACCTCGCGGCGGGGATCACGACCGTGCGCGACGTCGCGTCCGACATCGATGCCGCCGTCTCGCATCGCGAGCGCGCCGACAAAGCAACGCTCCTCTCACCGCGCATCATCCTCGGCGGATTCATCGAGGGGCCAGGCCGCTGGGCCGGCCCGAGCGAGGTGCTCGTTCGCACCGAGGACGAGGCACGGACCTGGGTCGCCCGGTACGACTCGTTAGGCTTCAGGCAGGTCAAGCTGTACAACCTCGTTCACCCGGATCTCATCCCGACCATCGCCGAGGAAACGCGGAAGCGAGGGATGCGGTTGAGCGGGCACATCCCGCGCGGGCTCACCGTGCAGACCGCCGTTCGGCTCGGCTTCGACGAGTTCCAGCACGCGGCGTATCTCTTTTCGACGTTCTTTCAGGACTCGCTGTACACGCCGCGCATGCGCGCGTACTCGGACGTCGCGACGACCGTCGCACCGACGTTCGACGTCGACGCACCACAGGTGACGGAGCTCATCTCGTTCCTCCGCGAGCGCGGGACGGTCGTCGACGGCACGTTCAACATCTGGCAGGATCGCACCCGCCCGGTCGGCGATGGTCTCGACGCCGTCTTCGGACCGACGATCGCGTGGATGCCGCCGCTCATGCGTCGATCGATGACCGCGGGCTCCTTCAACTCGCCCGAGAGCGCGGCCCGCGCACAGGCCGCAAGCGCGAACTATCGGCGGATGCTCAAGCGACTCTACGATGCCGGCGTCACGATCGTCCCGGGGACCGACAACGTCCCGGGGCTCTCGTTGCATGGCGAGCTCGAGGTGTACGAGCGGGCTGGGATTCCGGCAGCCAGCGTGCTGCAGATCGCGACGATCGTCCCCGCGCGCGTCATGAAGGACGACAAGGACTACGGCAGCATCGCCCCGGGCAAGGTCGCGGACCTCGCAATCGTCGCCGGCCGACCGGCCGAGCGCATCACTGACCTTCGGCGCACCGAGCGCGTCATTCGAGCAGGACGCGTATACGCCTCGAAGGCCCTGTACGAGGCCGCAGGACTCACCCCGAAATGGTAACCGCAGACATGGTGGTTCTTTCTGGTTCGCCGGTCGTTCGGACCGTAGTGTTCGCGGTCGTGTTGGCATCCCTGGCATGCGGACGACGCGCCCCGGTGACGACGACCCCGGCGCCCGCCGCGGACCCGAGCCGCGTCGCTCACGCGATCGTGCCGGTTCCGGCCAGGGTGCAGATGATCCCGACCGACACGTTCACGGTCGATTCGACGACGCAGGTGGTCGTGGGGCCGGGCGGCAACGCGGAAGCACAGCGCGTCGCCACATATCTCGCATACCTGCTCGCCGGCCCTTTGGGCCCGGCGCCTCGAACGCTGACCGCAGGAGAGGCCCCACCGCCGCGCAGCCTCGTCGTCACGCTCGACGCGACGGAGTCGGCGCTCGGCCTCGAGGGGTACGAGCTCGCCGTCACCCGCGACGCCGTCACGCTCACCGCCGCGCAGCCTAACGGGTTGTTCTACGGGGTGCAGACGATCCGCCAGCTGCTGCCGTGGTCGATCGAGCACCGTGGCGCCATCAACCGCCGCCTTCGTATTCCTGGCGCTCGCATCACCGACGCGCCGCGCTTCGCGTGGCGCGGCGCGATGCTCGACGTCTCGCGTCACTTCATCGACGCCGAGGCTGTGAAGCGGTACATCGACCTCATGTCGCTGTACAAGCTCAACCGCCTGCACCTGCATCTCTCCGATGACCAGGGCTGGCGCATCGTCATCGGGTCGCGCCCGAACCTCACGGAGCACGGCGGGAGCACGCAGGTCGGCGGCGGACCGGGAGGCTACTTCACGCAGGCGCAGTTCAGGGACATCGTGGCCTACGCGACGAGCCGGTTCATCACGATCGTCCCGGAGATCGACATGCCCGGGCACACGAATGCCGCGCTGGCATCGTACGCTGAGCTCAACTGCGACGGCGTCGCACCCCCGCTGTACACGGGTATTCGCGTCGGCTTCAGCACGCTCTGCGTCACGAAGGAGGACACCTACGTCTTCGTGAACGACGTCGTGCGCGAGATCGCGGGGATGCTCCCGACGCCGTACTTTCACATGGGCGGCGACGAGGTCGAGAAGCTCACGCCGGATCAGTACCGGCGGTTCGTGGAGCGCGTCGAGAAGATCATTCACTCGCACGGCAAGCAGGTAATCGGGTGGGGCGAGATCTCGCCGGCGAACATCTCGCCGGCGACGATCGTTCAGCACTGGCGTCGGGACTCGTCCGCGCTGCACATCGCGCGCGGAGGCAAGGTCATCATGTCGCCCGGTCCGAAGACCTATCTCGACATGAAGTACGACAGCACGACCGTGCTCGGTCTCCGCTGGGCCGGCCTGATCGAGGTGCGTGACGCGTACGATTGGAATCCCGGTGCGTTGCTTCCGGAGGTCCCTGATAGCGCGGTGCTTGGCGTCGAGGCGCCGCTCTGGGCGGAGACGATCGTGAAGCTGCAGGACTACGAGTTCATGGCGTTCCCGCGTCTGGTCGCTATCTCGGAAGTGGGCTGGTCGTCGACCGCGAACCACGGCTGGGATTCCTTCCGCCTCCGTCTCGCCCGCCACGGCCCGCGCCTTTCGGCGTTAGGCGTCAACTTCTACCGATCTCCACAGGTTCCCTGGGTCCAATGAGAGTCATCACGCCGATCGCTGGCGCGTCGCTCGCGGCGCTCGCGCTGCTCGCGCCGCCCAGGTTCGAGCCCGTGCAGCCCGAGCTGCTGTCCGTGGGCGGGACGTTCGTGAACGCCTGGGCGGATTACGACCGCGACGGCGACCTGGACCTGTTCGTCGGTTTCAACGGCGCGGCGAACAGGCTCTATCGCAATGACGCGGGAACGCTCGTGGACGTCGCGTCGACGGTCGGACTCGCGGAAGCACGGGCGGCACGCGCGGCGGCGTGGGGCGACTACGACGCTGACGGCGACCCGGACCTGCTCGTCGGCTTCGCGCCGGGGCCGACGTCAGTGCTCCGACTCTATCGCAACGACCGAGGCACGTTCCGCGACGGAACGGCTGACCTCGGGATCGCACGCGACTCGGGCGCCGTCAGGCAGCTCTCGTGGGTGGATGTGGACGGCGATGGTGACGTCGATCTCTTCGTCGCCTTCCGCGACCGGCCGAACGCCCTGTTCCGCTTCGAGGGTGGCCGGTTTCTCGACGCCGCGCGCCAGCTCGGCCTCGGGGATGCTCGTCGCACGGTCGGTGCCGTCTGGTTCGACTTCGATGAGGACGGCGACCTCGACCTGTACACGGGCAATATGGATGGCGACGCGAACGGGTTGTTCCGCAACGACGGCAGCATGTTCACGGACGTCGCCGCCGAGCGCGGCGTGGCGTGGGGCGGGCGGGCGCCTAACGATGCGACGAACGGTACCGTCCGCCCGTGTGCGGCAGACGTGAACCGCGATGGTCGCATCGACATCGTGACGGCAAACTACGGGAAGAACGGCGTCTTCCTGAACCGCGGCGGCGGACGGTTCGAGGACGCGTCAGCGACCTGGGGAATCGACATCGACGCGCGCTACGACGCCTGCGCGCTCGATGACTTCGACAACGATGGGTGGCTCGACCTGTACGTGAACGGCACGGTCACCGGTGGCGTGAGCTACCGCGACTATCTGTTCCGCAACACGGGCACGCGGTTCGAGGACGTGACCCCCGACAACGTGAAGGCGCTGCAGGCGGATCACGGCGTTCAGTGGGCGGACTACGATCGCGACGGTGACGTCGATCTCGCGCTCACGGGTGCTCGTCCGGACGGCATGCACTCGCTGCTGCGGAACGAGCTCGATTCGGCCACGGCTCGCCGGTCGCTCGCGGTGTCGGTGGTGGACCACCAGGGTCGCGCCACGCTCGCGGGCGCCGAAGTTCGCGTGTACACCGCCGGGACGCGGCGATTGCTCGGAACTCGGCTCGTCGATTCGGGATCAGGCTACGATGCGCAGAACGTGATGCCGGTGCACTTCGGGTTGCCGTCGCTCGAACCGGTCGATGTCGAGACGATCATGCCCCGCGCGGGCAAGCGGGAGGTCGTCCGCTCGGCGAACGTCGATCCGCGCCGGCACGCCGGGCAGTCGCTCGTGGTTCGTGTTCCTCGCTGATCATCTGCCGCCGGTCAAGGGGTCAGGTTTCTTGGAACCGATTCAAGGGGTCAGGTTTCTTGAAACGTTCACACGTTTCAAGAAACCTGACCCCTTGAACGACACGTACGGCGTGGACGTCGTCGACGGCGAGGATGACATTCTCGTGCTCGCGAGCGCCGTCGTCGTGGACATGGCCTGTCACCCCGACCAGAAACGCTGATCATGCACCTGCTCATTGGCATCGTCGGCGCGCTGCAGGTAGCCGGCGCGCAAGCGCCACAACCCATTCGCGTGCGGATCGAGACGCCGCTCGGCGTGATCGAGGCGGAGATCGACAGCGCGCGAGCGCCGCGCACGGCCACGAACTTCCTCGCGTACGTGGACGCGGGTGCGTACACGCGATCGCGCTTTCATCGCACGGTGCACGAGGCGAATCAGCCGAACGACAGCGTGCGCATTGCCGTCGTGCAGGCGGGCATCGACACGTCCACCGGCGCGCGAGACCGCGAACCGCTCGCGCTCGAGCGCACTTCGGTTACCGGACTGCGTCACCTCGACGGCACCCTGTCGATGGCGCGGGGCGGGCCGGACACGGCGACGTCGAGCTTCTTCATCTGCATCGGGGACCAACCGTCGCTCGACTTCGGTGGCGGGCGCAACCGCGACGGTCAGGGGTTCGCTGCGTTCGGCCGAGTGACGAGCGGAATGGACGTCGTGCGCGCGATTCAGCGGTCGCCGGCCGACGGACAACGCCTGACGCCGCCAGTTCCTATCCTGAGAATCGAGCGCGTGAAGTAGACCCGCGTGGCGGCGGGTTAGATTCCGGATATGGAATCCACCTCCGAACCGACCAGGCAGACCTCGCGTGGGACGAGCCATTCCGACGCGCTCTATTCCATCCCCGTCACCACGATCGACGGTCGCGAGGAGACGCTGGAGCGCTACCGCGGCAACGTGCTCCTGATCGTGAACGTCGCCAGCCAGTGCGGCTTCACCCCGCAGTACGCGGGCCTCGAGGCCATGCACCGGCGGTACAGGGATCGAGGCCTCACCGTGCTCGGCTTCCCGTGCGACCAGTTCGGCAATCAGGAGCCGGGCACGAACGACGACATCCGCCAGTTCTGCTCGCTCTCGTACGACGTGACGTTCCCGATGTTCGCGAAGGTCAGGGTCAACGGACCTGATGAGCATCCGCTGTACGCGATCCTCAAGTCGGGAGCGCCGGGCGTGATCGGGACGACCGCCGTGAAGTGGAACTTCACGAAGTTCCTCGTGAGCCGCGGGGGCGTGGTGCTCACCCGGTACTCGCCGCGCGACACGCCGGAAGAGATCGAGGCCGACGCGACCTTCCTGTCCGCGTTAGGCTAGCTCCCGTCACCCCGCCCGTCGTCGGGCATGACAGATCGGCCGGGATCCGCTGCTCACGCGCTCATCGAACGACGCGTTCCGGGGGGGGGCCGTGAGGCGCCCGGATGCTGATGAAGTGGGCAGATGAGGAATCGCAGTCAGCGCGGCAGGGTAGGCGCCTGACGCCTCAGGATGACACAGTTTCGTGACGGCTCGGGATTTACAACCCGCCTGACGGCTCACGATGACATCTCGGACCCCGCTCGGATACAACCGGTTCGGCCCACTGGGCCCGGCAGTCACGCCGTCGGCTGGCCTTGCCGGTGTCGGCTGTCTATCGTTCTCTGGCTATGCCTGACGACTCGTCCCAGCCGTGACGGATCTCCTCACGCGCCTCCAGGGCGCCCTCGGCGACACGTATTCCATCGATCGCGAGCTCGGTGGCGGCGGGATGAGTCACGTCTTCCTCGCGACCGAGCTGCGGCTCGATCGGCAGGTCGTGATCAAGCTGCTGCCACCGGACCTCGCCGGAGGCGTCAGTCTCGAGCGCTTCCATCGCGAGATCCAGCTCGTCGCCAAGCTGCAGAACCCGCACATCGTCCCGGTCATCTCGGCCGGGGAAGCGGACGGCATCCCGTTCTTCACGATGCCGTTCGTCGAAGGACGGTCGCTGCGCGAGCTGGTGTCGTCAGGCACACAGGTGTCGATCACCGACGGCGTGAACATTCTCCGCGACGTCGCGACTGCGCTCGCCTACGCCCACGAGCGTGGCATCGTACACCGCGACATCAAGCCGGACAACGTGTTGCTGTCGGGCGGCGCGGCAGTCGTGACGGACTTCGGCGTCGCGAAGGCGATCTCGTCGGCGCGTGAACAGACCGCGGCGCCCGGCGGGTCGCTCACGCAGATCGGTTTCTCGCTCGGCACGCCGCTGTACATGGCGCCGGAGCAGGCAGCGGCCGATCCGAGCACCGATCACCGCGCGGACATCTACTCGTTCGGCATCCTGGCGTTCGAGCTGTTCGCCGGGAAGCCGCCGTTCGCGGGACGCGGGCCGGCCGCGCTGCTCGCCGCGCAGATGACCGAGATACCGCCGCTCCTGTCCGCGTCGCGGCAGGACGCGCCGGTGCCGCTCGTCGAGCTCGTGCGCCAGTGCCTCGAGAAGGACGCGTCCAGGCGCCCGCAGACGGCCGCCGACATCGTGCGCGCGCTCGATCAGGCGCTCGTCTCGAGCGGCACGGTCGCGTTAGGCACCGGTGCGTACGCCGGGGCGCGGACGCGGCGGCCGATGGTCCTCGTCGCGGCGGTCGCCGGCGTCGCGGCACTCGGCGCCATCGGCGCGCTCACGTTCCTCAACCGGGGCGACGGGACTGCCGCCGCCGCGACGCCGCGCTCGATCGCCGTTCTCCCGCTCGAGAACAGCGGCGGCAGCGACAGCGATCGTTACTTCAGCGACGGGATCACCGATGAGCTCACGAGCGCGCTCGGCAAAGTGCCCGGGCTCCGTGTCGCATCCCGGACGTCCGTGTTCGCGCTGCGCGGCAAGGGAATGGACGCGCAGGAGATCGCGAAGCAGCTCAAGGTCTCGAGCATTCTCGAGGGAACGATTCGCCGGTCGGGCGAACGACTGCGAGTGACGGCGCAGCTCACGAACGCGACCGATGGCCTCGCGCTGTGGAGCGACAGCTACGAGCGCCAGATGAAGGACGTGTTCGCCGTGCAGGACGACATCGCCGGCAGCATCGTCGGTGCCCTTCGAATGCAGCTTTCGCCGATGGCGACGCCGCAGACCACCGGCGCGCAGGGCGGCCCCGCCCGCTCGGGCACCGAGGATCTCGTCGCGTACGACCTCTACCTCCGCGGCCGGTACTTCTGGCATCAGCGCGGACACGAGTCGCTTCAGCGGGGCGCGGACTACTTCCAGCAGGCGATCGACCGTGATCCGAAGTTCGCTCGCGCGTACGCTGGCCTGGCGGACGTGCTCGGGTTGCTGCCGATCTACGGCAGCACGCCGGCGGACAGTGCCTTCCCGCTCGCGCGCCGAGCGGCCGAGCGCGCCCTCGAGCTCGACTCGACCCTGGCCGAGGCGCATACGACGTTAGGCCTCATCCTCAAGAGCACGGGTGAATGGGACGAGGCGACGACTCGCTTCCGCCGCGGGATCGCGCTCGACAGCAACTACGCGACCGGACATCAGTGGTACGCGGAGGTGCTCATCATCACCGGTCGGGTTCGCGAGGCGATCGTGGAGCTCGAGCGCGCGCGCGACCTCGACCCGCTGTCGCCGGTGATCAACGCCGAGCTCGGGTACACGCTCGGGCTCGCGGGCCGGTACCGCGATGGACTCGCCGCCGGCCGGCGCGCGGTGGAGCTCGACTCGACGCTCTGGACCGGCCACGCGTTCCTCGCGTTCACGCAGCTCTTCGCTGGCGACAACGCGGCGGCGCTGGCCGGGTTCGAACGTGCGGTGAAGCTCGGTCAGGGCATCGACCCGCTCCTCGGAACGCTCGCGTACACCCTCGCGAAGACGGGCCGGGCGGACAGTGCGCGTCGCGTCCTCGCGCCGGTCGAGAAGCGCGCGAGCGCCGGGAGTGGCTCTCCGATCGCGGTCGCCATGGCGTACGCCGGGCTCGGCGAGCGCGATGCGGCGTTGGCGTGGCTGGGGCGAGCCGTCCAGCAGAAGGATCCGTGGCTCTACGCCATGTCCATCAACGCGGCGGTGTTCGACAGCATTCGGGGCGACCCGCGCTTCGCCGAGGCTGCGCGGGGGATGAAGCTCGATCCGGCGGTGATGACGAAGCTGTCGAAGGACACGTAGCGTTTTCGAGCGCTGACCAGGCTGGCGGTGCGCCGAACAAGCAGGACGCGGAAGACGCAGCCGCGCCTGAGGGCGCGACGCGGTAACGGCACGCGGCACGACCGGATGGTCGGAAGCGCCTCAGTCGGCTCCCAGCCGACCGCAGGTTTCGAGTGGAACGGCGTAGAGGATGGCGGCTTACCGGAGCCGTCGCTCGGCGGGAAGCTAGCCGTCACGGTACCAGTCCTCCGGTTGTACCGCGTCCTCCGCGGCCGCGCCGTCAGGCCCGGCCCCGCGTTCTCCGCGTCCCGCTCGTTC
>Ga0075420_100005411_pt1 | contig 11229 bp, 10 predicted proteins | sample SoiMetdeltSBSDD4_FD_75296 | JGI IMG/M metagenome (GOLD analysis project Ga0075420, IMG submission 75296) | Bulk soil microbial communities from a Populus tree surrounding site in Tennessee, USA - Soil MetaG P. deltoides SBSDD4 | ecosystem: Environmental > Terrestrial > Soil > Tree plantation... | reverse complement strand
CAAGATGAGAGACAAGGTCAAGGGAGCGGTGATCGCGCTGGTCGTGGTTACGGCGCTGGCGGTCGGCGGAGTGGCCATTGCCGGCGCGGCCGGTGGCGGCGTCGACAACGACGCGACCGACAAGCCCATCGCCGGCAAGGCCCTCGACCGGGCGAGCGCGGCGGCGCTCGCGGAGACCGGCGGCGGCAAGGTCACGGAGACGGAGGTGGGCGACGAGGAGGGCGCCTACGAGGTAGAGGTCACGCGCGCCGACGGCAGCCAGGTCGACGTCCATCTCGACCAGGACTTCAACGTCATCGGCTCGGCCGGCGACGACGGCGCCGGCGACGACGACGGCCCGCGCGACGACTGATGCGACGTGCCCTCGTGTCGGGCGCGGCGCTGCTGTGCGCGGCGGCGGCCCTCGGAGCGACCGCTTCCGCGCAGCGCCAGGGCGGCGGCCTGCCGCGCGGAGGCGAGCGGGTGACGCTCGACCCCGCCGACTTCACCACCCGGATCACGAATCCCTACTGGCCGATGCGCGTCGGCAGCCGCTGGGTCTACCGGGAAGCCGATTCCGCGGGCACGCGGCAGAAGGTGGTGGTGACGGTGACCGCGCGGACCAGGCTGATCGCGAACGGCGTGAGAGCGCGCGTCGTGCGCGACGTGGTGACCGAGAAGGGCGTGCCCGTGGAGGTGACCGACGACTGGTACGCCCAGGACCGCGCCGGCAACATCTGGTACCTGGGCGAGGCGACCACCGAGTACGAGGACGGCAAGCCGGTCTCGACCAAGGGCTCCTTCGAGGCCGGGGTGGACGGCGCAGAGGCGGGGGTGATCATGCCGGCGCGGCCGCGCCCTGGGCTTCGCTACCGGCAGGAGTACGCGAAGGGCGAGGCCGAGGACCGGGCCCGGATCGTGAGCCTGCGCGAGCAGGCCGAGGTCCCGGCGGGCCACTATCGCCGGGTGCTGATGACGCGCGAGAGCAACCCGCTCGAGCCGCGGGTGCTCGAGTTCAAGTTCTACGCCCGCGGCGTCGGCCCGGTGCTCGCCGTGAGCGTCTCCGGCGGCAGCGACCGCGAGGAGCTGGTGCGGTTCAGGCGCTGAAGTCGCGCCACAGGGAGCGCCCGCGCCGGCGGATCTCGCTGAGCCCCGTGGGGTCGTAGCGCCACGCGATGAACGTCCCGGAGTACCCGCTATAGCCACTACTCCGGGACGTTCAAACTAGAAAGGCAGGTCTGCCAGCCAGCTCGCCACCGCCGCGGCCACGGCGGCGGGATCGCTCCGCAGGCTGTGGTCGCCGGGCACCGGCACGACCGTCCGGCCGGGCGCCGCGGGCGGCATCCCGAAGCGGTCACGCTCGCCCTGAACGATCAGCACCGGCACGCTCACCGCCTCCAGCTCCGGGAGCCGGCTGGGCGACGGCTTGCCGCCCGCGCGCCGCGGGGGCTCGAGCGGAAAGGCAAGGCACAGCACGGCCGCGGGGCCGGTGGCGGAGACGGTCCGGCACGCCACGCGAGCGCCCGCGGAGCGGCCGCCCGTGATCAGCGGCAGCCCGGCGAGCTCACCCTGGGAGCGCAGTCGCTCGACCACGGCCTCCCAGGCGGCGTCGAGCTGGCGGCCGGGAGCCTGGGAGCGCCGGCCCGCCACGCGGTAGGGCTGCTCCACGAGCGCAACGCTCACGCCCTCGGCCAGTCCGGCGCCCGTGGCGGCCACGAGGTCGGGGGCGGCCACGCCGCCCCCGGCCCCGTGACCCAGCACCAGCGCGGCGCGGGGATCGCCGGCGTGGTGCAGGTGGGCTCTCGCCTCGCCGTGGGGAGTCTCGATCGGAATGGGGGTCGGCTCGCTCGTCACCTCGCGGCAGTCTTGCGGTATTTGGCCACGGCCAGCGGCGCGAACACGGCCACCAGCACGACGCACCAGACCACAGACAGCCAGATGTCGTCGCCCGCCGGCGTGCCGAGCCAGAGTGAGCGCAGCCCGTCCACGACCGTGCTCACGGGATTGGCGGCGGCCACCTCCTGGAGGCCGGCCGGCATCGATTCGACCGGCACGAACGCCGACGAGATGAACGTGATCGGGAAGATGAGCGTGAAGCCGATGCCGTTGGCCGCCTCGGGCGACGACACGGACAGCCCGATCAGGGCGAAGATCCACGAGAACGCGAAGCCGAACAGGAGCAGCAGCCCGACGCCTGCGAGAACCTCGAGCGGGCCGGCGTCGAAGCCGAAGCCGATGATCAGGCCTGTGACCAGCAGCACGACGATCGAGAGCGTGTTGGTCACGACGTCGGCCACGGTGCGGCCCGCCAGCACGGACGCGCGCGCCGTGGGCAGCGAGCGGAAGCGGTCGATCAGCCCCTTCGTCATGTCCTCGGCCAGGCCGAGCGCGGTCACGAAGCCGCCGAACGCGATGTTCTGGGCGAGGATCCCGGGGATGAGGAAGTCCACGTAGTCGTCGTATCCCGGCGTCTCGATGGCGCCGCCGAACACGTAGACGAACAGCAGCACGAACATGATCGGCTGCACGGTGAAGCCGAGCAGCAGGTCGGGCGCTCTCGGCAGGCGCACGAGGTTGCGCTCGGCCATCACCAGCGTGTCCGGTACCAGGCGGGTCATGCCGCCACCTCCACCTCGTCGTCGATCTCGGCCGCGTGGCCCGTGAGCGAGAGGAACACGTCGTCGAGCGTCGGGCGCCGCACCGCGATGTCCTCGACGCCAACGCCCGCGCGGTCGAGCCGGCGCGCGGCGTCCATGATGGCCCCGCTGCGCGCTTGGACGGCCACCCGAATCAGCTCACCCTCGGTCTGCGGCGGCTCGTCGGTCATGTCGGCGAGCGCGCTCACGGCCGCGTGCGACGCCGCCGGATGGGTCAGCGTGACTTCCACCCGCTCGCCGCCGACCCGGTCCTTCAGCTCATCCGCTGTGCCCTCGGCGATCACCTCGCCGCGATCGATCACGGCGATCCGGTGGGCGAGCCGGTCGGCCTCGTCGAGGTACTGCGTGGTGAGGAGCACGGTGGTGCCGTCGGCAACGAGTCCCTCGATGGTCGCCCACAGGTGCAGGCGGCTGCGCGGGTCGAGACCGGTGGTCGGCTCGTCCAGGAACAGCACCGGCGGTCGCGCCACGAGCGCGGCTGCCAGGTCGAGACGACGCCGCATGCCGCCGGAGTAGCTCTTGGCCACGCGATCGCTGGACTCCGAGAGGTCGAAGCGCTCGAGCAGCTCGCCCGCGCGGCGGCGCGCCGCGCTCCGGCGCAGACCGTAGAGGCGACCGACCATCACGAGGTTCTCGACGCCCGTCAGGTTGTCGTCGACCGCCGCGTACTGCCCGGCCAAGCCGATCTTCGCCCGCAGCCGCGCGGCGTTCTCCACCACGTCGAGGCCCGCCACGCGAGCGCTGCCCGCGTCCGGGCGCAGCAGCGTGGTGAGCACGCGCACGGCGGTGGTCTTGCCGGCGCCGTTGGGTCCGAGCACGGCGAGCACGGTGCCGGGAGCGGCCTCGAGGTCGATCCCCGCGAGCGCCCGCACCGAGCCGTATGACTTGACCAGGCCGGTGACCGAGATCGCCGGACTGGAATCCGATTCGTGAACATGCATCGGGCCAGGCTGACAGGTGTTTAGGCCAGTATCTGTCCGCAATGTGAGCGATGATGCCCCGCGATGAGCGAGACCACCTCGAGTCGCCTGCTCACGCTGCTGTCGCTGCTCCAGGGACGGCGCGACTGGCCGGGCGCCGAGCTGGCGGACCGCCTGGGCGTGTCCGGACGGACCATCCGCCGCGACGTCGAGCGGCTGCGCGAGCTGGGCTACCCGGTCGAGTCGCTGACCGGTCCGGCGGGGGGCTACCAGCTGCGAGCCGGCTCGGCGATGCCGCCGCTGCTGCTCGACGACGACGAGGCGATCGCGATCGCGGTCGGGCTGCGCACGGCGGCCGGGGCGTCGGTCACGGGGATCGAGGAGACGGCCGTGCGCGCGCTCGTGAAGCTCGAGCAGGTGCTGCCCTCGCACCTGCGCCGCCGGGTCAGGACGCTCCAGACCTCGACGATGACCATCCCGATGACCGGAGGTCCGCGGGTCGACCCGCAGCACCTGACCGTGATCGCCGCGGCCTGTCGTGACCGCGAGCGGGTGCGCTTCACCTACCGCGCGCGCGACGACGCGCGGAGCCGGCGCGAGGCCGAGCCGCACTCGCTGGTGAACGCGTGGCGGCGCTGGTACCTGGTCGCGTGGGACTGCGGGCGCTCCGACTGGCGTACGTTCAGGCTCGACCGCATGGGCCGGCCGGCCGCGACCGGCGTGCGCTTCGAGCCGCGCACGCTGCCGGCCAAGGACGCCGCGGCGTACGTGCAGCAGAGCCTGTCGTCCGCGCCCGCGCGCTACGAGGCGCGGGTCACGGTAGAGGCGCCCGCGAGCGAGCTGCGCCGCCGGCGCTGGATCGGCGGCACCGTCGAGCCGCTCGGAGACGGGCGCTGCGTCTACCGCACGAGCGAGGACCATCTCGACTGGCTCGCGATCCGCATCGCGATGCTCGGCTTCGACTTCGAGGTGCACGAGCCGCCCGAGCTGATCGAGATGCTGGGCACGCTGAGCGACCGCATGACGCGCGCGATCCAGCCTCGTTGACATACCCCCTGGGGGTTATAGACTGCGGAGCGGGCCATGGCCGTCGAGACCCCTCATACCCCCGAGCGCCTGGAGCTGCCGATCACGGGCATGACCTGCGCGTCGTGCGCGGGCCGCGTCGAGCGTCGCCTCAACCAGCTCGAGGGCGTGAGCGCCTCGGTCAACTACACCACCGAGCGGGCGAGCGTCGCCTTCGACCCCTCCGCCGTGGCTCCCGAGCAGCTCGTGGACGCGGTCGAGGCCGCCGGCTACGCGGCCGTGCTGCCGGCGAGCGAGCCCGAGGTCGATGATTCCGACGAGCTCGCGTCGCTGCGCCGGCGACTCCTTATCTCGGCCGCGCTCGCGCTGCCCGTGCTGCCCCTGTCGATGATCCCGGCGCTGCAGTTCGACAACTGGCAGTGGCTGGCGCTCCAGCTCGCCACGCCGGTTGTGCTCTGGGGTGGCTGGCCGTTCCACCAGGCGGCCTGGGCGAACCTCAAGCACGGCGCGGCCACGATGGACACGTTGATCTCGGTCGGCACGCTCGCCGCCTGGCTCTGGTCCCTCTACGCGCTCTTCCTGGGCGACGCGGGCGTGACCGGCATGACGATGGCCTTCGACCTGATCCCCGAAGCCGGCGAGCGCGGCGACGAGATCTACCTCGAGGTGGCCTCGGCCGTCACGGTCTTCGTGCTCGCGGGCCGCTATTTCGAGGCGCGCGCCAAGAGCCGCGCCGGCGCCGCGCTCGAGGCCCTGCTGGCCCTGGGCGCCAAGGACGTGGCCGTGCTCGGCGCCGACGGCTCCGAGCGGCGGGTGCCGGCGGAGCAGCTGCAGGTGGGAGACCGCTTCGTGGTCCGCCCGGGCGAGAAGGTGGCCACCGACGGCGTGGTCGAGCAGGGCACGAGCGCGGTCGACCAGTCGCTGCTCACCGGCGAGTCCGTGCCCGTCGAGAAGCAGCCGGGCGACGAGGTGGCCGGCGCCACCGTGAACGCGGGCGGCCGGCTCGTGATCCGGGCGACCAAGATCGGCTCGGACACAGCGCTGGCGCAGATCGCGAGGCTCGTGACCGAGGCGCAGTCGGGCAAGGCGCCCGTGCAGCGGCTGGTCGACCGCGTATCGAGTGTCTTCGTGCCGGTGGTGATCGCGCTTTCGCTGGCCACGCTGGCCGGTTGGCTGCTGGCGGGGGAGTCCGCCGAGTTCGCCTTCACCGCCGCGGTGGCCGTCTTGATCATCGCCTGCCCGTGCGCGCTCGGGCTCGCCACCCCGACGGCGCTCCTCGTTGGCACCGGCCGCGGCGCTCAGCTCGGCCTGCTGATCAAGGGGCCCGAGGTGCTCGAGTCCACCCGCCGGGTCGACACGGTGCTGCTCGACAAGACCGGCACCGTGACGAGCGGCCGCATGAGCCTGGTCGGCATGTCGGTCGCCGACGGCGTGGACGGCGAGCGGGCGCTGCGGCTCGCCGGTGCCGTCGAGCACGCGTCGGAGCACCCGCTGGCCCAGGCGCTGGCGCAGGCCGCCGCCGAGCGTTCGGGCCCCCTGCCGGCCGTGGAGGGCTTCGCCAACCGCGAGGGCCTCGGCGTCGAGGGCACGGTCGAGGGGCGGGCGCTCGTGGTCGGCCGTCCCGCGCTGCTCGCCGAGCGGGCCATCGAGTTGCCGCCCGCCCTCGAGAAGGCGCGGGAGGAGGCCGAGCGGCGCGGCCAGACCGCGGTGGCCGCCGGGTCGGACGGGCGCGCGCTCGCGCTCTTCGCCGTGGCGGACACCGTGAAGCCCAGCTCCGCGGAGGCCGTCGCTCGCCTCAACCACCTCGGTCTGCGGCCGGTGCTGCTCACGGGCGACAACGCCGCCACCGCCCGGGCGGTCGCCGAGCAGGTGGGCATCGGCGAGGTGGTGGCCGAGGTGCTCCCGGCGGGCAAGGCCGACGTGGTGCGGCGCCTCCAGGAGGAGGGCCGCGTAGTCGCGATGGTGGGCGACGGCGTGAACGACGCGCCGGCGCTCGCCCAGGCCGACCTCGGGCTGTCGATCGGGACCGGCACCGACGTGGCCATCGAGGCCAGCGACCTCACGCTCGTGTCGGGCGACCTGCGCGGCGCGGCCGACGCGATCCGCCTCTCGCGCGCCACCCTGCGCACGATCAGGCAGAACCTCGGTTGGGCCTTCGGCTACAACGTCGCCGCACTGCCGCTGGCAGCCGCCGGCCTGCTGAACCCGCTGATCGCCGGGCTGGCGATGGCGTTCTCGAGCGTGTCGGTCGTGGCCAACGCGCTGCGGCTGCGGCGCTTCCGCCCGGGCGCCTGAGCGCGGCGCCCAGAACCGCTCGCCGGGCCGCTCGTGGCCCGCCTGGCCGGAACGTATGCTGAGGTCGGTGGGCGTACTCGATCAGGTGGCCTCGGCGTTGCCGTCCTACGAGGTCGGCGAGGAGCTTGGGCGCGGTTCGACCGGGGTCGTGCTCGCGGCCCACCACCGCCGTCTCGCCCGCGACGTGGCGATCAAGCTCCTGCCCCCCGACCTCGCCGCGGACTCGAAGGTGCGCCATCGCTTCGTGGCCGAGGCCAGGCTGCTCGCCTCGTTCAGCCACGTGCACATCGTCCCGATCTTCGACTTCGTGGAGGAGGAAGGGCTCTGCCTGCTCGTGATGGAGCGGCTCGGCGGCGGCACGCTCGACGGCTACGCGCGCGCAGGACTCGATGCCCCCGGCGGCTGCGCCGCCGTGCTCGCCCTGTGCGCGGGTCTCCAGTACGCGCACGAGCGCGACGTGCTCCACCGCGACGTCAAGCCGGCCAACGTGCTGGTGGCCGAGGACGGCCTCGTGAAGGTCACCGACTTCGGCATCGCCAAGGTGCTCGGCGGCGCCGAGACGCTCGTGACCCGCTCGGGCTTCGTGCTCGGCACGCCGGCGTACATGGCGCCGGAGCAGGCCGCGGGCGCTGAGCCGGGCCCGGCCACCGATGTGTACGGCGCGGGCACGGTGCTCTATGAGCTGCTGGCCGGCCGCCTGCCGTTCGGCCCCGAGAGCAGCCCGCTCCAGATGCTCTACAGCCGCGTGCACGGCGACCCGGAGCCGCTTCCCGCCGTGGCGCCCGAGTTGCCCGAGGCGCTCTCGGCCGTGGTGATGAAGGCGCTCGAGCGCTCGCCGGACGACCGGCAGGCGAGCGCGGAGGAGCTGGGCGTGGAGCTGGCGTCGGCGGCCTCGGGCAGCTGGGGCCCGAGCTGGATCGCGGACACCCCGTTCAAGGTCGCGGCGCCGGGCGCGATCCTCGCCGCCGCGGGCGGCGCCGGCGGCTCGGGCGGGCCGGCCCCGCCGCTGACCGAGACCGTGGCCGAGCCGCCCGCGCCGGAGCCGCCGGCCGCGCCGCCCGCGGGCGGAGGCTCCTCGCGCCGGCGGCTGATCCCGGTCCTGCTCGCCGCACTCGCGCTGCTCGTGGTGGCCGCGGGCGCGCTGCTGCTGCTGGGGGGCGACGACGACCCGGAGGAGGGCGACGGCGCCGCCGCCGATCGCGCCGCCGCGCCCACGCCGAACACCCGACCGGCCTCTGCGTGGGACGAGCTGGCGCCCGCCGACGGCGCCCGCCAGCAGGCGCCCGGCACCGTGCTGGCCGGCACCGCCTGGGTGCTCGGCGGGCTCCAGGACGGCCCGTCGGGCGTGCCGGCTGCGCTCAGGAGCGTGGAGGGCTTCGACACCACCACGCGCCAGTGGAAGACGGGCCCCGAGCTCCCCACGCCCGTTCACCACGCCATGGCCGTGACCTATCGCGACGAGATGGTGCTGATGGGCGGCTGGATCCCGAGCGGGTCGAACCTCACCGCAACCTCGTCCAAGCGCGTGTTCGCCTTCCGCGGCGGCAAGTGGGTCGAGATCGCGTCGATGCGGGAGCCGCGCGTGGCCGGCGCGGCCGGCGTCGCCGACGACCGGATCGTGGTCGTGGGCGGTCAGGCGAACGACCGGCTGATCCCTGGCAGCGAGGTCTTCGACGGCGAGAGCTGGAAGCCCGCCGCCGACATCCCAACGCCGCGCGAGCACCTGGCGGCGGCCTCGGACGGCGACTACGTCTACGCGATCGGCGGTCGCGACCTCGACGCCGGCAAGAACAGCGCGGCCTTCGAGCGCTACGACCCCGACACCGACCGCTGGGAGCGGCTGCCGGACATGCCGGAGGAGCTCGGCGGACTGGGCGCGGCGTACGTCGAGGGGCGCATCGTGGCGGTGGGCGGCGAGACGTCGACCGACGTGCTCGACGCGACGCTCGTGTACGACATCGCCGAGCGCAGCTGGAGCCGTGGCGCCTCGCTCGGCACCGCTCGCCACGGGATGGCCGTCGTCGGCTTCGGCGACACGGTCTACGCGCTCGACGGCGCGCGGGTGGCGGGGCACACGCGCTCGACCCCGATGGGCGAGGCACTCAGCTTCGAGCCGCGCGGGAAGGGCTAGCCATGCCCGGCTCCCCGGTGGACATCCACGGCGCCTCGCCGGCCGAGCTCCAGGAGCGCATCGCCGCCGACCGCCGCGGCGAGCCCTACCTGCTGCTCCGCGACGGCGGGGGCGCGCAGCGGATCGTGGCGCTTGCCGGCGGGCACGACCGCCTCACGCTCGGGCGCGCGCCCGGCTGCGAGCTCGAGCTCGGCTGGGACGCCAAGGTGTCGGGCACGCACGCGCAGCTCGAGCGCATCGGCGGCAGCGACTGGACGCTCGTCGACGACGGCCTGTCGCGCAACGGATCGTTCGTGAACAGCGAGCGCCTGCGCGGCCGGCGGCGGCTGGCCGACGGCGACGTGCTGCGCTTCGGCGAGACCACGATCGTGTTCCGGGCGCCCGTGACGGAGGTGGTCGAGACGGTGGCGGTGAGCGACGAGCTGCGACCGGTCGAGCTCTCGCCGGCGCAGCGGCGGGTGCTCGTGGCGCTCTGCCGCCCCTTCCGGGACGACCAGGACTTCGCCACGCCGGCGTCGAACCAGCAGATCGCCGACGAGCTGGTGGTGAGCGTCGAGGCCGTGAAGACCCACCTGCGTGCGATGTTCGACAAGTTCCAGGTGGGTGACCTTCCGCGCTCGGCCAAGCGCGTCCAGCTCGTGAAGCGCGCCTTCCAGACGGGCTCGATCTCGCGACGCGACCTCGACCGCGAACCAGGGTGAACCGGCCGGGCCGAGCCCGCGTATACCCGCTTGTGTGACGTTCGTCCGACTGTGACGGGCATCGCCCAGAGCGGTATCGCAGGGCCATAGAAATCGGACACCATGTCGGCGATCGAGAAACAGCATGAGCTCCAGGCGCTCGAGGCGGAGCGCGCGCTCGCCTGGATCGAGGGGCTCTCGAGCGACTCGGCGTACATGGACGACCTGCGCAGCGAGATCGCGGCCACCCGCAGCGCGTACGTGGCCATGGCCGTGACCGAGATCGCCACGCTGCGCGCGGAGCTGTCCGGCCCCCAGCAGGGCTGACCCCGCGTAGAGTCCCGGGCGGTGGCCGCCCAGGACCGCAGGAGCGAGATCGTCGTCGTGCCGCCCGGCGGGGGAGACATGCTCGGCAACGTCGAGTTCCTCGCCCGCAGCGCCGACACGCCGCACTTCAACCTCTCGATCATCACCGTGGCTCCTCGTCGCCACGGCCCCGCGCTCCACAGCCACGACGGGGAGGACGACGCCTTCTACATCCTCGACGGCGAGCTCACGATGCACACCGAGGACAGCGAGTTCCCGGCCCCGGCGGGGACCTTCGTGCTGGTGCCGCCGCACGTGCAGCACACGTTCTCGAACGCCACGGGCGAGCCGGTGCGCGTCCTGAACGTGCACGCCCCGGCGGGCTTCGACCTCCGAATCGGGCTCAGTCCGTCCGACCGCTGAGCCGCGCCAGCGCCTGCCGCGCCACCACCGCCGCGTCCTCGCCCACGCCCACGAGCAGCGAGGACTTGCGCGTGCGCAGGAAGTGCACGCCCGCGAACAGCAGGCCGTCGGCCGCCGTGCTTGCGCACTCGTGGTGGAGTGGGAAGCCGAGCTCGTCGAGGGCGCCCGGGATGCGCATCCAGGAGCCATAGCCGGGCCGGAAGCCGCCGGCGAACAGCACGCTGCCGAAGGCGCGGAGGTCGAGCTCCTCCGGCGCCGGCGGCTCGAACGGCTCGGGATCCTCGAGGCCGGGATCCGGCAGGCCGCGCTCGGCCACGAGGCGCCGGCAGAGCTCCACGAGCTGCTGCCGGCGCGCGTCGCCCCAGGCGATGCTGTCGGCGAGATCGGGAGCGAAGCGGGCCGTGTGCCCCTCGGCGCCGAGGAAGTGCCCGAGCAGGATCACGCCCATCCGGTGGAGCGTGCGCAGGTGCAGGTCGTGGCCGCCGTCGCGGCCGCTGGCGAGCACGTTCGCGACGAGGCGGTCGCGCGGCGAGGGGAGCGCGGACACGGGCTGGTCCATGAACCCGGTCTCCAGCGTCCACCAGAACAGGTCGTGGTCCCCGATCCGGCGGGGCAGCCAAGGGGCTCGCCCGCAGGCGAGGAAGACCTCGCGCCCGGCGCCGTGGAGCTCCTCGGCAATCTGGGCGCCCGACTGCCCGCTCCCCACCACCAGCACGCGGCCCTCCGGCAGGTCGCCGGGCGCGCGGTAGTCGGGCACGTCGAGCTGCACGAGCCCGGCCGGGAGCGTGGCGGCGCCCGCGGGCCGGTGTGGG
>Ga0075420_100005407_pt1 | contig 11231 bp, 7 predicted proteins | sample SoiMetdeltSBSDD4_FD_75296 | JGI IMG/M metagenome (GOLD analysis project Ga0075420, IMG submission 75296) | Bulk soil microbial communities from a Populus tree surrounding site in Tennessee, USA - Soil MetaG P. deltoides SBSDD4 | ecosystem: Environmental > Terrestrial > Soil > Tree plantation... | reverse complement strand
GCGTTTCGCAGCGTCTTGAGCGACGCGAACAACCTCGCGTCGGCCCCGTCCAACACGAGCTCGTTTGCCGGATCGGAGATCGCGCTCGCGGTCCGCGTGCGAGCCGAGCCCTTTGCACCAGCCACGGGCGCCGCCCGCTCGCGACGCTGGCGGGGTGCGGCAGGCCCGTGACGCTCCTTACCGGCGTGGAGCCCAAGGCAGTTGTCGCATCCCCCGCAGGTTCCGCGGCTGGCCTCGTCGCCGAAATATCGAAGGACGAAGGCACGCCGGCAACCGGTTGTGTATGCGTATTTCTGCATGGCGTCGAGCTTTGCGAGGTCCGCTCGGCGCCGCCGATCGATGGCGGCCCACTCGACCGTGAAGGTCGACAGGGCCGCTCGGGGGTTCGTGAGGCGCGTCCCGCCGCCGACCCGTTCCCACGTGAGGAACTGACGCGACTGCAGCGAAGTGAGGAGCGGAATCGCTGTGGAGCTGCCGCTGAACCCGGGCGGGAGACCGTCGAGCGTGACGACGGCGCCATCGTGCAGCCGCGCGCCGACGGCCCGCCAGAGTGCCCGCAGAAAACCGAGCTCCGGATTGTGCGCGTCGGGCAGCTCGCGCTTGATTCGATCCGGAGTCGCGAGGAGTCGGATCATCACCGACGATCCGGACTCGAGCTCTTTCCGGATGGCATCGGCCTTCTGCAGGATGCGAAGCGCCGACTCCACGTCGCGCCCGCCGACCTTCCCCGGAATGAGCCGCGCAATGTCGTCCGGCGACAGGTCGGTCACGCCCGAGCCGTCCACGACGCGCTGGAGTGCACCGTATACGGCCTCGACGAGCGACCGCTCCGGATACGCGCCCTTGATGAAGAACTCGTGCGTGAACCGATCGGGGAACGCGTGGAGGAGCACGCACTCGGAGTGGAGGCCATCGCGACCGGCCCGGCCCGCTTCCTGGTAATACGCCTCGAGCGTACCCGGCATCGCGTGGTGCACGACGAGCCGGACGTTAGGCTTGTCGATGCCCATTCCGAACGCGTTCGTGGCCACGATCGCGCGCACGTCCTCGTTCATGAAGCTGTCCTGCACCTCGTGCCGATGTGCATCGTCGAGGCCGGCATGGTACGCGGTGGCCGCGACGCGCGCTCGCTCGAGCACGCCGGCGATGCGCTCCACGTTGCGCCGCGTGGACGCATACACCACAGCGAGACCCTCGTGATCGCGAAGCGTCTGGACGAGGGCATCGTCCTTTTCCTGGTCGTTCCGCGTCGGGAGTACGTGATAGTGCAGGTTCGTGCGATCGAAGCCGGTGACGATGATCGACGGCTGACGGAGCGCGAGCTGCGCGGCGATGTCCTTCCGTACCTCCGGCGTTGCCGTGGCAGTAAGAGCCATCGTCGGCGGTGCGCCCAGGCGCTCGCGCACCGAGCGCATCCGCAGGTAGCTCGGCCGAAAGTCGTGCCCCCACTCGCTGATGCAGTGGGCTTCGTCCACAGCCAGCAGCGACACACCCATGTTCTTGAGGCGCTCGGCCGTCGATCCCGCGTCGAAGCGCTCCGGGGCGACGTAGAGCAGCTTGATCTCGCCGCGTCCAGCACGTGCGAGTCGATCGGAGGCCTGCGATCCGGTCAGGGTGCTGTTGATGAACGCCGCGGGCAGACCACGGGCACTGAGCGCATCGACCTGGTCCTTCATCAGCGAGATCAACGGCGACACCACGACCGTGAGGCCGGGCATCATGAGCGCCGGAACCTGGTAGCAGAGGGACTTACCGCCCCCGGTGGGCAGCACGACGAGCGTATCGCGACCGGAGAGGATCGAAGCGATGGCTCGCTCCTGCCCGGGACGAAATCCGGGGTACCCGAACGACTCGCGCAACTTGGCGCGGGCCTTCTCCAGTAACTGCTCGGTGTCTACCTCGTTCGGCACGCCGAAGGATAACAACGTGCCCCGACGACGACCATCACCTTTTCAGCGCGGGCGTGGCCGAGAGATTCCGCGCGGCACGATGGCCTCGCGCGATGAGTGTCAGACCGCGCGCGCGAAGTGACCTCGCGTGAACTTCGCGCCGACGAGCTCGCGGACCCTCGACTCGGCCGGTTCTGCGCCGGACGAGAGCTGATCGAGCGTTTGGCGATAGCCCGCCATGATGTCGGCGATCGCATCGCCCGGCACGTTGAACACCGCGCGGAAGCCTCGAATCCCGGACTGCCAGAGACGAGGGATGTACTCCGACGCCTCGATCGGCCTCGAGTGCAACAATCGGTTCCGACATGCCGAGTCCGTCGCAACGCCGAACGTATAACCCGCAGGGTCGGTGAGCTCGACGACGGTGTGCTTCTGGACGCAGAGATCCCGGCACGTGGTGGGCTCGCGATCGAATGCGGCCGAGAGCACGCAATGCTCGATCGTCATGCCTTCAGGGCGCCCGTAAACGAGAACGTCGAACCCCGCGCCGTTCCACGGCGCCGACACCGCGGCGAGCTCGGACGTCGTCAGCTCCACGGACGCGACGATGCGTCGCGCGCCGAGTCGGAAGATCTCGGCCGCGGTATGTTGGTTGAAGCAGTTCACGGCATAGTCCGCCGTCACGTCCCGGCCTGCCCGCGAGAGCTCGGCAACGAGCCCGAGATGGCCGGACAGGATCGGAAGGTTCAGCGCCAGCCACTTGTCGAGCTGGCGGCGATCCTCGGGACGCACGATGGTGGGTGTGCGCAGCCGCAGCGCAACCCCGCGCAGCGCGAGCTCCTCGGTGAGCGCTCGCACGCGCGCAGCGGGTGGTGCCGGGTGGCGCAGGAACGGATCGAACGTGATCTCGGTTGCGCCGCCATCCGCCGCCGCTCGGGCGTCCTCGATGCGGAACACCTCTGCGCTCAGCACGAACGCGTCGCCCTTCGCGTGGTCCGACGACGCCACTCCCGCGGGAACGGCGGCGATGGCGGCGGCGATCGTCGCCTCGCGCTCCGCTTCGCGGGCCTGCGCGGCCCAGTCGCGTCGGAGGACGAGCTCTTCGACCACCTGCTGGCGCAGGTGATTGAGCTCGCTCACCGGCAGGAAAAGGCCGGTGCCGAGCGCGGCCACGTCCATCTCGCCTAACGCGAACGGTGTCTCGCCCAGCCGCCCCAGCTGGTCGCGGAGCCTGCTGTAGTCGAGCGCGTGGGCGCGCGCCGGCGCCAGCGGGATCTCGCCGCGCACGCTGACCTCTTCTCCCTCAGCGGTGGCCACGATCTTGAGCGGCGCGCCGCCGGAACCGAAGAGTCGGAGATCGAGCCTCGTGCGGCGTGCGCGAGCCGGCGCCGGAAGCTCGGCGAAGCTCGCCCGTGCCCGCTCGAGGAGCGCGGCGTGCGACGTACGCAATACCGTCCAACCCGTCGGGACGCTCGTGCGAGCCGCGAGTGCCTGACGAGTGACGCCGTCGTGCGTACGAACGGTCCGAACGGCGCTCACCGCGAAACCAGTGCTCGGTGCCCTCGTGCCGGCGGGCGGCTCGAAGCCGACGCCGTCGGACACCTCGAGCGGCGTGCTCACATCGACGAGAAGCTCGCCGTTCTCCCGCCCGACGACGACGCCGAGGGCGACGCCGTGGTTGTCGGGGTGGGTGCGCGTGATGTACCCGCGACCGGCTCGCCCCTCCAGCATCCCCGCAGTGAATCCGCGGCTGAAGATCTGGACGAGCGGCTGCACGTCCTCGAATGTCGGCGGCTTGACGGATCCGGCGTCGAGTCGGTCGAGAAACTCGCGGTAGCCGTGGGTGACCGTCGCGACGTACTCCGGTTTCTTCTTCCGCCCCTCGACCTTGAGGCAGCTGATCCCCGCCTCGGCGAGCGCGGCGAGCTGGTCATGGGCTGCGAGGTCCTTCGCCGAGATCAGGAAGCCCCGATCGAGCTCGGCTCCCGTGGTGGCGTCGGTGAGGACGTAATCCTTGCGACACGACTGCGCGCACGAGCCGCGATTCGCGCTCCGCTCGCTGATCATGCCGGACATGAAGCACTGTCCGGAGTACGAGATGCAGAGCGCCCCGTGAACGAACGCCTCGAGCCCGAGGTCCGGCACGGCGGCACGAATGTGCCTGATGTCGTCGAGCGTGTTCTCGCGGGCGAGGACGACACGATCGATGCCGAGCTCCCGCATCACCGCGGCGCCGCTCGCATCGTGCACGGTCATCTGCGTCGAGCCGTGAATCTCGAAGCCGGGATAGACGGCCTGAATGAGACGGATCAGTCCGAGGTCCTGAACGATCGCCGCATCGATCCCGCGGTCGATCGCCTGGCCCAACAACGACAACGCGTCGGCGAGCTCGGACGGCTTGACGAGCGTGTTCAGCGTCAGGTAGATCCGCACGCCGCGGGCGGCGGCGAGCGCGCACGCCCGCTCGAGCTCGTCCAGTGTGAGCTGCGCGCCCTCGTCCCGTGCATTGAACCGCTCGGTGCCGAGATACACGGCATTCGCCCCATTGGCGACGGCAGCTCGAACGGCCTCGAGCGAGCCAGCTGGGGCGAGCAGTTCAGGTGTACGACGGGCGGAGCGCATGGCGCGAAAGATAGCGCGCAGCCCGCGACCGGCCCTACTCGACGTCTTCCGGTATCCGCTTCTTCACGAACCGGAGCAGGAACGCCACGATCACCAGCCCAATGCCGACCCAGCGGACCACGTTGTCCTCGGTGCGCACGCCGTATGCGAAGACGCCGACCCCAGCCAGCGCGCAGGCGATCTTCACCACCGTCACCCGTTCCATGTCACTGCCCTCCAAGCAGCGAAGCTCACGTTCGCCCCGCGGATGTCACGGCGCGACGGGCAGGTCAAGCTGCCGAGCTTCCGCATCCGGAACGTCGAGGCTCATTCGCAATAAGGCAGTCGAGAACACCTTGCCCTGCGCGTCGGTCTTGAGCGACAGCGTGCCACCACCGTCGAGGGCACCGAAGAGCAGAAAGTTGAGCGCGCCGAGGTTGGGCAGCTCGTATCGCTTCACGTCGCCTTCGATCGACCCGCGGAAGTGGTCGGCGACGCGTTTCTCCGTCAGCTCGCGCGCGAGGAGCGCGTACCACTCCTGTCGCTTCGCGATGACCCCGACGTTTGCCGTGTCGCCCTTGTCGCCAGAGCGCGCGTGCGCGATGTCCACGAGGCGGACCTTCACGAGATCACCTCCACCGCCGTCTGCACCTCGGTCTTGTCGATCAATGCGGGCCAGTAGGCGACGATCTCCTCGACCTTCGGCCGTCCGCCGGCGAACCCGGTGACGCTCGGCGGGCCGTTGAGCACGAGCGGCGCGATCTCACGCGTGAACCGCTCGACGGCCGCCTTGTCTTCACCGCGCACGCCGATACGGAATTGGACCTCGGGCAGGTCGGCGTTAGGCGCGCCGGCCAGCGCCCCGTGCGTCGCGGTCGCGCCGACGAACTCGGTGAGAATCTTGTCGAACCTGAGGCCGAGTCGATCGATGCGCTCGCGGAGCACGCGGTCGGCGAGCTGCGCTTTCTCCAGCGCATCGGGCCACGAGTACACGAGTGTCCCCACGGCCTTGAACCCCGCGCGGTACGCGATCGACACCTTCAGGAACTGGGTCGGCGGTCGCCCGCCAATGCCGAACACCCGGACGCGATCCTCGCCTGCCGACTCGAGCCGAATCGTCGTGAAGTCGGCGACGACGTCGGGCGTGATGTACGAGTGCGGATCGCCCATCTCGTACACGAGCTGCTCGGTAACCGTCGGCACCGAGATGCGACCGCCGGTACCGGGATGCTTCGAGATCTCGAACGTGCCGTCCGGGCTCGCGCTCACGATCGGGTAGCCAACGTTCGCGAGATCGGGAATGTCGCGCCAATCGAGCAGACAGTTTCCGCCCGAGCACTGCGCGCCGCACTCGATGATGTGTCCGGCGACGATTCCTGCCGCGAGCCTGTTCCAGTCATCGGGTGCCCAGCCGAACTCGTATCGCAGCGGCGCCATCGTCAGGGCCGTATCGGTCGATCGGCCCGTCACGACGATCTGTGCACCCTGTGCGAGCGCTTCCACGATGGGCGTCGACCCGATGTACGCGTTCGCCGAGAGGACGCGATCACGAACGGTGGACAGCGGTTCCCCCGTCTCCATGTTCGCGAGCGCGTGCCCACGCGCAGCGAGGTCGTCGAGCCGCGGCAGCAGGTCGTCGCCTGTGACGACACCGATCTTCACTCTTCCGGCAGTGCCGCGCGCCTTGGCGAGCTCGCGAACGGCTTCCGCACACGCGACGGGGTTGACCCCGCCTGCGTTCGCGATCACGCGCACGCCGCGGTCGACGACCGCCGGCAATACGCTGTCCATCGCGCCGATGAAGTCACGCGCGTACCCCATCTTCGGGTCGCGCTCCTTCTGCTTCTGAAGGATCGACATCGTGACTTCGGCGAGATAGTCGAGCATCAGGTAGTCGACGGGACCACCCTCGACCTGGCGGCGCGGCGCTTCGAGCCAGTCGCCCCAGAATCCCTGCCCCGCCGCTACTCGAACGACCTGCTTCACGTTGCCTCGGAGAGGTGCGGTGGAAGAACGAACGCGCCGACGTGTGGCCCGGCGTTGTGCAGCGAGGTGCGAAGCGACATGGCGAGGACGTCGCGGGTCTCCTCGGGGTAGATGATCGCGTCGATGTAGCCGCGCGCACCTGCATAACGCGCGTCGAGCTGGTGCTCGTAGTCGGCGCGCATCTCCTCGACCGCCTCGAGCACGTCCGTCGACGGGGTGCGACCCGACTTCTTCGCGGCCTCGAGCGCTGGCCCGTGGACCGCCTGCACCGCCGACTCGCCTTCCATGACGCCCATGCGCCCCGTCGGCCAGCTGAAGATGAAATCGGGATCGAATCCTTGCCCCGCCATCGCGTAATAGCCGGCGCCGGATGCGTGGTTCACCGTCAGCACGATCTTCGGCACGCGCGCGGTCGCCATCGCTTCGACGAACCGCGCACCGGCGCGAATGATTCCCTCGTGCTCCGCCTCCGGACCGACCATGAACCCGGAGACGTCCTGCACGAACAGCAGCGGGATGCCCTGCCGGTCGCAGCGATCGATGTAGTACGCGACCTTCTCGGCGCTCTCGGCGTAGACGATCCCGCCGAAGCGCGGCTTCTCGCCCGGCCGCCCCTTGATCAGGCCGCGCTGGTTCGCGATGACGCCGACGGGCATGCCGTCGATCGCGGCGTCGGCGCAGATCATCTCGCGCGCGAGGTTCGCCTGGAACTCGTCGAGCTTGCCGTCGTCGACGATGGCGTTGAGGACCTGGTGCATGTCGTAGGACATGCGATGGTCGGTCGGGAGGATTTCGTAGAGTCGCTCTGACTGGGAACCGGGAACAGGGAACGGGGCACGGGGAGCTGCGGGCAGCTCGCTCCGACCAGCCTCGGTTCCCTCTTCCCTGTTCCCCGTTCCCACCCGACGGGGAAGCCGCCCCACGAGGTCACGCAGTTTCTCCAGGCAGGCCGCATCGTCGTCGAGCGCGTAATGCGCAACGGCACTGACCTCGGTATGCGTGACAGCGCCGCCTAACGTTTCGCCGTCGATCGTCTGGCCGGTCGCGCCCTTCACCAGGTTCGGCCCGCCGAGTCCCATGAACGACGTGCCCTTCACCATCAGGATCACGTCGGAGAGGGCCGGGAGATAGGCGCCGCCGGCGATGCACGGACCCATCACGGCCGCCAGCTGCGGCACGCGCAGATACCGGCGCATGATCGAGTTGTAGTAAAAGATCCGCGCCGCGCCGTACTGGCCCGGAAACACACCGCCCTGATACGGCAGGTTCACGCCGGCCGAGTCGACGAGGTAGATGATCGGGACGCGGCACCGCATCGCGATCTCCTGCGCGCGCAGGATCTTCCTGATCGTCTCGGGCCACCATGAGCCAGCCTTCACCGTCGCATCGTTCGCGACGACGACGACCTCGCGGCCGTGGACGACGCCGATGCCGGTGACCACGCCGGCGCCCGGCGCCTGCCCGTCGTACTGATCGTGCGCGACGAGCAGCCCGATCTCGAGAAAGCGAGAGGCAGGATCGGTCAGCTTCTCGACGCGCTCGCGTGCGGTCAGCTTGCCCTGCTTGTGCTGCTTCGCGATTCGATCGGCGCCGCCACCTTCACGAAGACGTGCTTCGAGCTGGCGAATGTCGTCGCTCAGCTCCCGGAGCCGAGATGTCACCGCTCGCCGGACCCTGCCGCCGTTCCTTCGCGCTCGGCGAACCAGCCGCGGATGTAGTCCACCAGGTCGGAGGTTGACGTCCCCGGACCAAAGAGCTTCCCGGTCCCGCGCCGCTGGAGCTCGTCCATGTCTTCTTTCGGGATGATCCCGCCGCCGGTGATGAGGACGTCGTCGCGGCCGGCCTCCCGGAGCAGATCGAGGACGCGCGGGAAGAGCGTCATGTGCGCGCCGCTGAGGATGGACAGGCCAATGACGTCGACGTCCTCCTGCACGGCGGCGGTGGCGATCATCTCGGGCGTCTGATGGAGCCCGGTGTAGATGACCTCCATGCCGGCGTCACGAAGCGCGGCAGCGACGACCTTCGCGCCGCGGTCGTGGCCATCCAGCCCTGGTTTGGCAATCAGAACACGAATTGGGCGCATGTAGCAAGGGCAGCTGTCAGCTATCGGCCATCAGCCATCAGCCTTGCTGCAAGCGGAAGGCTGCGAGCTATCAGGGTGAGCGCGGGAAAGGTAGCCACCGCGGCGCGGGCGCAGCAACGGCGTTGTTAGGGCTCCTTGCGAGCGAGGAGGAGCATCTCGCCAGTGCGACGCGACAGCGGACGATCGGTCCAACCGTCGTACGCCGCTTCGACCACGAGGCCGTGGCGTGCAAGCATGCTGGAGAGGTGTGTGGCGGTGTAGAGGCGGATCCGGTGCTCGCGTTCGCCTGATGCGCGCTTCCCTCGCCATGTGGATCGCACGGTCAGCACGCCCGAGAGCGCGTCGAAGGAGCGCTCGTGGCCGATCATCGTGTGGTCGTCCGCGAGCCACCAATCGCGCGCCAGGAAACGGCGCATCACGCCGTCGCGATTGCCGCCATGCCAGACGAGCGTTCCGCCCGGCTTGAGCACACGCGCCCACTCGGCCACCACACGCTCGTCATCGCTCGGGAGCAGAAAGAATCCGAACGACGTGAACAGGTTGACGACGGCGTCGAACCGCGACGTCCACCGCGCGGGAAGCTTGCGCATGTCGCCGCGCTTGTACCGCAGCGTTCGTCCCGTGCCTCGCTTTCTCGCCCGCTCGAGCAGATCGGGCGACAGGTCCAATCCATCGACGTCGAATCCCGCCTCGGCCAGCAGGTGTGCGTGACGCCCCTGACCGCACGGGACATCGAGCACTCGTGAGCCGGTCGGCAATCCCAACAGCTCGATCAGCCGCGCGACTTCATGGCGATCGCGGCCAAGGTCGAAGATCGGTTGATACTCCAGCAGGTAGTGGGAATCGAACTGCCGTTCCCACCACTGGAGCTTCTTCGGCGCCACTGTTCCCCGTTCCCGCTTCCCCGTTCCCGGCGTGACCGTCAGAAGAAGACAGGCTCTCGGTATGCTCCGAACACCGATTCCATTGCGGCGCGAATCTCGTACAGCGTGCAGTACGCGCGCGCGCAGTCGAGGATGTACGGAATCAGGTTCGCGTTCGTCGCCGCGGCGGACGTGAGTGCTGCGAGCCGCTCCTTCACGAGCGCGCTATCGCGCGTCGAGCGCAACGTGCGAAGGCGCTCCTCCTGGAGGCGCGTCGTCTCCTCACCGACGCGGAGCAACGGAATCGTCAGCTCGGGCTCGTTGGTGACGAACTCGTTCACGCCCACCACCAGCCGGCGATGCTGCTCGATCTCCCACTGCTGGCGCGCGGCCGACTCCGCGATCTTGCGCTGGAACCAGCCCTGCTCGAGCCCCGCGACCACGCCACCGACCTCGTCGATCTGCTGGAAGATCTCCTCCGCCTCGCGCTCGAGCCGATCCGTGAGCGCCTCGACGTAGTACGAGCCGCCGAGCGGGTCCATGACGTTAGGCACGCCCGTCTCGTACGCGAGCAGCTGCTGGGTGCGCAGCGCGACCTGCACCGCCTCCTCGGTCGGCAGGGCGAGCGTCTCGTCCATCGAGTTCGTGTGCAGCGACTGCGTGCCGCCGAGCACCGCAGCCATCGCCTGGTACGCGACGCGCACGACGTTGTTCATCGGCTGCTGTGCGGTGAGCGTAACGCCGGCCGTCTGCGAGTGGAACCGCAGCATCCACGAGCGGGGATCCTTCGCGCCGTAGCGGTCGCGCATGTGACGCGCCCAAATGCGGCGCGCCGCGCGAAGCTTCGCGATCTCCTCGAAGAAGTCGTTGTGGATGTCGAAGAAGAACGACAGGCGCGGCGCGAACGCATCGACATCGAGGCCGCGCGCGATGCCGCGCTCGACGTACGTGAAGCCATCCGCCAGCGTGAACGCGAGCTCCTGAGCAGCGGTCGACCCGGCCTCGCGGATGTGGTAGCCGGAGATCGACACGGTGTTCCAGAGCGGCGCGTGCGTCGCCCCCCATTCGAACAGGTCGACGATGAGGCGCAGCGCGGGCTCGATCGGATAGCACCACGCGTGCTGCGCCATGTACTCCTTCAGGATGTCGTTCTGCACCGTCCCGCGGAGCTTGCGGCTGTCGACGCCCTGACGTTCTGCCGCGGCGACGTAGAAGCAGAACAGGATCACGGCGGGGCCGTTGATCGTCATCGACGTCGACACCTGATCGAGTGGAATCCCCTCGAACAGCGTCTCCATGTCGGCGAGGCTCGAGATCGCGACGCCCGTCTTCCCGACCTCACCCTCCGACCGCGGGTGATCGGAGTCGTATCCCATCAGGGTGGGAAAATCGAATGCCGTCGACAGTCCTGTCTGCCCATGCTCGAGCAGGAACTTGAACCGCGCGTTCGTATCGGCAGCGCTCCCGAAGCCGGCGAACTGACGCATCGTCCACAGCTTGCCGCGGTAGCCGGTCGGGTGAATGCCGCGCGTGTACGGGAAGGCGCCGGGCATCGACTCGTCAGGCGGCGCATCCTGACCGACGTCGAGTGCCGTATAGAGCGGTTCGACTTCGGCTTCACTGTTCGTGAATGCGATGTCGCGCTTCTCGGCCTTCTCGTAGCGCGCGCGCCACGCAGCGACTTCGGCTCGCAGCCGGTCGAGCTCCGCCGCCTGACGACGGACGACCTCGTCTCCGTCGCGCGCCGCGCCCGCAAGATCTTTCATGGACGTCATGATCAGGTCCGCGTCAGAAGGTGTCCGCTGCGAC
>Ga0075420_100005405_pt1 | contig 11234 bp, 15 predicted proteins | sample SoiMetdeltSBSDD4_FD_75296 | JGI IMG/M metagenome (GOLD analysis project Ga0075420, IMG submission 75296) | Bulk soil microbial communities from a Populus tree surrounding site in Tennessee, USA - Soil MetaG P. deltoides SBSDD4 | ecosystem: Environmental > Terrestrial > Soil > Tree plantation... | reverse complement strand
CGCATGAGAAAACTGATCCTTGCCAGCGTGGTGATCGCGGCGCCGATGACCGTTGCACTTGGCAGTGTGCCGGCTTCGGCCTTTGGGTATGGATGCGGCGGCTGCGGTTACTACGCGCCGCGCTACTACGGTTACTCCTACTACCGCCCCTTCTACTACCGCTCCTACTATCGCCCGCGCTTCTTCTACGGTGGCTTCTATCGTCCGCGGATATACGGCTGGCGTGGCTGGGGATGGCGTGGCTGGGGATGGCGTGGATGGCGGCGCTGGTAGCTCGCACCGCTCTGGGCTTTCGGATAGTTGGAACAGTGCCGGTTAGTCCCTCTTGATGGCCGGCTTTGGGAACCCGTGTTGGTTGGGCAGGAAGCATCGCAACAACGCCAAAGCATGGGAGACTCACCTATCCTGCAACGCGGGAGCCGACTGTCTAGCGCGTGGTGACGCTGCTCGCGACGTAGAGCAGACCGATCACGCTGACGACGATCATTGCCAGGCCGGCGAAAATCACAATCAGAAGGACAAAGTCGGTGCCCGGGTTATCGTCTGACATTTTTGCGAAATCCCAGGATCGTATGATTTCTGGCGATGCAACACAGCGAACGTAACAAATTGCGACAGACGAGCGATAGCGCTTTGGATGGCAAAATTAAATTTCCCTCCCAACCCCATCCCCCCGGCTGCGGGCGTTAGGTTCCTTACCATCCAGGTTCAGAAGATGCAGAGCCACGCCCAGGGCCGCGGGGTTACCCGGGCGTGGCACGCACGGTCGCCACCTTCGGGTGTCCGCGCGCCGGCATGTCTTGGTGGAGCTCTATCTTCGCGACCATCCCCCTTTTGGGGGAGAGCTAATCTAGTCTGCTTGCAAGGCGGCGCGCTTGAGAAACTGCGAAGCTCGGAGTGCGCCGCCGTCGCGCGCGGGTCCAGGCGACGACATTAGAGGGAGCAGCAAGTTCGGCTCCACCCGCTGCTCCCGTCCCCACTCGCCACGGTCTCAGGGAGACCGGATCATCAAACACGCGGGCGGGCTAACTTGTGCGATGAACGCCGCGGCCCGCGGTGGCGCAGCCTCGTGTATGTTCCGACGGGAAGCTCACGCCAAAACGGTGGCCTGCCCTTTCGCACGGTAGGGACGATGAACCGCTCCACAGACCAGGGCCCGGCGCTGCCCTCGGGGAGGGCAACCTTTTCGAGGGCGTCAAGCGCTCCCATTGATCCGGCGCTTCGCTTCAGCGAGTCCACTGGCTACGACCTTAACGATCACGCCAACCAAAAACATAAGTAGACCGGGCCGCACGGTCCTGCGGTTGGTCGGCGTAGTGGCGCTCGAGCGCCTGTTCAGCTGTCTCTCCGCAATTTCGCCAGACGTAGGCAACGGCAGGTCGGTCGTCGGCACGCTGCACGAGTTCCGCAATGCGAGCGGCGAGCCGGGCAATTTGCGCCCTGGTGGCCATCGATTTCCCCCTTCAAACAATCACCATGAGGATGATGCCGGCGCCCTGATGCTCGGGGAAGCGGGCAAAGTACTTGGCGCTCGCCTCATCCTCGGTCTCGCCCTGATACTTCTGCTGGTGAATGGTCACCCACCGTTTCGGCCATCTTGGCGTTACACCCTCTGCGAGACGGTCGATGCGTTGCGCCAGCCGGTCGATTTGCTGCCTAGTTGCCATGAGATGCGTCCCTTACCACCATGCGCCTCAATGCGATGAGCGGGACGGGGTGATTTGAGCGAGTGAAACCATGTGCCTTGCCTTCGATTGAGGGAGCCAGCTCCTCTAGCCGCTGCTCCAGGCGCTCCAGAGCCTGCGTTTCGAGCGCCGCCCGCAACATGCTGAGAACCCAGACCAAGGATCGGCCTTTCATGTGGTCGAGCTGATCGGCGCGCATCTCCCGATAGACCTTGCAGGTCTCTTTGATCACGCCTGGTAAGGTGTCGAGGGCGTGCCGGATGCGAGACGCTTTGGCGTCCGTATCCTCGCCAGGGGTGGGATCGTTAGTTTTTTCTTTTTCTTTCAAAGTGCTGGGCTCTTTATAGGAGGAATTCCGCGAGACTTGCCGTCGATGCTCGCCAACAGCTCGCGGACGTCATTCGGCCCTAGGCAAAACAAAGTGTGCGCCCCGCTTGCCCTGCAGGCTGCTCTGGTATCGCCTGGACAAGCTCGGTTGAAGATGACGTGGGCCGGATTTGGCTCGATGCCGAACTCCTCGCGGTAGGCTGCCAAGGCCTCGGCTTCTGTCTCGCCGTCGTAGTGCGGGACATAGCAGATTGCGGGCGGCTTCAGGGCCGACGCGATCCGCTCAACGGTCCTGGAAATGCGGTCGATCTGAGCTCGGCTCGCCATCCATCCTCCCATCGCTTAGTCGAACGGCCCTGGGCCGCCAAACCGTGCAACAGCGCCTGCCGTGCCCATTCGCTCGCCGTGGTGTGTCGTTGCCTCGCGGCGATTTGGAGAGCCTCAGGCAGGCCCTGCGGCACGCGAAGACGCAGACTGGCGGGGAAGTGAACCGTGGGCACTTGCATGGCGGCTCAAACTCCGAAGTGGATCGAGCGAACTACCTACGCCCTGCATTGACAGCGGCAAAATCGGCGGAAGCGGCGGTTTCGGCCGACGGCATTGGGACCCCGGCGGGAACGGGGATCGACCGGCGCAAGTAGTAGGAGCAGACGCGATCGGACTCTCGATCACCCGCCAGATAGGCTTCCAAGCTCTGGGCATCGCCCTCCAGCAGCATGTCGAGGGCTGGCTGGCTTACTGCCCAACGTCCGCCGATGCGCCGGCCTATCCGATGGAGCACGCACCATTCCCGGATTGTGCGCTCGCCCTTGCCAGCACGCCGGGCGGCCTCTGCAATGCCGATAGCCTCAGCCGGATCGTACGGTAGGAGGATCGCTGGCTGCCGGCTCATGAGGATCGCCTTCGCTTGGGTGCGTTCCCAAGGCTGCGTTTCTCGCGACCGAACGTCTGCCTGGCGGGCTGAGCCTGCGGTCTGTCAGCTACGCGGGTTGCATCCTTTGAATCTTCGTGCCGGATAACCGGCGCTTCGAGATGTCGGCCCAGCACTCGAGCTGCTTCGGAAGCTCGGGCGTGGTCGCGGGGGTTCGTCAGGCCGATCGATAGCCACGACCTGCCGCCATCGACGATATGGTGGACCGTTGCGGTCTGGTTGGCGACGAGCGTTCGATCCTTTTCGTGGTCCTCAAGCGTGGCTACGTACTGGGGATCATTCCGAGGGCGCAGCAGCTCTCGGTAGCAGTGCTGCAGAGCCTCAACGTGCTGCCCGAGGTCCTGCAGTAGCTGGGCGTCGCGAGCGAGGATGGCGTCGGCCCATGCCTCTGCCTCCTCTTGGGCGCGCATTCTAGCGTCAACGCGGGTCTCAGCAGCGATACGAGACTGCCGGTCGGCCTCCGCGGCGGTTCTTACGCAGTCGCCGCAACGGCTGAGCGTACCGAGGCGTGGGCGCGCATGGCATTGGATGCAGAGGTGTGAGGTATCGGGCAGCTTTGCCGTTGTGCCGTCGGCGAGCGCGATATGCTTTCTATTCATCAGCTCCGCCCTTTGTCCCTTCTACGCCGGAAAACCAGATTCAACCGTAACAAGCGTCACGGCGTTGATTTCAATGAGATCTTCGTCTGATTCATGCGTCACATCCCGATGAGGGTGTGACAGTTGCAGAACCGAGATTTTCCTTGCTTTCCAAGCGTGTGACGCTTGTGACGCTTGGAAACGGGGTGGCCAAAGGAAGGTATCGTCTCCACGCGTCCTCGAAGTCGTTTCGGTGATATTCGCGCACGACACGCGTGTGCTTGGAAACGATGCCAAACGGCTTGAGCAGTAGGGCTACACCACGCGCGGTGATCGGCTTCTCACTGCGTCGCCATTCTGCCCAAGGCGTCTCATCCAGGGCGCAGAGATTGGTTACGAGCACCTCAGCGCCAAGCTCGGTTGCGCGAGTCTTGTCAAAAACCCTGCGGCAATCCCGCAGAAGCATGACGCCTTTGGATAGATCATCCTCATCCTGGTTCAACCCCGATAGCGCAAGGGCGGCGGAGCGAGCCTTCACGGGCCATTGCCCACCTGCCATCTCCGCGATGGCTATCAGGGGGCGCCAATTGTCCGCAGCCCGGTCATTGAGCTGAGCAGGCATTGCGGGATCGACCAACGCAAGTTGCTCGCTGTTGTCAGCAACCCAACGCGCACACATTGAGCAAAGCTCCTGTAGACCAGCGAGGCGATCCAGCCGCAGGCGCTCGATGGCTTCCGCCGATTGCTTGCGGCGCATTTGAATGACGATCGAGCGATCCTGCAGCGTGCTGGGAAGCCCACCAATCAAAGCAATCGCCTTGGCGCACCACGTGCTGAACATCGTGACTTCGTGATTGTCGCCCACAACCCGAACGACATATGCGCTGGCCCGTACGTGACTCGAATTGAGGATGCCAATGAGCTCCGGTTTGTCCGGCGTCAGAAAGGTGTCAGCCTCGTCAATGATCAACGTTGGGGAAAATTCTTGGACAGCACGGAACACGGCGGCGGATGACATGTTGGCTGCCGTCAGTGCCTTCGGCACCAGAGCTTTTATGACGCAAAGGAGAGTCGTTTTGCCGCAGCGTTTCTCGGGACTTTCAATTGCTAGGACAGGTGCGATCTCTGCGCAGTCGATTGCATGGGCGTGGACAACCCAAAGTGCGATCGCCGAGCACGCATGCGCCGGTAGCTTGACGTAGCGCAGCAGCGCTCCCTCCAGCGCGCTTAGAAGTTCGGCGCATTCGACTGGATCAGGCCACGGCACCGGAGGTGCCAAAAAGCCGGACCTTTTCGTACCTCTTTGATCTGCTTTGCGACGCTTAGAAACGTGCTCATCGAGCACGCTGACACGCACCTTAAGTCGCTTGGCTTCATCGTCGCGAACGCGCTCGTATTCGAATGTGTCAAGCAGAGCTAGTCGCTCAATCTCATCCTCCGGCTCCGCTGGTCTTTCCGTGACGTTTGGTCGTGACCACACCAGTCTGGGTGACGACGCGCTGCTACTTGTTGCTGCCCATACCGCATCGGCGGCCTCGAGCACTGGATGGCCATCGGCGTAGGCCTCGGCCCAATCCTTGGGATTGTCAGTCATTGGCGCACCCCCGGCGAGGTGATGCGGACTTCACAGTCAGCTGCGATCCAGCGCGTGCAGCAGATTTCAGCGGCCCGGATACCGGGCGGATCGCCATCAGCAAATACCGTGAGCGCCTCGATTCCAGCGAGGATCGGAAAGCGAGCGATCGCACCCGCGCTGGTCGCTGCCCAAACCGGTGACCAACCCGATAGGAGAATCGCCAGCGCATCTTCCAGGCCTTCGGCAATGCCGATGCTTGTGGTGACGGCATCGTCCAAGGAAAGGCGAATGACCCCCTGCCTCCCCAACATCTTGCGTTCGATCTTCGCTCCGTCACCGTCGAGAAATGTGCGATGAACGCCGGTTGGTTGGCCGGAAACCGGATCTGTCATCAAGCTGACTACGGCTCGAATGCCTCCGTGCCAGCGCAACGCGTGGCGGACCTCGCTCAGATGTCGTAGATCAAGTTTGCGATGCTCTAGGAAGTATCGCTCTGCCAAGGTGCCGCCGATCGGCACCGCCTCCGACCAGGTTCTAAGAGCAATCGCAGTTCGCCCGCACTCACCTTTGCGCTCTCCGAGCGAATGTTGCCGACCCTTCCGGGCTCGGGTGATTGTTACGCCGCCCAGAAACTCATGCTTTGCAATGCGTATTGCCTCGCCCAGCGTCACGCCGCGTTCGCGTGCGATCAGAGTGAGAAGGTCGCCGCCCTCGCCACGTTCGTGGTTGTAGAAGAGCCCTCGCTTCGACCCCGATCGACATAGTGACAGCGAACCCCGCCGTCCCCATCGGTGCTCATCGCGCCGAAGCTCTGATGGCACGCCAAGTAGTGCGGCCGCGACCTCCTCAGCATGATCGGCCAGGGCGCGTGCGGTAAGCGAAGCGTCAAGACGAGCGCAAGTTTTGCCTAAGGTGGGCATCGCCAACTCCATAGGTGTGGATGGCGACTTCCGGCTTGAACAAAGCGGGAAAATGCGGTACAAGGACCGCCATCAGAGATTTACATCCGGCCGTCGCGGGGGTAGCAGCCCCGGCGGCCTTTTTGTCTGGATCGTTGATTTTCGGGCGCATCAGGTCGCCCTCCATCACGCCGCCGGCGGCAGGCGGAGTTCCGACGTTGAGCGGACCTTGCGCGACATGCGCGTGCGCGCCCATTCATCAACGTCCGGGCGCCAGTAGCTAACCAACCTGCCGCCATGTTTCGTATAGGGTGGCCCAGTTCCATTGGTGGCAGCGTTTGCGAGGGCGGCGGCACCGAAGCGCATGCCATGCTGACGTAGAAGGTAGTCTGCTGCTTCGCGCCGCGTCAGCCACAGCGGCCACTCCATCATTAGGTGCATCGCGGCGGCATCAGGTGTCGGAACCATCGTAGCCCATCCATCATTGGTGATGACGAATGCGAGACTACGATAGCCAGTTTGTTTCGTCGGCCGGTTAGGCCGAAAAAGGCCGGAAACCTAGTTTTCCGCCCGTTCCTTCAACCGCTTTATGACGTTTTTAGCGTGCTCTCTTGTGAGGCTCTCCGTAGGCGAGCGCCCGTGACGCTTTTCGGCAAAATGCTTCATGTACTCCTCAATGTCCGTTTGCAGGCCTCGGCCGGCGCGGCGCCCACCGTGCACGTCAAAGTGCGCGTAGGCCGCATCTTCGATCGCTGGCCAGTCGTAATCGGTTGGTCGGCCACCGCTCTTTGGCTTGTCCGTATCGCCAAGGGCCCTTAAGAGATCATGCCAGTTAATTGTGACGTCCTTCCAAAACCGGCCTACACCCGCCTCGAACGCCTGATCGCGCGGCGCCAGCCAATTTGCTCCATTGGGCAAATCCCAGAGCACTAAATGATCGGCCACTTCTGGAGGCAGAGCAGACGGCACTTGTGGCACTGGCCCTTCGGACCCACTGAGATATCTGTCCACAGCGGTGGCGCGCGCTCGAACTTTGCCATCTGCAATGAACCCAGCAAGAATTGCCCAAGCATCCTTCGGGCTTTTGTATCGCAACTGAAGTGGCTGTCCTTCTATTCTTCGAAACGCGAGGCGAAATTCAAATTCGAGCCAAAGAGGTCCCTTCAAGTTGGCAACCTCGTCGGCGAAGTCGTCCGCGGCAACCATGATCCGCGCCAGGGCGCTCTGCAGCGACCTCCAGTCCCGTCCGATTCTCGGAGCAGAATTCGGAGTTGGCATGACTTCACTCTCCCGCGCTCGCAGCGCGAGGAAGCTCAACAACCGCAGCGCTCTCACTAGTCATGGCTTGCCAAATGTAGCGGCTCACCTTGTCGGCGGCGGCGAGCAGGACCGCATCCGGCTTGGTGATGTAGCCACGTGTGACAGAGCCTTCCTTTGCGCTGGCGTGACCAAGCAACGTAGCAATGGTCAGCTCGGAAAGACCGAGATCGTCACAAGCACTGGCGAAGGCGTGCCGCAGAGAGTGGGGCGTGTAGTCACCGCTCACGATGCGATCCCACGCTCCCCCCAGCCCGTTGAAGGGCTTCCTGGGGTCACGACCGGGTAGGACATATGGGCTCTCGGGGCGCCCGGGCCGGTTCATAGCCATCTTGAGCACGCGATTGGCAGCTTCCCCCAGGGCCCGCACGCTTTGGCCAGTCTTCGTGTCGCCCAGTCGAAGACAACGCCCGCCCAAGTCCACTTCCGACATCCGCAATTTCCGAATCTCGCCTTTTCGGCAGCCAGTCAGCGCGAACAGCCGGATCGCCACCAGCGCCTGCCAAGGCTCGGCGAGCGCTTCAGCAGCGTCCAAATCCTTTCCTAGAACGCTATATCCCTCGGCATCCAAGCGGAACCCTCTGCGTCCATCTGCGGGTTTGCGTATGCCGTGAGCGGGATTGGTGACGATGTAGCCTTGCTCGATCGCATACGTGAATAGGCCGCCAAGGAGCCCGTACGTTCGTGCTGCGCCATGCTTACCGGTGATCAGCGCTTCAAGGCAGCGCTGGCAGTCGCCGCGATCGATGTTCTTGACGAGCCTCGGCCCGAAATAGCCTACCAGATGCGCAATGCGGTACTTGTCGGTGGTGACTGTTCCTGGCTTCTTGGGCTTGCCCTTGCGCCCAAGAATCACGCCAGCACTCGCCTTCTCGATGTATTCCTTGGCGAGTTGCTCGAAGCTGATGGCGTTTCGCTCCTCACGCTTGCGTTCAGCTGGGTCGACGCCTTTGCCTTTCCGCGCGGCGTGGGCTTCTCGTAGGAGTTCTTCGGCCTCTTCTCGAGCCTTGGCGGGCGTGTAGGCGCCGAAGGGTCCGATGGTCAGCCGCCGCGAGCGGCCCTGGGCGTTCCGATACTGGACTACGAACGAGATGCTGCCGACAGGTGTCGCCCTGACGCCAAAGCCCTCCAACTTGTCGTCCCACCACACGGTGTCCCGCGCCGGTGTCTTGAGCGAATTGAGCCAACGCTTCGTGATGCTGACGCTCGGCATGCCACCCCCCGAGATTCGCATGTAAGCAGCGTGTAAGCAGCAGGGAGCGAATGTCAATGAACCGCGATGAGCATTATCGAACAGAAATCCACAAGTTTCTCAACTTATTGACGTGCTTCGAGGAGCACGAGTGAACCTGGATGATTGATGCAAAGCTGCCCAAGGAGGGCAGCCACTTCGACCTGCCGATTGCGCTCGCCATGATGGTGGCCATGGGCGCCATCTCGCCCGACGCCATCGAGGGCTATGCCGCCATCGGCGAGCTCGCCCTCGATGCTTCGATCCGCGGCGTACCGGGCGCTCTCCCCGCGGCGATCGGTGCCAATAGCATGGGCAAAGGCCTGATCTGCCCTGCCGCCTGCGGGCCGGAAGCGGCATGGGCGGACGAAGACATGCCGGTGCTGGCCGCCCCGCACCTTCTCTCGCTCGTCAATCATTTCGCCGGCCTGCAGACCCTGGCCCGGCCCAAGCCCAACGTGGAGGCCGACTCCTCGCCCCTGCCCGACCTCCGGGACGTCAAAGGTCAGGAAAGCGCCAAGCGTGTGCTGGAGGTCGCCGCCGCCGGCGGACACAACCTGCTGATGATCGGCGCCCCAGGATCGGGCAAGTCCATGCTGGCGGCGCGATTGCCCTCGATCCTGCCGCCGCTGACCCCTGAGGAGATGCTCGAGGTCTCCATGGTGCACTCGCTGGCCGGCGAGCTGATGGGCGGCAAGCTTGCCACCCGTCGCCCGTTCCGCGCTCCGCATCATTCGGCCAGCATGGCGGCCCTTGTCGGCGGCGGCTCCAAGCCGCGCCCGGGCGAGGTGTCGCTCGCGCACCTCGGCGTCCTCTTCCTCGACGAGCTGCCGGAGTTCCTGCTCCGCCGCCGATCTCGTCCTGCCGCCGCCCGCGGAGGGCAGCGAGGAGGTGCGCGCCCGCGTCACGGCGGCGCGCGAGCGCCAGCGGCTACGGTTTGCGGCCCTCGGCGCCAAGGGCGTTCGTACCAACGCCGAGTGCTCGGGAACTCTGCTCGAGCAAATCGCCATGCCGGACGAGGCGGGCGTCCAGCTGTTGCGCCAGGCCTCGGAGAAGCTGCAGCTCTCCGCCCGCGGCTTCCACCGCACGCTGCGCGTTGCGCGCACGCTGGCCGACCTCGATGCTGCCGACAAGGTCGCCCGCCTGCACGTCGCCGAGGCGCTCAGCTACCGCAGCGAGACCCTGCGCCAGCAAATGGCGGCATAGGAGTCGCGTTTCGTGTCCACCAATGCTCATGACGTTTGCAAACCGGGCCGGAGACCTTGACGGCCTTCGCGCCGCGGGTGACCCTGATCTCGATGGAACACGGAGTCCTGCGATATCTTGTGCCGCTTTTTGCTGGTGCTTTACCTGCCGTGGCGCAGCCAGCAAATGTGCAGGGACCATCTAATCCCACAAACGCCTACAGCAATGCCTGTGCGACCTTTGCCGACAAGGGGGGATTGGAACGGGCGCTGCGAAACTGCAACGAGGCGATCCGCCTCGACCCAAAGCATGCCATAGCGCATTACAATCGTGGGCGCGTCTATGCTGCCAGTCATGAACATGATCGAGCGATTGCCGATTACAGCCGAGCCATTGACCTCAATCCGAGATTCGCCTGGGCCTACGCCAATCGCGGCGCTACTTACGTCGACAAAGGCGAGCTCGATAGAGCGATGGCCGACCACAGCAAGGCCATCGAGCTGGATCCAAGACTTGCCGCCGCCTACCGCAACCGTGGTAGCATTCTAATTATGAAGAAGAACTACGATCGAGCGATTGTGGACCTCAACAAAGTCATCGCCCTCAATCCGAGATTTGCGGTCGCACATTACGACCTCGGTCTCGCATTCCATCATAAGAACGATCAGGATCGAGCGATCGACAGTTTCAGCAAAGCTATTTTGTTCGGTTGGAAATTTGCGGCGGTCTATCGAGATCGCGCCAAGGCTTTTGCCGAGAAAGCCGAGTTCGATAAAGCTATTGCCGATTATAACAAGGCCGTAGGCCTAGCACCGAAGGTCGCAACCCTCTACCGTGCTCGCGCCTGGACTTATCTCAAGGCGGGTCGACCGGCCAATGGTCTGCCGGACGCCGAGAAGGCGCTGCAATTGCAGCCCGACGACGCCGACGCTCTCGAAACGAGAGCCGCGAGGCGCTTGGGCGGCGTGACGAGGCCATCGCCGACTTTCGCCGGGCGCTCGCCATCGATCCTTTGCTGCAAGGCAGCCTGGACGGATTGGAGCGCCTCGGCGCGGGCCGGTAGGGAGCCAACTGCCGGACTCGCCCGAGCTTCTCTTCAAGTGTCCGCGCTCTGCGGGGCCAGCTCTGCGTAGCGCAACCAAAGAGCCTTGGCGCCCAGCGTCCTGACAAAGGCCCAGTGAGCTTGCTCCGTCTCCGGGGAGAGACGGGGCGGGAGAGGCACGGGGCGTCGTCGGGCGGCGCTAACCCCCAAATGGACGGTCGCCTCCGATCCGACCTGGCCTCCGAGGCCCAAGGTGGCCTGGCGCTCGCCCAGCAACTCGACATAGACGCTGGCGAGCAGCATCGAATCGAGCAGCGCGCCGTGCTTGGTGCGCTGCGACAGGTCGATGCCGTAGCGCTTGCAGAGTGCATCGAGGCTGTTGGGACCGGCCGGATGGCGGCGGCGGGCCAGCACGAGCGTGTCGACCACGCGATCGAAGGTGAGAGGCGGCCGCACGGCACGC
>Ga0075420_100005403_pt1 | contig 11235 bp, 15 predicted proteins | sample SoiMetdeltSBSDD4_FD_75296 | JGI IMG/M metagenome (GOLD analysis project Ga0075420, IMG submission 75296) | Bulk soil microbial communities from a Populus tree surrounding site in Tennessee, USA - Soil MetaG P. deltoides SBSDD4 | ecosystem: Environmental > Terrestrial > Soil > Tree plantation... | reverse complement strand
CCGGAATGTTCTTTGGCCGTCATGTATGAGCGAGCCTGTATGTGCTCGCATGCTTTACATCAACCCTTCTGAATCTCTCCGCAACCGCTTGAAGATCTTTTGGACATGCCTCTTCCCATACCGTCAACCGGCCCATTGTCAGTCTGACATGTCCGACCCTGCCGGGAGACCCGGACACCATTTAAGGAAAGTAGACTGATGAATAATCCGAGAATAAAGTGTGGAGGGGGGACTCATGCCAACCAGATCCGTCTCACCCCCCAGCGATCGCGGCCTCCACGCCGGCATCTGGTGAGACCAACCTGCGAAAGATCAGAGACGATTACGCCCTCTACTTGCCCCTGCTGGTGGTGGCATCGCGCCCGCTAGACGCTGCGCCTGAGTAAGAATCGGCCGGTTCCGGAAGCGACCAGCCGACCTCACAATCCTTCCCAATAAGCCTCACTATCTGTCCCTGCAGTACTTGCGTGGACAGTGACTATCCTTACTGGGCCGTGGTTTGCTTGCCGGTATTGAGGGATAGGTTGATCGAAATCAATGTGCCGGCCATAGAGGGCATTTGTCTCGAGACTGGCAATTCCCATGATCCGTCAGGTGAAGCGAATGATGTTTGCTGGAACGTAGGATGTTGCATAAGGCTATCTTTTATGGACCTAATAGCTGAGCGAGTCGCATGGCGAACAGAAAAGGAGGGGGACCTATGACTCCAGAGTTGCCTCAGCCGGCAGGGCGTCCCACTCGTATTCTGATCGTGGATGATTTCTCAGCATTCCGGAAAGGCGCGCGGAGCCTCCTAGAGGAGAGCCCTGGGATCGAAGTGGTTGGGGAAGCTGAGGACGGCTTGACGGCCACTCAATTGGCCGAGACGCTGCGTCCCGATATCGTGCTAATGGATGTACACATTTCACGTGTGGATGGCGTGACAGCGACCCGCCTGATTAAGGCGCTGTTGCCACGAACGGCGATCATCGGGCTCTCGGCCATCCCTACCCCTGATGTTGCGGCTGCGATGCTTCAGGCCGGCGCCCGCAAGCTTATCCCCAAGGGGCAGATCTACTCGCAGCTATTACCAGCCATTCATGAGGCAATCAGTGACCGACCACCACCGAGCCTTCCCGAGAAGAAATAGATGCTTCCGTTACCAGGGCCCCTCCGTCGACACGCTTCCGATCAGAACGACCGAAGCTCGGGTCTGGTCAACGGCCCTTCTTGGTGGCCTTTGCGGCGCGTTTCTCTATCATGGTCTTGGCTGGTTTTTTCTTGGTGTTTTTCTTCCGATCCATCCCCTTAGCCATACCGAATCCTCCTCTGATGGTTGCGAGAGTCTGTGCCGTATCGGCATAATCGCCGACTCTTCATACACGTAATCATGACAAAAAGGAATAGGGGCGAGGCATCACTTTCGTATCCAAATGGGCGCGGAGCGCAGCGATGCGCACAAGTAGCGTCAGCTCATGAACACCTATCATTCTGATAGTCGCAACAAGGCGAGAAAGAGAACCAGTTCCGTTCTTGGCATCAATGGCTCTCCTGTGAAAAGAGGACGAGCAGCCAAACTCCTGAATGAGGCCCTGAAGGCGAGCGCGGCAGCAGGCGCCACGACGAAGCTCGTTCACCTTGTGGATTATGAGAAGGAACTGTTTACGCTCAGCCATGTTGCTCGGCCGCCAAGTCTTATGACCAAGCTTTTACGCGACGTTCGAGTGGCGGATTGCCTTATCTTGGCTACGCCGGTGCATTGGTTCGGCGTGAGTTCCCTCATGAAGAACTTCCTCGATCACCTGTCGACATTGGAAGCCAATCATTTTCTGCTTGAAGGCACTGTCGTGGGATGCATTGCTGCCCTGGAGGAGGATGGCGGCATGAAGGTCGTGTTAGACATGGTGGGGCCACTGAGCCATATGGGAGCGATGTTCCCGCCTTACGGTATGTTCTTCTGCAATAGGAATATGTCGCAGAAGTCTGAACACAAATGGATGCTCGAAGATCACAGACTCTTAGGGACGAATGTCGTACGACTCGCCCAGGCAACAAAAGATAGGGATTGGGGGTACTGAACGTTGACCATTGATTTAATGATCCAGTGATTCATTCTTTTCATGTGATACGAATAACGAGAGTCGAGAGACACAGATGGGACGTTGGCAAATGGTCTATCGGACGATTTAGGATCGCGAGAGCAGCAGGACGAAGATCGACAGACACAGTATGATAGTCGCCACGAGGATGAGCCAAGCTATTTTCAGAGACCGCTTCGTCGCGCGGACTGTAGTCTCGAGTTTCTCGATCGCCTCCATCTGGGCCGCAAGGGTCTGCACGTGAGCGTGGAGCCGTTTCTGCAATATTGCCAGGGAAGGTTCATCGAGGTCGTTTTCTGCTTGGGAAGGGGTCGTGCGTCGTCGCTCTAAGCTTTTTAGCAGCTCGGGCGCTTTATCGATTACGACCGGCATCAGCTTTTTCAAGAGGTATAGGGCGGTCGTCCATGGAATGGTCACGTCTGGTTGCTTTCGTTATCGGCCAAAACAGAAGGACGGAAGAGTGGCCGCTGTGGCCTGCGCCCGTTCGGGCGATTCCATTCTTTACCTGCACTTCGCCCGTTAATCAAGACATGTCGCCAGCGAATCGTGTGGGTACTCTGGAACCCTGACAGGACAGAGAGGGGACCTCTTGTTGTTCGATAGTACGACAGTGGCAGATCCAATTGAATAACGCTCCCAGAGCTGCTACGAAGCTGCTGTCGTCTGAACGGAATGGAGGCATGCCGCGATGAATTGGCAGGAGATCGAACAGAAGCTGCCCAGCATGAATCAGGAACAGTTGATCGAATCATTGAAGATGTGCCTGCGGCTGATTGAACGGATGGAAGGCGAACTCGCAGAGGGTGCGCGCAAGCTGGACGAAATGACGGCGCTGGTGCGGAAATTGTCTGAAGCAAAACAGTGAACGACGGATGCTGAACCTTCTCAACTTCCTTCAAGCTCCTTTCGCCCGTGAGCGTGACCGGATCAGGAGCGAGATCATCAGCCCGTCCCTTTTGTCTTACTGGCTCCCGGATCATTCATGTTGCTTCCTGTATTGGCCGGGTAGCTTGACCGGCGCCGGCAGAAGCGAAACGATGGCGGTCAAACGAGAGCGCCGGTCGTGGCGCCGGTGACTGAGACAACCATGTCCCAACCACCGGGGGAGATGTGACTGATCTGGTCATGGTTACTCACGATTACAATCGCCCCGCAAGTTGCCCGCGGCGTTCTTCGTCGAAGAACTGGATCTTGAAAGGGAGATAATCCATGGAACGGTCCCCACTCGCGGATGTCTTTGACGCCCACGTGGCGCATGAATTTGTCGATCAGGATGTCGATGCCACGATGCAGACCATGATCATGGAGCCCTATCTGTTGCATCTGCCAACGTTGGCCGGTGGGGAAGGGCGTGCTGCCGTGCGCCGCTTCTATGAACAAGTGTTTGTCGGGAAGTGGCCCGCCGATACAAAGGTTACGCGCGTGTCACGAACGGTGGGAACTGATCAGGTAGTGGACGAACTTCTCATCAGCTTTACGCATGATGTGCCGCTGGAGTTTTTGCTGCCACGAGTTCCTCCGACTGGAAAACAGGTTGAGCTCCCCTTCGTCGTGGTGATGCGGTTTGAGGATGGGAAAATCGCCCATGAGCACATTTATTGGGATCAGGGATCGCTCTTGGTACAGGTGGGGCTGATCGATCCAAGAGTCTTGCCCGTCATCGGCGCGGATCAGGCTTCCGCTCTTCGCTCCAAAGCGGCGGGGTCGTGACTGGTGCTCTTTTGAGAAAAGTCAATCATTGGTTTGTAGAGGCTGGAAACTGTTCGCCCAATCCCTTGACGAGAGCATATCGAGGGCATATGGTGAAATTCGTGGGAGGAGTTGAACGCCCCGAGGGAATATTGGATAACAAGGGGGTCGAGCGCTGAGGATGGTGTGCATGCCCAGCTTGTACTGGGAAGCCTAAAGTTCTCCCGAGATCTCCGCCGTACCTACATCTCCTCGGTGGGTGCGTGTGCTCCTCCCACCTTAACAGGATGTCGAAAAAGTCCGCCAGTTTTGTTCTTGCCGCGCTCTGACCATCCACGTACACAAAGAGTACATCTCGGTCCCTCGCTTGCTGCGGCTGCGCTGGCGGCCATTTTTGACATCCTGCAGCTTAATCGGTTTGTAGACATTTCATGCTCACCATTTATGATGTTTAAAACGCTTGTGCTCCAATCGCGAGTCGCAGTTTACTCCACGTAAGACCCAGCCGCTCGGACAAGACTCGATGACAGCCGAAAGGTTGAAGAGAGTTTCCCCAGGCGCGCCATGTTTGGTGTATTGATTGATCAGCCCGGGTTCAACCGCAACCCGGTAGTGCGGGGTTGGGCTACTTTGTCACTCGGTGATTACTTGGCCGGCAGGAACGAGGAGATGGGGTATCGAAGGCGCCAGGTCGGCACGGACTCTGCGGTATGGTGCGGGAGGAAGGACGCGCGTCGTATCAACTCCGTCCCTCCCACGACTGCAGTACCGCCGAGAAGCGTATAAGTGGTCACGGCCTCTCCCAAGATGAAGTGTGCAAGACCAATCGTGCAGATTGGAATGAGGTTGTGGTATGCCCCCACCGTGGCGGGCGTGAGTGATTGGAGGGCGCGAGAGCGCAGCAGAAAGACTCCCGCGGTGGCCATGCCGATAAACAGCAGGAGCCCCGCGACCTCGACAGACAGATCGTCCTCTTGAGGCGTCATGCCCCCGGCCGCAGTACCCACCATTAAGAGTAGGGCGTTCGTCCCGAACATCGTGGTGTTGGATGTCCACACGCCGAATTGTTTGACGACATTCGGGCTCAGGACGATGTAACCGGACATCATGAGCGTGAAGAGCAGGACGAGCGCATCCCCGAATCCAAAACCTATCTCTTGGAAGCCGGTGCCTTCGCTGACGGCAAGAGTACAACCGGCCCACGAGAGGAGGATGCCGCAGCATGTTGCGGGAGTCGCTCGATCCTTTCCCCGATACATGCTGAGCAGCGCCGTGATAGTCGGAAGCAGGCTGTAGAGGAGGGCGTAGTGGGTGACACTGGTATACATCAATCCCCACGCGGCCACGGCGTAAGCGCCTACCCCAAGTATCCCCAATGCGGTGAGTTGCAGGACCTGGCACGGGCGCAGTGCTCGGAGCCCACGGGAGTCTATGCAGGCGGTGATGCTTGCGAGGAAGAGGGAGCCAATCAGGACACGCCCGCAGGCAAGACTGAGAACACTCATGCTGCTGTGTTGGAAGATGTATTTGAAGATCGGCGTGACAGAACTCAAGAGCCCGACAACTCCGACGAGGCAGAGGATGGGCACCACTTGTTTGATGGGCTTATCACCGGAACGGTCCTGAGCCGATGGGGAGAACATTCCTACATTCCCCCCAGCGTCATGCTGAGCATCTGTTCGATGAAGTGTGTAAGACGTTTCTGGTGTTCCGGCGAGATGTCGACGATGGGGCCGCCTGCGATCGGCCTCCGGACGTAAGTGATGAGGACCGCGCACTCGATATGACTATCGAGATCCAACACGCAATCGAGGCGTACGAGTTCTCCCGCCGAGAGGTCGAGATCAGTCTGCACCTGAAATCCAAATTCCGTGAGGTCCCAGACATGGCAATTCGTCACCTTGCCGTTCCAGTGGAGACGCCCCGTACGCTCGATGAGGATCCGATACTGTTCACGGTGCTGATTCATAAGAGCCTCGTGAGGTGTGTGGACAATCGTGGGATCAGGCGATGTCCCTCTGATGGGCCGAATGGGGGACGGACGAGACAGGCTCGTCGAGCGCAGCTTGAACTATCGGCCGCGGTCGTAGGTCCGAATCGATGGGTGTTCATGAGGATGAAGAAAATCATCAAAGGGAGGGCGCTGGTGATGGCGAGGTAGAAGAGGAATGACATCCGCGAATCTCCTTTGAATTGCGCAGTGAGCGACCAACTGTGCAAGGTCGAGACCCGACGGATGCCCCAAAAGTATGGAGTACTGGAACGTGCCGGTATGGTGGGTCTTCTGCGCCTCTGCTGATAGCGAGTCGTGTGAAGGCTCGATAAAAGAGTCTGTGACGGTCTCTCCAATACCAAAAACCGGCAGATCCGTTGCCCTGAATCTCCTCCTTCTTCCGGCGGGGCTTTTGGAATACCAACAACTGCATGGCTGATAGGTCATGGCGTACTGCGGGGGAAAGATCATATGGCGAGTAGCTTGTAGTCTTTGGCAGAGAAGGAAGGATCTCCCTCGTGAAGCCCTTTCTGCTTCACTGGCTCTACTTCTAACCGCTGAGCACGCTTGACTCCTCTTTTGGGACGGCCTAGCCTAACCGCTGCTCCATCACAATATTTTTCTAACCAGGGAGGTCCCCATGTCTGTTGCACGCGTAACTGAAATCATCGCCGCATCCCCGAAGAGTTTTGAGGACGCCGTACAAGTCGGCGTCGCTCGCGCAAATAAGACGCTGCAGAACGTGAAGAGTGCCTGGATTGAGAGTGAGAAGGTCGAGATCGTGGATGGGAAAATCATGGAATACCGTGTGGCGCTTAAAGTCACGTTTGTCCTGAAAGACTAAGGGACAGAACTAGGGACGAACGATGACGGACGCCGCCAAGGCGAATACCATGTGGGATGCTACTGAGAGGGCGTTGTCATGAAGAATGTTGAGATGACCGTCGAAGGGACGATGCTGACGATCAAGGTGGATCTGTCGAAGGAGTTTGGGCCGTCAGCTTCGGGGAAAACCATCATCATCGCTTCGACGGAAGGAAATGTAACCATTCCAAACCGCGAGGAGAAAGTCGGATTGAACGTATACCGAAAGAAATAGATACCGTATCGCTGGCGGCCGGGAATGGGAGCAGATGGCTAGTGGCCGATGCCATCGGCTCTTATCTTCGCAGTCATACGCCATAGGCCATTCGCCATAAGTTCTGTTCTCTAAGAAGACGAGATACGAACGACGCTGCGGTGAGCACTAGACTCCTTGCCTAAAATGGAGGAGAATGCGCAAATCTACTGACGCGCGCGCGACGCACTACTGAGTACTTGCTTGACTGTGATGTCTACGGCTACGCCTCAGGCAACTGTTCCTCCTCCGGCTGTTCTTATCGTCGACGACGATCCCGACATTGCCCTCGCCCTGCATGATCTCCTCGGGCATGCGGGGTATCGCGTACAAGTGGCCGGTACCGGCGCCGAGGCGCTTGCCAAGGCGAAGGCCGAGACTTTTGCCGCCGTGCTGCTGGACGTCATGCTGCCTGATATGGATGGTCTCTCGGTGCTGACGCTGCTGAAAGAGATCGATTCCTCATTGCCGGTCATCATGCTGACCGCGTTTGTGGAAGTCGCTAAAAAGTACGGATCGCTCACGGAGGGCGCGTTCGGATATTTGACGAAGCCCTATGATGCGGAAGAACTGAAAGCGCTGGTCCGACGGGCAGTGGGGGTCAAAGACCTCTCGATCGAGGCTGCCTCAGCCAAAAGTGCCTTGTCGGCGAGCGAACAACGTTTTCGGGAAGTAGTTCAAACCGCCCCCGACGCGATCATTCTTGCAGATGGAGGAGGACACATCCTGACCTGGAACGGCGCCGCCGAACGCCTCTTCGGATACGGAGCCGATGAAGTAATCGGACAGCTGCTCACGACGATCATGCCTGAACGCTACCGCGCTCCCCACCAACGCGCTTTGGAACGGGTCCGCACCACCGGCGAGTTTCGTCTCAAGGGGACCACTGTGACCATGCACGGCTTGCACAAGACTGGACGGGAATTTCCCATCGAGATGTCGCTCAGCAGTTGGATCTCTGACGGCCGGCGTTTTCATTGCGGGATCGTGCGCGACATTACGGACCGGAAAGCGGCGGAAGAGCAACTGCGCCAGCAACAGATCGAGCAACAAGTCTTGCTTGACCTGATCCCTGCGATGGTCTGGTATAAGGACTCCCACAATCGAATCTTGCGCGCGAACCGGCGCGCGGCCGATTCCATCGACAAGTCCGTCGCCGAAATCGAAGGCCGTTCCACGTACGATCTCTATCCGGAGGAGGCCGAGAAGTACCATCGGGACGACATGGAGGTGATCGCGTCAGGACAACCGAAGCTCGGGATCGTCGAGCTGTATGCGGGGTCGCATGAGAAACGGTGGGTGCAGACCGACAAGGTCCCGTACCGCGATGCGGTAGGGAACATGGGTGTCCTGGTGTTCGCTCAAGACATCACGGAACGGAAACGGACGGAAGAGGCGCTTCGCGAAAGCGAACAGCGCCTGCGCATCATGGTGGAAGCTGCAGTGAACGGAATGGTGATGGTGAATGCAGACGGGATGATTCTGCTGGCGAACGCGCAACTAGCCGCGCAATTCGGCTACGACCGGCGCGAGCTCCTCGGGCAGTCGGTGGATCGGCTCGTTCCCGACCGGTACCGTACCAGACATCCCGAGCACCGCTCCGCGTTTCTCACCGACCCCAGCCTCAGGACGACTGGTCGCCGCGAGTTTATCGGCTTGCGGAAGGACGGCACGGAATTTCCTATCGCGATCATCCTCACTCCGATGACAACCGCGGACGGCGTCTATGTGGTCGCGTCGGTCAGTGACATCCCCTCACGCGTTGGAGGGGGGGACCGCAGTTGAAGGCCAAGAAAGATTCGGGAGGTTTGCCTCCGCGTCGGTCCGTGACCATCACCGTTCTGAGTCTGCTCGTGTGTCTCATCGGGTGTGCTCCGACAAAACAGGCACGGTCCGTCGAGACCTCGGGCTTTCTTGGTGACCTGTACCACATGATGCGGAAGGGTGTGGACGGCGAAGCCCTGTTGATCTACAAGAGTGCGAAGGTTGCTGGTATTCCCCGCGGAACCTATACACACGTGTTATTGGATCATGCGGAAATCTGGGGACCTCCGACGACCGATGCGAAACGACAGAAGGAAGCCCAGCATGTCGCGGATCTCCTCTATAGCCTTGTCTATCTCAGCCTATCGAAGGATTACGACATGGTGGCAGAGCCTGGACCCGGCACGTTGCGCATTCAAGCGGCGATCACGAGAGCCGATCCGGCCTATGTGGTGCTACGTGCCGTCTCCACGATCCCCGCACCAATGAATGCGCTGGCGCTCGGCTCCTTGCTCAAGAACCTGGGGACCGGGAAGCCGCGCGCGGTGGAGCTGACTGCGTCAAACCCAAGACGTAACGACAACCGCCCGGCAATTCACGCCAAAACGATTCCAACCTATGCACTTGAGTGATGCAGGCCGCTGATGTCCATGCGATGATACGCGTCCGTGAAACCCAATGAATGTTCGCGCCGCGCTGATCTTCCTGGTGTTCGGGTTTGTCGGCCTTTTGTTGGTGATGGGGGTGTTGAGTTTTGTCCGCTGGGTGAGGATCCGCTATCCCCGGCGCGGCTTTCTCATACTCGTCGCTCTCAGCGTGATCGTGGTGGGGTCGGCCATCGTGATCGCAATGGAAATACGCGAACGGCCTACCTTTCGTCCCAACGATCTCGTCACGCTTCAAGAGCCTGTGGTGGCCAAGACCATTCCCGCTGATCGGAACAGCCGGATTGAGACCTGCGTGATCGATCGCTACGAACATCTTGGAGTGGTGGAGGTCGAAGGCGGGACATTGACGGTTCGAGTCGAGAGCAATAAGACCTCAGCTCCGGTGTATTGTCCTATCGGAGCGGACGTGCGGACCGAGCTGGCCTGGCTCCACAGCTTCACCGTGACGAGGCGCTAACACCGTGAAGCGAGACCCGGGGAGGAGCAAAGAATTGAGTTGATGGCTTATAGCTGATAGCAGGAACAACGAGGTTCCCTTGCTTGTGCCATACGCAATAAGCCATTCGTTCTTTTCTCCAACACGACGAGACGAGCGACGAAAGACGTCGAGCCGAAGACCATGGCACGCAGGTCCCATCTCGGCATCCCCCTGTTGATGTGCGCTGTGTTGTCACTGCCGGGCACAATCGTGCCGATTTTTTGCAGGGCGGATGTGGCCGATCTTGCCGTCGGACAATGGTCGGGCGGAGGAGGCCTCGGCTTCCTGGGCAGTACACCCGATGGAATCGCAGAGTTTGCCATGAACGGACATGCCGATTATTTCACCACGCCACGCTTTTCGGTGGGACCGTTGGCCCAGTATGCCGGGATTGGAAATGATTTCATGTTCGGGTTATCGGTCCAGGCCAAAGGTTGGTGGAACCTGCCCAATGCAGACACCCGGCTCAAACTAGTGCTCCAAGGAGGATTCGGCTTTATTAGCGCCGGCATCAAAGATACCGACAGCCAGACCGCGAATACCTATGGGTCGTTCCTGATTCCCATCGGCATCGGGCTGGACTATGCGATGACGTCGAGGCTTGCAGTGACGGCTGATTTGCTCTTGAACTTCACCTCGCTGGGCGAGACGGTTCGTACAAACGGGCGTGAGGTCGATCTCCACACGAACCTCATACCGGGCTTCTATTTGGGCGTACGCTTCTGACGGCAGTGGTGATTTGCTGATGTGATGAACTTCTCCCATTCAACAAATGATCAGATCAACAGATTCATGAATTCCTTCACGAGCGACACTTCACGAGATATGAGTGACGAAGGATCAGCGACGAATACGCCAATTCTCCTGTTGAACAGGTTCGTGCGTACACATATACGTCTCGCGACAGTGCATGAAGGAATCGCAGCCATCGTGATCTCGTTGAGCATCTTTGCCTGCAGCGGAGTGAAGATTTCTCAAGGTCCGGCCGCAGGGCCGCTTCAGGTTGGTCCCGTCAATCCCCGCTACTTTTCCGATGGTGCGGGCAACGTCCTGTATCTCGTCGGGGCCCATACCTGGACCAATCTGCAGGACATGGTGCCGAGGAAGGACGTGCCGGTCTTCGACTATGCAGGTTACCTGGACTTTCTAGAACGACATCATCTCAACTTTATCCGGCTCTGGCGTCAGGAAGAAGCGCTGTGGGAACCATTACCCTATGTAAGGACTGGGCCCGGTCTCGCGTTGGATCGAAGGCCGAAGTTCGATCTGAGTCGTTTCAATCCGGTGTTTTTCGACAGGTTGTCGGCAAGGGTGCGGGAGGCCGGCGCGCGCGGAGTGTATGTGGGCGTGATGTTGTTTCAAGGCTGGGGGATCGAGCGCAAGGACCCCTCTCGCCCCGAGGACCCCTGGCCGTACCATCCATTCAATAGGGCGAACAACATCAATGA
>Ga0075420_100005402_pt1 | contig 11235 bp, 13 predicted proteins | sample SoiMetdeltSBSDD4_FD_75296 | JGI IMG/M metagenome (GOLD analysis project Ga0075420, IMG submission 75296) | Bulk soil microbial communities from a Populus tree surrounding site in Tennessee, USA - Soil MetaG P. deltoides SBSDD4 | ecosystem: Environmental > Terrestrial > Soil > Tree plantation... | reverse complement strand
CTCGACGACGTCGGCCACCATGGTGATTTTTTCCTTGAGGATCTCGTTGCCGCTTCCGTCGAGGTCCGGGTCGATCTTCCACTCGCTGAGGAAGGCGTCCTTGAAGTTCCAGCGGCCGATCACCGAGGTGCCGTCGTGGTCGTACTGCGTGATGGTGCCGCTCTTCTTGTAGCTGGAGGCGTTCCCGGTGTTCACCCCGTCGGTGATAGCCTTTCGCCAGTCCCAGAACTGGTCCTTGGTCACCAAATTCCGCGTGAGGGTGAACGGGTCGTTGGCCTGGGTCCCTGGTCTGGCCAGCACGTCCAGCGTGCCGGTCGCCTCCCGGTACTGGATCGGGGTCACCGTCGTCTTCGGAACGTCGCATTCGGCGAAGTTCGATTTCCGTCCTTCTACTTCGACCTCGAAGCGCAAAGCCATCTCATTTGCCTCCTTCCGAGAGAGTGTGGTCTAGGTCGTGGCCCGCCGCGCTACTCGTTGGTGTCGGAGCCTCCCTGCCACTGGCCGATCCGGAAAATCACGAACTCGGCGGGCTTCACGGGGGCCAGGCCGATCTCGATGATGCACTGCCCGACGTCGCGGACTTCGGGTGGATTCGTCTCCGCGTCGCACTTCACGTAGAACGCCTCCTCGGGTGTGCGGCCGAAGAGGGCGCCGTCGAGCCAGACCCGCCGCAGATAAGCGGTGATGTTCCGCTCGATCCGCTTCCACAGCTTCTCGTCGTTGGGCTCGAAGACCACCCACTGGGTCCCGATGTCGATCGACTCTTCCACCATGACGAACAGCCGCCGGACATTGACGTACCGCCACGACGGATCGCTGCTGAGCGTCCGAGCGCCCCACACGCGGATGCCGCGACCTCGCTTGGAGAAATCGCGGATCGCGTTGATGCCCTTCGGGTTGAGGATGTCGTGCTCGCCCTTGGTGATCGAATACTTCAAGCCGAGAGCGCCCCGCACGATCTCGTTGGCGGGCGCCTTGTGAACGCCGCGCTCGCCGTCGCTGCGCGCGTAGATGCCAGCCATGTGACCGCTGGGGGGAACGTACACGTTCTCCTTCTTGACCGGATCGTAGACTTGCAGCCACGGGAAGTAGTACGCACCGTACTTGGAGTCGCGCGGCTTCGGCAGCCGGTCGACACCGCCGCGGTCGATGACCTCCGGGCTGTCCAGGACAGCGACGCGGTCCTTCAACTTCTCGCAGTGGCTGAGCACCGCCTCCTGGACGGCCGGGCTCGTTTGTCCGGGCGCGCATACCACGGCCACCTCGTCCACTTCTTCGAGGGCCATCAGTCCGGTCCGGGTGCCCGGCCCGTTGTCAGCGCCGATGAACCAGCTATCGGTCTCGCGCGGGTTGTCGAGATCAGCATCCTCGGGGGCGACGTTGACGACGAAGCAGCGCGTCCCGCCGTTCAGAAAGAAGCCGTACACCGCGTGCGACAGGTACTGACTGTCTCCGAACTCACCGAAGGTCCGCGTGTACTGGCTCCAGTTCGTGATGAGGGTGGCCTCGTTGCGCGGTCCCTTTTTCGAGACGCCGAGGACGCCGAGCGTGCTGGTCCCGACGCTCTCGATCGGCTTGGTGCCGCGATCGACTTCTTCGACGTATACACCTGGAGAAAGATACTCTGGCGCCATCGTGACCTCCTGTTACGTACCGGTTACGCTGCGTTTGACGTCGACTACTCGCTCCTTCACCCTCAACACGCGTTCGCGCCGTTCCGACTCTACGTACGCCGCGAGCTGACACCCGACAGACGGTCGAAACTTCTCCCCGGCGGCGAGCCAGAAACGGCTCTGCGCCTCGATCCCGAAGGAGGATCGGACGGCCAGGGAGATCTTCTCGTCAGGCGCGACCGAGTCCCCTTTCACCATGTCACCCTGCAAGATCGGGTGGTCGTGGATGATGCGCAGCATTTGACCGAGCAGGCGATGCTCCTCCTCTCGCGTCCGCCCGAAGCAGGTGAGCAGGAATCGGAACTGGGCCGCCAGCGGCGGGAACTGATAGTACTCGTACAGATCGCCGTCCTCTTCCACGGTCGCCACCAGTGCGCGGTCCATCTTGCGGAACTGGACGTTCTCCTCCACCTCGTACAGGCACACGTAGACCAGGGGCTGGGCGTCCTGCCGGAAGTTCGCGCTCGGCACGTCGATGGCGAAATTCACTGTGCGGCCGTCGGGCAGAGACACGCGGCTCCGCAGAAGCTCCTGGAGCGTCACTGCCAGGTCCCACACCACACGATCTTTCGCCATACGGTCCGAGGGCTCCTACTCGCCCCGCTGCGTCGAGACCTCGCCGCGCGGCGCCTCCTGGTAGTACTCGGAGGTCTTCTCGCGCTGGATCACGTCGCCGAGCGCCTCTTCCAGGAACTTGGAGAAATCGATGCACTCGCCACCCTTCACGCCTTTCACCTCCAGAGAGATGCTCCCGTCCGGGGCGATCTGGATGACCATCTCGCGTTTCATGACCATTTCCTCACGACAACTTTGATGGTCTGGTCAGCCTGTGTTTCCACCTCGGCCACCCCGAAGCCTTGTTTCTTCACCTCTCCCATCACCTTGTGGAAGGCGTAGCGCTGCGTGAGGCGATTGACGAACTGGGCCTGGGCGATGCCAGTACCCGTTTCCACGCCCCACCAATCGGCAACGAGCTCGTATCCACTCGCGCCTTGTCGCAAACCCACGTCATAGGAGCTTCCCGTTCGGATCACGACGTCGGCCCGCTCCCGGGCACCCCGGTACCCCCGCACCTCGACCGCACCCTCCTCGCACGTATACCCGAGATCGGCGATCGCCTGCTTCAGGCAGACGAGATCGGTGATTTTGGTATGGACCTTCGTGAAGTGCGACATAGTACCTCCTAAACTTCGATGCGTCGGATCTCCGCCTCGCGTTCCTTAGAGAGCGGAGTGGAAGCCAGGCGCGCCCGTGACACCGCCCACTCGCGCAGCGTGTTGATCTCCTCCTCCATCGTTTGGGAGAGCGTCATCGTTTCCGCCAGGCTGGCCAAGATTCCGTCCGTGGTGAGGTCTCGACGCTCGTCGAAGGCGTCGAAGAGGGCGGAGATAATCGCTTGCTCGATCTCCGAGCCACTAAAGCCTTCGGCGGCGGCAGCCAGCTTCTCGAGGTCGAACTGCGCGGGGTCGCGCTTGCGCTTCTTGATGTGGATGGCGAAGATCTCTTCGCGCTCCTTCTTCTTCGGCAGATCCACGAAAAAGATCTCGTCGAACCGCCCCTTTCGGAGGAGCTCCGGCGGAAGCATGGAGATGTTGTTGGCCGTGCTGATCACGAAGACGGGTGAGCTCTTCTCCTGCAGCCAGGTCACGAAGGTCCCGAAGACGCGCGCGGTGGTACCCGCGTCCGAGAAGCTGCTGCTTTGCGTCCCCGAGAACCCTTTTTCGAGCTCGTCGATCCAGAGAATGGATGGGGCGATGGCCTCCGCCATTCGGATGGCCTGACGCGCGTTTTCCTCCGAGGAGCCGACCAGGCCCTCGAAGATCCGTCCCACGTCCAGGCGCAGCAGCGGGAGCTTCCAGAGCGAGCTGACCGCTTTGGCGGTGAGCGATTTCCCGCAGCCCGGAACGCCGATGAGCAGGATGCCCTTGGATTCGGGGAGGCCGAAGTCGCGGGCCTGGCGAGTGAACGCGGCTTGCCGCTTCCGCAGCCACTCCTTGAGCTGGTCCAGGCCCCCGATATCCGAGAACTGCTCCGAGGTGCGATGAAACTCCAACACGCGCGACTTCCGGATGATCTGTTCCTTCTCGGCGAGGATGACGTCGATGTCGAAGCGCTTCGTCTTCACCAGGCACTTCGAGTACGCGTTCTCGGCCTCGTCGGCCGTGAGCCCGAGCGCGGCTTCCAGCACCGCTTCCCGCTCGGCCGCACTCAGCTTGTCGATGACCGCCCACGTCTCCGATTCCTTCGGGACCGAGCGGATCACCTTATCGAGGATCTGGTCGAGATCCTCGAGACTCGGCATCTCGAAGTAGACGACGTTGATTTCCTTTTCGAGCTCGGGCGGCACCTTGAGGAGCGGCGCCACCACGACGATGTTCTTGTACGTCTTCTTCAGGTGTCGTCCGAGATCCCTCAGCCGGCGGACGACGGTGGGGTCGGTCAGGAAGGGATGGAAGTCGCGCATGACGAACAGCGCGTCCTCCTTGGACTCCATGATCCACTCGAGCGCCTTGAGGGGATCACGGAGTTCGGCGGGCGCGCCGCCCTTTACGCCCACCATGCCCTCCGTCACGCTCCACACGATGAGTTTCTTGCCGCGCCGGAGCGCGACCGCCTGCAGCGCATCCTCCACCCTCGCTTCTTCCCAGGAGACGACATAGATGAGGGGGTAGCGCGCGCGGATGAGGTACTCGATCTCCGCTTCCGATTTCGCGCTCCGAGTCATCGAGGTCATCGGGCTCGTCGATTCACGGCCGGTCGTGATCGATCACGCTGACGCCGAGCGACGCGGCCAGTTCCTTGGATGCCTGGATCTCGCCGAGCGAGGCGGGCCGACGGAGCTCGGGCCGACGACCTCGGAGCACCAGGTGATCGGGTCGGTACTGCGTCATCAGGTTGACAGCGACGCCGGACAAATTCTCTGCCAGCCAGCGGAGCACGGGCTGCGTACAGCATTCGTGGTGCCCGGGCAGGAGCAGGTGCCGCACTACGACGCGGGCGTCGCGCGCCGCCGTCTTGAGATTTCGGGTCACGGTCTCCCAGTACCGCGGCACGGCCGAGTAGCGGTGCGCGCACCGATCGTTACCGTACTTCAAGTCGGCCAGGTGGATGTCGACGATGCCCTCGAGAAGCTCCATGAGATCGGCGGAGCCGTACAGGTTGCTGTTCCACACGACGGGGAGGTCGACGTCGCAGGCGTTCAACACCTCGAGGATCGGGAGCACGTTCTGGTCCGGATTGCCGCCCACGAAGCTGATGCTGCGGGCTCCCTCACGCGCGCGCTGCGCGATGCGCGCCGCCATGTCGGCGGGCTCCACTCGGTGACCCGTGTGAGGGGTCACCACACTGTCGCCGGTCATGCAGTAGACGCACCGGAGGCTACAGCCGGTGAGAAAAATCGTGTGTGACGGCCGGATCTCCGCTTCCTCGCCGAAGTGAAGCAATTCTTTGGTGTAGAAGGCGTCGCGGCCGAGGCCGCAGAATCCCAGCTCGCCTGCCAGGCGATCGACGCGGCAGTCCCACGGGCACAACGTGCACTGGGTGAGCAGGCGGGCGGTCAGCTCGATCTTGAGATCGAGGCGTGAGCGCAGCGGGCGTTCGGCGATGGGCTCCGTGTCGCGCGTCTGGTGGTGCCAGGCCCACAGGGCGTCGTTGGACAGGCCCGTCCATTGAGGCGTCGACGCCACTGGAGTGCGCCGAGTCGCGAGATAGCGCGCCGATTCACGAGGCCGAACTGTCGTATCGGGTGAGAACGAGGGATCCAGACGCTGCGCAACCGGTACGAGGTCAGCAGCCAACGACTGAAAAGTGACGCTACCATCCGCATCAAAATAGATACGCAGTTCCATGTCCCCGCTCCGGGAGGCCCAAACATAATCGCGCCCTTAGGGGAAGTCAAGGCCCGGCGGCAGCCTGTTTGCGGATTGACACGGCCAGGTCGATCCGAAATAATCACCCATTCGCCCACCACTGGGATGACCCGAGGGAACGAGCTTTCATGAGCAAGTACACGGCGTTCTCGAGGGAGGAGGTCCTCGCTAGGTACCTGGACGCCGTCCCTTTCGAGGGAGATGCCTTCGACGGCGCCAATCTCGAGGGTGCCGAGCTGCCCGGAGCGCGGTTCAGCCACGCGTCCTTCACGGGGGCCAACCTCGCCCGCTCGAATCTGTCGCGCACGCTCTTGACGGACTCGGTGCTGTATCAGGTGAGCTTTCGCGCGTCCTCGCTGGCGGAGACGAGCCTCGAAAACGTTCGCGTCGTGTCCTGCGACCTCAACGAGATCGTCTTCGCGCGAGCGCGCCTCTATAAGACGCGTTTCGAGCGCTGCTCGCTGATGAACGCCGTGTTCCGCGATGCGCGGATCCTCGCGTCCACCTTCCCCCACACCGACCTCTACGGCAGCGAGCTGAGCGGGGCGCGCCTGATCCGGGTCGACTTCAGTGACGATCGGCGCGCGACCGCATCGCTCATCAAAGCCAGACTGACCGGGGCGATCCTGATCGATGTAAACTTCAGTCATGCGAACCTCGAAGGCGCTGACTTCAGGAATGCCAAGATGCTGAGCGTGAACTTCGAGGGGGCCAATCTCCGGGGGGCGGATTTCCGAGGGGCCGACCTGGTCAACGTGAACCTCGACGCTGCGGATGTCGCCGGACTTCGCCGCGAGAACGAGCTATGGTGAACGAACCATCCGCCAACCAGCGCGTCCTGGAGGACATCGCGAAGACCCTCCGCGCGGTCGACAAGAACGAACTGGTCGAGCTCCTGAGCGACCTCATCAAGATCTACGTCTTCGAGGGAACCTCCGCGCTGGACGTCGAGCCGTCGGTCGTCGAATCGATGGGCGCGCGCGAGCGGGTCAGCTTCGCCCGTCTGATCGCCGACCTGAAAGCGAAGCTCGACCTGCCGGAGCTCCACTACTTCCGAGTCGAGGGCGACCGCGTCCTGGTCACGATCGGAGACCAGACGTTTCCCCTCGACGGCACGACCGGGCGTCGGCGCCCGGCGCCTGCCGAGGCGGCCAGGACGGCCTCCCCCGCCAAACGAGACGACGGCAAGAAGCCGCCTGCTGGCGAGCGCTCTCGGCTGCTCGAGGTCGATTGACGCGATGGCGGACGAGGAGCCGGAGTTCGAGTACGTCTCGTTCGATCACGAGCGCGATGTCCTGCGCCTGCGATTGCCGCCAGACCAGGAGCAATATCGGCAGGAGCTGATCGAGGAGCTCGTCGAGGAATTCTCGTTCGAGCCGCGCACCTCCGCCGTCGAGAAGCGAATGAACGAGTATGTTCGGACCTGGATGGCGCGACATCAGGAAGGTCGCTCGGGAACGGGCACCGCGTAGCGGGGGGCGGCTATGGCAGACGAGGCGACGATCCAGAAGATCGACGAAGAGCTGAAGCGGCTTCGCGTCCAGATCGACGCTGCCGAGCGTCAGGTCGGCGACGACGCGGCCCGGATTGTTCGGCTCCTCGAGGAAGATTTCCCGGCGTACCTCCGTCGAGAGATCAAGGCCCGGTTCGTGAACGCGCCCGGGTTCGCCGACGATATGGCTCCCGAGATGCTGGGGTCGCTCAAGCGCGAGATCGAGGACGAAGGCAAGAAGGCCGCGGTCGAAATCGCGCGCGCCCTGGAGGATCCCGCACTCTGGATCGTCGACATTGCCCCACCGCACGGACGCCCGCTCGATCTGCCGGATCTTCCCGAGGTATGGCAACGAGTGACGCGGATCGACGGTGTGCTCGAACAGCTCCTGACCAAGTATCACTTTCCCTCGGACGGGTCGGGCGGGTTCCGCGTGGACTACAAGGCGCCCACATGGTTTGTCTCAGGGTCGCACCTGAAAACGCTGCTCGAGGCGTATCGAGGGCACCTCAAAGAGCGCTTTGGACTGCGGGAGGCGGTCGACAAGCTCGAGGTCGAGCGCCGCACGAAGCGGCTGGATCTAAAGTGGGATGCGGCTCCCTGAGCCGGTCGTCAGGCCCCGGCGTTCTCGCTCGATGACGACCTCAGACCGCATGAGCTCCATCACTTTGGCGGTGACGAGCTGCTCGATGTTGCCGGCACCGGGCGACGGCACCTCCGGCTGTCTCACCCGTTCGATCTCCTCAGCCTTCTTCTCCTCGTCAGCGCCGTCCCCGGAGCCGACCTCGCCCTCGAGGTAGACCGCCTCCTGCGGCCGCCCGCGGGTGGCCGCCTCGCGTTCCACCCGCATCGCCTCCTGCTCAGCCTCGGCGCCGACTGTCCCTTCCTTCTCTTGCTGGCGATGGACGAGCTCGTGGGCCACGAGGCCGAGCCCGCGGCCGGTGACGGTCTCGAACCGTCCGAGCCCAAAATAGATGTCCCTCCCGCTGATGAAGGCGTCCGCGCCGAGTCCGCGCGCCAGCGTTCCGGCGCTCGAATCCGTGTGGACCCTGACGTCGTCGAACTGGTCCCCGAGAAGACCTTCCATTCTCGACAGCGTCGAGACGTCGAGTGGACGCCCCGGAGCTCCGACCGTCTCCAGCGGTAGCGTGACGCGAACGTGACAAACGAGGTTCTTGACGGTCAGGCCCATCCCGGACGCTCCTCAGTGCGCATCAGGTTTCGTCCTTGCCTCACGGATCCAGGCTCACCGCCGACGCCGCGACCCATCCCTCCTGGCCATTGGGCAGCTTCACTCTGAACCATCGATCCGCGTCAGTTCCGCCCGCCTCGAGGACCTGGAGCTTAGTGCCTTTGGGCGCCTGGCTCAAGAGCCTGAACCTGCTCCCGGCGCCCTCCCGGATGCTCGCAAGTCCGATCTTAACGAAGAGGGTCTGCGCGACGAGCCGCGGCGCCTGGACCGTGGGCGGCACCGCCGAGGCTTCGACTGCCGCCGGGCGAGGGGGAGCGACAGTCACGACTGTCGCCTGAGGCTGACCAGCCGGCTCCGTCGCCCTCGCGCCTATCGCAGCGCTCCTGACGATGAACGGCGTCGCGACCTGAGCCTTCTGCGCGTTCGCGACTACCGGCTCCACAGAGGTCGTCATGAGATACAGCCCCTCGGCGGCGTCCTTGGGGAGGCTCATGGAATCCTGGATCTCGTTCGTGCCTTGAGCGAGAGTCAAGCTCTTCTGCGGCAAATCGATCAGATGGCGGTTGTTGAAGTAGATGGTTCGGGATTCCGTCACCTTGATCTCTTTGGTTTGCGGCGGGGCGAGAACCGTGTACTGCGCCTGGAATGTGAGCCGGTCGCCCGGCTTCAGTTGCTGGGGTGTCGTCGCTGCCTTCTCGATCTTGGTCACGATCCCCTGCGCGGGCGTATAGCCGGCCTCCGCGGCGGCCTGCTCCCGCGCCCGTACCTGCCGTACGCGGTATTCGCCGACGGCCCACCCGGCGCCTGCACCGAGGGCGGCACCGGTGGCAGCCCCGATCGCGGCGCCCCTACCAGGATTCTTCTTGTCGAGGACAGCGCCGGCCACCGCACCCACCCCGGCCCCCACAGCGCCACCCACGGCGCTACTCGTTTGTTGCTCGGTCATCGTGCCGCAGCCTGCGATTGTCTGGATGAGGACGATCAGGCACAGCGGATAGACACCCGAGCTCTTCATGACGCTCCTCGTCACGGCTCAGCTCTCGTAACTCAGAAATCCGGAAGCGCAGTCGTTTCGAGCTCTACCTATGGTGCGCGGCACCACGCATACCCTCCCCACGACCGGCGGCGGGGCGTAGGGTCGCGCGAGACAGTACCACAGGCTCCAGGAAACACTCAAGCCGATGTACTCATCCTTATTGCGGCTCTCCCGAGAACTATGGCAGGCTCCTGGCCGTCGTGACGAGGATTGCCTTCGCAACCGCGTCGATGGTGCTCACGGTCGCGTTCCTGCCTTCGGCGCCGGCCGCGGAACCGGTCGGTATGGTGCTTGATGTGCGCGGGCCTGCCGATCCGGCCCTCGAGCGCTTCGCAGAGCTTTCGGAGAAAGGAAGCTACAGGCTCGGCCCCTCCACCGCCCTGACCTTCGTCCACTATCGGACGTGCCGCGTGGTCGACGTTATCGGCGGGACGCTTCGACTCGATCAGGCGCGCTACGACCTGATTGGCGGACGACTCGAACGGGAGGAAGTACGGCAGTGCCCGAGGCAGCACGTGGTCGCGCCTACCGGCGGCCCGGGGCTAACGACCGGCGCCCTTCTTCTTCGCTCGGGGTCGGCGCCGAAGCCCACGGTGTCCGAACGGCCCGAGTTGATCCTTGTGGGAACCCGGGCGGAGGCGTTCGCCGCCGTGGAGATCCGGCGTAACAATACCGTCGTGGCCCGGTTCCCGCTCGCCGGTCGAAGGTTCGCCTGGCCGACAGACCGAGAGCGGCTCGCCGCCGGGGACGATTATGTGCTGGTACTGTCGCCCATCGGTGGCCCGCCCGTGGAGATTCCGTTCACCGTCGTCGACCCGTCGAGATCCGCGGAGTCCGATCGCCTGCTCATCATTCGGATCGAATGACCGATGCCCGCCACCAAGCGCCGGAGCAACATCACGTTGCGGCGACACCATCGAGGCCTACTCGGCCTCTTCTGTGCTCTGATCGCGAGCGCGGCGAGCCTGCTCGCAGGCGGATCGCTTCCAACCGCCGACGGGGGACTCTTCGATCTGTCCGTCGCGACCCGCGCGGCTCTGATGCCCGCCCCGGAGCGGTGGCCAGTTGCGGTCATTGCCCTCGACCAGCGTAGCCTCGAGGCGCCGGAGCTACGTAATCTGCCGCGCGTCTTCTTGGCCCCTTACTGGGCCCGAATGCTCGACGCCGTGTTCGCGGGCGGCGCGCGAGCCGTCGGGTTCGACATCATCTTCGCGTTCACTGCCAATCGGTTTCAGCCGGACTACGATCGCCCGTTCCTCGAGCAGCTCAGCCGTCACCGTGGCCGCGTCGTCCTGGCGACCTCGGTGGGAGCGAGGGTGGCCGATCCGATGTTCCACGCCGCCGGCGGCAGTGTCGGATATGCCGAGCTCGCGCCCGATGCTGATGGCGTGTACCGCCAGGTAAGCGCACGTGTCCGGTTCGCCGACGGTACGGCGGAGCCGACACTGGCGGCCGCAACACTTGAACGTGCGGGAGCACCGCCGATGCCGGCCTCCCTACTCCTGGTACCCAAGGCACATCTGGAGACGATCCCGGCGTACTCGCTCGTCGACGTCATCCGGTGCGCCGGAACGGCGCCCGGCACGCTTGCCGACGCGTTCGCCGATCGGATCGTGCTCGTCGGCGCGACGTTGGCCGAAGACGGCCGGAAATCGACGCCTGATCGGTTTCTACGACCGCCACCGCACCCAGAGCCGTCGACCAACACCGCCGAAGCCGGCTGCGCGCTCACGCGCCTTGGAGCGTCGTATCCGGAGTCGCGCACCGTGCCCGGAGTGTTTGTCCACGCCGCGACCGTCGACGCGGTAGTCACTGGCCGCATCGTGACGATTGCACCAGTATGGTCATCGGCGACGCTCTCGGGACTGTTCGCTTTCGGCGGGACGTCACTCGGATTCGCGCTCACCCCCTGGTCGGCCGCGGCCGTCTTGCTCGCCGTGCTCGCCGGCCTCTTCGCGATGAGCAGCCTTGTG
>Ga0075420_100005401_pt1 | contig 11235 bp, 9 predicted proteins | sample SoiMetdeltSBSDD4_FD_75296 | JGI IMG/M metagenome (GOLD analysis project Ga0075420, IMG submission 75296) | Bulk soil microbial communities from a Populus tree surrounding site in Tennessee, USA - Soil MetaG P. deltoides SBSDD4 | ecosystem: Environmental > Terrestrial > Soil > Tree plantation... | reverse complement strand
GGCCAGCTTGCCCAGCGCCACCTTGGCGTCCTTGGCCGCGGCCTTGACCACGGTGGTGATCTCGGCCACCACCGCCGCCGGGCCGCCGGAGACCGGGGTCCTGCCCCTGGCCTCGCCGACGCGCTTGCCGTCGTGGTCGACGACCACGCCCTGGACCTTGGTCCCGCCGAGGTCGACCCCTGCCGTATGCATGACCCGGATGATGCCAGCATCCTCCGAGCGGTGGACAGCGGAATCGGCGCCGTGGCCGACGAATCGGCTTGCCAGGTCGCGTACCCTCGCCAACGGGACCAAGCAAACGGACGCGAGGACGAGAAGGGACGCGATCCCATGGCAGCAGCCACCGTACCGGGCGACGCCACCGAGACGCTGGCCGCACGGGCCATCCAGGTGACCAAGATCTACGGGCAGGGCCAGACCGAGGTCCGGGCCCTGGACAACGTGTCGGTCGAGTTCCCGAGCGGCCGCTTCACGGCCATCATGGGCCCGTCCGGGTCCGGCAAGTCCACCCTGATGCACTGCCTGGCCGGGCTGGACCGGATCACCTCCGGCCAGATCTTCATCGGCGACGTCGAGCTCAACAAGCTGTCCGAGAAGCAGCTCACCCTGCTGCGCCGGGACAAGGTGGGCTTCGTGTTCCAGGCCTTCAACCTGCTCCCGACCCTGACCGCGGCCGAGAACGTCGAGCTGCCCCTGGCCATCGCCGGCCGCAAGCCCGACCGGGACTGGGTGGACCGGGTGATCGACGCCGTCGGGCTGCGCGAGCGCCTGAGCCACAAGCCGGCCGAGCTGTCCGGCGGCCAGCAGCAGCGGGTGGCCGCGGCCAGGGCGCTGGCCTCCAAGCCGGCGATCGTGTTCGCCGACGAGCCGACCGGCAACCTCGACTCGGCCTCCGGCACCGAGCTGCTCGGCTTCATGCGCCGCTCGGTCGACGAGTACGGCCAGACCATCGTGATGGTGACCCACGACCCGAACGCGGCCAGCTTCGCCGACCACGTGCTGTTCCTGGCCGACGGCCGCATCGTCGACGAGATGGCCAACCCGACCGCCGAGAAGGTGCTCGACCTGATGAAGAAGCTGGGAGGCTGACGGCGGTCATGGGCAAGGCGACGCTCAAGGGCCTCATGGCCCACAAGCTCCGGCTGGCCGCGACCGCCCTGGCCATCGTGCTCGGGGTCAGCTTCGTGGCCGGCACCTACGTGCTCACCGACACCATCACCGCCAGCTTCGACAACCTGTTCAAGCAGGTCACCAAGGGCATCGACGTGGCCGTCCGCTCCCAGGAGACCTTCGGCGGCGCCACCACCGGCGGGGAGACCCGCGACCCCATGCCGGAGTCCGTGCTCGACCAGGTCAAGGCCGTGGACGGCGTCCGCGTGGCCGAGGGCAGCGTCACCGGCTACGCCCAGCTCGTCGGCAAGGACGGCAAGCCGGTGACCACCGGCGGCGCCCCCAACCTGGGCGTGTCGTTCAACCAGGACAGCGCCTTCACGGCCGGCTCCACCGTCCGCTCCGGGCGGCTGCCGAGCCGGCCGACCGAGATCACCATCGACGCCAAGACGGCCGGCGACACCGGCTACAAGGTCGGCGACCAGGCCAAGGTGCTGTTCCAGGGTCCGGCCCGGACCTTCACCATCGTCGGCATCATCGGCTTCGGCGAGGCCGACAACCTCGGCGGGGCCCGCCTGGTCGGCTTCGACCTGGCCACCGCCCAGAAGGTGATGAACCGCGAGGGCCGGTTCGACGAGATCGACGCCGCCGCGGAGGAGGGCGTCACCCCCGAGCAGCTGCGCGACCGGGTCCGGGCCGCCGTCGACCCCAGGTACGAGGTGCTCACCGGCCAGCAGCTGGCCGAGGACACGGCCGCCTCGATCAACGACACCATCGGGCGCTTCCTGTCCACCGCGCTGCTGGCCTTCGCCTTCGTGGCCCTGCTGGTCGGCGGGTTCCTGATCTTCAACACCTTCACCATCATCGTCGCCCAGCGCACCCGCGAGCTGGCCCTGCTGCGCTGCCTGGGGGCCAGCCGCCGCCAGGTGATGGGGTCGGTGCTGGTCGAGTCGGTGATCGTCGCCCTGGTGGCCTCGCTGATCGGCCTGGGTCTGGGCGTGCTGATCGCCGGCGGCCTGAAGGCCCTGCTGAGCGGGTTCCTGGGCGCCGACATCCCCACCACCGGCGTCCAGTTCCGGCCCCGCACGGTGATCGTGTCGCTGGTCGTCGGGCTGGTCGTCACCACCCTGGCCGCGCTCATCCCGGCGCTCAAGGCGACCCGGGTGCCGCCGGTGGCCGCCCTCCAGCCGGAGACGGCGTTCGCCCCCACCGGCTTCCGCAAGCGCCGGATCGTGCTCGGCGTGCTGGTCACCGCCGTCGGCGTGGCCCTGCTGCTGGCCGGCCTGTTCCGCTCCGAGGGCAACCGGCTGGTCAACGTGGGCTCTGGCGCCGTGGTGGTCTTCTTCGGCGTCGCCATTCTGAGCCCGCTGATCGCGCGGCCGCTGGCCGGGGTCATCGGCTGGCCGTTCGCGCGCGCCTTCCGGCTGCCCGGCGCCCTGGCCCGCCAGAACGCCATGCGCAACCCGCGGCGGACCGCCTCGACCGCGGCCGCGCTGATGATCGGGCTGGCCCTGGTCGCCTTCGTCAGCATCTTCGCCGCCTCGATCAAGGCCTCGACCACCAAGATCCTCGAGGACTCGGTCACGGCCGACTACATCCTCATGAACGACAACTTCCAGCCCTTCAGCCCCGAGGCCGCCCAGCGCCTGGCCGAGCAGCCGCAGCTGGCGGCGGTGGCCGGGATGCGCATCGGCCCCTGGAAGCTCAACCGGGTCGGCAAGACGCTCACGGCCGTCGACCCGGCCGCCTACCGGCAGGTCGTCCGCACCGAGGTCACCGCCGGCAGCCTCGACGGCCTGGCCTCCGGCGGCCTGGCCGTGAAGGACACGGTGGCCAAGGCCAACGGCTGGACGGTCGGCGAGAACGTCGCCATGGAGTTCCCCCGCACCGGCGTCGAGCAGGTCCCGATCAAGGCGATCTACAAGGACAACAGCCTGAACGGCGACTACCTGCTCGGCCTGCCCACCTACGAGCGGGCCTACGCCGACCAGGCGGACAGCCAGATCCTGGTCAAGGCCGCGCCCGGGGTCGCCCCGGCCGACTCGCGGGCCGCGATCGACCGGGTGATGGCCGACTTCCCCAACGTCACCGTGCGCGACCAGGCCGAGTTCCGGGACGAGCAGGGCCGGCAGATCGACCAGATCATCAACCTGTTCTACTCGCTGCTCGGGCTGGCCATCCTGATCGCCCTGTTCGGCATCGTGAACACCCTCGGCCTGTCGATCTTCGAGCGCATCCGCGAGCTCGGCCTGCTGCGGGCGGTCGGGGCCTCCCGGCGCCAGCTGCGCTCGATGATCCGCTGGGAGGCGGTCATCATCGCCGTCCTCGGCGCCGTCCTCGGGCTGGCCATCGGGGTGTTCTTCGGCTGGACGATCGTCCGGGCCCTGAGCAGCCAGGGGATCACCGAGTTCACCCTGCCCGCCGGCCAGCTGCTCATCTTCGTGGTCGCCGCCGGCCTGGCCGGCATCCTGGCCGCGGTCCTGCCCGGCCGCCGGGCGGCCAGGATCGACGTGCTCCGGGCGATCACCACGGAGTAGCGTCGGGGTATGCGAAGGGACTACACCAGGGAGGCGCTGGCCGAGGCCGACGTCGACGCCGACCCGGTGGTCCAGTTCGGGCGCTGGTTCGAGCAGGCCGAGCAGGCCGGCCTGCTCGAACCGACCGCCATGACCCTGGCCACCGCGACCCCGGACGGCCGCCCGTCGGCCCGCATGGTCCTGCTGCGGGGCTTCGACGAGCGCGGCTTCTGCTTCTACACCAACTACGAGAGCCGCAAGGGGATCGAGCTGGCCGCCAACCCGCGGGCGGCCCTGGTGTTCTGGTGGGGCGAGCTGGAGCGCCAGGTCCGGGTCGAGGGCACGGTCTCCACGACCAGCCGCGAGGAGAGCGAGGCCTACTTCCACTCGCGGCCGCCCGGCAGCCAGCTCAGCGCCGCCGCCTCCCCCCAGAGCCGGGTCATCGAAGGCCGGGCCGTCCTGGAGCGGCGGGTGGCCCAGCTGGCCACCGGCTCCACGGACGGCGAGGTCCCCCTGCCCGAGTTCTGGGGCGGCTACCGCCTGGCCCACGAGGTGGTCGAGTTCTGGCAGGGCCGCCCCAACCGCCTCCACGACCGGCTCCGCTACCGCCGCGTCGGCGACGCCTGGAGGATCGAGCGACTGGCCCCCTGACCGACCGCCGAACCTGGCCGTCGGAATGAACCCGATGTGCCGCCGAAGGCGGCTCCGAAGCCTTCATCGGCGGCTCCATACAATGGGAGCGCGCAGGGCGCGCAATGTGAGACGGAGGTCTGGCCGATGGCACTCCCCGATGGCGTCGAGGTCCGCGGACCGGCACGCGAGAGGTACCCGGCCATCCTGAGCGACGAGGCGCTGGGGCTGGTGGCCGAGCTCCAGCGGGAGCTGGGGCCGACCCGCACGGACCTGCTGGCCCGGCGGGCCGAGCGGCAGGACGCCTTCGACGCCGGGGAGCTGCCCGACTTCCTCCCGGCCACCGCCTCGGTGCGCGAGGGCGACTGGAGGGTCGCCCCGGTGGAGCAGCTCACCGACCGGCGGGTCGAGATCACCGGGCCGACCGACCGCAAGATGCTGATCAACGCCCTCAACTCCGGGGCCAGGGTGTTCATGGCCGACTTCGAGGACGCCAACGCCCCCACCTGGGAGAACATGTTCGGCGGCCAGCAGAACCTGGTCGACGCCATCGAGGGCACGATCGGCTTCGAGAGCCCCGACGGCCGCCAGTACCGCCTCGGCGACGAGGTGGCCACCCTGATGCCCCGGCCGCGGGGCTGGCACCTGCCCGAGAAGCACGTCCTGGTCGACGGCCAGCCGGCCTCGGGCAGCCTGGTCGACTTCGGGCTGTTCCTGTTCCATGGGGCCCGGCGCCTGCTGGAGCAGGGCAAGGGCGTCTACCTGTACCTGCCCAAGCTGGAGAGCCACACCGAGGCGCGGCTGTGGAACGACGCCTTCCAGCTGGCCTCCGACCGGCTCGGCGTCCCCCGGGGGACCATCAAGGCGACGGTGCTGATCGAGACCATCACCGCCGCCTTCGAGATGGACGAGATCCTGTACGAGCTGCGCGACCACTCGGCCGGGCTGAACGCCGGCCGCTGGGACTACATGTTCTCGGTCATCAAGAAGTTCCGGAACCGGCCCGAGTTCACCCTGCCCGACCGTAACAAGGTCACCATGACCGTGCCGTTCATGCGCGCCTACACCCGGCTGCTGGTCAAGACCTGCCACCGCCGGGGCGCGTTCGCCATGGGCGGCATGTCGGCCTTCATCCCCAGCCGCAAGCGGCCCGAGATCAACCAGCAGGCCTTCGACAAGGTGCGCGAGGACAAGCAGCGCGAGGCCGGCGACGGCTTCGACGGCACCTGGGTCGCCCACCCCGACCTGGTCCCGGTCGCCATGGAGGTGTTCGACAAGGTGCTGGGGCCCCGGCCCAACCAGATCGGCCGCCAGCGCGACGACGTCCGGGTCGGCCAGGGCGACCTGCTCGACATCCCTGCCACCCCCGGCGAGGCCACCGAGGAAGGCCTGCGCAACAACGTCAACGTCGGCATCCAGTACATCTCCTCCTGGCTGCGCGGCCAGGGCGCGGCCCCGATCTTCAACCTGATGGAGGACGCGGCCACCGCCGAGATCTCCCGCTCCCAGGTCTGGCAGTGGGTCCACAACGGCGTCAAGCTGGCCGAGGGCCAGACGGTCACCGCCGACCTGGTCCGCCAGACCGCCACCGACGAGCTGGACAGGATCCGCCGGCAGGTGGGGGACGAGTTCTTCTGGTCCGAGGGCCGGCCCGACCAGTCCAGGGCCCTGTTCGAGCAGGTCGCCCTGGCCGACGACTTCATCGAGTTCCTCACCATCCCCGCCTACGAGCAGTTGGACTGAGCACCGGCGCGAGGAGGTTGGCGCCAATGGACCGACAGGCCCTCATCCGCCGGCTGGCGGAGATCGTCGGCCCCCAAGGGGTGATCTCCGAGCGCAACCAGCTCCGCACCTACGAGTGCGACGGGCTGGCCAACTTCCGGGTCATCCCCAGCGTGGTGGTGCTCCCCGAGACCGCCGACCAGGCCCGGGACACGGTCAGGGCCTGCGCCGAGGCCGGGGTGCCGTTCGTGGCCCGCGGGTCGGGCACCGGCCTGTCCGGCGGAGCCCTGCCGGTGTCGGACGGCGTGCTGATCGTGCTCGCCCGGATGCGCCGCGTCCTCGAGGTCGACCTGGACAACCAGCGGGCGGTGGTCGAGCCCGGGGTGCTCAACCTCCAGGTCACCAAGGAGGTGGCCGGCGACGGCTTCTACTACGCCCCCGACCCGTCCAGCCAGCAGATCTGCTCCATCGGCGGGAACGTGGCCGAGAACTCGGGCGGGGCCCACTGCCTGAAGTACGGGTTCACCACCAACCACGTCACCGGCCTGGAAGTGGTCCTGCCCGACGGCGAGCTGGTCCACCTGGGGGGAGGCAAGGCCCCCGACCCGCCCGGCTACGACCTGCTGGGGGCCTTCGTCGGGTCCGAGGGCACCCTGGGCATCACCACCAAGATCACCCTGCGGCTGCTGCGCAAGCCCGAGGCCGTGCGGACCCTGATGGCCGCCTTCGACGGCACCGACCAGGCCGGCGACGCCGTGTCCAGCATCATCGGCGCCGGGATCGTGCCGGCGGCCATCGAGATGATGGACGCCCTGGCCATGGAGGCGGCCGAGGCGGCCGTGCACGTCCACTACCCCGAGGAGGCCGGGGCGGTCCTGATCGTGGAGCTGGACGGCCCCGAGGCCGAGTGCGAGCACCAGTTCGACGAGGTCGAGCGGCTCTGCCGCGAGGCCGGCTCGACGACCATCCAGATCGCCGAGAGCGACGACCAGCGGGCCCTGTTCTGGAAGGGCCGCAAGTCCGCCTTTGCCGCCGTCGGCCGGATCAGCCCCGACTACTACGTCCAGGACGGGGTCATCCCCCGGACCGCCCTGCCCGAGGTGCTGCGCCGGATCACCGAGCTGGCCGACGAGCGCGGGCTGCGGGTGGCCAACGTGTTCCATGCCGGCGACGGCAACCTGCACCCGCTGGTGCTGTACGACGGCGAGGTCGAGGGCCAGGAGGAGCGGGCCGAGGAGCTGGCCGCCGAGATCCTGCTCACCTGCCTGGAGCACGGCGGCTCGATCACCGGCGAGCACGGCGTCGGCTTCGACAAGAAGCAGTACATGCCCAGGCAGTTCAGCGCCGCCGACCTGGACGCCATGCAGCTGGTCCGTTGCGCCTTCGACCCCGAGGGGCGCAGCAACCCCGGCAAGGTGTTCCCCACCCCGCGGCTGTGCGGCGAGCGCCCGGGGCCGCGCCGGGTCCACCCGGCCGAGCAGGCCGGCCTGGCGGAGGTGTTCTGAGCCGTGGGCGCCCAGGAGCTGGAGGACGGCGGCCTGGTCCGGCCGGCCCCGCCCGGCACCGCCGTCGACGGCGTGCCCGTGGCCCGGGTGGCCCGTCCGGGGTCGGTCTCCGAGGCCAGCCAGGTGCTGGCCGGGGCCGCCGCCGACGGGCTGGCCGTGGTCTTCGTGGGCGGCGCCAGCAAGCTCGGGCTGGGCAACCCGCCGGAGCGGGTCGACCTGGTCGTCGCCACCGAACGGCTCGACCAGGTGCTGGAGCACGCCGCCGGCGACCTGGTCGTCCGTGTCCAGGGCGGCACCCGGCTGGCCGACCTCCAGGCCGCCCTGGCCCCGGCCGGCCAGTGGCTGGCCCTCGACCCCCCCGAGCCCGGGGCCACGGTCGGCGGGGTGGTGGCGGCCAACGCCTCGGGGCCGCGGCGGCTGCGCTACGGCACCGTCCGCGACCTGATCATCGGCATCACCGTGGTCCTGGCCGACGGCACGGTCGCCAAGGCGGGCGGCAAGGTGGTCAAGAACGTGGCCGGCTACGACCTGGCCAAGCTGTTCTGCGGGTCGCTCGGCACCCTGGGCATGGTCGCCGAGGCCACCTTCCGCCTGCACCCGCTGCCGGCGGCCGCGGCCGTGGTCACCCTGGAGGTGGACACGCCCGAGCAGCTCGGCGCGGCCGTGGCGCCGCTGCTCCGCTCGGCCCTTGAGCCGAGCGCGGTCGAGCTGGCCTGGCCCGACCGGCAGCTGCCGGGGCGGCTCACGGTGGTGTTCGAGGGCATCCAGCCGGGGGTGGAGGCCCAGGCGGCCGCCTGCGCCGAGCTGCTCGGGCGGGTCGGGACGGCGGTCGTGGCCGGCCCCGGCGAGACCGACGCCGCCCTGGACGGCCTGGGCGTCCTGCCGTTCGAGAAGGCCGACGTCGGGGTCAAGGTCGCCTGCCCGCCGGCCGAGCTGCCGGCGGTCCTGGCCGACCTGCGTGACGGCCCGCTGGCCTGGGCCGGGCCCGTCAGCGGCCACGCCGGGACCGGCGTGCTCTGGATGGCCAGCGACGCCCGCGAGGGCGAGCTGGAGGCCGACGGCGGCCAGATCGTCCCGGCCCTCGCCCGGGGGATCGCCGAGGCCAGGGAGCGGTTGGCCGCCTGTGGGGGCAGCCTGGTCGTGGTCAAGGCCCCGCCCGAGCTCAAGCGGGGCGTCGACGCCTGGGGGCCGGCCGGCGACGCGCTCGGGCTGATGCGCCGGGTCAAGGAGCGGTTCGACCCCGACCGCCGCCTCGGCCCGGGCCGGTTCGTGGGAGGCATCTGAGATGACGGAGCAGACGGGACAAGGTCCGGAGCCGGCCCACGAGCGGGCCTCGGCGGCCATCCTGCCCGCCTTCGACGACCACCACCCGCCCGCCCAGGAGCTGATCGACGACTGTGTCCACTGCGGCTTCTGCCTGCCCACCTGCCCGACCTACGTGCTCTGGGGCGAGGAGATGGACTCGCCCCGGGGCCGCATCTACCTGATGGAGATCGGGCGCCAGGGCGAGCCCCTGAACGCCGAGATGGTCCGCCACTTCGACCAGTGCCTGGGCTGCATGGCCTGCGTCACCGCCTGCCCGTCCGGGGTCCAGTACGGCAAGCTGATCGAGGCCACCCGCCAGCAGGTCGAGCGCCGCTACCCGCGCTCGCGCCGCGACCGCGCCTTCCGGGCCTTCGTCTTCCGGCTGTTCCCGTACCCGCGACGGCTGCGCGTGCTGCGCGGCCCGCTCCGGCTCTACCAGCGCTCGCGCCTCGGCGCCCTGGCCCGGAAGGCCGGGCTGCTGGACCGGCTGCCCAGGCGCATGACCGCCATGGAGCGGCTCGTGCCCACCCTGGGCCGCCTGGAGCCGGTGCCCGAGGTCACCCCGGCCGCCGGCCCGCGCCGGCGCCGGGTCGGGATGCTCACCGGCTGCGTCCAGCGGGTGTTCTTCCCCGAGGTCAACACGGCCACGGCCCGGGTCCTGGCCGCCGACGGCTGCGAGGTCGTCGCCCCCGCCACCCAGGGCTGCTGCGGCGCCCTGAGCCTGCATGCCGGCCGCGAGGCCGAGGCCCAGGCGTTCGCCAGGGCGGCCATCGAGGCCTTCGAGGCCGCCGGGGTCGACCAGGTGGTGGTCAACGCGGCCGGCTGCGGATCGGCCATGAAGGAGTACGGCCACCTGCTCCGCGACGACCCCGCGTTCGCCGAGCGGGCGGCGGTCTTCTCCGACCGGGTCCGCGACCTGTCCGAGCTGCTGGTCGAGCTCGGCCCGGTGGCCGAACGGCACCCGCTGCCGGTCAAGGTGGCCTGGCACGACGCCTGCCACCTGGGCCACGCCCAGGGCATCCGGGCCCAGCCCCGCCAGGCCCTCGGCGCCATCCCCGGCCTGGAGGTGCGCGAGATCGCCGAGGCCGAGATCTGCTGCGGCTCGGCCGGCATCTACAACCTGGTCGAGCCCGAGCCGGCGGCCGAGCTGGGCGACCGCAAGGCCGCCAACATCCTCGCCACCGGGGCCGACCTGCTGGTCACCTCCAACCCGGGCTGCCTCATGCAGCTTCGCAACGCTCTCGAACGCCGCGGCGAGCGCCTGGCCATGGCCCACGTCGCCGAGGTCCTCGACGCCGCCGTCCGCGGCGCCGACCCACGGACGGTGCTGGACCGCCGCTGACCGCTCAGGGGACGAGGCCCGAGCGCAGGGCGTAGACCAGCGCCCAGTCCTGGTCGTTGTCGAGCGGGTCGGGCCCGTGGGCGGGGACGCCGTCGACGCAGGAGGGGTACAGGAAGGCGCAGCAGCCGCGGGCGTGCTCGTCGTAGGCGGCCAGGTTGGCCCGCAGGATGGCCTCGGCCATCCGGTCGCCCCGCTCCGAGCGCAGCTCGTCCGGGAGGTCCAGCAGGGCCACGGCGGTCAGCGCCGACCAGTCGTGGGGGAAGGTGTCGCCCCACTGGCGCCTGAGCCCGAACCAGTACCCGTCCCAGTGCCGGACGGCGACGTGCCGCAGCCGGACGTGGCGCTGGGGGCCGGCGAAGACCAGCAGCCAGCCCAGGGCCTGCCCGGCCGCGGCCAGCAGCCGCGGGTCGGGCCAGCGGCGGTGGGCCAGCGACAGCAGGGAGACCAGCGGGGCCACGATCGACTGCTCGTAGCTGACCTCGTGGGCCGGCGGCTGACACCGTGGCGGGCGCTGGCCTCCAGCAGGGAGCAGGCCAGCTTCAGGTGGTCGGGGCGGCCGCCGTGGCCGTGCTCGAGGACGAGGAGGTCGACCAGCCAGGGGGTGTTGTACAGCCGGGGTCGGAGGTGACGTCGGTCGAGCCCCGCCGGACCCAGCCGTCGGGGCCGACCAGGCGCCCGGCGGCGAAGGCGGCGAACTCCTCCAGGGCGGCGTCCGCCTCGGCGGCCCGGCCGGCCTCGACCAGGCCGCGGGCCCGGGCCTCGGCCAGCAGCACCGGCATGGCCGTCCGCTCGGCGCCGTCCGACCAGTCGGGCCAGCCCTGGTCGGTCACGGTCAGGCCGGTCCGGGTGTCGCAGGCCACGAACCCCCGGGGCCGCTGGAGGGGCCGGTGGAACAGCAGCCCGACACGGACGGCGTCACCGCCGTCGGGGCCGACGTCGAGCTCGACCACACCGTGGGCCCGGCCGGTGACCGCCGAGCCGTCCGGGGGTCCGCTCGACGACCAGGTCCCGGCGGATCCGGCCGGGGTCGGCCCCGGTGAGCGGCGACCCGCTCGGGCTGGCCCGGACCCGCATGGTCACCGGATGCTGGATCCGCAGCGGGGTC
>Ga0075420_100005398_pt1 | contig 11237 bp, 9 predicted proteins | sample SoiMetdeltSBSDD4_FD_75296 | JGI IMG/M metagenome (GOLD analysis project Ga0075420, IMG submission 75296) | Bulk soil microbial communities from a Populus tree surrounding site in Tennessee, USA - Soil MetaG P. deltoides SBSDD4 | ecosystem: Environmental > Terrestrial > Soil > Tree plantation... | reverse complement strand
CAGGGTCGGGACGGCCGGCAGCAATCGGACGCCAGTGGCGAGCCAGTTCGTCGCACCAGCAATTCCGTGGGCCGAGCTACTCCCCCGATCGAGCTCCGCGCAACGACGGATGACCTCGCAGAGTGCGTGGCTGAGAGCCGCATCCGCCGGCGCCAGCTCGCGCAGGTGGCGCTCCAGGCGATCGGCGTCGGCGTAGACGACCAGCGTCCGGCCGTCGCGCCCTTCAATGCGCAGGAATTCGTCGTGGTCGACAACGTCGCGGCCGGTGAGGGCGCCGAGCTCCTGCCAGGTGCGGTTGAGCGGCGAGCCCGGGCGTGAGCCCATCAGCCACTGCAGGCAGCCGTCGAAGATGTAACCGTCGCGCCGCCAGGAGGTGCAAACTCCACCCGGCAGTCCATGCATCTCGAAGATCCGGGTCCGGTAGCCGTTCATCTGGGCGTAGCAGCCTGCGGCCAGGCCAGCCACGCCGGCCCCGATGATGGCGATCGATCTGTCTCGCATGGTCCCCTGGCCTTTCCACATGCGCCATGTCCATTACAGCACCTGCCGCGGATTGACGACCGTGACCGTCCCTTCAACGATCGCATTGCTCCCTTGCCGGCCAGGTGGCGGGAGGTGAATGCTAAGTAACCGTTCGGTCGTCTGCCGACCCGCCGACCGCCCTCCAAGACGACCGCGTGTCAGCGCTGGTCGAGTTGCGCGCATGTAACTGAGCGTTCACCGGCGATAACGCGGCCGTTTACGAACGGGCACGACGATGGACGTGGAGCCCGAGGCCTGACTCTTTCGTCCTGAACGGAGGCCGCGATCGTGGAGACCATCACGACGCACGGAGTCAACGGAGCAGCGCGCGAGTCGACCGGCCTGATCGAGAGCCTCGTCGAGCGGATCGGTGGGCGGGCCCGCACGGCCACGATCTACGGCGACCCGGTCGAGCGCGACGGGGTGACCGTGGTCCCGGTTGCACGGGCCATGTGGGGGTGCGGAGGTGGTGCCGGCCGCGACGATGAACAACAGATGGGCTCTGGCGAAGGCGGTGGGATGCTGCTCACGCCGGTCGGCTACATCGGGATCCAGGGCGGCTCGTCGAGCTTCCGACCGATCTTCAGGCCGCCGATCGGAGCCATCGGCTTGGTCGTCGGCATCTGCTCGGCCTGGCCATCGCCCGCATGGCCGGTATGCGTCGCTGCGCGTAGACGAGGCAGCGGGCGGCAAACCCGACAAGCCGGGGCGGGAGCGACTCGCGGGTTCCAGCTCGAGTGCGGGCATCGCCGCCGAGGCGATGCCCGCACTCCTCGCTGTGTAACCGGGCGTTCACCGTCAGCAACCGTGCGAGACAGGCTGACGCCATATCGTCGAGGTAGAGGATGAGCACAGTGAGCGGCAGGCTTCCGTCACCGGTGACTCAGCCCAGGAATCGGGGCACTACTGGAGGACACGACGATGGTTGAGAGAATCCTACTCCCGCTCGATGGCTCCCCCTTCGGCGAGCGCGCGCTGCCCTACGCCCTGCGCCTCGCCTCGGCCACGGGGGCCAGGCTGATCCTGATGCACGGGCACTCGCCCCTGGTGATCACGAAGGAGCCGGACTTCGACGTCGCGGCGTATGCCAGGCGGCTGCGCGAGGGTAAGGCGATCGTGCCATTCAACTCCACTCTGGGGATCGAGATCGAGGACGTGACGCACGACATCTACCTGGACAAGGTGGCCGAGGGGATCTGCGAGACGATCGTCGAGCAGGGCGCAGACCTGGTGGTGATGTCGACCCACGGGTACGGCGGCTTCGGACGCTGGCTGTACGGCAGCGTGGCTGACCAGGTGCTTCGCCAGTCGCCCGTCCCGATCGTGCTCGTCCCGGTGACCTGCGATCACGACTGGCCAGCGGGCGCCCGGCTTCGGATCCTGATCCCGCTCGACGGTTCGACGTTCGCCGAAGAGGTGCTCGATCCGGTCGGCATGCTGGCCTCCGCATTGAAACCCGAGCTGCTGCTCGTCGGCGCCGCCGGTCCCCTCGAGTACGGGTATGCCGATGGCATCCCGTTCGAGCGGTCCGGATTCGACGCCGGGCTCCGCGAGACACGAGACTATCTTGATGGTGTTGCGGCTCGGCTGCGCGCGGACGGGCGCACGGTGACGGTGGACGCCGAGACCGGCCGGGCCGGCACGGTGATTGAGAACATCGCCCGACGGCGGCACGTCGACCTGATCGCAATGGCGACCCACGGGCGGAGCGGCATGGCGCGCCTGGCCCTTGGTAGCGTGGCGGCCGAGATGCTCCACCGCTCGCCCGTTCCGATGCTCCTCTGGCGCCCGGCGGCGCTGCGCCACGTCGTCGAGCCCGCGACCGCGTCGACATCGGCGCTGTAGGAAGGGGACCAGCCGCGTCGAAGACCAACCCCGAGTTGACCGTAAAGGGCCGCCGAGCGCGACTGCCTGGGCAGTCGCGCTCGGCGGCTCGCATTTGCATGCGACTTGAAGGGCGACGTGTAGAACGAGCGTCGCGGCGGAAGGATCAGGAGGGCGTGGACACGGCCTCAAGCGCCTGCTCGAGTACGCGCTCGGGTCGTGCCGTTGCATCCAGGGCCACGGCTTCGGCGAGCTCGTCGGGAGCGGAATACGCGGCCCGAAGTGCCGGCCAGATGTCGAGCGTGGCATCCGAGGCCGTCAGGGCGTCCGTGGCGCGTGCGGCGAGACGATGACGGATCGTGGCCTCGTCAGCCTGACAGACGAGGACGCGAAGACGTGCCCCGTATCGCGCGGCGATTCGCCGCATCGCCTCACGCTCGGCCGCATGTCCGAAGGTGGCATCGACCACGACCGAATAGCCTCGTCGCAGCCAACGCAGCGCCCGCCTGCGAAGCGCGGCGTACGTCCGCCGCGTCATCGACTGGCCGTAGATGCCCCGACCGAAGGCTGCCACTCGCCGGTCGGTCGGTCGCAGTCCGGCGAGCGACTTCCGCACCACGTCAGACGACAGGTGGACCAGGCCGAGATGGCGCGCCAACTCCCGGGCCAGCGTCGTCTTCCCACTGCCAGGTAAACCCATCGTCACAACGATCGTCGGTCCGCCGAGCCCGCCGGCGTACGCCCAGGCCAGGTCGAAATACGCCCGCGCCTCGACTTCGATCGCCACTCGGTCCGTAGGCGTGAGGTCGTGCTGGTCGAGCCGCAGGCTCCTTACCTTCCCCCTGACGTACGCGCGATAGCATTTGTAGAAGCTCAGCAGTCCGCGCACATCCTCATCGCCGCTCCGGCGCACGTATTCGTCCACGAGCTCCACCGCGAGATCGGCCCGTCCGTAGTGGTCGAGGTCCATTGCCAGGAACGCCACCTCTGCGGCCACATCCGAGCATCGGAATCGCGCCGCGAACTCGAGGCAGTCGAAGAGCTGAATGCTTCTTCCTTCGACACAGATGCTCCCGGCGTGCAGGTCGCCGTGCCCCTCACGGATGCGGCCTTCGGCCACGCGTCGCTCGAACAAATCGCTCCTGTCGGCCAGGAATTGCTCGACGTAGCTGAGAATCTGTGCATGGGTGGCCGGCGCGATGGTGCGGCCGATGAACCTGGTGGTCTGCGCGAAGTTCTCATCCCAGTTCGCCCGGACCGTGGCCAGGCTCCCGTACTCGTCGACCCCTGATCCAGTCGCCGCGATGGCGTGAAGCTCCGCAAGGCGGCACGCGATCCTGCGGACCAGGGGCGGGCCGACCTGCTGCCTCGACAGCATCGTGAGAAGCATCCCACGTTCGGGCAAACGGCGCATCCAGACGGCCGGCTCGACCGGCCCTCCCGGGCCGTCAACAAAATAGGAGCCGTCTCTCTCCACGATGTCGACGATGCCGAGATACACGTCCGGGCAGATGCGACGATTGAGACGGATCTCCTCCGCGCAGTCAGCCAGGCGTTGCTCGCCGGTCGTGAAGTCGAGGAACCCGAGGTTGACCGGCTTCTTGATCTTGTAGGCGAACGGCCCGGCCAGGATGACCCAGGAGATGTGCGTCTCGTGCAGCTCGATGTCGTCGGCCGGGTGTTGAAAAGCCTCCGGGCGCAGGAGCGCCGCGACGAATGGAGGGTTTGATGCATTGGTCCCCACCAGCTCGCCTCGTGACGTCCCTTTCGCGAGCGCTGTCTCTGGAGCTGGTACAGCTGGCATGATGCCCGCTCCTCTCAACAATCGTGACGGTCGCGGGTGGCTGGTTGTGGACGCCGCCTCCTGTGCGCTCATGTCAGGACTGGGGGCGCTGAACCTGTCTTTCGGTCGAACCGGGCGCCCGCTCTGCGCAGGGCACGCACGTGCGTGCCCAGGGGAGCACTTCAAGTCTGTGGATCGCGATCAGCTGTCCACAGCCGTCGCACACCCCGAAGCGTCCGTTGGCGAGGCGCCTGAGCGCTCCCTCGATGCCGTCCAGGCGGGCGCTTGCCGCCTCCGCGAGCCCGAGGCCGAGTTCTTGCTCGGCGAGGTCGCTCGCCAGGTCGGCGTCAGGCCCGAACGACGCGCCCTCCGATGCCTGGCTCGCCCCAAGTCGCTGCCCGGCCTCGGCGAGCGCCTGCAGGCGCGTCTCGATCCGACCGCGTTCGTGTTCTAGCATCGTTTCCAGGCGATGCCGCGTCGTCGCTGCCAGTTGCCTGTTCACCTCGGTACCTCGCGCGAGACCTCCTCAGGGGTCCCACCTGTATCTTCGGCGACGCGAGTTTCTACGGACGTTGTCGAGGGTGAACGGTCGGTGAACGGTTGACCCGTGAGATCAGACGTCCGATCTTCAGAGCATCGCCAGACTACGCTCTGCTGTGATTCAGGTTCTTCAGGCATGGTGTAGAAGCTGGCACGTAGGCTGCCGTCCGAACATCCATCTCGGCGGACGCCTTTCGACCTGTCGAGCTCTCAACGCCACCGCCCCTCGGAGACCAGACGCGATGACAGACTCACTCCAATCCACTCCGTATGCGCGCTGCTCACGGCGCTCGCTGCTCGTCGGCGTCGTGACGCTCACCGGTGCGGTCGTGCTGACCGCCTGCAGCAGTTCGGCCACAACATCCAGCCCAACGACCGCCCCGTCGACCCCGTCGGCAACAGTCAGCAGTGCCCCTCCGGCTGCTTCGCCGGCGGCTGCCGCGGCCTCGGTGTCCAAGGTCAACGCGAATACTGCAAGCGTCGCCGAGCTCCAACGGGCATTTGAGGCCGCCGGCATCTCGAGCGCCGCCCGCTGGGCCCGTGAAGTCGAAGAGTATCGCCCGTATCCGACTGACGACCCTTCGTTCGCCAAACTTCGGAGAGAGCTCGCCAAGTACAACCCGGGCCCGGGCGTCGTCGATCAGATCATTGCGACGCTGGCGTTGTAGCGTCCATGGCGATCGCTGACGACACCGCGTCTCCTGTCCTGCGGCGAGGCCTGCTGTGGCTGGCGGCAGTCACAAGCGCTGGCATCGGCGTCGAGCTCGCGGCAGACCGGCATTGGACGCAGCCCGTGCAGCTGGTCGCCTGGATGGCCCTGGGTGCGATCGCCCTGGCACTGTTCCTCGTAGCCGTGAATCCGACCAGGCCGAAGCTGTGGCTCGCTCGTCTACTCGTGATCATCGTGATGCTCAGCGCGGTCTGGGGCATCTGGGAGCACGTCTATGCGAACTATGACGCTGGCGGACTTGATTTCGAGTACACCAACACCTGGGATGGGCTCGCGGAATCGACGCGCTGGTGGCTGGCGGTCACCAAGACGGTCGGGCCATCACCACCACTGGCACCCGGTGCCCTCGCCCAGGCCAGTCTGGCCGTCCTCATCGCCACCTTGCGCCACCCGATGCTTCATAAGACACCGTAGCCAGCGGTCGGGCTGAAACCACCTGCCGAATGCGTACGGCGACGTACTGGCCTGCTGGTTAGGCGCCATACGCGCTATCTCGACGACCAGGCCTCACCACACTCCCTTGCGCCAGGTGAGGCCCGGTCGTCGGGATTTCCTATCGTCCAGACACTGCCGTGGCGTGCAGCGCAGGTGGCGACTGGTCGGTTCTCCGTGGGTGCGCAGTTCTGAGCTTCTCCAACAGTAGTCGGATGGAATCCGCCCAGCGTGGGTCTACCGGCTCATTGAGGAACCGTTCGCCGACGATTCTCGTCAGAGTCTCGAGCTCGTCCGGTGAAAGCGCCAGCGTGACCATGGGTACGGTCGGCGCCTCCTCGGACGCGGCCGCCGGCTGCTCGCTCGTCGGAGCCGCCGCCGGCAGAGCCTCGGGCACCTGCTCGACTTCGTCAGGCCGCACGAGCATGATCGGAACGCCGGTCTGCCTGATGGTGGCCGTCGCGACGCTCCCCAGCAGGGCGCGCGTCATACCGCCTCGACCGTGCGTTGCCATCACGATCAGCCCGACGCCGTAGTCACGGGCGATGGTCATGACGCCGAAGTACGGCGTACCGTACCTGGCGTGGACCTCCACGGGCCGTGCATCGGTCCTCAATTCCGCCGCGATTTCTTCGAGGTAGTGGCGGGTCTGAATCAGCAGGTTGTCGTTCGGGTCCGGCTCGACGAACGTGTACCCTTCGGCGTACATCGAGTAGGTCGGGAAGGTCACGACGGAGGCGAGCACCAGCGACCCGCCCAACACGTCCGCAAGCTCGCAGGCGGGCGCGAGGGCCGCCTTGCTCGAGGCGGAGCCGTCGAGCGGCACCAGGATCTTGATCTGCTGATCGGGTGGCCACGCGTCCAGCCCATGTGGCGGCACGGTCAGGACTGGCACCGGTGCATACCGCAGCACCGTGTCGGCGACACTGCCGTAGATGAATCGCCCCAGACCGCCGCGCCCGTGAGTCGACATGACGACCAGGCTGACGTCTTCGTCGGTGGTCGCCTCGAGAATCGCCGACTCAGCCTGTCTGTCCACGACGCGAGTCGTAACGTTGAGGCCGTCCGCCGCGAGTGCAGTCGCGACGGCGTCGAGCGCCTCCTGTGCCTCGCGCTTCATAGCCAACCCCGCGGCCTCCGTTGGAACACTCAACGTGTTCACCGCACGTAGCAACAGAAGTGACCAGCCGGCCCTGGTGGCGATCGTCACCGCGAACGGCGCGGCGCGGTCTGCCAGGGCGGACCCATCCAGAGGAACCAGAATTGTCTTCATGTCCAGGGTCTCCCAATGGGCGAGTCTTCGCCCGTTCTCACCGTATCGCTGTCGTGCAATCCAGTTGAGTGACATCTGCCTCGATGTTCTCGGGTCGTCTATCCCGCGGTCACTCGTATTGCGGGCGTGGTCGGCTTCGTGTAAGGCTCACTCGTCTGGGAAGTGGACCCGCACCGTCATGCCTGGCCGAATTTCGGGCGGCGACCAGTCGAGATCCACAACGACCGGGTAGTGATCGTCACCATCTGCAGTCTCTTGCGACCGCAGCGCGACTGTCCGAACCCGACCGTGAAGTTCACGGCCCTCGATCGCGTCCACTGTGACCGTGACCGGCTGGCCCGGGCGGATGCGCGCGACCATGAACTCATCCACGTCGTCGGTTTCGACCCGCAGCCGGCTCATATCGCCGACCACGGCCATCACGGAGCCGGCCGAAACCGTGTCGCCGTTGTGGATCGGCAGGTTGGTAACCGCCCCGCGCCAGGGAGCCGTGACGATCGAGATCGAACCGTCAGGCGCCCGGACCCGCGCTATTTCCTGGTTCTCCACCACGCTGGCTCCGATGTCCACCGAGAGACGGGTGACCACGCCGCCAACCAGCGTGCGGACGACGGCCTCGCTTTCTGGATGGATCTCGCCGCGACCCACGCGCTTGACCGTGGCGGCCTGCTCGGTGGGCGCGGTCGGCGACACTGCCGGGCCGAAACCGCCGACCAGCGCATACACGCCCGCGACGGTCGCCACCATGAGCGCGGCCGCGAGCGCCAGGAATGGCCAGCGTCGGGTTCGGCGCCGTCGAACCGCCACGACCGGCAACGGCGCCGCCGGAGCGAGCGCCGCCACCGGCATCGCTGGGCCGACATGGTCGCCGCCGATGATGGTGATCGGGCATGGCGATCCGTCCGGGGGAAGCATAGCGGGACGGAGACGCGCCGGGTCGGTACGAGCCAGAGCGGCCGGTCCGGTCGTCTCACTCATGTGACCATCGCGGATCTCGATCTGGCGCTCGGCGACGGCCGCTACTTCTTTGTCGTGGGTCACCATGACGATCGCCCTCCCCTCGGCGTGGAACTGGCGGAACAGCTCGATGACGCGGGCCTTGTCCTCGCTGTGCAGCTCGCCCGTCGGCTCGTCCGCCAGGATGATTCGTGGGTTGTTCGCGAGCGCCCGGGCGATGGCGACGCGCTGACGTTGGCCGCCCGAGAGGCGCGACGGACGGAAGTCCATCCGGTCGCCCAGCCCGACGGCGCGCAGCAACGCCGAAGCTCGCTCGTATCGCTCGTCGGGCGGCACGCCGGCCGCCTCCATCGGGAGCTCGACGTTCTCGATCGCCGTCAGGTCGTTGAAGAGGTGGAACCGCTGGAAGACGAAGCCCAGCGTCGTCAGTCGCAGTCGGGTTTGCTCGGCGTCGCTCAGCGTGCTGAGATCCTGGCCATCAAGCGTTACCGTGCCCTCGGTGGGCCGGTCGAGCAGCCCGACGATCTGGAGCAGGGTGCTCTTGCCGGAGCCGGACGGCCCGGCGATGGCCACGAAGTCCCCAGCCTCGATCGTCAGCGAGACGTCGTCGAGCGCGACGACACGTGACTCGCCGGCGTCGTAGCAGCGGCGGACGTGCTGCAGCTCGAGCATCGGTTCATGCTTCACGGAGCACCTCCACCGGGTCCACGCGCGTGGCTTGAAGAGCCGGCCCCAGACTGGCAACTACCCCCAGCACCAGGGCGAGTACGGCCACTACCAGGAACAGGCCGGCATCCGTGGCGTAGAGCATGTCCTGGCCGTAGGCCGGCGCGACGTAGCCGTTGATGACCAGCCCGAGCAGGGTGCTGATCAGGACGCCCACTGCCGACGCCACGGCGCAGATCGCCAGCGACTCGCCGGCGACGGTCAGCAGGATTGTGCGACTCGGGACGCCAATCGCACGAAGCGTTGCCAGCTCCAGCCGACGCGTCTCGACCGAACCACTGAGCATGTTGTTGACGAACAGCGCCGCGATGGCCAGGATCATCGTTAGCATGACCCAGCGGGTGACGACTCGGCTCTCCTGGGCAGCTTCCGCCAACCGGACGCTCTCGGGCACATCGTAAACGGCGAGGGAGTCGAGATCGGCGATGCGGGCACGGGTCACGTCCGGTCGACTCGAATCCACAGCGATCTGGTTCACGAGATCGCCGATGTCTGCGCGCTGCCGAAGGGATCTGCGCTCCAGGTAGGCGACGCTGTCGCCCTGAAAGCCGAATCCACGCAGCTTGCCGATGCCGACTACCCGGAAGTCGCGTCCGTTCAGCCTCAGGGTCTGCCCGATGCGGATCTGCTTCTCGCGGCTCAGTTTCGAGCCGACGACGAGCTCGTCGCCGCGGCGGAGCCAGCGGCCACTGTCCAGCGCGACCGTGTCGGTGATCTGATCCGGCTCGCCGTCGACGCCCATCACCGCGATCAATTCGGCCGGCACGTCGGCGCGCTTCGGCCCAGGTCTCTCGCGCTCCAGCTCCCAGCTGATGACCCCGACGACCGCCGTTACGCCCGGCAGTCCCCGAATCTGAGTCAAGATGTTCGAGGCGTGCTTGATGGTGCCGGGTGAGTCGCCCGGCAGCAGCGGGACGAGCGTGCCGCCCCGCGCGATCACCCTCAGATCGGCGCCCGACGTGCGATAATCGCGGGTGAAGATGTCAAGGGTGGCCGCGTTCACCCCGAGCATCGTCATGCCGATGCCGAGCGCGATCCCGACGCCAAGGATCATCCCGATCATCGCGCGCCAGCGCCGTAGCACAGTCCGCACGGCGTAGGGCAGGCCGGCGGCCCAGCGGCGGCTGGCCGTGCCCGTCAAATCGTCGCGAGCGGCGGTCCCACGAGCCACGGCGGCGGAGAATGCTGATTGTGCCGTCATCGTCTCATGCCTCTCGCAGCACTTCGACGGGATCCACTCGCGTCGCCCGGCGGGCCGGGCCGACGCCGGCGAGCAGCCCGATGGTGAGCGCGAGGCCGGCCACCAGCAGAAACAACTGAGCATCCGCGGCGTACAGCGATTCGATGCCGAAGCTTGGAGCGAGGAGGGCGTTGATGAGCCAGCCGAGGGTCACGCTGACCGCGACGCCGACCACACTCGCGAGCAGGCTCACCATCAGCGCCTCCCCCGCCACCAGCAGCAAGACCGTCTGACGGGGGACGCCGATGGCGCGCAAGGTTGCCAACTCAGTTCGCCGCGCAGTCACCGAACGGCCGAGCATGTTGCTCACGAAGAGGCCGGCGATCGTCAGCGTCAGCGCGATCAGGATCGACTGCATGACCCGGCTGGTTTCCAGCAGCTTCTCAGCCTGCCGGACCAGATCATGGGGCCTGTTGACCGCGAGGCTGCCGAGCTCCGGGATCCGCTCGCGAGCAAGGTCTGGCTGCTCGGTGTCGACGATGACGATGTTCACCACGTCGCCAAACTCGGCACCTTGCCGCAGGGCGCGGTACTCCATGTAGGCGAACCCGTCCGATCCGAACCCCACGCCACGCAACCGTCCGACACCGACGATCTGGAAGTCGCGCTCGTTCAGACGCAGCGTGTCGCCGACGGCGAGGTGCTTCTCGCGAGCCAACTGCGCGCCGACCACCATCTCGTCCGACCGACGAAGCCAACGGCCCGATCCGAGCACCAGCGCCCCGGGGATCGTGGTCGGATCGCCGTCGACGCCAACCGCCAAGACTATTTCGGTCGGATCGTCGCTGCGTCGACTGCGGTCCGCTCGCTCGCGCTCGACGGGCCAGCTGATTGTTCCGATTGCAGAGGTCACACCGGGCAAGCCACGAATCCGCGAGAGGATGTTACGGGCGTGCTGGATCTTGCCCGGGCTCTCACCCGGGAGGATCGGCACCATCGTGCCGCCCTCGGTGAGGACGTACAGGTCGGCGCCGGAGACGCGGTAATCGCCGACCAGGAGCTCGATCGACGCCCGACTCGTGGCCATCAGCGTCATCGCGAACCCGAGCGCCAGTCCGACCCCGACTATCATCCCGAGGATGCCGCGCCAGCGGCGAAGCACGGCTCTCAGCGGGAATGGGAGGTCGTGTAGCCACGAGCCGCGGCGGGCCGGAGCCGGCACGCTCCGGCCGTGCCGGACGCCCGGCTGTACAACTGTGGCCTCGCGTAT
>Ga0075420_100005397_pt1 | contig 11240 bp, 10 predicted proteins | sample SoiMetdeltSBSDD4_FD_75296 | JGI IMG/M metagenome (GOLD analysis project Ga0075420, IMG submission 75296) | Bulk soil microbial communities from a Populus tree surrounding site in Tennessee, USA - Soil MetaG P. deltoides SBSDD4 | ecosystem: Environmental > Terrestrial > Soil > Tree plantation... | reverse complement strand
TGTCAGGCGTCGTACGTGACGACCTGGCGGATGACGTCGCCGTTGCCCAGCGCGCCGAACGCCTGGTCTAGTTCGGACAGAAGATACCGATGACTAATCATTCCCGCGAGGTCCAACCGGCCGGCCCGCCATAGGTCGAGCAGCCGGGCGTAGTCCCGCCGGGCGTGCGCGGAGCCGTACAGCGACGGCAGGATCCGCTTGCCCTCGAACAGCAGCTCGAACGGGCTGAACTCGACCTGGTGGTCGGCGCGACCGGCGCCGACGACCACCACCGCGCCACCCCGGCGGGTCGCGGTCCAGGCGGCTCGCAACGTCTGCGGTATGGCGACGACATCGAACGAGTAGTCGAATCCTTCGCCCCGGGTGACCTCTGTGGACAGATCGCTGAGACCGTCCGGAGTGACCGCGTGCGTGGCGCCGAAACCCCGGGCGACGTCGAGCTTCGCCGCGACCGTGTCGACGGCGGCGATGACCGACGCACCGGCCAGGCGGGCACCCTGAACGGCCGCGATGCCCACACCCCCGCAGCCGATGACCACGACCGTCGAGCCCGGCCGGACCGCGGCGGTGTTGACAACCGCGCCGACACCGGTCGTCACGCCGCAGCCGACCAGCGCGGCAACCTCGTACGGCACGTCGTCGTCGATCTTCACGACGCCCTGCCGAGGCAGCACCATCTGCTCGGCGAAGGCCCCACAGCCGGCCATGCCGAACACGGCCTCGTCGCCGGCCAGGAAACGCGGTTGGACATAGCCCAACATCACGTGCGCCACGCACAGGTACGGCTCGTCGCGCAGGCAGGACGGGCAGGAGCCGCACGCGGGCAACCAGTTCGCGATCACCCGGTCGCCGACCGTCACGTCGTCGACCCCGTCCCCCACCTCGACCACGTCCCCGGCCGCCTCGTGTCCCAGCACGGCGGGTACCGGCTGTGGAAGCCCCCCGTTGCGGGCCGACAGGTCCGAGTGGCAGACGCCGGCCGCCCGGACCCGGATCCGGACCTCGCCGCGGCCAGGTCCGATGACCGTCACGTCGTCCCGGATCTCGAGCTTCTCGTCGCCGATCGAACGGAGCACCGCAGCGCGCATGACGCCACCTCCAGATCAGAACGCGTTCTACTCTAGGGGAGGTTCGACAGGCGAGGCAACATTCAAAGAACTGAAACCTGTTACAGTTTTGCGATGGGTCGACTGGACGGCAAGGTAGCGCTCATCACCGGGGCCGCCCGGGGTATGGGCAGGTCGCACGCCCGCCACTTCGTCGCCGAAGGCGCCCGGGTCGTCATCGGCGACGTGCTCGACGAGAGAGGTATGAAGGTCGCGGCGGAGCTCGGGCCGGAGGTGTGCCGGTACGTGCACCACGACGTGACCAGTGAAGCGGACTGGGCGACCGCCGTGGACACCGCGGTGACCGAGTTCGGCCGGCTCGACGTGCTCGTGAACAACGCCGGTATCCTGCACCACGCCACGATCGCCGAGATGTCCATATCGGACTTCCGCCGGGTCATCGACGTCAACCTCGTCGGCTGCTGGCTCGGCATCAAACACGTCATCGACCCGATGACCGCCGCGGGCGGCGGATCCATCGTCAACGTCTCCTCGATCGAGGGGTTCACCGGAGCCGCCGGGCTGTCGGCGTACAGCGCGAGCAAGTTCGCCCTGCGCGGCGTGACCAAGGCCGCGGCACAGGAGCTGGGACCGCGGGGCATCCGGGTCAACTCGGTACACCCCGGCGCGGTCATGACCTCGATGGCGGTGTCGGCGGCCGCCGCGTTCAACCACGTCGACCCGAAGGCGTTCATCGAGAGCATGCCGATCGCCCGGTTCGCCGAGCCCGTCGAGATTTCCCGGCTGGTGGCGTTCATAGCCTCGGACGAGGCGTCGTACTGTACCGGCAGCGAGTTCGTCGCCGACGGCGGCATCCTCAGCGGACCGGGATACTGACCACCATGGACACCAGGCTCGACGGAAGAGTCGCCATCGTCACCGGCGCGGGTGACGGGCTGGGGCGCGCGGAGGCGCTCGCGCTGGCGCAGGCGGGAGCACGGCTCGTGCTCAACGACGTACGGGCCGATGCCGCGGACGCGGTGGCCGGCGAGATCAGGGACGCCGGCGGTGAGGCGAACGTATGCGTCGGCGATGTCGGCGAGTGGTCGACCGGGGAGGCACTGCTCGCGGCCGCTCTGGACACGTACGAAGAACTGGACATCCTCGTCAACAACGCGGGCGTGCTCCGCGACCGGATGGTGTTCACGATGTCCGCCGAGGAGTGGGACCTCGTGCTCCGCGTCCACCTGCGCGGCCATTTCGTCACGACGAGGTTCGCCACGGCGTACTGGCGCGAGCGCAGCAAGGCCACCGGCGCAGCGGTGTACGCCCGCATCGTCAACACATCCTCCGAGGCGTTCCTGCTCGGCTCGGCCGGTCAACCAAACTATGCCGCGGCAAAGGCCGGGATCGTCGCCCTCACCCTCGCGACCGCACGAAGCTGCCAGCGGTACGGCGTACTCGCCAATGCGATCTGCCCGCGGGCGCGCACCGCCATGACCGCGGACCTCATGGGTCCCCCGCCCGTGGCCGAGACCGACCCGCTCTCCCCCGCCCACGTCGCCCCTCTCGTGACCTACCTGGCGAGCCCGGCCGCGGGGCGCATCACCGGTGAGGTGTTCGTGGTGCACGGCGGTGTCGCCGCCGTGCTCGGGCCGCCGACGGTCCGGGCGAGCGTTACCTCCGACAACGGGACCTGGTCGGCCACTGCCCTGCACGACGCTTTCGCGCCGCTGTTCCAGCAGGACCCGCCGCGGCCCGGATTCGTCTGCGAGGCAACGCTTCCGTTGGCCGACTCCACCTTCGGGGAAACGTGAACGACCGCGCGCGGATCGCGATGCCGCCCGAGGACGTGACCGCGCTGCTCGCCAGCTCGCGCAAGATGCAGCTCGCCACCATCAACCGCGACGGTACGCCGCACGTGGTCACGATGTTCTACGCGCTCCGCGAAGGGCACATCGCGTTCTGGACCTACCGCGCCGCGCAGAAGGCGCGCAACCTCGACCGCGATCCCCGGCTGACCTGTCTGGTGGAGGACGGCGACGACTACTTCGAACTGCGCGGCGTGCAGGTGCGCGGCGTCGCGCGGCGCATCGACGATCCGGCCGGGGTGGCGGAGATCGGTCGGCTGATCGCCGCGCGGATGGCGGGCATTCCCGATGAGATGCTGGACGACTACGTGGCGCGGGCGGCGGTCAAGCGCGTCGGCTTCGTGGTGGAGCCGACCCGGGTGGTCAGCTGGGACCACCGGCGTCTCACATGAGTTCGTCCGTCGTCGGCAGCAGCACGGTCTTCAGTTCGGTGTAGGCCTCGACCGAGCTACGCCCGCCCTCGCGGCCTAGGCCCGACTGCCGGAAGCCACCGAAGGCGATGTGCGGCTCCAACTGGTAGCCGTTGATGCCCACTGTCCCGGCGCGTACCGCCCTGGCCAATCGCATCGCGCGTTTCACGTCCGCGGTCCAGACCGTTGCCGCGAGCCCGTACTGCGTGTCGTTGGCCATGCGAACGGCCTCGTCCTCTTCCGTGAACGGGACCACCGACAGCACCGGGCCGAATATTTCCTCACGCGCGATCGTCATGTCGTTGGCCACGTCGGCGAACAGGGCCGGCGAGACGAAGTTCCCGGCCGCCAGGTCGCCGTCGCCACGCTGGCCGCCGCACACCAGCCGCGCGCCCTCCTCCTGCCCGCGGGCGATGTAACCCATAACCCGGTCGAGCTGCTTCCCGTTTATCATCGGCGCCGCGGTGGTCTCCGGGTCGAACGGGTCGCCGTAGGTCACCAGCGCCGTCATTCCCTCGGCCACCGCCAGGAACGCCTCGTAGACGTCGCGGTGGACCAACGCCCGGCTCTGCGCGACGCACGCCTGTCCGGACAGACCCATCGTGACCGTGCCCATCGTGATGGCCGCCGCGGCGTACACGTCGGCGTCCGCGAAGACGATCGATGGGCTCTTGCCGCCGAGTTCCAAGCTCACCCGCTTGAAACCGTTCGCCGCGGCCGCCATGACCCGCTGTCCGACCGCGCGGCTGCCGGTGAACGTTATCTTGTCCACCAACGGATGGTTGATGAGCGCGTCGCCGGTGGGTTCTCCCGGACCGGTAACCACATTGAGTACGCCCACCGGTAGACCCGCCTCCTCGACGAGACGCGCCAGCCGCAGCGCCGCGAACGTGGCGTACTCCGAGGGTTTGAGGACCACGGTGCATCCCGCCGCCAGCGCGGGGGCCAGCTTCTGGGCGGCCAGCAGCAACGGGCCGTTCCACGGGATGACGGCCGCGACCACACCGACCGGTTCGCGCAACGTGAACGCGAGGTGGTCGCCCCCCTGGTACGCCGGCAGCGTCTCGCCGGCCAGCTTGTCGACCCAGCCGGCATGGTGGTCGAAGATGTCGGCAACGCACTGCGTGGACATCGCGTACGTCGTGCCGAAGCTCACCGGGACGCTGTTGTCCAGCGCCTGCAACGCGAGCAGCTCGTCGCTGTGCTCGCGGACGAGGTCGGCGACGCGACGCAGGATCCGGATCCGTTCGGTCGCTCTGGCCCGCGGCCATGGGCCTTCGTCGAACGCGCGGCGCGCGGCCCGCACGGCGTCGTCGACGTCTTCGGTACCGGCGACCGCGAACCTGGCTACCTCCTCGCCGGTGGCGGGATGAATGTGGCTCCAGCTCTGCTCACTTCGGGCCGGCCGCCAGGCGCCGTCGACGAGAAGCTGCCCCTCGGTGATCCCGAGCGCGTCCCGTTGCGGCTTTATCGAGATGCTCACCGGGACCTCCACGCCTTGAAACACGTTCTAGTTGGTGGCAGGGTACCCTGAAACGTGTTCTAGTTCTACCGAGAGACGGGCACCGTGCACATCGGCTACACACCCGAACAGGAGCGGCTCCGCAAGCGTCTGCGGGAGTACTTCGCCGGCCTGCTGACGCCCGACCTGCGAGAGGCGCTCACCTCCGGCGGGGGCGAGTACGGCGACGGTACGGCGTACCGCGCGGTGGTGCGCCAGCTCGGCCGGGACGGCTGGCTCGCCCTCGGCTGGCCGGCCGAGCACGGCGGTGGTGCGGGGTCCATGATGGACCAACTCATCTTCACCGACGAAGCCGCCACAGCCGGAGTCCCGGTACCTTTCCTGACCATCAACACGGTCGGACCGACCATCATGCGGTACGGCACACCGGAGCAACGGGCACAGTACCTGCCCCGGATCGCCGCCGGTGAGGTCCACTTCTCCATCGGCTACTCCGAGCCGGAGGCCGGTACCGATCTCGCCGCCCTGCGGACCCGGGCGGTGCGCAATGGCGACGAGTACGTCGTCAACGGCCAGAAGATGTGGACCAGCCTGATCCCGTACGCCGACTACGTCTGGCTGGCCTGCCGGACCGATCCGGACGCCCCACGGCACAAGGGAATCTCGATCCTGATCGTGCCGACCGATGCCCCCGGGTTCTCGTGGACCCCGGTGCGCACGGTCGCCGGTCCGACCACGAGTGCCACGTACTACAGCGATGTACGGGTGCCGGTGTCGAACCGGGTCGGTGCCGAGCACGGTGGATGGGCGCTCATCACCAACCAGCTCAACCACGAACGGGTGGCGCTCACCTCTGCCGCACCCGTCCTCACCGCGCTGCGCGAGGTGTGCGAGTGGGCGCGTGAGACCATGCTCGCCGATGGTCGACGGGTCATCGACCAGGAGTGGGTGCAGATTCATCTGGCGCGGGTGCACGCCAAGGCGTCGTTCCTCGAGCTGTTCAACTGGCGGATCGCCAGCGACCTGGCGGACGCTCCGGCACCCGCCGCCGCGTCCGCCACGAAGGTCTACGGCACCGAGTTCGCCATCGAGGCGTACCGGCTGCTGATGGAGGTACTCGGCGCGAACGCGCGCGTCCGGCAGGGTTCACGCGGTGCGCTGCTGCGCGGCCGCGTCGAGCGCATGCACCGGGCCGCGCTGATCCTCACCTTCGGCGGCGGTACCAACGAGGTGCAGCGCGACATCATCGCGACCACGGGACTGGGCCTGCCCGCCGCCACCCGGTTCCAGCGCGGTACGGAGTGACGATGGACTTCACGATGACCGAGGCCGCGCGGGATCTCGCGACGCTCACCCGGACGATCGTGGGCGACCGGGAGTTCGACGATTCATTGTGGACGGACCTGGCGAAGGCGGGGGTGCTGGGCGCCGCGCTGCCGGCAGCCGCCGGGGGCGACGGCTACGGCCTGCTGGAGCAGTGCGCGGTGCTGGTCGAGCTGGGCCGAGCGGTCGCACCGGTACCGTACCTGCCGTCGATCGTCACCGCGGCCTCGGCCATCGCCGCGTTCGGGGACAGCGCGCAGGTCGACCGCTGGGCCGTGCCGGCGGGCCGTGGCGAGCTGGTGCTCACCGCCGCACTCGACGAGGGCACGGTCCACGCCCAGCGCGGCCCCGGCTGCTGGACCCTGACCGGCGCGCGGACCACCGTACCGGCCGCCACGTACGCCGACCTGTTTCTGGTACCGACCGCCGAGGGCGTCTTCCTCGTCACGTCCGACGACGACGGGGTATCGGTGGAGCCGCAGTCGCCGGCTGGCGAAGGCTGGCTGGAGCTGTCCACTGTGGAGCTGTCCAACGACCGACGGTTGAGCGGCGGGTCCGACGTGCTGCCCTGGTTGGTCGCGCGCGCCACGCTCGGGCTGTGCGCGGTGCAGCTGGGGGTGACCGAACGGGCCCTGGAGCTGACCTCGGAGTACGCCCGCACGAGGGTGCAGTTCGGTAGACCCATCGGCAGCTTCCAAGCGGTGGCGCAACGGCTGGCAGACGCGTACATCGACGTCGAGGCGATCCGGTTGACCATGTGGCACGCGGCCTGGCGGCTCAGCGCCGGGCTACCGTGTCCGACCGAGGTCGGTACCGCGAAGTTCTGGGCCGCCGACGCCGGACACCGCGTGGCACACGCCGCGGTGCACGTCCACGGGGGTGTGGGCATCGACCTGGAGCATCCGGTACACCGGTACTTCCTCGCCGCCAAGCACAACGAGTTCAGCCTGGGTGGCGCGACCGCACAGCTGCGCGCGATCGGCACAGCCCTATTGCAGGGCTGACAGGCGTTTCAACGTCTCGTCTGCCTCGGCCAGCAGTGCCTCCATCACCTCGGCCACCGGGCGGACCTCGTTCATCCGGCCCACGATCTGACCCACCGGCATGGCCACGACCTCCGGGTCGCCCGAACGCATCAGCCGGTCGTGCGCCTCGCTGACGAGCAGGTTCTGCAGGGGCATCGGCAACGGTTCGGGTGCGTCGGGTTGGCTCCACGCGTCGGTCCACCGGCTACGCAACAGGCGAGCCGGCTTGCCCGAGTAGATGCGCGAACGTACCGTGTCCGCGGAACTGGCGGCCAGCAACGCCTTGTGCAGAGCCGTTGTCGAGCCGGCCGTGTACTCCGCCGTGGTGAGCCAACACGAGCCCAGCCACACGCCGGCCGCGCCGAGAGCCAGCGCCGCCGCGATCTGACGACCGCAGCCGATCCCGCCCGCCGCGAGCACGGGCACCTCGTGCCCGACCGCGTCCACGACCTCGGGCACGAGCACCATGCTGGCGATCTCGCCGGTGTGCCCACCGGCCTCGTAGCCCTGGGCGACCACGATGTCCACGCCGCTGGCGACGTGCCCTCGGGCGTGCTCCGCCCGGCCCGCCAAGGCGGCTACCAGCAAACCACGCTCGTGTGCCCGCTCGATGACGTCCGGCGGTGGCGGGCCGAGCGCGTTGGCGATCAGCCGTACCGGGTGGTCGAGCGCGATGTCCACATGGGAGCGCGCGATCGAGTGGAGCCAGCCCAGCACCCCGTGGCCGGCCGGGCTGTCGTCCGGCAGCGGCGGTACGCCCAGCCGGACGAGGGTGTTCTCGACGAACTCGCGATGTCCTTCTGGAATCAACCGGTCCAGGTCGACCTGGGTGCCTTCGGTGGGCTCGTGCGCGGGCATCACGACGTCCACCCCGTACGGTCGACCGTCGGTGTTCTCGTCCAGCCAGGTGAGGGTCGCGTCCAGCTCGGCCGGGTCGTTGAAACGCACGCAGCCGAGCACACCGAGTCCGCCGGCGCGGCTGATGGCGGCCGCTACGTGTTCCGACGGCGTGAAGCCGACGATCGGGTACTCGATGCCGAGCTGCGCGCACAAGGCGGTCCGCATCGTGCCTCCTACCGCTGTTCGGCGTAGCGCCGGGCCCAGCCGTAGTCCGGCTTACCACTGGGCGTGCGGTAGATCCGGTCCACCAGCCAGACCGTGCGCGGTACCTTGTAGCCGGCGATCAGCGTCCGGACGTGAGCCTCGAGTTCCGTCAGATCGGGCGTGCGATCCACGCGCGGCTGAATCAACGCGGCCACCTGCTGGCCGAGGCGCGGATCCGGTACGCCGATGACGATGGCGTCGAAGACGTCCGGATGCGCCTTGAGCGCGTTCTCGACCTCCTCCGGAAAGACCTTCTCGCCACCGGTGTTGACGCAGGTGTTGCCCCGGCCGAGCAAGGTGATCGTGCCGTCGGGCTCCAGCCTTGCCAGGTCGCCCGGCATGGCGTAGCGGACACCGTCCACTTCGATCAGCATCGACGCGGTCTTGACCGGATCCTTGTAGTAGCCCAGCGGTACGTGCCCACCGCGGGCCAGGCGGCCGACGACACCCGCCGCGGCTGGCAGTCCGGTGTCGTCGATGACGATCGTCTGCGGGCCGGGCATCACCCGCGGACCGTCCGAGCGCTCGGTACCGGCGGCTACGAAGCTGATGCCGGCGAACCCGGTCTCGGACGAACCGATCGACTCGGTGAGTACCACGTTGGGCAACGCCGCCACGTACTGCTCCTTGACCGAGGTGGAGAACAGCGCGGCGCTGCTGGAGATGGCGACGAGCGACGAGGCGTCGTATTCGCCCTCGAGGTACGCCTCGATCAGCGGCCGGGCCATCGCGTCACCGATGAGCACGACGACGTTCACCTTCCGGCGTTCGATAGTCCGCCAGATCTCGTCGGCGTCGAAGCGCGGTACGAGCACGACCGTGTCACCCGCGAACAGCGCGGCCAGGGCGGCCCACTGGGCGTTGCCGTGGATGAGCGGGGCGACGCACAGCCGGACCAGTCCACCCATCTCGCGACCACGTTCCCGCTGGGCCCACTCGTCCGCCAACGGAATGCCGGTCATGAAGTCGATGCCGCCGCCGAGCACCCGCCAGACATCCTCGTGCCGCCAGACGACACCCTTGGGGTAGCCGGTGGTCCCTCCGGTGTAGAGCAGGTAGATGTCGTCGGCTTCGCGGGGCTCGAAGTCGCGTTCGGGCGACGACTCGGCCAGCGCGGTCTCGTAGTCCACGCCGCCGTATCGCGTGACATCCACGTCGCTCTCGTCCGCAATGACGACCACGCTGGTCAGGGTCGGCACCTCGGGTAGCACGCTGGCCACCAGATCGGCGTACCGGCGGTCGTGGATCAGCGCCACCACGTCGGCGTCGGTGAACAAATATCGTAACTCGTTCTCGACGTACCGGTAGTTCACGTTGACGGCCACCGCGCGCAGCTTGTAGACGGCGAGGAGCGCCTCGACGACGGCCACCGAGTTGCGCGCGTACACCCCGACGTGCGCGCCCCTGGCCACCCCCTGTTTGGCCAGGTGATGGGCTAATCTGTTGGCTCGCTGCTCGAGCTCGCCGAAGGAGACCTGGTGGTCGCCGCAGGCCACCGCCAACCGCTCCGGGAAGTAGTCGGCCGCGTGTTCGAAGAGGTCGGCGATGTTGAGCGCCATCAGTAAAAAGTAGAACGTGTTACTGTTCCGGGCAAGCCTCTAGCGTGGAGAGACTTCAGCCATGTCCGAACCGCAGCACGCCCTCGTCGAACGACGCGGGCACGTCCTGATCGTGACGATGAACCGACCCGAGGCACGCAACGCACTGTCCGCCCAGATGATGGCCATCATGCGGCAGGCCTGGGACGAGGTCGACCACGACCCGGACATCCGGGTGTGCGTTCTCACCGGTGCGGGCGGCTCGTTCTGCGCCGGAGCCGATCTGAAGGCCATGACCGCCAACCACCCCGGCGACAACGCCGACGGCATGGACCTGTCCGTCATCGAGGCTCTGCTCAAGGGCCGCCGGTTGAGCAAGCCGTTGGTCGCCGCCGTGGAGGGGCCAGCCGTCGCCGGGGGTACCGAGATCCTGCAGGCGACCGACATCCGAGTCGCCGGGGAGAGTGCGCGGTTCGGCGTCTCCGAGGCCCGCTGGGGACTCTTTCCGCTGGGCGGTTCCGCGGTCCGGCTACCGCGGCAGATCCCGTACACCGTCGCCGCCGACATGCTGCTGACCGGTCGGCACATCACCGCGGCCGAGGCATTGCGGATCGGTTTGATCGGCCACGTCGTGCCGGACGGGCAGGCGCTGGACAAGGCACTCGAGCTGGCCGAGCTGATCGCCGGCAACGGACCGCTCGCGATCCAGGCGATCCTCCGTACGATTCGCGAGACCGAGGGCATCGCGGAGGACGAGGCGTTCAGACTGGAGGCCCGGCTGGGCATGGCGGTCTTCGCGAGCGAGGACGCGAAGGAAGGCCCGCGGGCCTTCGTCGAGAAGCGCCGGCCGGTGTTCCAGGGCCGCTAGATGGACCGTTCCCTGCCCACCCAGTACGGGTCCCGCAACCGTCTCTTGTAGAGCTTCCCATTGGGATCGCGTGGCAGCTCGCCGGTGTAGTCGATGGTGCGCGGCAGCTTGAACCGCGCCATCCGGTCACCGAGGAAGTCGAGCAGCTCGGCGGTGAGCTCGTCTCCCGGCTCGATGCCCGTCTCCGGCTGCACCACCGCCTTGATCTCCTCACCCCAGTCGTCGTGCGGGATGCCGAAGACCGCGACGTCGACGACTTTGGGATGGCAGGACAGCTCGGCCTCGATCTCCGCCGGGTAGACATTGACTCCGCCGGTGATGATGACGTCGCTGCCGCGGTCGCACAAGTACAGGTAGCCGTCGTCGTCCAGGTACCCGATGTCGCCGACGGTGAACAGCCCACCGGCGCGGGCTTTCCGGGTCTTCTCCGGATCGCGGTGGTACTCGAACGTCGCGTCGCCCATGCGCAGGTACACCGTGCCCGGCTCCCCCGGCGGCAGACCGTCGCCGTGCTCGTCGAGTACCCGTACCTCCGAACCCGGCCAAGGCCGACCCACCGAACCCGGCCGGCGTAGCCACTCCTCGGCGGTGAT
>Ga0075420_100005391_pt1 | contig 11246 bp, 10 predicted proteins | sample SoiMetdeltSBSDD4_FD_75296 | JGI IMG/M metagenome (GOLD analysis project Ga0075420, IMG submission 75296) | Bulk soil microbial communities from a Populus tree surrounding site in Tennessee, USA - Soil MetaG P. deltoides SBSDD4 | ecosystem: Environmental > Terrestrial > Soil > Tree plantation... | reverse complement strand
CTCGGCGCTGCCGTCGAGCGCGATGCCCTCGATTTTCGTGCCGCCTAGATCGATGCCTATGCGCATTCGGGGATCGAGGATCGGGGATCCGGGATCGGGGATCGGGGATCGGGGATCAGGGATCGGGGATCAGGGGATTCCGGATCCCGGATCCCCGATCCCTGATCCCGGATCCCGATCCCTACTCATAGTACTTGCGATACATCCCGCGTCTGAACAGCCAACCTCCAAGCGGACCAAGCCACTGGAGCACGTGGTACATGTACCCGAGATCCATCATCTCGATCAGATTGCCGTCGAAATCGCGGACGAAGAAGAACGAGTGGCCGCGCGGAGAGCGCTCCGGCCGGCTCACGCATTCCACCCCTTTCTCCTGTAGGTAGTCGTACCACCGGGGCAGATTTCTGACGTTGAACGAGATGTGCGTCAGCCCCACACGGTTCCAGGGGATCGCGCCGGGAGGCAGGCTGGGCTGAAACTCGAAGATCTCCAGCACTCCCCCTCCAGGCACGCGAACCCAGCCGATTTTGCAGCGCGGCTGCTCGGCGGTGACGCCAAAGAAGGACCGGACGCGTTCGGGCGGCGTGTCCGCGACGCCGACGAGCGGGCAGCCAAACACGTCCCAGTAGAAGCGCACCGCCTTGTTGAAGTTCGACACGGTAATGCCGCAGTGGCTGAACGATCGGACTCTCACTCAACCGACCTCCACGAGTGCAGATTGCAGATTGCCCGATTGACGAATGTTGACGATTTCCGAATGACGATCGTTCGAACTGATTGAAGATTGCAGGAGGTAGTCGATCGACGCTTGCTCCGACAATCGCAAGTCGCAATTCGGCAACAATCGTCACTCGACCAATCTGCGATCTGCATTAGTCGAGATGTGTTTGCTTGATATGGTCCGCAACACGAAGAGCCTGCGCGACGATCGTCAGCGCCGGATTGACCGCTGCCGATGACGGAAAGAACGACGCGTCCACGACGAACAGGTTCTCGACATCGTGCGCACGGCAGTAGGGATCGAGAACCGACGACCGCCGATCGGTTCCAAAACACACTGTGCCGCACTGATGCGTGGTGTTGCGGTCGCGATGCGAGTGCGCCACGACGACCCAGAACCCGAGGCGGCGGAGAATCCGCTTCATCTCCTTCACGAGCCGGTTGTGTGCCGCCATATTGTTTGGCTGGTAATGGAGGCGGATACGGCCGTCGGCATCGACGGTGACGCGGTTCTCATCTCTGGGTAGATCTTCGGACATGGCGAGCCAGTCGACGCCTCGCGCGACCCACGCGTCGTACGCCCAGCGGGGAATCCACGGCGCAACGGTTTGTGCCATGACGCCGTGGGTTCGCCCCTGCGACTGAATCTGACCAAGCGGGTATCCGTCGGGACCGCGGAGGTAGAAATCGTTCAGCCCCACGGTTTTCTGAAATACCGTGTCGTTGGGTCGAAACGGGTGGAACCCCTGCATCATGGTCGCGAGGTGGGCCATGTAGCGGCGTCCGACCAGCCCCGACGAATTCGCCAGTCCGGCTGGATGTTTCGCGTGCGTCGACCGCAGGAGCAGCGCTGCCGAGTTGACGGCGCCGCACGAGACGATGACCAGAGGGGCCTCGACGCGAACGACATGACCGTTCCGTTCGACTTCGACCGCCTCGATCTTCTGCCCGCAGGAATTGACGAGCAGCCGCCGTGCGAGCGCGTTTGTCCAGAGCGTCACGGTCGGACGCCTGACGGCTTCATGGATGCAGACGACTTCCGCGTCGCTTTTCGCGTGAACCTTGCACGGGAAGGAATTGCAGGTGCTGCACAGGACGCAGCCACCGTCCTGGCCAAGTCTCAGCAAACCGAGCGGCAGCGACGAGGGATTCAGCCCGAGCAGCCGGAGCTGTTCGACGATCCTGGCCATGACGGGCGCATGCGGAACCGGATCGTATGGAAACGGGCTCCGTGGAGCCTCGCTCGGATCTGCGCCGTGCTGGCCTCGGACGTGATACAGGCGCTCCGCTCGATCGTAGTATGGTTCCAGCGTCTCATAATCGATCGGCCACGCAGGCGAGACGCCGTCGACGTGTTCCATCGCCTGAAAATCCTCACGCCGAAGGCGATAGAGGACGCTGCCCCAGAACTTCGTGTTTCCCCCGACGCAGTAGTGCGTGTACGGTTGAAACTCATCGCCGCTTCGATCGATCCATTGCTCACGAACCCGATAGCGCAGGTGTTTCCATACGGCTTCGGGATTCCAGTTTTCCTCTTCGCGTGGAACGAAGTCGCCTCGCTCGAGCACGAGCAGACGTGCGCCTGAATCCGCCAGCGCATGCGCCATCGTCGCGCCGCCGGCGCCGGTGCCGATGATGATGATGTCGTAGCGCGCTGTCATCGCCCCACCGCCAGCGCAACCCTTTGTTCCACGCTGGCGTAAATCTCGTCCATGAGCCTCTGATCCTCCACCGCGCGTTCGAGACTCATTTCCGGAGGACGGCCATTGCGGATCGCGCTTACGAAGTCACGATACATGGCCTTGTAGCCGCGGATATCGCGAAAGCCCGGGAACATCAGGCGAGGCCATCCTGTTCCCCGAACCAGCACGAACAGTCCGTTCGATTCGAACGTAATGATGCTCTTGCGGCCGTACAGCTTCGACAACCTGATGCCGCGGAGGAGCGACGGAATCTCCCGCGAGTAATAGAGAGACCCAACCGCCTGGTTATCGTACTTGAACGCCACCATCATGCTCTTTGCGCGCCGGTCCGGGCCATCGGGCGACACAGAAGGCCGAAAGCCGTGCACCTCGGTGATCGTCGGTCCAAGGCTGGCCGCCAGATGCAGCCAGTGAATGCCTTCTTCAAAGAACGCGTCCCCGCCGGCCATCGCCTCGTCGTTGCGCCAGTCGTCGGCTCTCTTCAGCCGTCGCACGATGCTCGTGAACTGCGCAAACACCATGTCGCCGAGCGCGCCTTCCTTCACGAGCCGCCTCAGGCACACGGCGAGCGGCTTGTAATGATCGTTCTCACCCACACAGACGACGCGGCCTGCCTTGTTGCGCGCATCGATCGCGGCGCGGTAGTCCGCGAGACGCGGATAGGCCGGTTTCTCCACCAGGACGTGCTTACCGGCGGAAAGCGCCTGCAGCGTCAGCTCGAGATGAAAACGTGGAGGGACGGCAACAACGACGGCATCGATGTTCGGATCCGTAATCGCGGCACTGTAGCTGGAATATGCCGTTGTTCCCCCATAGCAGCTGCAGAATGCCTCTGCTCTGGCCTTGTCGCGACTGGCATAGCTCGTCACCACGTCGGCCTTCAGCGACCGCAGGTGCCGGCTGTGCACGCGCGCGATGAAGCCGCAGCCCAGAAAGGCTAGACGTAAGGGGTCTGGCATGGGGACGGTCCATGATACCCGGCACACCGGGTAGAATGCCGCGGGCAGACTCCAAGCCCGGAGCTTCCGTGTGCGTGTCACTCGGACGAAGGCATAAGGGGCAAGGGGGAAGGGGGAAGGATGATGACCAGGTATCACTTCGTCGCCTTATCCTTGGTCGCGGCTGTCGCCGCGGCGGGTCCGAGCATCGTCGCGCAAACCAGATCGTTTGTTCCCGTCACCGCCGCGACGCTGGCCAATCCCGACCCGGGCGACTGGCTCCATATCAGTCGTACTTACGATCAGCAGCGCTTCAGTCCCCTTACACAGATCACCAAAGGCAATGTGGCACAGTTGCGAATGGCGTGGTCGCGCGGGTTGCCTGCGGGCGTGCAGGAATCGACGCCGATCGTGTATCGCGGCGTCATGTACGTCATGGCTCCCGGCGCCGGCGTGCAAGCGCTCGACGCGACCAACGGCGACTTGATTTGGGAATACAAGCGCAACTACCCACCCGGTGTCCCCGCCGTTGCGGCGCGCAGCAAGAGCCTCGGCATCTACGAGGACATGATCTACTTCGGCGCGCCTGACGGATTCCTGCTCGCCCTCGATGCGCACACCGGCAAGCTGCGCTGGGAAACCAAAGTCGACAACGGCCAGATCACCGCGGGCGGACTGCTCGTCGCCGATGGCAAAGTGATTTCGAATCGCACGTGCGACCAGGGCAAACGCGAGTTTTGCTTCATCGCGGCGCATGACGCGCGAACAGGCAAGGAAGTCTGGAAGTTCTACGTGACCGCGGCACCTGGCGAACCGGGCGGCGAGACGTGGGGTGACGTCCCAGCCACGCAGCGCGCCGCGGGTCCATGGGGGCTGCCCGGTTCGTATGACCCTGCGCGCCGGATCGTCTACTGGGGGGTGGCCAACCCGAACCCTTATACGCGCTTCAAGCGATACGGTCGCTACGATACGGTCGCACCGACGTCACCAACGGAGCTGTACAGCAATTCGACCGTGGCGCTCGACGTCGCGACTGGAAAGCTGGTCTGGCACTTCCAGGAGCTCCCCGGTGACGATTGGGATGCGGATCACAACCAGGAACGCATTCTGCTTCGCACGCGTGTGAGTCCGGATTCGCGGTTCGTCAAATGGATCAACCCGACATCGAAGGCCGGCACCGAGCAGGATGTGGTGGTCACCGTCGCCGAGGGCGGCGGCATGTTCGCGGTGGCGCGGGACACAGGTCAGTTCCTGTGGGCACGCCCCTTCCCCTTTGACGATCCGAACATCAACATCAACGTGGTGGACGTCAAGACCGGCAAGACCGCCGTCAATCCCGACAAGATGTTCAAGAAGGACGGCCAAACGATTGTCGGCTGCTATCACAACACGCGCGGACTCTGGCAAATCGCCTACCATCCGGGCAAGAACTCGCTCTACGTCCCCTTCCACGATCAGTGCCTGTCGATGGAGGCGGTGAATTCAAGCACAACTGGCTACGGACGACGCGTTGGCGTCCTGCGGCCGGGCGCCGATCCGAAGGCGTACATGGGCATCGCCAAGATCGACGTGGCCACAGGCGAGATGCGCGTGATCTACTCGCAACCACAGGGAACCAACGGATCCGCACTCACCACCGCGGGCGACCTGGTGTTCTTTGGTGATCTCAATCGGCGCCTGCGCGCGCTCGACGCTGACACCGGCAAGGTTCTCTGGGAAGCCGTCGTCGGCGGCATGATCATGAACAGCACCATCTCGTACGCCGTGAACGGCAAGCAGTACGTGATGGTCTACACAGGCGGTGGGCAGTCGGTGACGAGCGGACCGCTGGCGGTGGCCGGCGGGGCGATGCCACCAGCCGTCACAGGTCACAACGCGATTTACGTCTTCGCGCTGCCATAGCAAGGTGACCGGCGCTCGCGTGTGTTGCTGCCGGCTCGCGTACGCCAGGCCGACATGCCGCGAAGCTGGAACGCGGGCGGAGCGATTCTTCCGCGCGTCTTCCGTCAGCGCGTTTCCGTTGTTGGAGTCAGCAAAGCCGCTTCATGCCGCGTAACGGATGGCGCCGAGAATCAGCCGCTAGACGGGCGGGTGGCGTCGGTGTACGAGCGAGGGCCGCGTTCCCGGCCGCAGCGTCCGCGAGCCGGTGGCAACACACGTGAGCGTCGGTCTCGATTCCGCTCGCGTTACGACTGGGTGAGGTCGGGGGCCAGTACCTGCGCCCTTGCATCCCAGTCGTAGAAATTGAACGTCAGGTGAGACAGATGGGCCGGGGGAGACAGGAACCGATCGGCGGCCAGCATCATTTCCACGTAGTCGAAGATCCCACGCACTTCGGCGGCGCTGTTGACGGAGTGGAACCACGTCGCATGGCCATCGAACATGAGGCTAGCGACATTGGCGAGCTCGCACGGGCCCAAACAGGCGGCCTTGGTCAGGTGGACCACCTTCCGAAGATTCCGCCGCACCCATTCGTCCTTGAACGCGCCAGCGGGAACCGGGGCATGGCCGCGTTCGGTCTTGCCGCAGCAGCATCCGGTAAAACAGTAGGCAATGTGGGCGCGACGCTGCAGCAGATCGACGACACGGCCGTCGGCACGTGTCACGTGCTGACGAAAGCTCGTTGCGCAGGCGTCGCTCGAGGATGCAGGCATCTCGCCCCAGGTCCTATTTGGATCCGCCAGATCCTCTGCGCAGCTCCACCGGCGTGCCGTGAGGAGTGTGGCGGTAGGCGTCCGCCCAATCCTCCTTGCGCTGCAGCAACTCGGCCGAATTCGCGAGCCGTTTCGAGGTCACGAGTCGTTCGAGCGCGGCCAGCCAATGCTCGTAGTAGCGCGACCCGTCGTCCGGCTGACCTCGATCCGCGGCTGCCTTGAGTTCGTCGGCCAGCGTTGCAGCCCATTCCTTCCAGGTGAAGTAACCCTGTTCGGACAATCTCACTGCAAGGGCGAAGGCCTGAGCCTGCCAGGGTTCGGCAAATACCGGACCTCCTTCGTCGCGAGGGAGAGGAGGTAACTCAGAGAGCCGATCGGAGTCTGTCGTCACTTCAGAGCCGCTCCAGGTAGTCATCCCACATGTCGATGTAAACCGAGTCGCGCTCGGAAGCGCGGTCGCCCCACAACTCCCGCGCTGTGAACCGGACAGAGTAGACGTGTTGTCGCTTCTCCCCCTGAAAATGCGCGTTGGTGTCTGGAAACAGATAAACACCGTGGTCTCGCATGACGACGCCCGCCCTGCCGCGGGCATATCGCGGCAGGCGGGTATGGCCGGTGGGATTGATGTTGCGGGCGCGAACACGCTGGCCAACCTTGAATAGTGGCCTAACCGCGGGTTCGTGGCTCGACGCGATGCCCCGGTTCAGCCAGCGCGATGCCGTTGCCAACGTAAACACGGGAGTCGCTCTCACCGACCCCGGCGCCGGCTTTCCACTCTGCAGCTCGTCTCCCGTCACGAAGCCGTAACTCACCAACTGCTCTTCCAGCCTGTGCACCCACCGCTCGTAATAGCTCATCCGCAGGTAGTCGAGCGGAGACATCGTTTCAAGCGCGTGCCTGTCCGTGTCGAGACTCCACCTGCGCCAGGCGCGCATCGCGCGGTTCAGCGCGTAAATGCGGCCCTCCCAACCCGCGTGGAATACAGGCTCGTCCTTCTCGTAACGGACCGGCCCCATTCCCTGCTGACCGCCCATGTCATGGACGCCGTTCATGTGCGCCCTCCAGACGGCGGCAGCGTGACTTTGGCGACACCAACCATGGCATCACGCGTAACCAATGCTGCCAGTTGCTCCTCGGACATCCTCTCGGTGCCCGACGGGCGCTCGGGCAGAACCAGGTAGCGCAGTTCGGCCGTGCTGTCCCACACGCGCACTTCAACCTCGTCTGGCAATGTGGTGCCGAACTCGCGAAGAATCCCACGAGGGTCGATCACAGCGCGGGACCGATACGGCGCGGATTTGTACCAGACCGGTGGAAGGCCGAGGACGGGCCACGGATAGCAGGAGCACAACGTGCAGACGATCAGGTTGTGCACCTTGGGACCGTTTTCTACAACGACCATATGGTCGCCTTGTCCACTGCTGTACCCCAGCTCGGCGATGGCAGCCGGCGCGTCTTCGAGCAAGCGCTTCTTGTATGCCGGATCCACCCACGCACGTGCGACAACCCTCGCGCCATTACGAGGGCCGACCTTGTGCTCCATCGTGTCGATCAGGCCGTCGAGCGCAGCAGAGTCGACGAGGCCTTTTTCCACCAGCAGTGACTCGAGCGCCTTCACCCTGAGTGCGAGGTCTGAAGGGACATCCTGATGATCGTGGTCGTGGTCCTGGGTGTCTTGCGTGTGCACGGTGCCCTGTGTCGCCCCGGTGACGGCGCCGGCGGCGATACCCTTGAGGAACTCCCGGCGGTCCACCGCACCCTTGTTGGAGTCGCCCATGATGGCCCTCCTGGCGAAATGTCACGTCGCGAGGTGCTCGGTGCGAAGCCTACCACAGTCGGTCAGGCCGTTCGGATCTCTGGATTCCCGATCGACTTGAATGACGCGCGTCGTTTGGCACGCCGGGCCGCGGATGTCCCCCGGCTCTGGCGGCACTATTTGAACCGTGAAGGCACGGCGACATGAGTGTGGTAGGCTGCCCGCGCGATGTCTGACGACATTCTCGTTAACAAGGTCCCTTATTACCTGCCGCTGACGCGTATCCGCGTGCACGGCACGCGGACGACCAAGACATCGATAACCGGCAAAGCCGTCACAACTTACGCAATCAAGGTCGACCTCATTACGACCGCCGATCCCGATCATCCGCGCTACATCGTCGAGGCCGACAGTCTGCTTGCGGATCGGCAGCTCACGGTAGAGTCGACCGAGAAGGGTCTCCTTTCAGGCACCGACGCGACGTCAACGGGCAAGCTGGGCTCGATTATTACCAACGTATTCGGCGCGGTACTGAGGTTTGGTTTGTTTTTTGCCGCGCCCGGTCTGCCCTTTGCCGCGGCCGCTGGCGGGCCGCCGACTCGCGGCACGGCCGAAACAATCGAGGAGAAGTACGAGAAGGCATTCCCTGGCCTGAACGCCGCGCGTAAAGCTGCGAAGCAGGCGGTCGCCGACCTTATCAAAGCCATCGCGGACAGCTCTCGAGCCCTGGTGGCAATCGCCGATCCAGCCGAGGTCAAGAAGCAACGGACGAGGATCCAGGAACTGAAGGAAGCGCTCGAAGACGTCAGGCGCATCGCGAAGGAACTTGAAGACCACTTCAGCGCCTGGATCGCCAGCGGCACGACGACCGAAGCGACCGAACGCGATTACACGACGGAACTTGACAAGCTACCGGCCGAGAAGGACATACACGGACTGCGCGACAAAACGGAGGCGGAGATCAGAGCGGCGCTGAAGCAGCTTCCCGAGACACTGTCTAACACTTTCTGGGACCTCCGTTTCGTCGTCGCCGACACAAAGGACTTCCCGGATCCCAAATCCAAGCTGCCCATGGAGGGCAACAACGGAGACAAGCCGCCTCTCGGCAACCGGGGCAGTGCGCGCGGCGTCGAGTTCCGCCTGCCACGTCCCACCATCCTGTCTTTGTTCGAGATCCGGGAACAGTCTGCAAGCCCCCCAACGCCTGGCAACCCCACACCCACACGGTACGATCTGGTCCTTAAGGAACGCCGCGAAGTATCGATTAGTGACAGCAAGTGCGCCACCGCGATTCTTATCATCAAGGGAAGCGCCTGGTCGGAGAGCAGTTTGGACATCGACTTCTCCACTTCTGGTTCAGTCAAGAAAATCGCGACGAATAGCAAATCCGAGCTGGCCGCCGTTGCAGACGCTTTGAGCAAGCTGCCAGACGAAGCGGTTAAGGCACTTAAGGATGCGAACGTCGCAGTCGACGAGCGGCAGAAACTGGCCCTGCAGGGCATCGAGCATCGAATCGACGAGCTCAAGAAACAGAAGGAAGAGACTCAGGCACGCATTGCGCTGGGCGAGACGCTGGCGACGGAAGAGCAGTCCGCAGAGCTCAAACGGCTGGATCAGGAGATTTCGTTGCTGCAGAAGCAGGTTCAACTGAGCCAATTGTCAGGCACACAAGCGGCCGATGTACAGCTAAAACTTATTGAGATCGAAGAACAGCTCGTAAAGGCGCGGGCGGCGCTCGAGAGTGCAGAAATCGAGCGGCTGAAGGTTCAAGCGGAGCTCAAGAAAGTCCAGGCGCCCGGACCGCAACCGTAGGCGGCATGCACACGACTCGCTGCTGCGCGCGATCAGTGCCATCCAAGAGCTGCTTCGCTCGCTGGTTCATTTGCACCGCCTTCTCGGCCTGATTATCCTTCTCGAGTATTTCGGCCCAGTTCGAGTAGACCGCAGCGTAATTGGGAGCAATCTCCTCAGCCACCCGAAATCTCTCATACGCGTCGTCAAACTGACCTTGGAGGCCGAGCGCATAGCCCCAGTTGACATAGGCGTCCGGGTGGCGGCGGTCCTTCTCGATTGCTTGTTCAAACTTGGCGATCGCCTCGACGAACTTCTTCTGTAACCCGAGCGCAACCCCCCAGTTGATCAATGCGTTTGCATTTCCAGGATCGATTCCGAGCGCCCGCTGATACATCATCATGGCGCTCTCTAAGTCGCCAAGATCCTGATAGGCAATCCCCATATTCACGTAAATCTCGTCGTTGCCGGGATCGTCTGGATCGATCATCAAAGCCTTCTGGTACATCGCTAGCGCTTGTTCGCTGTCGACCCGCTCTTTCTTTTCTCTCCAACGCCGATGATGCGCCATCGCCTGGTTTACGTACGCATTTGCATTGCGCGCATCGAGCTGCATTGCGGCCTTGTATTGAATCACGGCGCCGTCATAGTCGCGCTGGCTTAAGAGGATGTTACCAAGTAGGTTGAATGCATCTGAGCGGATATCCTCCGCTTGGCTCGCGTTCCAGTTCGCGTCGCGAATGAGCCCAGACATGATCTCGCGCGCGGCGCCATATTCGCCCTGGTGGTACAACCCCAACGCGAAAAGGAGCGGATTCACTTCGCGCATTACCCTCTCCGCCGCGCACCGCGCGAGCGTCGCGGGTTCATCGGCCGTGATAGCGGGAAGAACAAGATACTCACTCGGGGTGGCGATACGCACGGTCATTTCAGCGGGGATCGTTACGCCGGCTCCGGGTGTGACCGCCAGCACGACCTCTCCCTGCACTCGAGGACTCGGCTTGTTGACAGTTTGACGAACGAGCTCGACGAGCGTGGTCAGGCTCACTCCCGTCCCAGGCACTTGAATCTGCAACATCGCCGGGATCTCGACGGGCAACGTTAGGCGCAGCTCGATGGCGTTGGCGCGCAGCGCGCTCCGCGACTGCCGAGCAACGCGGTCGAGGTTGTAAAGCTCCTGCCGAATCCGGCGACTCATGGTCTCGCCGGTCCAGCCCAGCTCTTCATACTTCGGGGGCATGATGATCGGCTCGATCAACAGGGCGTTGGACGCAATCTGTTGGTAAACGATCCATCCGAGGACTGCGAAGAGAGACGCGAGCGCAACTCGTCGAGTCTGCACACGCGCCGCTTGTTGCCCGAGCCATCGCCCGGCGCGCCCCACCGGGGTACGGCCTACGCGGCGAATCCACCAACGCACGTACCGCTTCATGTGCGCGTCTCAGCGGACAGGTGACCTGTATACTGCATTTCGCCTCCGTTGCCGGGCGGGATCGGCGTCTTGGCGCCCGGTACGACGCCCTGACAAACTACTTCGGCCCACGCGCTACAAGCGGTGACTCCAACAATGGTTCTGAGCGACGCTTCTTGGCGATGACAGTTCCAGGAACGGTGATCCTAATCCCGGAACTGATACAAGACAACGAGGCAGCAGCTAGACAGGCGGTGAGCGTCAGGCGGCGAG
>Ga0075420_100005390_pt1 | contig 11247 bp, 11 predicted proteins | sample SoiMetdeltSBSDD4_FD_75296 | JGI IMG/M metagenome (GOLD analysis project Ga0075420, IMG submission 75296) | Bulk soil microbial communities from a Populus tree surrounding site in Tennessee, USA - Soil MetaG P. deltoides SBSDD4 | ecosystem: Environmental > Terrestrial > Soil > Tree plantation... | reverse complement strand
GTTCCGCACGCCGTACCTTGCCACGATCGTCACGGGCACCGTTGCGATGGTGATCGCCGGGTTGTTCCCGATCGGGTTGCTTGGTGAGCTGGTGTCGATCGGAACTCTGCTCGCGTTCGTGATCGTGAGCGCAGGCATCCTTGTGCTCCGGTACCGTTCGCCCGAATTGCATCGCCCGTTCCGCACGCCGCTCGTGCCGATCGTGCCAATCCTCGCGATCCTGATTTGCGGTTATATGATGTACGGTCTCCCGACCGACACGTGGCTCCGGCTGCTGATCTGGTTGGCGATTGGACTCCTGATCTATTTCGGCTATGGCCGTGCGAATTCCCGCGCCGGTCGAGCCGAGCTGGGGGCTGCCCGGGCGCGCTAGACCAGGCCGAACGACCGAGGGCGGCGGCCAGCGCGCGCCGCCGCCGTCGGTTATCTTTCTCGCGGCGCCTCGCACGGGGCGCCGCTTCGCTTTTTCCCAGCGCGCGTCTTGAAATCGTCGAATCTCATTACACCGCCGGCCGAGCGAAGGGCCGCCATCGAGCGTCTGGTTGCCGAGCTGCATTCGGGGCAGCATGTCGTCCTCTCCACGCACATGAACGCGGATGGCGACGCATGTGGCTCCGTGGCGGGGCTGGCGCGATTGCTCCGCCAGCTGGGCATCGAATCGCGCATCGTCAACCCGACCCCCTGGCCGGCGACGTTCGCGTTCCTTCTCGGAGACGACCTCGTAGACTACACGGCCAAGGGAGCCGCGGCGCTCCGGCCGCTGGACGCTCTGATCGTCCTCGACGTCAGTGATATTAGGCGCCTTGGTGTGCTCGCCGATACCGTCCGAAAGCTCGACGTGCCGCGGCTCGTGATCGATCACCACATCACGTCCGACGAGCCCGCGGGAGACGTCATGGTCTCCGATACGACCGCGTGCGCCACGGGAGAGCTCGTCTTCGACCTGGCAACGGTCCTCGGACTCGAGCTCACCGAGCCCATCGCGACCGCGCTCTACTGTGCGATCCTCACGGACACCGGAGGGTTCAGGTTCAGCAATACGACGCCGCGCGCTCACGCCATCGCTGGCGAGCTGCTTGCGGCTGGCGTCGATCCAGAGGAGATGTACCGCCGTATCTATGCGTCGGTGTCACCGGGCCGGCTTGCCCTCTTGCGCGATGCGCTGAGCACGCTCGAGGTCGACCGCGACTACGGCATCGCGTGGATTTCGGTGCCGGCCGATGCGCTCGACCGCTATGACGTCAGCTCCGAAGATCTCGAGGGGATCGTGGAGCACCCGCGCTCGATCTCCGGCACGCGGCTCGCGCTCTTCTTCCGCGATCTCGGTTACGGGAAGGTGAAGGTGTCGTTCCGCAGCACGGGCGATGTCGACGTCAACCGCTTCGCACGGCAGTTCGGCGGCGGCGGACACGCGAAAGCTGCCGGTGCATTGATTTCCGGCTCCATGGAGGAAGTCCGCCTCCGTGTGGTTTCGGCGGCACGCGCGTTCGTGTCGAACGGCGTGGAGCGACCCGTCCAGGGGGCGCAGCTGTGATCCTCGGTCGCGGCACGCGCGGATCGCGTGACGTCGACGATCGCATCCGCGAGACGCTCGACGAAATGCGTCCGCTCCTGCATATCGCGGAGGCCACCGTCGAGCTCGTGCGCTTCGATGTCGAGACGGGCGTCGCCGTCTTGCGCGTCGCGGGGGACTGCCGTGATTGCGAGATGTCGGCCGCGAACATGATCGAAGGCATCAGCGCGCATCTCCGCTCCCGCGTTCCAGAAGTGAAAGACGTGCACCGAACTGAAGGCTGAGGGGCGGCCGATGAGCGACACACTGCAGGAGCGCATCGGGGCCGCACTGGCGCGTGTCATCAATCCGCGGACGGGTGCGGATGTCGTGACATCCGAGATGGTGCGGGACATTGGCACGACCACGTCGGGGAAGGTCCGGTTGACGGTTCTGCTCGCACCTAACGATGAGGCGACGCTCGTGCGTGACGTGCGCCAGGCGGTGGAGGCCGTGTCCGGGGTGACGGAGGTTCGGGTCGACGTCAAGGATCCCGCAGAGCTCGAGGCCCGGAGCCAGCGTCCGGCGCCGCCACCGCACGCACCACCACCGCGGACGCTGCCCGTGATGAACACCGCGCCGACGCCGGCGCCACGTCCGTCAGCGCCGACGCCAGTGGCCTATCCGTCGCTGGGCCGCATCATTGCCGTCTCGAGTGGGAAGGGCGGCGTCGGAAAATCCACGGTCGCGACGAACCTGGCGATCGCGCTCGCGGCGACGGGTGCGCGCGTGGGGATCATGGACGCCGACGTGTACGGGCCTAACGTGCCGCGCATGATGGGCGTGAACGCCCCGCCGCCGGTCGTCGACCAGAAGATGATCCCGCTGCAAGCACACGGCGTGAAGGTCATCAGTCTCGGGTTCCTCATCGATCGTGACCAGCCGGCCATCTGGCGCGGCCCGATCGTGATGAAGATCGTCACGCAATTTCTCCGCGACGTGGCCTGGGGCGAGCTCGATTACTTTCTCGTCGACATGCCGCCAGGCACCGGGGACGCGCAGCTCTCGCTCGTGCAGGCGACGAACGTGCACGGGGCGATCATCGTGACCACCCCGCAGGACGTTGCGACCGGCGATGCGCTTCGAGGCGCGAAGATGTTCCAGCGGGTGAACGTGCCGGTGTTAGGCATCGTCGAGAACATGAGCTGGTTCGAGTGCCCGCACTGCGGAAAGCCGACGGCGATCTTCGGAACGGGTGGCGGGAAGCGGCTCGCCGATGAGCTCGAGCTTCCGCTGCTCGCCGAGATCCCGCTGTACCCGCGCGTGTACGAGGGCGGCGACCGTGGGATGCCGATCGTCGTGGCCGAGCCCGACTCGCCTGCCGCGCGCGCGCTTCGTGGGTTGGCCGAACGCGTGGCGGGAGCGGTGGGCGCAGCGGCGTCACCGTGACGACGAGCGACCCGCCTCGCCTGGCCGATGCGCGGCCGCCGGACGCTGCTCCGGCGGCCGCGCTTCCTTTTGACGCGCACGACGGCGCCGCGCCAGTCGCATTGGATGGCCGAGCCGGCGTCGCCAGCGTCGTCGACGATCCGCTGCCCGGGGTGATTCGACGGCTCGCCCTCCCGGCGGTGGCATCGAACGTCCTGATGACGATCTTCACGTCGGTCGACGCATTCTGGGTCGGCACCCGAATCGGCGCCCGCGGGCTCGCGGCCGTGTCCACTGCCGTGTTCTGGATCTGGATGGTCATCTCGCTGGCCGAGATGGTTAGCGTCGGGCTCACCGCCGTTGCCGCCCGGCGTCACGGCGAGCGCCGGGCCGCGGAGGCAGCCCACGTCGTGGGTGAAGCGGTGGTGTTCGCCATCACGTTAGGCGCCGTGGTCGGCATCCTGGGGGCGGTGTTCGTCGACCAGCTGTTCGTGTGGATGCAGACGCCCACCGAGGTGACGATCCTCGGCCGAGACTACCTCCGCATTTATTTCCTCGGCGCGCCGCTCATCTACGGATACTTCGCGGTAGACGCGGCCTTTCGTGCGTCCGGCGATACCCGCACGCCATTCGTCCTGCTGCTCGGGTCCACGGCGTTCACGCTGATGCTCGACCCGGTGCTCATTCTCGGCCTCGGCGGGGCGCCGCGCCTCGGCATCGAGGGCGCAGCGATCGCGCTCCTGCTCACGCGCGGCGGCGCGTTCCTCATTGGGGTCGTGTTACTCGCACGTCGGGGCATGCTCAAATGGCGGCGCGTCACCTCGGCCACGACGAGTGCCATCGCGCGCATCGGGCTGCCCACGGCGCTCACCGGGATCCTGTTTTCACTGATCTACGTCGCCCTCACGCGCACGACAACGCGATTCGGAACACCCGCGCTCGCGGCGCTCGGCGTCGGACACCGGATCGAGAGTTGGGTCTATACGATTGGCATCGGGTTCGGCGCGGCGGCCGCCGCGATCGTCGGGCAGAACCTCGGCGCCCGCCAGCCAGCACGGGCCGAACGCGCCGCATGGATCACGCTCGCGTATGCATCGATTCCCGCGTTCGCGGCGGCGCTTGCTGCACTCGTGATCCCCGAGCGACTCGCCGGCCTGTTCACGACCGACCCGGCGGTAATCGACGTGGCCGTTCGCTACCTCCGAATCAGCGCGCTTTCGCAACTCACGGTCTGCGCCGAGATCGTCCTCGAGGGAGCGCTCGGCGGTGCGGGCCACACCGTCCCGCCGATGCTCACCTCGACCGCCCTCACCGCGCTCCGCATCCCGCTCGCCTGGTGGAGTGCGGCCCGCTGGGGTGCGGACGGAATCTGGTGGACGATCTGTCTCACGGCGGTCGCGCGAGGCCTCGCGATGATGGCCCTCTGGCGCGCCGGTGGTTGGAAGCACAAATCGGTGTGACGCATGCGCCCGCTCATCACGCTGCTCACCGACTTCGGCACCGCGGACGGGTACGTCGCGGAGATGAAGGGCGTGCTGCTGTCCGCTGTACCCGAGGCCAGCATCGTTGACCTCTCTCACGAGATTCCGCCCCAGGATGTCGAGTGCGCGCGGCTTGCCGTGGCTCGCTACTGGCGCCGATTTCCGCCTGGGACGGTCCATCTGATCGTCGTCGACCCGGGCGTAGGTTCGGCGCGAGCGCCGCTCGCCGTCAGCAGCGACGGACGGTTTCTCGTCGGGCCGGACAACGGCGTGTTGAGCCCATCACTCCTCGCTGGCGGCTCGCGAGCCGTCGCGCTCCCGGTACCGGCGTCGGCAGCTCCGACATTTCACGGCCGCGACGTGTTCGCCCCGGCGGCGGCACAGCTCGCGATCGGCGCGCCGCTCGACGCGCTCGGAACCGCGCTCCTCGAGCCCGTGATTCGCCGCACGCCTGAGGCGAGACGGGCGACCGACGGCTCGGTGATCGGGGAGATCATCGCCATCGATCGGTTCGGCAACGCCATCAGCAATCTCATCGCGCCGCGCGGAGGACGCGTGGAGATCGCGGGCCGATCGATGCCGATCGTGCGCACCTACGCCGAAGCAGCAGTCGGAGACCTGCTCGCACTCGTTGGGTCGAGCGGATTCGTGGAAGTCGCGCAGCGCGACGGCCACGCGGCGCGCACGCTGGGCCTGACGCGCGGCGCGCCCGTGACGCTACGTGCGGCGCGCGCCTAACGGCTCGAGCCGCTCCACACGATCGAGCGACGTCAAGCCCGCCGCCTGGGCCGTTTCGATGCGGCCGCCGTACAACAGCCCGGCGCGCGGCGACATGGCTCCCGTCCCATGGTGTAGCTCGGCGTTGATCTCCCCACCAATGAGGAACACCAACATCGAGAAGTACATCCACGTGAGGAGCACGATCACGCCGCCGACAGCGCCGTAGGTCGCGTTGTAGTTTCCGAAGTTCGTGACGTACGCGCGGAACCCCAACGTCACGACCGCCCAGGCGATGGTCGTGAACACGGCGCCGACGAGCACCTGTCGCTTGCTCTGGCGGATGTTGGGAAGGAAGTAGTAGGAGAGCGCCGCGATCGTCACGAGGAGCAGGAACGCGATGGGGAGGTGCAACCCGGCCCAGAGGGCGCGCGTCGACGCACGCAGCGCGAGCCTGTCGCCGACCCACGCCATCAACGTTTCGCCGCCGAGAATGAGTACGGTGGAGGTCAGGATCGCGAAGCCGATCACGACGACGCTTGCCACCGCGATCAACTTCTGCTTCCACCACGGGCGCGTGTCCTTCACATCGTACGCGACGTTCAACGCATCGATGAGCGAGCTGAAGACATTGGATCCCGCCCAGACCGCGAGCAGCGCACCAACGGACATCAGTCCCGGGGCATTCTTGGCGTAAACGACATCCCTGATCACCTCACCGATGAGGTTCCAGCCCTCACTCGGCAGGACTTGCTGGAGTTGATCAACCAGCACCTGGAACGTTCGCTGCTTGTCGCCGATGAGGCTCAGCAATGGCGCAACGAACAACAGGAGAGGGAAGAGCGAGAAGAAGAAGTAGTACGCCGTTTGTGCCGAGAGCCCGAGCAGTCCGTCATCGAGCACCTCGCGAAGCGTGCGCTTTACGACCGACTCAACGCGATATCCAAAGACGACCATGCGCCACTCCGACGGGAATGGCGCATCTCAAGCGCAAGGCGTGTGCGAGAGCGGCGTGGCCCGCTTACCGGCCCGTTCGGTCGATCGCGAGCTTGCCGAGTGTCGTCTCGGCGGAAATGCGCAGCTTGCGAGGGGCGGAGTCCCAATTCGTGGAGACCCACTCATCGCCTCGCTGCACGAGGCCCTCGTGCTCGAACCCGGCGATGACCTTCTCGACCGTCGCCCTGATGCCGACGTCAGGCGGAACATGGATCGTCACGACGCCGGCCGTGACTTCGACGCGCAGCTCGATATCGGACGTCCACTGTCCACCCATGTCGAGCTCGACATTGCCGACACCTGCCTCGACGCGAATGGACGCCGCATTGGCGTTCGCGAGTCGCGATCCGCGAAAGCTCGCGGCCCCGAGCGAGACCTCGAGCCGCTCCATGCGGGTCGTGTTTAGCGAATCGAAGCGGACCCGAGCCTCGCTCGCTCCGGCCTCGAGATGGAGTCGACTCAACCGCAATCCGGTGAGGTCCAGATCCGCTTCCACCGCCCCGAGATCGAGCGAGAGATCGATTGGCGCGGAGCGCGCCAGCTCGACCTGCAGTTTCCCGGACTCACCCTCCTTGCGACCCGTGAACCGCACGTCCGACTTCTCGAGGCCGATCTCGAGTCTTCGCTTGGTCCGGTCGAACGTGTGCCGCGGCTGGCTTCGCTCAGCGTCATAGCGAAGCTGCATGTGGTAGAGGAGAGGGCCGCTCGTGCCGCGTAGGCCGAAGGTCCCGGTTCCGTAAACGATGTTCACCGACGTCGGCGCGGAATCCACGAGCTGCCGAGCGACGTCGATGCTACGCCAGTTCTGCGCTGCCAACGCAAGCGGGACGCACGACAGGACGCTAACGGCGACCGTCGAAGCGATTGCCGCGCTGCGCGGTGGGATCATCGGTCGCGGCTGCTGCTGGTTGGCGTGGGTCTCCGCGCCGCGACGACACCCGTGACGGGCGTGGGTGTCTGCCAGGGCAGATCGTTCACGGCGGGCACCGCAGCGAACGTCTCTGTAGCGCGCCGGGTTCCCCCTCGAGAGAGAATCGCTGCGCCGAGACCGGCGGTTGCCGCCACCCACGTGATCGCGACAGCGATTCCGCGCAGCACCATCTCGACGACGGGCGCCCACGCGAATGCCGATGCCGCGACCCACAGCCCCATGTAGAGCGTCACGCCAATGACGAGTGCACGGAGGGACGCACCGCGCGCGTGATATCGACTCGACGCCGCCGGAGCAACCGACTCACCAGTGATCCGCGCGACGGCGAGGAAGCCGAGCGTGATGAGGCCAGCCACGGCCAGGACGAACGCCACGACCGCGAACGGAATCAGCAGCAACCCGATGACCGTCACGGCCAACGCGACGATGAGCAGCGCGAGCGCTGGAGCGAGGGCGAGCTGAGTCGCGATGCCGGCCCAGAAGGCGCGCCCAAAACGACCCTCGAGCGACTCGGTTACACCGTCGAGATAGCTGCGCGCGAAGACCAGCACGCCGATCCCGATCAGCAGGAGAATGACCAGCCAGCTTCCCGACAACGCGACCGCGTGCCGAGTCGCTTCGACGGGACTTTCCCGGACCGGGGCTGCCTTGGCAACCGGTCCGATCGGGCCCGCGAGCTGCTTCATGTCGCCTTCGACGATTCCGCCGTCCAGCGCGACGCGCCCGAGTGCGGAGACCGCGTTGCCGGTGACGCGTCCGCCCGCGTGCACGATCACGTCGGCCCCGATGGCGATCGCGTCGCCATGGACGGTGCCGAACACGTGGATGGGCCCGCCGGCAGCCGCGACCGGTCCTTTGACCTCGGTTCCGGCAGCGACCGTAAGCCCTCCCATTGCGATGGCTTCATCCGCGGGGAGCTTCACGGCTTCGGGGTCGTCCCTGAATTTCGCGATGGTCTCGCGCAAGGAATCGATCTGCTCAGCCGACAACGCGACCGGTTTGGGCGCGGGTTGAGCGGGCTCTGCCGCTTCAACGGGCCGTGTTCCAGCCGAGCTCGGTTGGGATTGAACGCCTTGCGTTTGCCGACCCGTGAGCGGGGCCGGGGCCACCGCCAGGATCAGCGCGAGAATTCCGACGTGCATCGCTCAGTTCCGGCGGCGGCGGGCGGTCGAAACGAGGGCTCTGAGCGCGAACGCGGAGAGTACGATCAGTGCCAGGAAGCTGGTAATGCCAATGGCAGCGGTCACCCCGCCCGCCTTCAACGCGTCCACGGCGGCGCCGCCGAACGCGCTGGCAATGGCGTCGCCCGCGCCGTCGAATACCGCGCGCCGGGCGCGCTGGCCAGCGAGGTCGAGGAAGAAGAGGAAAGCGTCCAGCCGGACTGCCATCCAGACGGCCGTGACCGAGATCACCAAGGCGAAAACAGATGTCGTCGCTAGGGCGAGGGCGCGCGCCGGCCGCGAGACCGGGATCCAGCGCTTGACCGTGTCGAGGGCGGTCACGTGCCACGGCTCGAAAACCTGGACCTGAGCCATGACGCGGTCCGCGAAACGGGGTGAAGGCGCGAGGTGGGGTAGGTGCTCCAGGGCACTCACCACCTGACGCGCCTCCGCAAGCTCCGAGCGACACTTCGCGCAGGCCTCGACGTGCGCCACGAGCGGCGCGACGCCGAATCCGGCCTCGCCGTCGAGTAACTGATCGATTTCGTCAGGAAGTAGGTGCCTGTGTTCCACAAAGTCCTCCAGTCGGGCCGTACGGCCGGGTAAATGACGAGGTTTCAGGACGAACGGGGTCAATTACCCGGGGCCCTTCACGTGCTCCAATGCCTCGCGCAACTCGTGTCGCGCGCGGTGGATATAGGTCTTGACCGTTCCGAGAGGGAGGTCGAGTGTCGCGGCGATCTCCTCATACGACCGGCCTTCGACGTGACGCAGCATGATGCAGGATCGGTACTCCGGGCGCAGTCGGGCAATTGCCCGTTCGATCGAGGAGCCGAGCTCCCGCGCCTCCATCTCCTCGAGCGCCGACTCCTGACGCGCCGCCAGGTCGAACGACGTCGCCTCGATCTCCGCCGCGGACGCGGCGTGCGGTGAGCCGTCGATGCTGACTGTCTCGAGCTGGCGTTTTCGCAGATGATCGATCGCCACGTTGTTCGCGATCTTGAACAGCCAGCTCGAGAGCTTGAACTCGGGGCGGTACCGGTCGATGTGGTTGAGCACCTTGATGAAGGTGTCCTGCGCGAGATCTTCGGCGATCTCGCGGTCGCGCACCATCCGGAAAATCAGGGAGAAGACAGGGCGCTCGTAGCGGCGAAGAAGCTCGCGGAACGCCGCCTCTCGCCCTTGTTGGGCGAGTGTGACGACATCGGCATCCGGGAGATTCGCGAGATCGAGTGATGGCGCCATGCAGTGGACGGCGGCGGCAACACGACACGTCGCGGCGTCGCCGGCGGTGCGGGGAAGCTATCCGACGCTCGCCCGCCAATCCAGCGTAGCCGAGCTCACGGTGCGCCGCCGACGCCGGCTGAGGCGTGGCGCGCTTGATTGGTATCCGCAGCGCGCCCAAGTTTCGCTCGGGATGCCATCGACCGATCTCGAGACGACTGAAGCCCACGCCGCGGCGGCCGGTGGAAGCGCGAAACGCGATTACGTCCGTCGCATCTTCTCCGAAATCGCGCCGCGCTACGACCTGCTGAACCATCTCCTCAGCTTCAACATCGATCGTCGCTGGCGGCGTCGCGCGATTGCCCGGCTGGATCCGACTCGCCGGGCCGGCGGGCTGTACCTGGACCTCTGTGCGGGGACCCTCGACGTCGCGTCCGACCTGTCACGGACCCGGGGCTTCCGCGGCCTCGTGCTCGGAACCGATTTCGCGGAACCGATGCTCCGTGCAGGCCTCCGCAAGGCGCCCCGCGTGCTCGTTGCGCCGGTGACCGCTGACGTGCTCGAGCTTCCACTCGCCGCCGACGCGGCCGCCGGGGCCATCGTCGCGTTTGGCATTCGCAACGTCGCGAGTCTCGATGCCGCCCTTGCCGAGGTCTATCGCGTGCTGGAGCCCGGTGGGCGGTTCGTAATCCTCGAGTTCTCGACGCCCCGATCGGTCGCGGTTCGGATGGCGTATCACGCGTACTTCCACACGGTGCTGCCAGCAGTCGGTCGCGTCGTGAGCGGCCACCGCACCGCCTACCGCTACCTGCCCGAGTCCGTGGCCCACTTTCCCGTCCAGGAACAGCTCGCGCGCGCGATGCAGGCTGCCGGCTTCGTCGACGTACGGTGGGAATCTCTGACGCTCGGCGTCGCGGCCATTCACTCCGGAGATAAGCCGCGGCCCGCAACTACTTCAGCGCCCGTTTCCACGCGCCCCACTCACCCGACGACATGACACTGGACTCGCTGTCCGATTTCATTGCCGCCATCGACGCCGCCGGCGAGCTCATTCGCGTTCGACAGCCCGTCGCGGCCCGATTGGAGATGTGTGAGATCGCGGACCGTGCGATGAAAATGCCGGGAGGCGGACCGGCGCTGCTGTTCGAGCGGGCCGTACTCGACGATGGTACGGCATCCGCGTTCCCCGTCGCGATCAACCTGTTCGGCTCGATGCGGCGAATGTCGATCGCCCTCGGGGTCGAGTGCCTGGACGACGTCGGCGCGCGCATCACGCAGCTCATGGACCTCAAGGTTCCGCAGGGCATCGTCGCGAAGCTCTCGCTCATACCGAGGCTGCTCGAAGTGGCGCGGTTCCCTCCGCGTGTGAAGGGCGGTTCGCCTCCGTGCCAGGAGGTCGTCTGGCAGGGCAATCAGGTGGACCTTCGCAAGCTGCCCATCATGACGTGCTGGCCCGAGGACGGCGGCCCATACATCACGTTGCCGATGGTAATCTCGCGCGATCCGAAGCGCGGGATCAGGAACGTGGGCATGTATCGCGTGCAGGTGCTGGGCCCGCGCACCGTCGCGATGCATTGGCAGCGGCACAAAGTCGGCGCCGCCCACTGGCGCGAGATGGCGGAGCGTGGCGAGACGATGCCCGTGTGCATTGCGATCGGCGCGGACCCGGCGTCCATCTATTCAGGTTCAGCGCCGCTCCCGCCCACGGTCGATGAGTTCCTGTTCGCCGGGTTCCTGCGCGGGGCGCCGGTGCAACTCGCAAAGGCAGTCACGTGCGACCTGGATGTCCCGGCCGCCGCGGAGTTCGTGCTGGAGGGC
>Ga0075420_100005387_pt1 | contig 11249 bp, 10 predicted proteins | sample SoiMetdeltSBSDD4_FD_75296 | JGI IMG/M metagenome (GOLD analysis project Ga0075420, IMG submission 75296) | Bulk soil microbial communities from a Populus tree surrounding site in Tennessee, USA - Soil MetaG P. deltoides SBSDD4 | ecosystem: Environmental > Terrestrial > Soil > Tree plantation... | reverse complement strand
GTGTTCGTCGACGAAGTTGACATCCATGTAGCCGCCGGCCACGGCGGACGTGGAGCTATGAGCTTCCGCCGGGAGAAGTTCGTGCCGCGCGGCGGCCCGAACGGCGGCGACGGCGGGCACGGCGGCTCCGTCTACATCACCACAGATCCCAACCTCAACACGCTCGTCAATTACCGCTTCCAGAAGAAGTTTGCAGCTGGCCGCGGTGCGCACGGTGAAGGTTCGAACCGGACCGGCCGCAGAGGCGAGGATATCGAGCTCAAGGTGCCGGTCGGTACCGTGGTCTACGAAAAAACGCCCGACGGCGAGTTCGCGCAACTGGCGGATCTGACCACTGCCGATCAACGCGTAGAAATCGCCAAAGGCGGACTGGGCGGTCTGGGGAACGCGCAGTTTGCAACGGCCACCAATCGCGCCCCGCGTCACGCCCAACCTGGACTGCCTGGCGAAGAGCGCGACCTCAGGCTTCAGCTCAAGCTGCTTGCTGATGCCGGGCTCGTCGGTTATCCAAACGCCGGCAAGTCGACGCTCATCTCGCGTATTTCAGCCGCACGACCGAAGATTGCCGACTATCCGTTTACGACGCTCACGCCCAACCTCGGCGTGGTGAGCCTGTCCGACGATCGATCGTTCGTTGTCGCTGACGTGCCGGGATTGATCGAGGGCGCTCATTCCGGCCTCGGCCTCGGCCATCGCTTCTTGAGTCACCTGGAACGGACCAAGGTCCTCGTGCACGTCGTTGACGTTTCGTCGCTCAGCGGTCGCGACCCCGTGGACGACTTCCGGATCATCTCGCGTGAGCTCGAGCTTTTTCCGGGGCGCGATGCGTCCGGCGAGCAGCTTGCAGACAAACCCGTGCTAGTGGCGGCAAACAAGATCGACGCGCTCGACGAACCGGAACGGCTCACGCGGCTCGAGGCGCATTTGCAGTCCGCTGGCATTCCGCTCTACGCTGTTTCCGCAGTGACTGGAGAGGGTCTCGACCGCTTGCTCGAAGCGCTCTGGCGTGAAGTGGCTCGCGCTCGAAGTACGGGCAATGCGGGAGCGTCCCGCGAGCTTGGCGTTCCGCCTGCTGAATGAAATCCCGCACGCGCATCGGCATCCTTGGCGGCACGTTCGATCCGGTGCACCTCGGTCACGTCGAGACGGCACTTGCCGCGCAGCGCGCGCTCGATCTCGATCGTGTGCTGCTGTTGCCATCCGGCGCACCACCTCACCGCGCTCACCAACCGTTCGCGTCGCGATTTCACCGCTTTGCAATGGTCGCCTTGGCAGTTACCGGCCATGCGCCGCTGGAAGTCAGCGATCTGGAGATCGGCGAGCCCGGCCCGTCGTACACGTTTGAAACGTTGTCGCGGCTGCAGGCTGATGGCCTGACGCCTACGCAGATTTTCTTCATTACCGGCGCCGATGCGTTTGCAGAAATTGCCACATGGAGCCGGTATCCGCTCGTGCTGGACATGGCGAACTTCGTCGTTGTCTCGCGTCCGGGACATCCGGCCGCCAGCCTGCGCGAGAAGCTGCCCTCGCTCGCCGCGCGCATGCGCCTCGACGCGCGTCCGTCAGAGCAAGTGGCGATCTTTCTGGTGGATGCGCCTACGCCAGACGTCTCGTCGACCGAGATCAGGCGGCTCCTTGAAACTGGTGGAGCCGTGCAGGGTCTGGTTCCCACCGCGGTTGCGGTCTACATCGATCAACACGGGCTTTACACGCGGGCCGGCGCGACTGCATCGACCGGCAGATCACTTGCATGACCAAACTCGAACGAACCAAATCACGCGCGACCACTGGCAAGCGGCGGCTGACGTCAGAAGTCTCACGAGCCGTGCGCGCCGCGCTCGATAAGAAAGCGGCCAACGTTGTCGTGCTCGACCTTCGCAATACACCGGCGTTCACCGACTTCTTCGTGCTGTGTTCGGGTCAGAACCAGCGGCAGATAAAGGCTATCGCCGACAGCGTGGAAGAAGCGCTGCGCGGGGCAAAGATTCGTCCGGCCCACGTCGAAGGTTACGACCGTGCCGAATGGATCCTGATGGACTTTTTCAGCTTCATCGTCCATGTCTTCACTCCCCACACCCGCGAGTTCTACGCCCTTGAACGGCTGTGGGGAGACGCGGAGCGCATCGAGATCAGCGACGAGCCCGCCACCGCGTGATTCGATCGTCCGCGGCATTGCGGACGCGCTTCTCGCGGTCCTCCTCGCTCCCGCATGTGCTTCGTGCGGCGCGTCGCTAACATCACCCACTCGCGGCCCGGTTTGTCGCGCGTGCTGGGATGCCATCCCCTACTTCGTCCCTCCGCTCTGCGCTCGTTGCGGCGATCAGCTTCCGTCGTGGCGAGTCATCAGCGTGTCTTCATCGACCTGCGCTCGATGCCGGCGACGTCCGTCGCTGCTCAGCGAATGTCGCGCGATTGGCCCGTACGAAGGATCGCTGCGCGGGATCGTTCAGGCTCTGAAGTATCAGGGATGCCGCTCGCTCGCCGGCGGATTGGGATTGCGGTTACGCGATGCGGCTGAAGACCTACTCGGGCGCGCTGATATCGCCGTCCCGGTGCCGCTGCACTCCGCTCGGCAGCGATCGCGTGGCTTCAACCAGGCTGCCGAGCTCGCCAGTCAATTAGGGCTGCCCGTCGTCGCGGCGCTCGTGCGCACGCGAGCCACGCCGTCGCAGACCGATCTGCCAGCTGCCCGCCGCCACGCCAACGTCAGAGGGGCGTTCGCGCTGCGCCGCCGTCATGCCGTTCGTGGTCTTCGCGTTGTCGTAGTGGACGATGTGACGACGACCGGAGCGACGCTGGAGGCGTGCGCGCGAGTATTGATCGACGCTGGCGCCACGAGTGTCAGCGCGGTGACAGCAGCCCGAGCCGTGATTCGACGGCTCGAATAACGTCTGCGGCTACGCTCTCCTTCGCGCGAGCACCGTCGACCGCAACCCATTCGAGCGCCGTCGACTGCCGGCGATAGCTCCCTCGCACGCGTGCCAGCAACTCGAGGTCGCGCTCGAATCGATCTCTGCCGGCGGCCTTCCGGCTGACGGCCATTTCGGGCGGGATGTCGAGGAAGATGGTGAGGCTCGCCGATGGCAGGAATCGCTGAATCTCGGTCAGCCACCGCGCGTCCAGACCCTGCGCTTCGCCGTATGCGATGCTCGACGCCAGGTAGCGATCGCAGATGACGACCTCGCCGGAGCGGATCCAGTCCTCGATCTCTGCACGCTTCTCGCCGCGATTGGCCACATACAACAGCTGCATCACATCGGCGGGGTAGTCGCGTTCGTGGTGTAGCGCCTTGTGGATTTCGCCGCCGATCGCAGTGGCGTAGTCCGGAAACGAGAGCAGGCGGGAGACGCGGCCGAGCGCCGTCAGGTGGTCACGCAACAACTCCGCCTGTGTCTGCTTGCCGCTTTGGTCGAGCCCTTCAAACGCGATCAGGTGTCCAGTCACAACTCGAGCGCCAGGATGTCGTCGATGGTCTGACGGCGCTTGATGACACAGCTGCGGCCGTCCTGGACCATGACTTCGGCCGGCATGGGCCGGCGGTTGTAGTTCGACGCCATCACCGAGCCATAGGCGCCCGTATCCAGAACCGCAAACAGATCCCCGACTTCAGGGCGTGGGAACCGTCGATCTTTTCCGAGCGTGTCGCTGCTCTCGCAAAGTGGACCGACGACGTCCGCGATCACGTCGGGCGCGTCGCGGGCGAGGACCGGCTCGATCCGGTGATAGGCGTTGTAGAGCATCGGGCGAATCAGCTCGGTCATGCCAGCATCGAGAATGACGAACAGCTTCCCGCCCGGCTGCGGCTTGACGTCGACCACTCGCGTAACGAGGACGCCGGACGGCCCGACGACCGACCGTCCCGGCTCGAGCACTACAGGTAAATTGGATTCGCGAACCGATGCGAGCACCGCCTCCGCGTACGCCGGCGGCGCGGGCGCAGGCGTACCGTCGTACGAAATGCCAAGCCCTCCACCGACATCGAGGTGCTCGATGGGAACTCCGTCAGCCGCGAGTTCGACCGCCAGTGCCGCGACTGCGGCCGCGGCGCGCCCGAGCGGTTCCAGGTCCATTATCTGCGAGCCGACGTGGGTATGCAGCCCGACGATCTCCAATCCGGGCCGCGCGTGCATGCGGAGGCACAACTCCCGCGCCTCGTCGATCGAGACACCGAACTTGTTCGTCTTCAATCCGGTCGAGATGTGTGGATGGCTGCGCGCGTCGATGTCGGGGTTGACCCGGATCGCGACGCGCGCCCGCGTCTGACGCTGCCGCGCGAGCGAATCAATCCGCTCGAGCTCGCCTTCCGATTCCGCATTGATCGTTTTGACCCCCAGGTCGATCGCCTGCGCCAGCTCCGCATCGGTCTTGGCCACGCCGGTGAATACGATTTCCGGCGGAATGAACCCCGCTCGCAGCGCGACATCAATCTCACCGCCAGAATTGGCGTCCACGCGGCTGCCGAGGCTGCGCAGCAGGCGCACAATCGCCAGCGTCGAGTTGGCTTTCAGCGCGTAGTGGAGGGCGTGTGGGTACGACCCAAATGCTTCGTCAATCGCGCGATAGCGCGAGGCGATCGTCGACGCACTGTAGACGTATAGCGGAGTTCCGTGGGCGGCGGCGAGCTCCTCGAGCGGGACGCCGTCGCAGGTCAGGGCACCATTCTGTCTGGGGAAGCTCACAGTTCCCGAGAATTGTACATCTGATATGATTCCAAGGGGTTTTGCCCTTTCTGTTTCAACTAATGATGCATGTCCGTTGACTCCGCGGCCGCACAGCCGGCGACGCCCGACAGCCTCATCGAACAGTGTCTGAGCGGGGACCAGGCGGCGTGGGAAGCCATCGTCCGGCAGAATTGGCGAAAGGTTTTCAACGTCGCTTACAAATTCGTGGGCAAGCACGACGAAGCGGAAGATCTGACTCAGGACATCTTCCTGAAGATCTTCCGGGCGTTGAGGACGTTCGACCGACGCGCCAACTTTCAGACCTGGATCATCAGCATCAGCCGCAATCTGTGTATCGATCATTACCGCAGCGTGCGGAAGGAGCGCCAGACGATCGCGCGCGAAGTCGATACCGCAGACCTGCAGCCAGCGTCCATCGAACGGGGTCCGTATCAAGCGGTGGAGCATCGCGATCTGCGAACGCTGCTGCGGCAGGCGCTGCAGATGCTGCCGGCGACGCTCCGCACCGCGGTCATCCTCCGCGATCTGCAAGAGCTTTCGTATCAGGAGATCGCCGATCGGCTCGACTTGCCGGAAGGGACAGTGAAATCCCGCATCAACCGTGGCCGCATCGAGCTGGCTCGCCAGCTCAAACGGCTGCAGGACAAACAGCCGGCCTCGCGGCGTCGGCGCGGTGCCCCCGCGCGCGGCCGTGGCCGACGCTCCGGAGTCTCTGAATGAATATCACTACCGAGCGTGCGAACAATGTGGCGGTCATTCGCATCGGAGAAGCACGTCTGATGTACCCGCTCCTCTCCGAGTTTTCTTCCGCCGTCACGCAACTGCTGGCCGCCGGCGAGCGTAAGGTCGTCGTCAACTTGTCGTCGGTCGGCTACGTCGACAGCGCCACTATCGGCTGCCTCATGGATCTGTATCGCCAGGCCAGTGCCGCGGGCGGATCCCTCAAGCTTGCCGGCGTCCAGAAACGCGTCGAGACGATGCTGACGATGACCGGAGCGCAGAATTTCATCGAAGTACACCCCGACGAACCCAGCGCCGTCAAAAGCTTCGGAGCCTGACGCATGCGCACGATCAAAATGACCACGGGCGCAGAAGTCCCGCTCGATGGTGACCTGCTGACCCTGCTCGAGAGGCTTTACCACGAGCTCACAGCCCGCCGCGAACTCGAACGGACCTTCGAGGACACCGTCCGCGAGATCCACGGCGTCATCGAGCAAATGACGCCAGAGGAGCGCCGCCAATACCTGTCCGAGAGCCTCTTCCTGAACTTTGTGTCCTACGAGAACGAGCGCCTCGGCGCGTATCTGAAAAAGCTCGGCAAGAAAGGCCATCCGGGCACGGCCCTTGGCGGACGAGCAAAGTAGCACCAATCGGCAGCGGCCCACGCTGCCCGCTTGACGACCCGTGTCGCTGAACTATCTTGCCACCCGGTTCACCTGTTCCTGGCCCTGGTCCACGCTAGTACTGCTCTGTGATGGCCGCCTGGTCTGCGGTTGCGCCGATCCCTACGCGAAACGCGTCCTCGGGGATGCCAGGCAGGAAGCGGTCTCCGCTGTCTGGACCGGCTCGCGCGCGACCGCACTGCGAACGGATCTGAATCAGGGCGGATCGGAGTTCTGCGGCGACTGTCCACTGAAGCTTCCGCTCGGCGCTGACGAACCTCCGCCGCAGCGCGATGTGAACGTCTCGTCGCTCCCCTCACGCCTGTACATCGAGTGCACGGCGGCGTGTAACATCTCGTGCGCGCAGGCCTGCTGCGCCCCGGAGACCGGCATCACCCGCACGCGCCAGGCTGGCATGCTGGACTTCGACGTGTTCCGCCGCGTCATCGACGAAGCCGGACCGAGTCTGGTTCGCGTCGACTTCTTCAACTACGGCGAGGCCTTTCTCCACAAGCGCGCCGTCGAGATGTGCGAATACATCAAAGCGAAGTTCCCGCACATCTACCTTTACACCAGCACGAACGGTCTGGCTTTCAACGAGGATCAGATCCGTCGGCTCGTTCGATCCGGTATCGACGAAGTCACGTTCTCGATCGATGGCGCAACCCCGGAGGCCTACGCGATCTATCGCCAGCGTGGTGATTTCAAGAAGGCGATTCGCAACTTACGGATAGCAGTCGATGAAAAGCACGCCGCCGGACGCGACCTCCCGTTCATCAACTGGCGATACATCCTCTTCACCCACAACGACAGCGAGTCGGAGATGGACCGGGCGCGATCGATAGCGAACGAGATTGGCGTGGACCGTCTCTGCTGGGAGCTCACCGATCATCCCGAGAACATGTTTTCGCGGCGCTTTCTACCAGGATCGACGGAACTGGCGGCAATTCGCCACGAGATCTGGGACAACAACAACCTTGGCAATGCGATCCCCGGCGCCACGCCACGCGCCCGCATCGACGTCAGGCAAGGCGGACTGCCCGTGGCGCTGATGTCCGGCATGCCGGTCGTCGCACGCGCATCGCGTCCCGTGCGCCTCTCCGCGACCGTCAGCAACCTGTCGACGCGAGCATTCCCGGCGCAGGCGAGCTACGGTCGTCGCCTGGTCAGGCTCGGCGCGCAGTTGTGCAGCAAGGATCAGACGGTGATCAACCGCGACTTCGAGCGCGCCTGGCTTCCCGGCACGCTGTATCCGGGTCAATCGGTGCAGGTGCCGATGACGTTCACCGCACCGGAGAGGCCGGGCCGCTACGGATTGAAGTTCGATCTCGTGAGCGAGGGGATTGATTGGTTCGAAGCGTGCGGATCGCGGACGACGATGAAAACATTGATCGTTGTTTAGCCCGCTCTTCTGCGAGGAGACATGACGAAGCCCGGCATCATGCTCGCGCTCGGTTTGGCCGTGTCGGTACCGCGCGCTGCGACAAACATACCAGCTGACCGTACGGTCTACATCTCGGTATTGGACGACAGCGGTCAACCGGTTTCAGATCTGACGCCGGCAGATCTCGTCGTCAAGGAAGGCGGGAAAGAACGCACAATCGTCAAGGTCGAGCGCGCGTCGACGCCGCTCCGACTCGCCTTAGCGGTTGAAGAACGGCTCACAGCCGACACGGCGGTCCGGACGGGGCTGTTCGAGATCATGAAGCGTCTTTCGGGCGCCGGAGAGATCTCGCTTATCACTATCGGCGTGCGCAACACGACGATCGTCGACTACACGACGAGCCTCGAGGCGCTCGTCGAAGGCATTCGCAAGTTGACGCTGAATCCGCCGCGCGACAACGCCCTCGCCGAGGGTGTGCTCGAGCTGGCAAATCGGTTTATCGACGCGAAGCCGGCACGCCCGGTAATTGTCGCAGTGGCCGTGTCCGGCGGCCGGGGCAGCTTGGATCCGCACCTCGTGCTGGAGCGCCTGGGGCAGAGCGGCGCGACGATGTACGCGGTCACGCTCCTGACGTTCGCTCCTCCCGACTCGACCGACACCATGCGCAGCGACCAAGTGATTGGTGACGGGTCGAGACAGTCGGGCGGGCGCCGTATCGAAGTGACCGCGACCGGGGCCATGCCGAGGGCGCTGCTACAGGTCGCCAACGAGCTTCTGGCGCAATACGCGGTAACGTACACGCTGCCCGCGAGTACGAAACTCGATCGCCGGCTCAATGTGAACCTCAAGCGCCGGGGCGTCTCGCTGCGGGCGCCGTCGATCATTCCGGATAAGTAGCGATTTGGTGAGCGAAGGAATCAACTGGTTTGAGGCCAGTTGGCGCCTGCAAGAGACGCGAGCGAGCGACAGCGAGCGAGCCCACGCGAACGGAGCGCGCCGACGGAAGCGGCGCGCGAGAGAGCGTGTAAGGGGGTCCGGGGGACGAAGTCCCCCGGATCAGATTAGTTTGCTAGCCGTGCGTCAGCCTTGACGCCCACCGGCCGCGGCAACGTCGCCACGCTTTCGGTCTCGCCTTCGACGAGGCGCCACGCATCCACTTCCTCGAGAATCTTCGCAGCAAACGCGGTGTGCAGGGCGTGCCCTCCGCGGTGCGCGACGAGGTGGCCGATGACGCGGTGACCGACCAGCGAGAGGTCGCCAATCACGTCAAGGATCTTGTGGCGGACGAACTCGTCCTCGAAGCGAAGCGTGTTGTTCAGCACGCCCGTTTCGCCAAGAACGATGGCGTTGTCGAGCGAGCCGCCGAGAGCGAGACCGCGCTGCCGCAGCATCTCGACTTCCTTCAGGAAGCCGAACGTCCGCGCGGGAGCGATCTCCTCCACGAACGTCTCATCGGTGATCCGCATCGTCCGCGTCTGGTGCCGGAGGAGCGGGTGATCGAAGCTGATGCTGTATGTGACCTTGAAGTGCTCGGACGGATAGAGGGCGATTCGCTTGTCGCCCTGGGTCAACGAAATCGGGCGAAGCACTTTCAGGTAGCGGCGAGGTGCTGTCAATTGTTTGACACCCGCCTCATTGAGAATCAGGTAGACGAACGGCGCTGCGCTGCCGTCCATGATCGGCACTTCGGGATGATTGAGTTCGACAATCGCGTTGTCGATCCCGAGGGCCGTCAGGGCCGCGAGCAGGTGCTCGACGGTCTCGACCGACACCGCTTCGCGGGTCAGCCCGGTCTGATACTGGATTCCGCCAAGGTGAGTCACCGTTGCCGGAATCTCCAGCCCGCCCAAATCCGTGCGCTGGAAGCGGATTCCAGTGTCGGCTGGGGCCGGCTTGAGAGACAACGTGACCTTGTTGCCGGAATGTAGCCCGATGCCCGTACAGGAGACTGCTCGGCGGAGGGTTCGCTGCGCGCTCATGACCTCTCGAGAAAGGGAAGCCGACTGCAGCTGAGCAAAGTACCTGCCACAGCAGCCTTACCCTGGGAGGCAGAATTAAGTCCTTGGTTTTGAGACAGATAGTCGCCGAGATTCGGGTCGAAGAAACAGCGGATCGTCGTCGATTGTGGCTGCTGAGCCACAGCGCGGAATGTCAGAAGTGTGGCCATATTACCACATGGGGGTCTGATCGGCTGGGGTCTGACCCCACCCGCCCAGATTCGGTTCAGTGGGGTCTGACCCCACTGCTCCCGGTCAGGATGTCCGCCAGGAAACGCCCTGTGAATGATTCTCGGCTCCTCATCACGTCCTCAGGAGTCCCCTGGGCGACAATTCGCCCGCCCGCCTGCCCACCCTCAGGACCGAGGTCGATGACGTGGTCCGCTGACTTGATGACGTCGAGGTTGTGCTCGATGATGACGACGGTATTGCCCTGGTCGACGAGCTTGTTCAGCACGTCGAGCAGTTTGTGTGTGTCCTCGAAATGCAAGCCAGTCGTCGGCTCGTCGAGGATGTAGAGGGTCTTGCCGGTCCCCCGCCGCGACAACTCCTTGGCCAGCTTGACGCGCTGGGCCTCGCCACCGCTGAGCGTCGTCGCTGACTGGCCGAGCTCGATGTAGCCCAGGCCGACGTCCTGGAGCGTACGCAACTTGTTCGCGATCGGCGGAAAGTTTTCCAACAACGGAAGCGCTTGATCGACGGTGAGGTCGAGCACGTCGGCAATCGACTTGCCGCGGTACTTGATCTCGAGCGTCTCGCGATTGTAGCGGCGACCTTTGCACTGCTCGCACGGCACGTAGACGTCCGGGAGGAAGTGCATCTCGATCGCAATCACGCCGTCGCCCTGGCAGGCCTCGCACCGTCCGCCCTTGACGTTGAACGAGAAGCGGCCCGGTCTGAACCCGCGCGTCTTGGCATCGGGCATCATCGCGAAGAGCTCGCGAATGAACGTGAACAGTCCGGTATAGGTCGCGGGATTCGATCGCGGTGTCCGGCCGATTGGCGACTGATCGATTTGAATGACCTTATCGACCAGCTCGATCCCTTCAATCGCGGTGTGAGCTCCCGGCTCGTCGACCGCTCGATAGAGCTGGCGGGCCAACGCGCGATAGAGGATCTCGTTCACGAGCGTCGACTTGCCAGATCCGCTGACGCCGGTGATGGTCGTCAGCACACCAAGCGGGATCGCGACGTCGATGTCCTTCAGATTGTTGGCGCGAGCGCCTTTGACGACGATCTCGCCGCGCGTAGTCGGCCGTCGGTTCTTAGGCGTCGGAATCGAGCGCTCGCCGCGCAGGTAGGCGCCGGTCAGCGATCCGTGTCCATCGTCGAGCAGCGTGGCGGGCGCTCCTTGAAAGATGACGTGGCCGCCATGCTCTCCGGCGCCAGGGCCGAGATCGATGACGTAGTCGGCGGTGCGGATCGTTTCCTCGTCGTGCTCGACGACGACTACGGTGTTGCCGAGATCACGCAGCCTCGCCAGCGTCGACAGCAGCGCGCGATTGTCGCGTTGATGCAGGCCGATGGATGGCTCGTCGAGAACGTAGAGGACCCCCGTAAGGTTCGAACCGATCTGCGTCGCTAATCGAATCCGCTGGCCTTCGCCACCAGACAGCGTCGCCGCGCTTCGGCCGAGCGTCAGATATCCGACGCCTACGTCGTTCAAGAAATGCAGACGGTCTCGAATTTCACGCAGGATGCGGCTGGCGATCAGGCTCTCGCGATCGGTCAACTCGAGCGTGTCAAATGCCGTGACCGCTTCGGAGATCGGCTGGTTGACGTAGTCCGAAATCGTACGCCCCTT
>Ga0075420_100005386_pt1 | contig 11250 bp, 8 predicted proteins | sample SoiMetdeltSBSDD4_FD_75296 | JGI IMG/M metagenome (GOLD analysis project Ga0075420, IMG submission 75296) | Bulk soil microbial communities from a Populus tree surrounding site in Tennessee, USA - Soil MetaG P. deltoides SBSDD4 | ecosystem: Environmental > Terrestrial > Soil > Tree plantation... | reverse complement strand
TAACTGGTAACTGGCAGCACAATGATCAGCTCGGCTTCGGGATCGGGGAAATCGCCGGGGATGTAAGCGGCGAAGTTCCGCGCGCGGCCGATGGCCTCCCACGCCAATCCCGCCTGGCTGAGGCTGAAGTATTGGTGATGCAGCTTGACGGGAATCGATGTCGGCGGCGACGGCATGTGCGTCAGCGGTACTCCGGGCAAGGCTTGCCGCACCAAGTGTTCGACGTGAGTTGCCGAACAGACCTTTACCAGGTGCGGAACCTTCTGGATCAGTTCGCCTTCATTGAGGCTCGCCTTGATCGCCAGGTACATCTTCGTGCCTTCGAGAAAGCGGTCTTCAAAAATGGATGCGGCGTATATCGAGGGTCTAATCAGCTTCAATGAAAGCGAGACGAAGTTGCTCGGCACGACTGTTTCGAGCAAATGCCGCAGCACCTCGTCAAGTTTGCGGAAGCAAGTGCCCAAATCCTCGTGATCGTACGAGGGCAGATCGCGCGGCTGGATCTCAAGCGAAAAGGTGGTCAGCGTGGCCGCGAGTGACGTCATCACGGCGAACAACTCTTCGGGATGACCGCCTTTTGTGCCGAAGATGTGCCGCACCGTCGGGAAGTGCTGATTGATGGTGTACAGCAGCCAGAAGTTGGCGATATCGGCGGTGGTGAACTCGGCCAGGCTCTGATTCTTCTGGCGGCGCATGCCGCTGAGCATTCCGCTTTTGGCCGAAAGTACCTCGACGAAATGGCGGGCAATTCCAGTCAGATAATCGCTCGCGCCTATGTCGAGCAATGGCGGCACGAAGTCCTGCGTCAACTCGAAATTGTCGGCCGCCGTGCGCTTGACGCGTGCCACCTTCATCGCAAGCGTTCCGCGCTGCGGCTCACCTTCCACCAGCAGCCGGAAATTCTTACGTGCGAGTTGCACCGGCCGCTCATTGGCGCCCGTGTTCTCATCGCGCACCACGGCCACTTCGGAAAGATAACGGGTGTCCAGACCCCGCTCCGGAGACGAGAGATTCACCCCGCTGGTGCGGTAGTTGGGAATAGCCAGGAACACATCGAGTGTGTCCTGATCGGCGGAGAAATATTCGCCCAGTGCCTTGGCTCCTGGGGCCGGATCGGCAGCTGGAATGTCGAAGGGCAAGCCGTCGGCGAACAGGCCTGACGCCGTGTGGACCACGAGATTTCCCGACGCCAGCGCCTCCTGGTCAAAAACCAGTTTGCGGAAGCCCCACGGGCGGAAGTGCAGCGCCTCGGCGCGAAACCCGAGCAGGCTCTCGATGTAGCGGTCCTGGACCTGCATGTGCTGCGGTGTCAGGAACGTACCCTTCGACCAGATCACCGGCTGCAGGATGCGCATGTGCTCTCACAGTTTACTCCCAGCGCCCGCGGAGGCGCTGTGGAGGCTGCGCAATAGACTGCCAGCGCACCAGTCGCACGACGTCACGATTGCGCACGGTGACCAGCGGCGTCAGGCCGTGATCCAGCATGTGTTCCGCCGCGCGCTCGCTAATCCAGGCCTCGGTCGACGGTGCCGCCACGGCGTCGGCCCCGCGTCCCTGCACAAACACAGGCATTCCGTCTGCGCCGAGCATGCTTTCCGGGCGCATGTCCCAACCTTCACGTTCGAAGGCCTCGCCGAGCAGTCCGGCACAGAAGGCGGCGCTGCTGCCCCACACATAGTCGGCTGGGTCGAATCGGTCCCCAGCTTCGCGCAGGCCGTCGACATCGCTCGACAATCCGCCCGTCCCATAGGGCGGACGCATCAATACCCTCGGTGCGGTCAGGCAAATCCACGGCGCCACCTTACTTCCGCGCAGCGCTGCCCAGGCTTCGATCACGTCGCGCGGCAGCTCGCCCTTCCATTCGCGTGGGTCGGCCGCGCTCAAATCGTCACATCCGGCCAGTAGCACCGGGCCGTCGGCAAGCAGCGGAGCCGTGGCCGATTGCGTAGCCTGGCCCAAGCCATAGAGGAGGTCGAGATCGTTTTCGCTAGGATCAAGCCTCCACATCGCCGCCACCACGGCCCAAGGCGCCGCGCCTGGCGTACTGGTCGTTTCCTCGCGCAGTATTCGCAGCATTTCGCGTCCGCCCGAAGCAAGATCTCTCGCCACTTCCGCTTTTGTCGCGTCCAGCAAGTGAACCTGAAGCTCTACTCCCGTAGCCAGGCGCCGCATCATCCGGAATACGGAAAGGAAATTGGCCTCCAGTTCGCGAAAATCCGGGTGTTCGAGCACACCTTTCACGCCGGTCGCCACCGCTCGAGCGCGAGCCGCGGAGGCCGCTTTTTCGCGCGAATCGGGTTCCTTTACAAGGTGTGGTGCCACCATTTCGTCGATGGTCGCCCGCAGCGCGTCCTTTTTTTGTGGCGGGGGCGGAGGAAGTTCGCCGCCGCCGAGAATAGCGCCCAGCAGGTCGCCGCTTTCAGGCAAAGGAGGGCGCTCGTCTTCGGCGATCGCCGCCTTTGGCGCTGGAGCGACCGCTTCTGTCGGAGCGACAAAATCCTGCGGTACATTTCGTTGCAATGAATCGGGATGCAAGTCATCCAGATTGGACAGCTTAAGTTTGAGCGCTCCGAAGTCGAGCGCGGAGCCCAGGCGTCCCGGCAGTTCGTCGATCTCTTCGGCCATGACTTCCAGCGTTCGCACGCCGCTCAAACTGGCCCGTTCCTGCCCGCGATTCCGCCTGCCTGAAAAGTCGGCCAACAATAAAATTCGGAACGGGGTTTCCGACTCCGGGCGCTCCGCCAGACTCACCGCAGATGCGGGGTCCATGCTTAGGTTTACGCTCGCCCGTCCGATGTCTTCCACCATGGTCTATTCCTCCAAACAGCGCAATTACTCGCTCGATTGTGTCACTCCGGACCATACAAAAAAAGTCTTTTTTTATTATGGCTTGCAAGGGAAAAATCGCTTGACGGTGGGGGGCTGCGCGGACATACTAGGTTTCGTCAGATTTCCAACCGGAGGCTACTGCTATGGCTAGAGAAAGTGTCCACGCGAAACTGGAACGCGTGCGACCGCCCCGCGTACACGTCACCTATGATGTCGAGATTGGCGGAGCGATTGAATTAAAAGAAATCCCATTTGTAATGGGCGTGCTTGCCGACTTGAGCGGCATGCCCGAAGAACCCCTTCCCCGCGTCAAAGAGCGGCGTTTTGTCGAGATCACTCCCGACAACTTCGACTCCGTGCTGGAGAGCATGAAGCCGCGCGTGGCATTTACCGTGGAAAACAAACTGAGCGAAGATCCGAACGCCGGTAAGATAGGCGTCGACCTGAATTTCAAATCGATGGACGATTTCGAGCCGGCCAAAGTCGCCATGGGCGTAAAGCCGTTGCGCGAACTCATCGAGCTGCGCACCAAGTTGAGCGATTTGGTCGGCAGTCTGCAAGGCAACGAAAAGTTGGAGATGCTGCTCTCCGACGTATTGGGCGACGATGCCAAGATGGACCAGCTGAAGGTCGAGTTGGAGAAGATCAAGAAGCAGAAGGAGGCAGCCAATGGCTAAGAAGGAAGCCGCAACGTCAGCAGCGGCGGCCAAGACCGTTACCACGGAAGCGGCGCCAAGCCTGCTGGACTCTATTGTCGAAAACGGACGCCTGGGCAAGGACGAAGCCGCCAAATCACGCGGCCGCGACTTGGTCACGCAGTTCGTCGATCAGGTGTTGCAGGGCAATATGACCGTGTCCAAGGACATCGAGTCCATGATCGAGGCGCGCATCGCGCAGATCGATCACCTGCTCTCGCTGCAACTCAACGAAATTCTGCACCACCCCAAGTTCCAGCAGTTGGAAGCGACGTGGCGCGGCATCCGCCACCTGATCGAGCAGTCCGAAACCGGCGTGATGTTGAAGATCAAACTCTTCAACATCAACAAGCGCGAGCTGCTACGCGACCTGCAGCGCGTGCCCGAGTTCGATCAGAGCAACATGTTCAAGAAGGTGTACGAAGAGGAATTCGGCGTCTTTGGCGGCGAACCCTTCGGCGCCATGCTCGGCGACTACTACTTCGGCAAGGGTCCCGAAGACATCGAGTTGCTCGAACGGATGAGCCAGGTGGCCGCCGCTGCGCACGCTCCCTTCGTCACGGCGACCGCTCCCGAAATGATGAACCTGGAAAGCTTTACACAACTGGACGCGCCCCGCGATCTGGCCAAGGTGTTCGATACGACCGAGTACGCCCGCTGGAAGGGCTTCCGCCTTTCCGACGACGCGCGCTACGTGGCCCTCACCATGCCTCGAGTCCTGATGCGCGTTCCCTATGGCAAAGCCACCAAGCGCATTGACGAATTCAACTACGAAGAGAACATCACCGGCGTCGACCATGAGAAGTATCTGTGGGGAAACGCAGCCTATGCACTTGCCGCCCGCATGACGACGGCTTTTGCCCGTCACGGCTGGTGCGCGGCCATTCGCGGCGTGGAAGGTGGCGGTCTTGTCGAAGGTCTCCCCGTTCATACCTTCACTACCGAGCAGGGCGACGTATCCTTGAAATGCCCCACCGAGACGATCATTACCGATCGCCGTGAAAAGGAGCTGGCCGATCTCGGCTTTGCCCCGCTGGTGCACTGTAAGGGCACCGACTATGCCGCCTTCTTCAGCGTGCAGTCGGCGCAGAAATCGCGTCTCTACGACACCGACGCGGCCAACGCTAATGCCCGCCTCTCAGCCCAGTTGCCCTACATCATGGCGACATCGCGCTTCGCCCACTACCTAAAGGCGATGATGCGCGACAAGGTCGGCAGCTTCACCAATAAGAAACAGTGCGAGGTGTTCCTCAACAACTGGATCCAGAAGTATGTCACCGAAGACGACTTTGCCTCCCAGGGCATCAAGGCCAAGTTCCCGTTGCGCGAAGCGCGTGTGGACGTGGTCGAAGTTCCCGGCAAGCCCGGTGTCTTCAAAGCCGTTGCCTTCATGCGGCCTCACTTCCAACTCGATGAGCTCAGCGTGTCTCTGCGACTCGTCGCGGAGTTGCCGAAAGCGACTCGATAATTTTCTTTTCTGGCATGACGCATTCCGTCCGTGATCTGAGCAGTATGGGTTAGAGGAGGCAGTTAGAAAGCAATGAGCAGCGGTTCCTATTTCTACATGAAACTCAAAGGCCCCGACGTAGAAGGCAGTTGCAAGAAGGTCGGCTACGAAGGATGGAGCGAGGTTCTGAGTTGGGGGTTGCAGATTTCCAATCCCGTCGATGTAACCAAGAGCACGGGCGGTTCGGCGGGTACTCCCAACTTCAGCCTGTTTTCGATAACCAAAGTTCGCGATAAGGCGAGTCCGAAGATCTCGAAATGCCTTATGAACGGCGAGCACTATGACGAGATCCTGTTCGAAGGCCGTCGCACGGGCCAGAAGGGCGAAGAAGGACCCGTGTTTGTTCGAATTTCGCTCAAAAATGCCAAGGTGGCGGGCGTGACGCCGGATACATCCTCGTCGAACGCACCCGAGCCGGTCAGCTTTGCTTACGACGACATCACGTTGGAGTACTTCCAGCTGAAGACGGACGGATCGCAAGGCCCGCGCATCGCCGCCAAGTACAACGTCGGCTCTCGCGAGTCCGACGACGCATAGGGACATTGAGAGGATCACGGAGGATAAAACGTCATGTCAGAAGGAAATACCTTTATCGTTGAATTTTGGGATTCCGGCGCGAAACTGGAAGGCGAGTTCACCTCGGCCAAATTCCCCGCACTGGACAAATGCACGCAGATTCACAGCTTCCATATGGACTATCACGGTTCGGCCACGATGGGCCATGGCAGCGGTCTCGGCGGCGCTGGCGTTACGATCAGCCCGATCTCCATGGAGAAGTCGCTTGACAAGATCTCGACCAAGCTCTTCAAGCACTGCACTAGCGGCGACACGTTGGACAAGGTCGTGATTCACTGCTTCATGACTGGCGCCAAGGGTGGACTGGTCGAATACAAGACCGTCCAAGCCGAGGTCTGCTACGTGGAGTCCTACGGCCTGCATTCGGCCGGTGTCGGGGGATTGCCCGGCGAGCACTTCACCATCGCCTTTAAACGGTTCTTTGTCACCGACCGCGAAGTGGAAGACGGCAAGACCATCAAGGGTGGCAACAACACCTACGGATGGGACATCGAACGCAATACAACCTTCGGTTCCTGATGAAGGGACCAGAAACGGTAGCCAGTTGATGACTGCACGCGACTTTTTCGCCGCGGGCAAGCTGAACGAAGCCATCGAGGCGCTGGGTTCGGAGTTGCGAGAGCATCCCACCGACACCCAGCGCCGCTCGTTTTTCTTTGAACTGTTGTGCTTTGCCGGCTTGTGGGACCGCGCTGACAAACAACTCGACATTCTTGCCGGTGACAACCAGGCCAAGCGCATGGGTGCGTTGTTGTACCGAGGCGCCCTCGCCGCTGAACGCACGCGCCAGGAAATGTTTGCTTCCGGGCAGATGCCCGACGTGCCGGCGCAGGCTGATATTCCTAGCGTTCTGAATGGGAAGGTCGTCGCTTCTCTTGAAGACGCCGACCCGCGGCTCGGTCCCCGGCTGGAGGTCATTGCCGGCGCCGACTATATGTGGATTCCTTTCGCCAATATTCAGGAGATCAAGATAGAACAGCCGCGCCGCCTGCGCGATCTCCTCTGGCTGCCCGCCAACCTGCGCACGCGTTCGACCGAGCAGGCTGACTTGGGTGATGTTCTGCTGCCCGTGCTCACTCCGCAATCCGCCGCTCATGCCGACGATCTCGTTCGCCTGGGCCGGCTGACCGTTTGGGCCGAGGCCGAATCGGGCGATGTCATCCCCCACGGACAAAAGCTCTGGCTGGCCGACGGAGAGGAGATGCCGCTGCTGGAAGTCCGATCGCTTACTACCGGACAGTCCGCGGTGGCGAATTAGCCGGTCATGCCGTCGATTGATCTCGACGTCCTATTGAAACCCATCCCCGGCGACAATCCGTCCGGGGCGGACCTGCGCTATCACAAGCTCACCGAAGACATCAAGGAAGCGCGCAGGCGCGAAGAGAATCTCGACCTGGGCGTATGGAAGCGCGAGGTTAAAACGGCCGACTACGACAAGGTCATCAAGCTCTCCAAGGAAGCCCTCACCAAACACAGCAAGGATTTGCAAATTGCCTCCTGGCTCACCGAGGCGATCACTGCCACAGACGGGTTTCACGGGCTGCTCGACGGTTTGAAGCTGTTGCATGGCCTGCTCGACGGCTATTGGGACACGCTCTATCCCTTAATCGAAGAGCCTGGTGACGAAGAGTTTCGCGCCGCCCACTTGAACCTCGTAGGCACGCAGTTCAACCTGCTGCTGATGGATACTCCCATAACGGAGGCCGGCTTTACCGTCGCGCACTACGAACAGAGCCGCAAGGTTCCCACTGAGGCCGAAGCCAAGAGTACGTCCGACAAATCGACAGCCCGCCAGGAAGCGATCGACGAGGGCAAGGTCACACCTGAAGAGTTTGAGGGAGCACTCAAAGAGACCTCCCCGGAGTTTCTGACCGGCCTGAAGGCCGAACTCGAAAGCACAATCGAGTTTCTCGCCACGTTCAACGACTACTGCAACGGAAAGTTTGGCGAGTATGCCCCGAACTTCATACCGTTGCGTCAGACACTCGAAGAGATCCACCGTACCGCTCACGTCTTCTTTGTGAAACGCACTGAGTCCGGTCCCGCCGCGCCTGCCCGCCCGCAGCGAGGCGCAAAGCCCACGGTTACGCCTTCGGCACCTTCAGCGCCCACACCGCCACCCGCGCCCGCCGAATATGACGACGATGGCGAAATGCTGCCCGTCGGCGGCGACGATGACGGCGAGATAGCCCCTGCTGGCGGCGGAGACGACGAGGAAGAAGATTCGGGAATGATGGCTCCCGCCGCGGTCGTTGACGAGGATTCCGGCGAGATGCTTCCCGTGGGCGGCGAGGAGAAGGAAGAAGAGGATTCGGGCATGATGCTGCCCGTTGGTGGCGACGAGGAAGAACAAGAGGATGAAGAGGAGGAGGACGAAGACGACGGGATGATGATGCCCGCTACGACGGCCGCTTCCTACAAACCAGGCAAGATTCGAAATGCCGAGGACGCCATCCAGCAAATCGCCGCCGCTTCGCATTTTCTTCGTACCGATAATCCGGCGAGCACAGTGTCCTATCTGGTGCTGCGCGCCCTGCGCTGGGCCGAGCTTCGCAACGATGGGGCCGAGCCCGATCCGCTCACTCTTTCACCGCCTGTCACCGCGCAGCGCGTCGAACTGAAGCGCCTGTCGCTTGAAGGAACTCCCGAGGAATTGCTCGAAGCTTGCGAGCGGGCCATTGGCGAGCCGTGCGGACGAGCATGGCTCGATCCGCAGCGCCTTGCCATCCAAGCCCTCGAACAACTCGGCCACATCAAGGCCGCGCGCTCGCTGCGCCAGGAACTCGCGCTGTTACTCTCGGACTACACCGAACTTCCCGAAAGCACGCTTGCCGACGATACCCCGTGCGCCAACCGCGACACGCGAAAGTGGCTCAAGGACGAACACATCCCCGGCGATGGCGCGCGCACGCTGCCTCCCCCTCCGCCAGAGCAGGCGCCTGACGCTCATCAACTGGCGCTCGCGGCCGCTCGCGCTGGCCGTGTGGAGGAGGCCATCCGCATCATGTCTCGCGAGGCCTCTCAGGAAACTTCCGGCCGTGGCCGGTTTCTGCGTAAAGTACAGCTCGCGGAAATCTGCATGTCCACCGGCCACGAACCCGTCGCCTATCCCATCCTCGAAGACCTTGCGGGCGAGATCGAACAGCGCTCGCTCGATGGCTGGGAGTCCTCCGACACCATCACGCAGCCGCTGGCCCTTCTCTACCGCTGCCTCGACAAGCTGGGCGGAGACGCGGATCGCAAGGTGGCTTTGTATTCGCGCATCTGCAGGCTCGACCCCGTGCGCGGAATGACTCTGCGGAAGAAGTAAACAATGGCGCGCAAAGATCCCTCGCCCATCCGCGATAATACCTACGGTATCGGCCAGGCGTCCCTACTCGACCGCCTGATCGACCGTGAGCCCAAAGTGCGGGCCGAAGCCATATCCTCGCAGGCACAGTCGCTACGCGAGCTAAAAACCTCCCTCCGCAGAGACCTGGAGTTCCTGCTGAATTCCCGACGCCCGCCGGTGGAGATGCCCGAAGGCACACAGGAGTTAAATCATTCGGTTTTCTATTATGGGTTGCCCGACATTTCCGGCCTTGCCGTTTCCAACTCCAAGGACCAGAAGGTGCTGGTGTCGATGATCGAGCGCGCCATAGCCGACTACGAACCTCGGCTGACAAACGTCGTGGTCTCCCTGCAGCCCGCCGTAGGGCGTGCACGTGTTCTGCGTTTTCAAATCGAAGCCCTGCTCATGATCGAACCTGCCCCTGAGCGCATCACCTTCGATACGAAGCTAGAGCTCACCAGCGGCGAGTATTCGGTGGAGGGCAACGATCGTGCGTGACGAGTTGCTCGGCTACTACGAGCGCGAACTCACCTACTTGCGCCAGATGGGTGGTGACTTTGCCAAACGTTATCCGAAGATCGCCTCGCGCCTGCAACTGGAAGCCAACCGTTGCGAGGACCCGCACGTTGAGCGGATGGTCGAGTCGTTCGCGCTATTGGCAGCGCGCGTCCATCTCAAGCTCGACGATGAGTTTCCCGAGATCACGCAGGCGCTGTTGAATGTCGTCTATCCGCATTTCACGCGGCCGCTGCCTTCGTCGACAATCGCTCAATTCCAACTCGATCCGGCGCGCGGCAAACTCACGACCGCGCTGGATATGCCACGCGGTACGGTGCTGCATACCAAACCCGCCGGCGGCGTGTCCTGCCGCTTCACGACTTGCTACGACACGCAGTTGTGGCCCATCGAAGTGGCCGAAGCGCAGTGGTCCACGCCCGACCGTGTCGATCCGCCGATCAAAGCTCCCAATCGCGTCGCGGCGCTGCGCCTGCTGCTGCGCTGTTTTCCGGGAACTACTTTTTCCGAACTGGGTCCGAAGCGATTACGCTTCTACCTCGCCGCCGACAGCGCTATCGCCTACACGCTCTACGAACTGCTCGCGAACAACTGCCAGGACATTCTGCTCCGCGATCCGCGCCCCAAATTCCGCGGCCGTCCGATTCCGCTGCCCGCCAACTCATTGCGCGCGCTGGGATTTGGCCCGGATGAGGCCCTGCTTCCTTATCCGGCGCGTTCGCTCGAAGCCTACCGGCTGCTGCAGGAGTACTTTTCGTTCCCCGAAAAGTTTCTCTTCTTCGAGCTTTCCGGCCTGGACGCCTTCGCCGGGGCGGGCTTCACCGATTCCGCCGAAATTCTCTTTCTGTTCGAGGAGTTCGAACGCTCAACGCGGCAGGAATCGCTCGAAGCTGCCGTTAGCGCACAGACCTTCCGCCTTGGCTGTACTCCCGCGGTTAACCTGTTCCAGAAGGTCGCCGAGCCTATTCTGCTCACCGAGGCCAATTTCGAATATCGCGTCATCCCCGATATCCGCACGGACACGAAGACCGAGCTCTTTTCAATCGATAAAGTAAACTGCACGCGCGAAAAGACCGGGGAAACGGTGGAATTCGCTCCCTTCTTCAGCTTCCGCCACGGGACTTTTACCAAAGAGAACGCAACATTCTGGCAGGGTACGCGCCGCGTTATTCCAGCCGACCCCGACGGGGCAACCGAGGTCTGGCTCACGCTGGTCGACCTCACCGGACGTCCGCTGCGCCTGCCGATGGACACGTTAACGCTGCATTGTACGTGCACCAACGGCGACATCCCTTCGCGCCTGGTTCTTTCCAATGACGGCGCCGATTTCAATCTCGACGCCGCGGCATCGCTCGACCGTATCCGCGCCCTGCATAAGCCGACCCAAGCGATCCGTCCGGCGACTTCACGCGACGCACTTTGGCGTCTCATTTCGCATCTGTCGTTGAACTACCTGTCGCTGGTCGAAGACGGCAAGGACGCGCTGCAGGAAATGCTCCGGCTCTATCAGTTTTCCGCCCGCCCCCATCTGGACCAGCAGGTGGAAGGTCTGGTTGGCGTTTCCAGCCGCCGCCAGTTCGCCCGCGTCGTCACCGAGCATGGCATCGCCTACGTGCGCGGCATGCATGTCGATCTCGAACTCGACGAGGATCGCTTCGTGGGGGGTGGCGCTTACTTATTTTCTGCCATACTGGAGCACTTTTTAGCGCAGTATGTATCGATGAACAGCTTTAGTCAGCTGTCGGTACGAACACGTCAAAGAAAGGAGATCCTGCGCGAATGGCCACCGAAGGCGG
>Ga0075420_100005385_pt1 | contig 11250 bp, 10 predicted proteins | sample SoiMetdeltSBSDD4_FD_75296 | JGI IMG/M metagenome (GOLD analysis project Ga0075420, IMG submission 75296) | Bulk soil microbial communities from a Populus tree surrounding site in Tennessee, USA - Soil MetaG P. deltoides SBSDD4 | ecosystem: Environmental > Terrestrial > Soil > Tree plantation... | reverse complement strand
CGGGCAGAAGATGCTCGAGTCGCTCGCCGTGCCCTTCGACCTCGGCGGAAACGAAGCCTACGTCACCGGCTCCATCGGCATCGCGGTGTACCCGGGCGACGGCGGCGACGCCGAGACGCTGCTGAAGAACGCCGACATGGCGATGTACCGCGCCAAGGAGTCGGCGCGCAACAGCTACTGCTTCTTCACCGCCGAGATGAACCAGCGCTCGGTGGCCAAGGTGCAGCTGAACGCCGACCTGCGCCACGCCCTGGAGCGCGACGAGTTCGCGCTGCACTACCAGCCCAAGCTGGACCTCGCCACGGGCGAGCTGCGCGGGCTGGAGGCGCTGCTGCGCTGGAACCACCCCTCGCGCGGCCTGGTGTCGCCGGCGGAGTTCATCCCGGCGCTGGAGGACTCGGGCCTCATCGTGCCGGTGGGCGAGTGGGTGGTGGAGCAGGCCTGCCGCCAGCTGCGCCTGTGGACCGCGGCCGGCCTCGCGCCGCTGCCGGTGGCGGTGAACCTGTCGCCCAAGCAGTTCCGCCGCCGCGACCTCGACGCGCTGATCCGCAACGCGCTGGTGCGCTCGGGCATCTCGGCGGAGTTCCTCGAGCTGGAGATCACCGAGAGCTGCCTGATGGACAACCCCGAGGACGCGGTGCGCGCGATGCACAACCTGCGCGCCGCGGGCCTGCGGATCTCGATCGACGACTTCGGCACCGGCTACTCGAGCCTGTCCTACCTCACGCGGCTGCCGCTGTCGGCGCTGAAGATCGACCGCAGCTTCGTGCGCGACTCGGGCACCAGCGCCGAGTCGGCCTCGATCGTGCGCGCCATCATCGACATGGCGCAGAACCTGCACCTCACGGTGATCGCCGAGGGCGTGGAGACCGAGGAACAGGCCGCCTTCCTGCGCCGCGAGGGCTGCCACCAGGCGCAGGGCTTCCTCTACAGCCGGCCGCTGCCGGCGGCGGAGATCGCCGCGCGGCTCGCGCCCGCCGGCTGAGTCAGCGCGCGCCGGGCTTTTTTTCCAGCCGGCGCGCGAACACCGCCATCTCCTTGCCGGCCTGCTTGTCTCCCCTCGCGCGCGCGGCCTCGATGCCGCTGGCGAAGGCGGCGAGCGCCTCCTCGTCGCGCCCCGCCTCGGCCAGCGCGCGCCCCAGCGCCTTCCAGGCCGCGGAATACTGCGGGTCGCGCGCCACCGCCTCGCGCAGGCTGGCGATGCCGCGCTCGGCGTCGCCCGCCTTCAGGTACTCGGTGCCGAGCGAATAGCGCAGCAGCGCGCCGTCGCGCGGCGTGCCGACGAGCTTCTCCAGGCTGGCGATCAGCGGCGAGGGCATCGATGGGCTAACATTCCCCGCGTCCATTCTAGACCCGGGCTCCCCATGAAATCCGCGATCCACACCCCCGACGCGCCGGCGGCGATCGGCCCTTACTCGCAGGCGGTGCGCGCCGGCGACACCCTGTACCTGTCGGGCCAGATCGGCCTCGACCCGAAGACCATGCAGCTCGCCGAGGGCGTCGAGGCGCAGATCGAGCGCGTGTTCGCCAACCTCGCGGCGGTGGCGCGCGCCGCCGGCCTCGGCCTGGAGCGGACCGTGCGCATGACGGTGTACCTGACCGACCTGGCGCACTTCGCCAGGGTCAACGACAGCATGGCGCGGCACTTCAGCGAGCCCTACCCGGCGCGCGCCGCGGTCGGCGTGGCCAGCCTGCCGCGCGGCGCGCTGGTCGAGATCGACGCCATCCTGCACGCCGGTTGACGCGCGCGATCCCTCCCGCGACGGCGAAGAAGCTCGAGCGGCTCGGCATCCGCTCGCGCGCGGAGCTTCTGTACCACCTGCCCCTGCGCTACGAGGACGAGACCGCGCTCACGCCGCTGGGGCGCGCGCTGCCGGGGTGCGCGGTGCTGGTCGAGGCGCCGGTGCGGCGCGTCGAGGTGGCATACCGCGGCACGCGCCAGCTGCTGGTGCATTGCGACGGCATCGCGCTGCGCTTCATGAACTTCTATCCGAACCAGAAGAAGAGCTTCGAGGACGCGATCGCGAACCGGAAGCTGGTGCGCGCCTACGGCGAAGTCCGCCCGGCGCGCGGCGGCGCGGAGATGATCCACCCGCGCACCCGCCTGGTGGCGCCGGGCGAGCCGCTGCCCGCCACGCTCACCCCCGTGTACCCGACCACCGCCGGCCTCGGCCAGGCGACGCTCGCGAAGCTCGTGCAGGCGGCGCTCGCGGAGGAGCCGATCGAGGACAACCTTTCGGCGCAGCTGCGCGCGCGCTACGCGCTCGCGCCGCTCGAGGCGAGCGTGCGCCTGCTGCACGCGCCCGCGCCCGGCGCGGACCTCGCCGGGGCCTGGCGGCGGGTGAAGTTCGACGAGCTGCTGGCGCAGCAGCTGCAGCTGCGCCTGGCGCGCCGCAAGCGGCGCGAGCGCAGCGCGCCGGCGCTGCCTTCGAACGGGCCGCTGCTGCGCCGCTTCCTCGGCAAGCTGCCGTTCCGCCTCACGCGCGCGCAGCAGCGCGTGATGGCCGAGCTGCTGCAGGACCTGGCGCAGCCGCACCCCATGCAGCGCCTGCTGCAGGGCGACGTGGGCAGCGGCAAGACCATCGTCGCCGCGATCGGCTGCCTCGCGGCGGTGGACGCGGGCGCGCAGGCCGCGGTGATGTCGCCCACGGAAATCCTCGCCGAGCAGCATCACCGCAAGTTCTCCGACTGGCTCGCGCCCCTGGGCGTGCGCATCGCCTGGCTGCACGGCGGGCTGCCGGCGCCGCAGAGGAAGGCCGCGCGCCGGGCGATCGCCGCGGGAGAGGCGCAGATCGCCATCGGCACCCAGGCGCTGTTCCAGGAGGGCGTGGAGTTCGACCGCCTCGCGCTCGCCATCGTCGACGAGCAGCACCGCTTCGGCGTGCGCCAGCGCCTGGAGCTGAGGAAAAAGAGCGAGCGCGCCATGGCGCACCAGCTGATGATGAGCGCCACCCCGATCCCGCGCACGCTGGCGATGACGCGCGACGCCGACCTCGACGTCTCGGTGATCGACGAGCTGCCCCCGGGCAGGAAGCCGGTGACCACGCACACCTATTCGGCGGCGCGGCGCGACGCGGTGCTGGCGCGCATCCGCGCGGCCTGCGCGGAAGGCCAGCAGGCCTACTGGGTGTGCCCGGTGATCGACGAATCGAAGGAGGAACTGCAGGCCGCGCTGGCGACCTTCGAGGATCTGCGCCGCGAGCTCGCCGCGCTGCGCGTCGGCCTGCTGCACGGGCGCATGCCGCCGGCGGAGAAGGCCGCGGCGATGGGCGCGTTCGCCGCCGGCGCCACGCAGCTCCTCGTCTGCACCACGGTGATCGAGGTCGGCGTGGACGTGCCCAACGCCTCGCTGATGGTGATCGAGCACGCCGAGCGGTTCGGCCTCTCGCAGCTGCACCAGCTGCGCGGCCGCATCGGGCGGGGCGCGCTCGCCAGCGAGTGCGTGCTGCTGTTCCAGGAGCCGCTCTCGGAGCATGCGCGCCGGCGCCTCAAGGTGATCCGCGAGACGGCCGACGGCTTCGCCATCGCGGAGGAAGACCTGCGCCTGCGCGGGCCGGGCGAATTCCTCGGCGAGCGCCAGAGCGGCGAGGTGCCGCTGCGCTTCGCCGATCTCGCCGCGGACGAGGCGCTGATCCTGCAGGCGCGCGAGGCGGCGGAGGCGCTGCTCGACGCCGGCGGGGATTTTGCGCGCCGCCACATCGATCGCTGGCTGGGCGCGCGCGCCGAGTACCAGAAGGTCTAGACTCGCGCGATGGACTTGAGCTTCGTCGGCAAGCGGCTCGACGCCTACGAGCGGCTGCTGCGGCTGGACAAGCCGATCGGCACGCTGCTGTTGCTCTGGCCGACGCTGTGGGCGCTGTGGCTCGCCGCGCGCGGCACGCCGCGCGTGGAGGTGCTCGCCGTGTTCTGCGTCGGCACGGTGCTGATGCGCTCGGCGGGCTGCGCGGTGAACGACTTCTTCGACGCCGCCTTCGACCGCCAGGTCGAGCGCACGCGCGACCGGCCGCTCGCCGCGGGGGAGATCCGGCCGGCCGAGGCGATGGCGCTCGCGGGCCTCCTCGCCGCCGCGGCCTTCAGCCTGGTGTTCCTGCTCAACCTGCTCGCGCTGTACCTGTCGTTCGTCGCGCTCGCCATCGCCGTCACCTACCCGCTCGCCAAGCGCTTTTTCGCGCTGCCGCAGCTCTACCTCGGCATCGCCTTCGGCTTCGGCATCCCGATGGCCTACGCCGCGGTGCGCAACTGGCTGCCGCCGGAATGCTGGGTGCTGCTGGCGGCGAACGTGTGCTACGCCTTCGCCTACGACACCGAGTACGCGATGGTGGACCGCGAGGACGACGCGAAGCTCGGCCTGCGCACCTCGGCGCTGACGCTGGGGCGCTACGACGTCGCCGGGGTGATGCTCGCCTATGGCGGCATGCTGGCGCTGCTCGCCGCGGTGGGCGTGATGACGAAGCTCGCCTGGCCCTATTACGCCGGGCTCGCCCTCGCCGCCGGCCTCATGGGCTATCATTTCCTCCTGATCCGCGGGCGCTCGCGCGAGGGCTGCTTCCGGGCCTTCCGCCACAACAACTGGGTGGGCGCCGCGGTGTTCGGCGGCATCGTCGCCGCCACCGCCCTCAGGTAACCGCAGCCGCCATGCCGCCCGAATCCCCCATCGCCGCCTTCGACTTCGCCTCCGGGCCGCTGCGCGGCACGCACCTCGCCCTGTACGCCACGCGGCTGCTGCACCACGGCCAGGGCTACATGGAGAGCATTCCCCTGCCCGCCATCGCCGCGGTCAGCGTGAGCTACGTGCGCCACGAGCAGCGCATCGGCGGCGGCATCGCGCTCGCGCTGCTCGGCGTGGCGCTGTTCGCCGCCGGCGGGCCGCTGGGCGCGTTCGCCGCGGGCGCGGCGGCCGAGGTGACGGGCGCGCAGTCGGTCGCCGAGGTGCTGCGCGGGGTGCTGCGCGCGCTGGAGGCCTTCGCGGCGGTGCTGCCGGTGGCGGGGGTGGCCGGCGTCGCCGGCGGCGCGGCGCTCGTCGTGTTCGGCTGGATCGGCACCACCACGCTGTCGCTCCTGCTGCCCGCGGCGGAGCGCGCCTACGAGGTGCGCGGGCAGAACCGCCTGCTGGTGGATTTCGCCGACCTGCTCGCCGAGCGCGTGGCGCAGCGCCCGCACTGACGTGCACTACGCCGACCTGCGCGAATTCCTCGGCAAGCTCGAGGCGCTGGGGGGCCTGAAGCGCGTCGTCGTGCCGGTGTCGCCGCGCCTGGAGATGACCGAGATCTGCGACCGCGTGCTGCGCGCGGGCGGCCCGGCGCTGCTGTTCGAGCGCCCCGCGGGCCACGCCATGCCCGTGCTGGGCAACCTCTTCGGCACGGTGGAGCGCATCGCGCTGGCGATGGGCATCGATCCCGGGACGGATCCCGCGCCCGCGCTGCGCGACCTCGGCCGGCTGCTCGCCGCGCTGCGCGAGCCCGACCCGCCGCAGGGCCTGCGCGAGGTGGTGCAGAAGCTGCCGCAGCTCGCGAAGCTCGCCGGCAAGGTGTTCGACATGGCGCCCAGGGTGCTGTCCTCGGCGCCCTGCCAGGAGACGGTGTGGGAGGGCAAGGACGTGGACCTCGCGCGATTGCCGGTGCAGACCTGCTGGCCGGGCGACGCGGGGCCGCTCATCACCTGGGGGCTCACCGTGACGCGCGGGCCGCTCAAGTCGCGCCAGAACCTCGGCATCTACCGCCAGCAGCTGATCGGGCCGGACCGCGTGATCCTGCGCTGGCTCGCGCACCGCGGCGGCGCGCTCGATTACCGCGACCACCAGATCGCGAGGCCGGGTGAGCCGTTCCCGGTCGCGGTGGCGCTCGGCGCCGACCCGGCGACCACGCTCGCCGCGGTGACCCCGGTGCCCGATACGCTGGGCGAATACCAGTTCGCCGGGCTGCTGCGCGGCGCGCGCACCGAGCTCGCCAAGTGCCTGGGGAGCGAGCTGCAGGTGCCGGCGCGCGCCGAGATCGTGCTCGAAGGCGTGATCCACCCCGGGGACACGGCGCTCGAGGGGCCGCACGGCGACCACACCGGCTACTACAACGAGGCCGAGCAGTTCCCGGTGCTGACGGTGGAGCGCGTGACCCTGCGCCGCGACCCCATCTACCACTCCACCTACACCGGCAAGCCGCCCGACGAGCCGGCGATGCTGGGCGTGGCGCTGAACGAGATCTTCGTGCCGCTGCTCACCAAGCAGTTCCCGGAGATCGCGGACTTCTACCTGCCGCCCGAGGGCTGCTCGTACCGGCTCGCGGTGGCGAGCCTCAAGAAACAGTATCCGGGGCACGCCAAGCGCGTGATGTTCGGCATCTGGAGCTACCTGCGGCAGTTCATGTACACCAAGTTCATCGTGGTGGTGGACGAGGACATCGACATCCGCGACTGGAAGGAAGTGGTGTGGGCGATCTCGACGCGCGTCGATCCCGCGCGCGACTCGCTCATCGCGGAGAACACGCCGATCGACTACCTCGACTTCGCCAGCCCGGTGGCGGGCCTCGGCTCCAAGATGGGCATCGACGCCACCAGCAAGTGGCCCGGCGAGACCGCGCGCAAATGGGGCACCCCGATCCGCATGGACGACAGCGTGAAAAAGAAGGTCGACGCGATGTGGAAGGACCTGGGGCTATAGCTCGTAGCGCGAGCCTTCGGCGCCCATCACCATCGGCTCGACGATCGAGCGCGGCAGGTGGGGGACGAAGAGCTCGATGAACTCGTAGGCATAGCGCCGCAGGTACGCCCCGCGCTTGATGCCGAGGCGCGTGGTGCTCGATTCGAAGAGGTGGCTCGCGTCGAGCGCCTTCAGGCCGGCGTCGCGCTTCGGGTGGAAGGCCATCGCCGCCATGATCCCTACCCCCAGGCCCAGCTCGACGTAGGTCTTGATCACGTCCGCGTCGAGCGCAGTGAGCACTACCTTTGGCTTCAGTCCGCGCTGCTCGAACGCTTTTTCCACCAGCGAGCGGTTGGCGAAGGCGAAGTCGTAGGTGACGATCGGGTACTTCGCCACCGCCTCCAGGGTGAGCGGCTTTGCCCTCGCGAGCGGGTGGCCCGAGGGCACCACCACGCAGCGGTTCCACTGGAAGCAGGGCAGCGAGACCAGCTCCTGGAACTCCGAGATCTGCTCGGTGGCCACCGCGAACTCCGCCTCGCCGCGGATCACCATCTCGCAGATCTGCGTCGGGGTGCCCTGGTGCAGCACCAGCTGCACGTCCGGGTAGCGGCGCTTGAATGCGGCCACCGCCTTGGGCAGCGCGTAGCGCGCCTGGGTGTGGGTGGTGGCGATGGTGAGCGAGCCCAGCTTCTCGTTGGCGAACTCCTCGCCCGCGCGCTTCAGGTTGGCGGCTTCCGCGAGGATGCGCTCGGCGATGGCCAGGACCGCGCGCCCGGGCTCGGTGAGCGCGGTGAGGCGCTTGCCGTGGCGGGCGAAGATCTCGATCCCCAGCTCATCCTCCAGGGCCTTGATCTGCTTGGAGATTCCTGGCTGGGAGGTGAACAGGGCCTCGGCCGCGGCGGAGACGCTCAGGTCGCGGCGCGCGACTTCGGACAGGTAGCGGAGCTGCTGGATTTTCATAAGATCAATAAAGCATAAGAATCTAACACATCAGTCTTTGAAAGCATAAGGCGGGGGCCCAGAATTCCGGGCCATGGAGCCGTCTTTCATCCTGCTCGGCCTCGCGGTGGGCGTGCTGGTGGGCGCGACCGGCGTCGGCGCCGGGTCGCTCGTCACCCCGGCGCTCGCGCTGGCGGGCGTGCCGCCGGCCGTGGCGGTGGGCACCGACCTCGCCTATGCCGCGGTGGCCAAGTCGGCCGGTGCGCTCGCGCACCGCGCGCAGCGCACCCTGGACCTGCGCGTCGCGGGCCTGCTGGCGCTGGGCAGCGTCCCGGCGGCGGCGCTCACCGTCCTCGCGCTCGCGGCGACCGGGGCGCATCACGAAAGCGGCTTCGTCACCGGCGCGCTCGCCCTGGCGCTGGTCCTCACCGCGCTCGCGCTGCTCGGCGGACGCGCGCGCGTCGCCGCGCTCGCCGCGCGCTACGAGCCGCGCATCGCGCCGCTGCGCTCGCCGCTCACCGTGGCGGCCGGCGCGCTCCTCGGCGTGCTGGTCACCGTCTCGTCGGTCGGCGCGGGGGCGCTCGCCGCCATGTTCCTGGTGGTGCTGCATCCGGGCATGCCGGCGGTGCGCATCGCCGGCACCGACATCGCGCACGCGGTGCCGCTCACGCTGGTCGCGGGCCTCGGCCACTTCTGGCTCGGCACGGTGAACCTCGCGCTCGCGGCGACCCTCGTCGTCGGCGCGGTGCCCGGCATCGTCGCCGGCAGCCTGCTCGCGGGGCGCCTGCCCGACGCGCTGGTGCGGCGCCTGCTCGCCTTCGTCCTTTTGCTCGCCGGCGCGCGCCTCGCCGCGGCGAGCTTCTAGCGCCATGTACCTCTACGACGAGATCGACCAGAGAATCGTCGACGAGCGCGTGGCGCAGTTCCGCGACCAGACGCGGCGCTTCCTCGAGGGCAAGCTGAAGGAGGACGATTTCCGCCCCTTGCGGCTGCAGAACGGCCTGTACGTGCAGCGCTACGCGCCGATGCTGCGCGTGGCCGTCCCCTACGGCATCCTGTCCTCGCGGCAGCTGCGCATGCTCGCGCACATCGCGAGGAAGTACGACCGCGGCTACGGCCACTTCTCCACGCGCCAGAACATCCAGTTCAACTGGCCCAAGCTCGAGCAGGTGCCCGACATCCTCGCCGACCTGGCGAGCGTGCAGATGCACGCCATCCAGACCTCGGGCAACTGCGTGCGCAACATCACGGCGGACCATTTCGGCGGCGTGGCGCGCGACGAGATCGTCGACTCGTTCGTGTGGTGCGAGGTGCTGCGCCAGTGGTCGACCTTCCACCCCGAGTTCGCCTACCTGCCGCGCAAGTTCAAGATCGCCGTCAACGGCGCCGAGGCCGACCGCGCCGCCACCTTCCTGCACGACATCGGGCTGCACGCGGTGCGCGACGCGGCGGGCGCGGTGGGGTTCCGCGTCATCGTCGGCGGCGGCATGGGCCGCACGCCGCTCATCGGCCACGCGATCCGCGAGTTCCTCCCCTGGCAGCACCTGCTGTCCTACGTCGAGGCGATCCTGCGCGTGTACAACCGCTACGGGCGGCGCGACAACATGCACAAGGCGCGCATCAAGATCCTGGTGAAGGAGCGCGGGCCGGAGAAGTTCCGCGACGAGGTCGAGGCCGAGTGGGCGCAGCTGAAGGACGGCCCCTCGACGCTCACCGAGGCCGAGCTGCGCCGCGTGGCGGGCCGCTTCACGCGCCCGCGCTACCAGCCGCTGGAAGACCTGCGCCTCGCGCAGGAGGGGCCCTTCGGCGCCTGGCTGAAGCGCAACGTGTTCCCGCACAAGCAGCCGGGCTACGCCGCGGTGACGCTGTCGCTCAAGCGCACCGGCGTGCCGCCCGGGGACGCCACCGACGCGCAGATGGACGCCGTCGCCGACCTCGCCGAGCGCTACAGCTTCGGCGAGCTGCGCGTCACGCACGAGCAGAACCTGGTGCTCGCCGACGTGCGCCAGGACCAGCTCGAGGTGCTCTGGCGCGAGGCGCGCGAGCTGGGCCTCGCCACGCCGAACATCGGCCTGCTGACCAACATCATCGCCTGCCCGGGCGGGGATTTCTGCTCGCTCGCCAACGCCAAGTCGATCCCCGTCGCCGAGGCGATCCAGCGCCTGTTCGACGACCTGGATTACCTGCACGACATCGGCGAGCTCGATCTCAACATCTCCGGCTGCATCAATTCCTGCGGCCACCACCACGTCGGCCACATCGGCGTGCTGGGCGTGGACAAGCAGGGCGAGGAGTTCTACCAGATCACCATCGGCGGGAATCAGGGCAAAAACGGGGGTCTGACCCCAGGGGGTCAGACCCCAGCCGCCGTCGGCAAGGTGATCGGCCCGGCGTTCGCCCAGCACGAGGTGCCCTGGGTGGTGGAGCGCCTGATCGAGGTGTACCTGGAGAAACGCGAAAGCGACGCCGAGCGCTTCGTGGATTGCGCGCACCGCCTCGGCATCGAACCGTTCAAGCAGCACGTCTATGGCCACCCTGATTCGCCGCGGAAAGATCGCGCACCCGTCCCCGCCTGAGGCGGGCGAGGTGCTGCGCCTGGAGCCGGCCGACGACCCGGCCGGGGTGGCCGATCGCCTGGGCGCGGCCGCGCGCGTCGAAGTGAACTTCCCCAGGTTCAACGACGGGCGCGGCTACTCCATCGCGCGCCTGCTGCGCGAGCGCCACGGCTACACGGGCGAGCTGCGCGCGGTGGGCGACGTGCAGCGCGACCAGATCTTCTACCTCTCGCGCTGCGGCTTCGACGCCTTCCTCCTGCGCGAGGGCGAGGACGCCGAGGCCGCGCTCGCCGCCCTGCGGGACTTCTCCGAGGCCTACCAGGCCTCGGTCGAGCGGCCGCAGCCCCTGTTTCGCCGCCGATGAGCCGCGCCGCCGACGCCCGCCTGCTCCTGGAGCGCATCGCCACGGCGTATGCGCCGGCGGCGCTCTCGTCCAGCCTCGGCGCCGAGGACATGGTGCTCACCGATCTCATCGCGCGCGAGGGCCTGCCGATCGAGATCTTCACCCTGGACACCGGGCGGCTGCACGCCGAGACGCGCGACATGCTCGGGCGCGTGCAGTCGCACTACGGCATCGCGCTGCGGGTGATGCAGCCCGAAGCGCAGGCGGTGGTGGAGTACGTGACCACGCACGGGCGCAACGCCTTCTACGGCAGCGTCGAGTTGAGGAAGCGTTGCTGCGAGATCCGCAAGGTGGAGCCGCTGAGGCGCGCGCTTGCCGGCAAGCGCGCCTGGATCACCGGCCTGCGCCGCGACCAGTCCGCCGGGCGCGCGGGCCTGCGCCTCGCCGAGTTCGACGCCGCGCTGCACCTGGCCAAGTTCAACCCGCTCGCCGAGTGGAGCGGCAACGACGTGTGGGAGTACGTCCGCGCCCACAAGGTGCCGGTCAACCCGCTGCACGAGCGCGGCTACCCGTCCATCGGCTGCGAGCCCTGCACGCGCGCCGTGGCGCCGGGCGAGGACGAGCGCGCGGGACGCTGGTGGTGGGAGGAGGAAGGGAAGAAAGAGTGCGGGTTGCATGTGGCGGGGCCTGCCGCGGCCGGTGCCAGTGCAGTTGCCTTTAAAAACGATCTCCGGTTTTTTGGCGGCGAACCCCATGCCGCCAAAAAACCGGAGACCATGGAA
>Ga0075420_100005384_pt1 | contig 11251 bp, 6 predicted proteins | sample SoiMetdeltSBSDD4_FD_75296 | JGI IMG/M metagenome (GOLD analysis project Ga0075420, IMG submission 75296) | Bulk soil microbial communities from a Populus tree surrounding site in Tennessee, USA - Soil MetaG P. deltoides SBSDD4 | ecosystem: Environmental > Terrestrial > Soil > Tree plantation... | reverse complement strand
CCGGCGGACAACAGGGGCCAGTAGATGATGAGCGACACGGCGACAAACGCCGCAATCTGAAGTGCCGGCCTGATTCGCCGCTGTGCTTTCTCGGGAGACGGAGCGGCAGCCGCTCCTGCTCGTCGCGTCACAACAAGCGGTACCAACAGCAGCACGAACAGGAACGCGGCCGATTCGAGGTGGTGACGCCTGGTACTCCCGATCCCGAGATAGAACGCGCAGACGCGGACCAGGAGGTAAAGCGCGGACGCCCAGGAGAGTCCAGCGACGGCGCGCCGCAAGCGACGCTTAGACTCCGCCTCCACCCTTCTTGACGGGCGGTGGCGGCGGAGGAGGCGGCGGAAGAATGGGCGAGACGGTTCCGGGCAGCGTGCCCTTCAGCGGATCAGGCGTGATCGACCCTGGCTGTCGCGGCTGAGGAAACCCCGGCGCTGGCGGCTCGGCGAGCGGATCGAGCTCGCGGTCGCGCGGCGTGGCGGCCGGCAGCTCCGGCGCTGGTGGCGCGGCGACGTCGCGTCCCAGCCTGAACGGACGGAGATCCGCTTCCGTGAGATCCAGTACGCGGACGATGTGCGGCGTCAGCGTCAGCACGATGTCCGACTCGTGGACCTCCTTGCGATTGTTGGCGAAGAGCCGGCCGATGATCGGCAGGTCGCCGAGGCCCGCCAGCCCGGTCATGACCGTTCGCTCCTCGTCGCGGATCAGGCCCGCCAGCATGTTGGTTTCGCCGTCCTTGAGCCGGATGGTCGTGGTGATCTCGCGGTTGCCGAACGTGGGCAGGTTGTTCAGGGAACCGGAGATGTTGCTCAGCGTGACCTTCAGCGCCAGCGTCACCTCATCGTCGTGATGGGTGCGCGGCGTGATGTCGATGTTGACGCCGATGGGCTCGTAGACGAACGATGTAATCGGCTGCTGGTTGATGCCGCCGGTGGCAATCGGCGCGAACGTCGTCACCGGGATCGGCACCCGTTCGCCGAAGCGTGCCTGCGCGGCCACGCCTTCCGACGTTCGAAGCTGCGGGTTGGCCAGCGTTCGGGTCGCCGTGTCGCTCTTGAGCAGACGGTAGTACAGGGCAGGCAGACCCGTGACAAAGATCTGAGAAGAGTTGAGGTGCGCCAGATCTTCGAGCGTCATGCCGGCGCGATTCGGGTCGAGTGTTCCAGAAATTCCACCCTCGCCACCGGGCGTGGCAAACTGCAGACCGTATTCTCGCAACCGGGTCCGATCGACTTCGAGGAGCTCGACGTCGATCACCAGCTCCGGCCGAGCCTTGTCGATCGCGGAGATCAACTTGGCCGCGGCCGCGATGCGCTCCGGCGTGTCTTTGAGAGAGATCGCGTTGACCGCGGTCGTTGGCGAGATCTGGCGCACGTCAACAACGATGCGGAGCAGATCGATGACCTCTTTCAGATCTGCGTTGCTGACGTAGAACGTCTGAACGACTTGCTCCTCGTATTCCCGGCGCTTGGCGGGGGTGTCCGGAACGATCGTGATCGTCCGTTGAGCCGTGACCCGATAAAAGGTGTGCGTCGCAGCGGTGAGCGAGCTGAGCGCGCCGGACAACGTGGTGTTGCGGAGATCCGCGGTCACCTTTTCTTCACGGAAAGCGGGGTCGAACACCACGTTCAGGTTGGCCCACTTCGCGATCGCCTGGAATATCAACCGGCTGCTGGTGCTGAAGGTCATGGAGTCGGGCAGCTTGACGCCATCCGGCAGCTCCAGGCCGATCGGTGCGAGCGTGCGCGAGCGCTCGATCAGCGCTTCGAGCTCGGTCTTGTCGCCGCGTTCCACGGCGACCTTGGTGCGAAGACGACGGCGCACTTCCCGCAGCTCGGCATCGGCGCTCGTGTTGGTCGGGTTCAGCTCCGTCGCGAGCTGCAACTCGAGGGCGGCCTCCTGGTAGCGCTCGGAAGCTGACAGTCGCCGGCCCCGTAGATAGTGCTCTTCGGAGGCGCGAATTCTGACCCGTTGCAGGGAGGTGCGGGCAGCGTGGTTATCGGGATTCTTCCGCAGGACGTTGGTGTACTCGACGACCGCGCGATCGAAATCCGACCGGCGCTCCGCCTGCTCGGCCAGTTTCATCGAGTTGCCGCTGGCGCAGGCGGAAACCCAGAGCAGGCCGCTCGCCAGGGCGACGGTCAGCGCGCGCCGTGCGTCAAGGGGTCTTGCCACTGCTGATGACCTCGGTGCCACGCGGGATGGTGAACTGGAACATCTTATCGGCTAATCCGACGTTTTCCTTGAAGTTACTGAAGGAGAACGCCGATCGGCCCCCCTGGGCATCGGCGGCGGTCAGGCCCACGATCTGAAGAGTGTGGCGGTCGGCCGCCACCTCGAGCCAGTCGTATTCCGCCTGCCGGGTCTTGGGATCCAGCCGCAGGCGGTAGGTGTTTTCGGTCCCGCCTTCTGCCCATTTGACGTTGAAATCCCGGACGATGTCGCCTTTTCCCATCAGGAACAGGACCGCGCTGGTGGCCTCGTCCTGGGCCGGGACCGGGTTCTTCATGACCTGCTTGTCGGCAGGAAAGTAAAGGAACATCGTGTGACCGTCGGAGACGAACAGCTTCTTCTCCGGCGACGTGTAGTCCCACCGCATCCTGCCTGGCTTTTTGACGTAGACGGTGCCGCTTTCGGACGCCTTGCGGCGCAGCACCCCCCCTTCATACGTCTGGATGAACGACGCGGAGAAATCCTTGATGGCGTCGTATTTCCGCTGGAGGGCAACGCCGACATCGCCGGCCGGGGGCCGGGCGATGGGGGTGGAAACAGGCTGGGAGGGCAGACGGCTCTGCGCCGCGGCGGTCAGGGTCCAGGTGAGAAGCGCCACCGCCGCCAGTGACAGGTGTACCCGGAAAATCGAGAGATTCGCGCCGTGCCGCATGTGTAGGGTCGGTCTCCAGACCGGACCGCGGGCATCGCGCTGGTCTGGCCATTTGGACGCTGACTGGCAGTGTACTACCGTCGCGTCCCGCGTTTTGCGTCTATGAAGGTCCGGACTTCGGACAAGGGACGCGCGTTCAGAACGTGGCGCGCTTCGACCCAGCCTCGCCGGGCGGTCCCCAGACCGAGCCGCATCTGCCGATCGAGAAGCGACGCCCGGTGGCAGTCGCTGTCGATGGCGACAGTCGCCCCGGCGGCGACAGCGGCCCGGGCATGGTCGCCGTCCAGGTCCAGATGACTCGGCGCGCCATCGATTTCCAGGGCGGTCCCGGTGTCGGCGGCCGCCGCGAATATCGCGGGAAAGTCGAGATCGTATCCGGGATCGCGTCCGACGAGCCGGTTCGCGGGGTGCGTGACGATCGTGACGAGCGGATGTCTGATCGCTCCAAGACAGCGGCGTGTGAGCCGCACCGCATCGTGGCCCGCGCGGTCGTGCAGCGATGCCAGGACAATGTCCAGGGACGCAAGGACGATGTCGTCGAAGTCGAGCCGCCCGTTCGGCATGATGTCCACCTCGATGCCGTGAAGGATCGCCATCGACGGCACCGTCTCTTGAATGCGCGCGATGTCGTCACGCTGCCGCGCCAGCGCGTCGACCGTCACCGTTCGCGACGCGGCGGCGCGTGCCGAGTGGTCAGTGATCGCGATGTACTCGTAGCCGAGCGCTGCGGCGGTGTGGACCATTGCCGACAAGCTGTCGCGGCCGTCGCTGTAGATCGTGTGCATGTGCAGGTCGCCACGGATGTCCGATCGCGTCACCAGACGCGGCAGGGATCCCGAGGCGGCTGCTTCGACTTCGCCGGAAGCCTGGCGGAGCTCCGGCGCGATCCACGCGAGGCCTGCGCGTGAGTAGACCTCCTCTTCGCGGGCAAAGACGCCGCTCGCAGGGTGGCTCGAACGAATCGCCGCGACGTGCGCCGCGGAACCCGTCGCGAGGTGGAGCGCCGAGCCGTACTCGTCGCGCGTGACAATGCGGACGTCGATTTCGGCCTGCTGATACCGGACCAGGGCGCGCCGGCCGGTCCGGTGCACGGCGCACTGGATCATCGGAATCGCGGAGATGCGCTCCAACGCTGACCGCGGATCCGGCGCGGATCCGACAATCACGAGACTCTCGACGATCGGTTCGAACCTGCGGACATCCCCGGCCGGAACGAGGCCTTCGACTTCGGGACAGGCTGCGGCGATGAGGAGGATCAGGTTCTCTGCGAAATCAAGCGCGCGCCCGAGTGGCTGCCGGAGATGCTCGCGTGAGATCGCGGCAACGGCCCGGCGCAGGTTTGCCTCGTTGGCTTGAAGATGTGTGGCGATCCGGCCGTCTTCGAGCGCCGTTTCCAGGTCATTCAGGGTGACGATGCCGAGCCGGGCAAGCGCAGCGGCTTTGTCGGTATCGACGCTGCGAAGTTCCACGAGCCGATGCAGCAGCCAGGGGATGGAGTCAGGACCGACGTCGGCCATGTCGGGTCCGTCGAGCACGATTTCGCGAAGCTTCCAGTGGAGCGAGGAAGGCAGGGTGGTGAGATCGGCCAGCGCGTCCCTGTGGACGAGATCGGTGAGTCGACGCGCTTCGGATGAGCCCAGTCGGTCCAGGTCGCCGGCGAGCCGTCGCCAGGCGGTCGCCTCTTCGGCCGCGCCGCGAATCTCGGCGTAATCGCCCAGCCGGCGGAGGAGGTGAGAGAACGCCGAAGGGGTCACCCGGCAGCTACAGCAGCGCGGCGGTTCACCGCACCGATGGGTCGCACGCAGGGTGTCATTCCGCTATTGTCCGCAGCCGAGCGGTATGCGGTCAACCGCCGGTCACGCCGCAGCCCGCAGGGCGGAGGCGGACCGCTCAGCTCAGCGCGCTTCGTGCTCGTGCTGATGCACGAGCCAGCCCGGCGAACGTCGGCCGCACAGCACGCAGCGCAGGAACATCGAGCCCTTTTCACACCCGACTGCGTAGTCGTGTCCGCTCACGTAGCAGGCGATCCATCTCCACATAATTGACCTCGCTGGTATTACGAAACGAGCAGGCGGGGGGCAAGGGAGATGCCAGCGTGCGGCGCGGGGAGCGCGAGGAGATTGTTTGGCAGTTACGAGGATCGCTGTTGAAAAACCGGAAATGACTCTTGGACACGCGCCCAAAAAGCGTCCGTGGATCACGAAAACGTCAGGGTTTGCTCATGTCGATGCTGATCGCCGCGGGCGCATTTCCTTTCACGGTGACGGTGACCTTGCGCTCTCCGAACTGCGGGTGGCGGAACGTCACCTCACGAACGCCGAGCGGCAGCTGCAGGTTCGCGATCGGGGTGTCGCCAACTTTCCGTCCCTCGATCCAGACCTCCGCCCACGGAGAGGCGTTGAGGTTGACCTGGCCGCGCGGGTCAATGCTGATCGACTTGACCTCTCCCGGTTCGATCTCGACCGTCTGCGCCGAGGAGTACCCGAGCTCGCGGTTCACGAGCGTGAGGTCGTGCTTCCCGGGGCTCAGCAAAATCCGGGACTCTTCGGTCGTGCCAATCACCCGGCCACCTTCGATCACTTCCAGAACGAACGGCGCGTAGATCCCGACCCATCCAGAGAAGATCGGGACGTCGAGCTTCGTCGTGCGGCCGGCTTCGATCCGGATCGTGCGCTTGACCGACCCGGAAGGCGTGACGAACGTCACGGTGTGGCGGCCTGCGGGGATCCCGTCGAGCGCTACCGGTGATTCGCCCGCGGCTTTCCCGTCAATGAGGATTCGCGCTCCGGCAGGCTGGGTCTCGACCTCGAGCCGGCCGGTGTTCGCGACCACGCTCCCGACCACAGGCCGTCCAGCCTGGGCACCTGACGGCGCGGGCGACGGGCTCGTCGAGGCAGGAGCTGTCGCCGCTCCTTCGGTGGGCTCGCCCTTCGCCGGCAGGTAGACCTTCCCGCCGACGATTGCCGCGACCATGATGACGGCCGCGGCCGCCGCGAGCTTCCACGGAAAACCGGTCGGCTCGCTGGATTGAGAAGCCGCGGGCGAGCTCGAATAGATATCGGCAACGGGATCGGGTGCGCGCGTTGGTCGAGGTCGCGGTGCATCCTTCAACCTGGGTGCGGACAGCTGCGGCGTCACCGGTACTGGCGATGCCGGTTTGACGGTTGGAGGCGTCCACGCCGGCGGAGTGTCGTAGCTCGGCGCAACCGATCCCACGGTGCGCGAGAAGACAGGCTCGACCGGCGTGGGGGCCGGCGTCGCGGGTGGCGGCACATAGAGCGGTACTGGCGGCGGAGCCAGAATCGGCGCGGGTGGCGGTGGCGTGTAGACAGGTGCCGGCGGCGGTGTGTAGATCGGCGGCGGCGGTGCCAGCTGCGGCTCTGATGCGAACGTTGGTGAGTCCGGCAGCACCGGCTCGAACGCCGCAGCGCGATCGGGCGCGACCAGCCAGGATCCGCTGGCCGGCTTCTTCGGCTCCGGAGCAGGGGGCGGCGGCGGGGGCGGCGGCAGCGGTTCAGGTGCGGGCGGCTTCGCGTGGATCACGGCCGGCGCATCTGATTCAGAGACAGATCGGAGCTTGTCCTTGCGCGCGCGCACCGATCGCGTGGCGCGCTTGGCGCGCCGCCAGCGGAGCGCCAGGCCGGACACCGGTTCGTCGGTCGAGGACGGATCGTCCGGATCGGAGGGTTCGACGCTGGCCACTGGATCAAGAGCGGCCGGTGGCGCGGCTGCAACTTCGGCCACAGGCTCCGCCGTCTGGCCGGCGGGAGCCGTCGTTTCCCGGGCGCCCTCAGGTCGCACCGGCTCCCGTTGGCTGATCGAATCGGCTTCGATCGGCGTCGGGACGATTCTTGGTTCGACGACAATCTGCTCGACGATCCTCTCTTCAATGGATCTCTGTTCGACCCTCTCTTCAACGGGTCTCTGTTCGACGACCTTTGGTTCAATGACGGGTGGTGCGGCCGCAGGCGGGGCGAATGGCCGCTCGACGATCTCCGGTTCGACCCGTCGCGGTTCGAATACCGGGGGCGGCGCCGAGCGTGGCGCTGCCGATGCGGCAGCAAGCTGCACCCAGTCGACAGCTTCGTCATCGACAGTACCTGCCGCCTCCGCCTCGTCGAACTCGATCGCAACGCCGGAGGTCATGTCGTAGGGAGTGGGTTCGACGAGGCTGTCGAGGTCGAGCTCCGCTTCGACACTGCTGTTCAGGTCGGGCTCGGTGTTTTCCGGCGCGACGATGTTACTACGTGCGCCGAAGTCGTAACTCTCGATCGCGGCGGCGACATCGTCGTATTGCGGCTCGGCGCCGCTGCCCGGCGTCGGAGACTCCATCTGCTCGATGAATTCGACGAGCGCTCGACGGCAGGCCTGCGCCCCGAGCTCGTTCGCCAGCTGCCGTGCGTCGAACAGCGCGTCGTCGGCGGTCTTGTAACGGTTCGGCGAGACGCGGGGCAGCGCGCGCTCCAGGAAGTTGCGGAAGCCCTCGGCAAATGCGGCCGTGCTCCGGATCTGCGCGATCTCGACGACTTCACGAAGTACACCCGACAAGCCGGACAGGTATTCGTCAGCCCGCAGCGGCCGGCCGACGATCAGCATCACCGCTCCAAGCGCGGCCTGCGCGATGTCGGCGCGCTCGTCCAGTCGTGGTGCGCCTGGCGATGTGGCGATGCCGAACTCCAGCCACAGCTTGCTGCGGCTGTAGCGCAGGTGTGTCAGCGCATCGGCGTAGATTCCATCGAGCAGGACGATCTGTCCGGCCGGTGTGAGGACCGTGCGCGAGGGAGTGATGGTGCCGTGCGCGAATCCGACGGCGGCGTGGAGACCGCACAGCGCCGGAAGGATGTCGAGCAGGAATCCGAGCGCGGCATCGACGCCGGGCGCATGTCCGAGCTCGGCGGACGTCTCGAGGAGGTCGGAAAGGCGGCTACCCGGAACGAACTCGGATACGACCACGACTCCGCCGACCTCACGGTCGATCGTTCTTGGCCGGGCGAGACGCTCGTCTTCGAGGCTGCCAAGGCGTTCGACCCGGTCGCGCAGGATTGGTTCGAACGCCACGAGCTCCGGGCGGAGCACGAGCCGTTCGAGCATCACGCCCTCTTCGCGATCGAATGCCAGGATGCGCCGGCCGAGTCCGTCGGCGAAGCCCGACGACGTTGTCGAAGTCGCTTGCGCCGACAGCGCTGATGAGGGGGCGGCCATTCGCGGGGTCCTTGCGCGATTGCAACCCACGCTCCAGTCCTGACAAATTCGGGGTTTCCGCTAAGTCGTGATGCGCGTGGAGGTTGACTGCGGTTTGGTGGTCATCCGGCGAGTCCGCACGTGACCAGACCGTAACCCACTCGACAACTCTGTAATGTCCGTGCGAATGTCACGAGCGTTCGACCCGCACACGACAGGTGAATTTGTCGCGGAGACGCTCAGTTCGTAAACGGTCCGCGCCAGCCGTCGGGAAGAATCTCCGGTCCACCGACCTGGGCCCACGAGTCCGCCCTCAGTCGCGCCTCGACGCTGGCGACGCGCGCCTCGAAGGCTGAGTGATCGCGGAAGCGTTCCGTTTCAAGCGGCCGATTTGCCCAACCGATTTCGAGGACGTATTCGCCTGACGCGTTGTCGAATCGAGTTTCCACTTGCACGGCTTCGTGGCCGCGCGCAAAAAACCAAACCATCGAACCTTCCCGGTTTCTGGGGGAGCACTTCATTGTACCGTCGCCGATGCAGAATCGTGTCGGTTAGGACGGTAAGATTTGCGGAGGGTGGGACGAATGACGAAACCCCGCATTCAGGTGGGGTGGCGGACCCGATGGTCGAGATAGCTCAGGCCACCCATGCCGTCCATGAATGAGCGGCCGTCCTTTCTTCATTCGAGCGCGGTTGGTTCACTCATACCGAAGCGCCAGCATCGGGTCGACGCGGCTCGCGCGCCGTGCGGGTAGCCAGCCCGAGGCAAGCACCACGGCTGCGAGAACCGCCGCAGCGCCTCCGAGCGTGACCAGGTCGCCACCGCGAATCCCATAGAGCTGCGAATCCACGTAGCGGCCGAGCGCGAACGCGAGGACGCTGCCCAGACCAATGCCGACGACGGCCATGCCGGCCGCGCCGCGCAGGACCATCCGAACCACGGCGGCGCGGTCGGCGCCAAGCGCCATGCGCAGGCCGATCTCACGGGTGCGTCGGACGACGGCGAACGTCATCACGCCGTACAGCCCGATGGCCCCGAGCAAGGTCGCCAGCAACCCGAACGAGAGCGACAGCGACGCGACGAGCCGTTCCGGCCGCAGCAGGCGATCGATTTGTTCGTCGAGAGTGATGTAGCCGATGACCGGCAGGTTTGCGTCCAGGCGGCGCACTACCTCCTCGATGGAGCGCCGCAGTCGACTCGGATCGACGGCCCCCCGCACCATGAAGAACGAGTTGTTGAGGACGTCGAACTGGGTGTAGGGCAGATAGAACGTCGGCCTGGGCGCGTCGCGGAGGTTGTTGAGCCGGGCGTCCTTTGCGACACCCACGATCTCGTGCTGAAACCGTTTCTGGCCGCCGAAGTCGAACGTGATGGTCCGGCCTACGGGATCGACTGTGGGCAGGTACCGCTTCATGAAGGTTTCGCTCACGATGGCCACGCGACGGGAGCCGGCCGTATCCGCGTCCGAGAAGTCCCGCCCCCGCAGCAGCGGAGTGCCTACCATCACAAAGTAGCCTGGCGCCACCACGGTGGCCCCGGCGCGGGCGCGGGAATCCCGGTTCGAATAGCCCTCGACGTCCAGACCAAAACCGATCAGGGCATTGTCGAGCAGCGGCGCCACGGCCAGCGTGGCCGCGTCCACGCCAGGCAGCGCTCGAATTGCGTCGAGCGCCTGACCGAAGACTGCCACGCACTGCTGCGGATCGTACCCGGCGGCGCCAGGATTCAATTGAAATTGCACGAGGCGATCAGTCTGGAATCCGGTGTCGGCATGGCGAAGGTTGTAGACGGTCCGGCCGAACAGGCCCGCGGCCGTCACGAGCACGAGGCTCAGCGCAAGTTGTGCCACGACGAGCACCCGACGGACACGCAGCTGGCCGCCGATCTCGGCCGCGACGCCGGCACGCAGCGCGGGCCACACCGCCGGACGGGTCGTCAGCAGCGCCGGCACCAGCCCGACCAGCACCGTCGTCGCTCCGGCCACCGCGACCGTGAAGATCAGCACACGCGTGTCCAGGAACGTCGTCACGAGTTCCAGCCGGTTCGCGGCTTCGCCCATCTCGCCGAGCAGCCCGCGCACGGTGACGTCGGCGACGATGACGGCGGCCACCGCGCCGAGGGAGACAATTACCGCGCTTTCGATCAGCAGCTGCCTCACGACGCGACTGCGCGACGCGCCGATCGCCAATCGGATGGAGATCTCCTTCATCCGCGCCGACGCTCGTGCGATTTGCAGGCTGGCGATGTTTGCGCAGGTAATCGCGAGCAGGAGGATGGTCATCGCCATGACGGCCGAGAGGGGGGTTCTGAGATCTCGCCGTAAGGCGGACGTTCCGCGATGCCCGTCCTCCAGCACGATCCGGCCCTGCCTCCAGCGATCATTCGAAGGCTGACGGGCGGCCATCGCCGCCACGTCCTGCTCGAGCTCGGTGAGGTACAACGGTCGAAGCTGCGCCTCCGCCTGCGCGCGACCGCCGCCGCCTTCGAGCCGTCCGTAAACGTTGAAGATATAGGCCGTCCGTGAATCGAGCGCTCCGCGGTAGTTCACCACCTGGGGCAGCATCATGGCGGGGACGAAGAGATCGACCGTGCCGCCGACCTCCAGTCCGTTGAAATGGCGGTCGGCGATGCCGACGACGCTGAAGGGGTGCCCCCCGATGCGAACGTCGCGGCCAACGATCTCCGGCCGCATGCCGAAGCGTTCGACCCAGAACCCATAGCTCAACACGACGACCGGATGGCCGCCTCGCGTTCGGTCGTCCGTCTCTGAGAGCAGCCGGCCGATCACCGGCCGTACGCCGAGCACGTCGAAGTAATTCCCGCTGACGATGCTCGCGGTCGCGCGCTCGGTGGCACCATCGATGGTCAGGTTCACGCCGTCGGTCCGCTCGGCGATCAGGCCGGAGAAGACACGCTGGGCGTCGCGAAGGCCACGGTATGCCGGGTACGACCAGGTGAGGTTTCCGGTGGTCCAGCCGTTGCGCAGGCCATCGGGGTTCAGCAGAACCAGCTCGCGCGGGCGGTCGACTGGCAGTGACTCGAGCAGCAGCGTATCGATGATGCTGAAGATCGCAGTGTTCGCGCCGATCCCGGGCGCCAGCGTCAGGACCACCACGGCAGTGAACAGGGGCTGCGCGAGGAGCCGACGGCACGCGTAGCGAACGTCCAGCCAGAGATCAGCCACCGTG
>Ga0075420_100005382_pt1 | contig 11255 bp, 7 predicted proteins | sample SoiMetdeltSBSDD4_FD_75296 | JGI IMG/M metagenome (GOLD analysis project Ga0075420, IMG submission 75296) | Bulk soil microbial communities from a Populus tree surrounding site in Tennessee, USA - Soil MetaG P. deltoides SBSDD4 | ecosystem: Environmental > Terrestrial > Soil > Tree plantation... | reverse complement strand
CGCATACGCTTCGACCTGATGACCGAGGTCCTCGGCCTCGATCGGCAACGGGCGGCCGGCTGGACACTGGGCCGCGTCCTGCAGAACATGCTCTGGGAGGCCGAAAGCGGCGATACGGTCTGGCACACCGACCCGGACCGAGCGGTCGCGCAGGCTCTGCTGCTGGACACGAGCGGCTGACCGTGATCTCGCTGAGCGTGTCGACGAGCGACTATCACACCGCGGGTGAGCCCTTCCGGATCGTGGTAGATCCGCCGATCCCCTTGCCGGGTGACTCCGTCGCCGATCGGCGAGCGCGTGCTATGGCCAGTCCGGCCGCTCACGGTCTGCGGAAGTTGTTGTGCTTCGAGCCGCGCGGGCACGCCGACATGTACGGCGGCTTCCTCGTACCGGCCGACGACGGCGACGCACACCTGGGCGTCCTGTTCTGGCACAAGGACGGGTTCTCCACCGCCTGTGGCCACGGCACGATCGCCCTCGGCGCGTGGGCGGTCGACACCGGCCGGGTGCCGGCCCCCGACGACGGCAGCGTCGACGTGGTCATCGACGTACCCTCGGGGCGGGTCACCGCCCGGGTGCACCGCACCGGCGGTCGTACAGTGGCCGTCGACTTCGTCAACGTACCCAGCTACGTCCTGGCTCGCGATGTCCGGCTGGCCACCTCCCGCGGGCCGGTCGCCGCCACCGTGGCCTACGGCGGTGCCATCTACGCCAGCATCGACGCCACGACCGTCGGCCTGCCGGTGGATGCGTCCCACTACCAGCAACTCATCGCCTTCGGCCGCGAAGTCACGCGGGCACTCGACGGCACCGAGCACGCGACGCACCCCACCGACGCCCGGCTCAGCGGCGTCTACGGCACGATCCTGCACGAGGACCTCGGCGACGACGGCACGCAGGTGCGCCAGCGCAACGTCACCGTGTTCGCCGACGGTGAGGTCGACCGCTCGCCCTGCGGATCGGGTACCTGCGCCCGGCTGGCCGTCCTCGTCGATCAGGGCCGGATGACACCCGACGGTCCGACCCTGTACCACGAGTCGATCGTCGGGTCGCACTTCACCGGCACCGTCCTCGCGACGACCACGGTCGACGGCCGGCCGGCCATCGTCCCGCAGGTCACCGGCCTGGCCCACCGGACCGGCGAGCACACCTTCGTCGTCGACCCCGACGACCCGCTCGTCCCGGGGTTCGTGCTGCGCTGAGCGAGCATAGGATCGACCGGTGGACAGGCGAGAAGCGGTCGCCGACGCCCGGTACCGGTACGCGCAGAAGAACCCGGCGAGCCGGGAGCGGTTCGAGGCGGCCCGGGCGGCGCTGCCCGGCGGCAACACGCGCACGGTGCTCTTCCACGAGCCGTTCCCGTTGGGCATCGTTCGTGGCGACGGTTGCCGGGTCTGGGACGCCGACGGCCACGAGTACGTCAACCTCGTCGGCGAGTACACGGCCGGCCTGTTCGGCCACTCGAACCCGGTGATCCTGGCGGCCGTGCGGCGCGCGCTGGACGGCGGTGTCACGTTGTCGGGGCACACGATGGTGGAGGGGCCGTTCGCGCGGGCGGTCTCGGCCCGGTTCCCGTCGATGGAGCTGCTGCGGTTCACCAACTCCGGCACCGAGGCGAACCTGCTGGCCCTCGCCACCGCGGTACTGCACACCGGCCGGCGCCGGATCCTCGTCTTCGACGGCGGCTACCACGGCAGCGTCCTGTCGTTCCACCACGCGCTGCGTACCGGCGGCGAGCCGCTGAACGTGCCGCACGAGTTCGTGGTCGGCGTCTACAACGACCGCGAAGGCACCGAGGCGCTGATTCGCCAGCACGCGGACCAGCTGGCCGCTGTGGTGGTCGAGCCGGTGCTCGGGTCGGGTGGCTGCATCCCGGGCGATCCGGAGTTCCTGGCGATGCTGCGGGAGCAGACCACCGCCGCCGGAGCTCTGCTGATCTTCGACGAGGTGATGACGTCGCGGCTGTCCGCCGGCGGCCGGCAACAGGAGTTGGGCATCCGCCCGGACCTGACCACGATCGGCAAGTACCTCGGCGGTGGAATGTCGTTCGGCGCCTTCGGCGGCCGGCGTGAGGTGATGCGGCGGTTCGACCCCACCTTGCCCGACGCGGTCGCGCACGCCGGCACCTTCAACAACAACGTGTTGACGATGACCGCCGGGTTGACGGCGATCACCGAGGTATACACGCCGGCCGCGGCCACGGCGCTGAATGCCCGCGGTGAACAGCTACGCCAACGGCTGTCCGGACTGGCCCGCGCGGCGGACGTCCCGATGTGGGTCACGGGAGTCGGCTCGATGATGGCCGTCCACTTCACGCCGGCACCGCCACGCTGCGCCGCCGACGCCGACGCGGCCGACCCGCTACTGGGCGAACTGCTGTTCTTCGACCTGCTCGAGCTCGGCATCCACATCGCCCCGCGCGGCATGATCGCGCTGTCGCTGCCGGTAGGAGACAGCGAATGCGACGCGCTGGCCGACGCGTTCGCGGCCTTCCTCACCAACCGGCAGCCCCTGCTCGCGTAGCTCAACGCCTACCATGCCGGGATGGCTTTCGACATCGACGTGTACAAACACGGTGCGGGACCGGTACCGCATGACGACCTGGACTTCACGGCGTTCGCGGAACGGCCGCTGTCTGCTGGCGCCGTGCGGTGCTTGCGGTCCATGTCGGATATCGAGAGCCATACCATCTGCTACCTGCGCGACCTGCTGGTCACACCGTCGCACACCGACCCGACGGTGACCACGTTCCTGACCATGTGGGCGGTCGAGGAGTTCTGGCACGGGGAGGCGCTGGCAAAGGTGCTCGAGGCGCACGGCGTACCGACCGGGGACGCGCACATCCGCGCGGTGCGGGAACGGCTCGGCTGGCGCGACCGGTGGGCGCCGGTGCAGCAGGCGCTCGCGGCGAACATCGTCGGTGTCGACTTCGTGGCCGTACACATGACGTGGGGTGCGATCAACGAGTGGTCGACGTACGCCGGGTATGCCCGGTTGGCCGCGCTCGAGGACCACCCGGTGCTGACCGAGCTGTTCGGCCGGATCATGCGGCAGGAGACGCGGCACGCCGCCTTCTACGCGAGCCAGGCGCGCGAGCGGCTCGAGCGCTCCAGGCGGGCACAAAAGCTGACCCGATTCGCCTTGCGCCGGTTCTGGGCGCCGGTCGGGACCGGCCTGCTCCCCCAGGCCGAGAGCGCTCACCTGGTCAGCTTCCTGCTCGGCGGCGAGGAGGGCCGCCGGCTCGTCGCGCAGATCGACGAGAAGATCGATCACTTGCCCGGTCTGGCGGGATTGGACCTGGTGCGCCGGGCTATGCGAAAGTACGGCCTGTGAGAAGAGGCTGGCTCGCCCTCGCCGTACTCATGATTGCTCTCTCGGCCTGCGGCGGCCCCGCGGAAGGCACCACCGCCCGCGGCGTCGCCGAACTGGACCGGGGGCCTTCGGCCACTCCGACCACTCAGCCCACGAGCGGCCCGTCGGCCAGCCCGACGGTGACACGAACGCCGACTCCCACGAAGCCCAGCGCGCCCAGCCGGTTCGGGACCGTGCCGCCCGGCCGGGCGCTGCCGAGCGGCGCGCAGTGCGCCACCTGGGTACGCAGCCGGCCGATCCCGGAGAACAAGGGCGTCAACCGGCAGGCGAACCGGACCACCGGCCATCGCATTCCCGGCGAGTTCTTCGACGGGGACGAGCCGCGGGCCGCGCAACGCATCGCGCCGCGCGTCGACGGACAGTTCACCGGTACGACGGCGGAGATCCTGCGCTGGGCGGCCTGCAAGTGGGGCATCGACGAGGACCTCGTCCGCGCCCAGGCTGCGATCGAGAGCTGGTGGCGGCAGGACACCCGGGGCGACTGGGGTACCGACGCCGCCGCCTGCGCGCCCGGACACGGTCTCGGCGCGGACGGCCGGCCCGGTGAGTGCCCGCAGAGCTACGGCATCCTGCAGGACCGGTACCCGTACCAGAAGACCGCCTGGCCCGGCATCGCGACGTCCACCGCGATGAACGCCGACATCGCGTACGCCATCTGGCGCGCGTGCTTCGAGGGCTATGAGACATGGCTCAACACGGTCGAACGCGGTCGCACCTACGCGGCCGGCGACGCGTGGGGATGCATGGGACGCTGGTTCAGCGGGCGGTGGCACACGACCGCCTCGGAGGAGTACGTCGGGCGGGTGCGCGGCTACCTCGACCAGCGAATCTGGGAGCAGAACGACTTCCAGCAGCCCTGAACCCTCGAATACACCCTCGCGTCATGGGCATGCTCTATCTGACGGATGGCCGTAGCCCTAGGGTGCCGGGCAGAGTGGGCCTACCCTGCCCCGCCCACACCCCGGGGGGTCGACGTAAGTGTCAGGACATTCCCGAATCGTCGCGGCCCTCGCAACGGCGTCGACGCTGACGGTCGTTGTACTGGCCCCGAGCACGCCGTCGGCGGCGGTGACGTCGACCAAGCTCTACGTGGTGCAGGTGACCGGGGAGCCGCTCGCGACATACGCCGGCACCACGCCGCTGAACGGACAGCGGTTCAACCCGCTCTCGCCGACCGCGCTGGCGTACCAGGACCAACTGGAGGAGACCCAGACCGAGGTACTCGAGCAGGCCGGCATCGACCCGAGCCGCAAGATCTACGACTTCGCGATCGTGTTCAACGGGTTCGTCGCGGACCTCACGGACGTGGAGGCGCAGCGACTGCGGCACACGCCGGGAGTGGTCAACGTCTGGAAGAACACCCTCCTGAGTGGACAGACGCTGAGCACTCCGGGTTTCGTGGGGTTGGACGGCCCCAGCGGGGCGTGGCAGACGCGGTTCGGCGACCCGACGCGAGCCGGCGAGGGCGTGATCGTCGGCGTCCTGGACTCCGGATTCTGGCCCGAGAACCCCAGCTTCGGACCGCTGCCCTCGCCGAGACCGGACCAGGCGGCGATCGCGGCGAAGTGGCACGGCACCTGTGATACCGGTGTCGAGGCACCGGTCGCCTGCAACAACAAGGTGATCGGCGCCCGGTGGTTCGACGCGGGCGGCCTGTCCGCGGCGAACGCTGGCGAGTTCTCCTCACCGCGCGACTACAACGGGCACGGCTCGCACACCGCGAGCACCGCGGCCGGCAACCACGGCGTCGCGGCGACCATCAACGGGGTACCGGCCGGCGCGCTGTCCGGCATGGCACCGGCCGCGCGGCTGGCCATCTACAAGGTGCTGTACGCGAACGCGACCAACACGCAGACCACCGGCTCGACCGCCGACATCGTCGCCGCGATCAATCAGGCCGTCGCGGACGGCGTAGACGTCATCAACTTCTCGATCGGCGACAACGCCGACTCGTTCGGGCCCGTCGAGCTGGCGTTCCTCAACGCGGCGGCGGCCGGCGTGTTCGTCGCGTCCTCGGCCGGCAATGCCGGACCGGGCGCGTCCACTGTGGACAACGCGATGCCGTGGCAGATGACGGTGGCCGCCGGTACGCACGACCGCGGCTTCACCAAGACCGTCACGCTCGGGAGTGGCCGCGTGTTCGACGGCGTCGGCGTCGGCCCCGCGCTGCCCGCCGCGCCGCTCGTCGACTCGACCGCCGCTGGCGCATCCGGCGCCAACCCGACCCAGGTCGCCCAGTGCTTCAGCGGCGGCGCGCTGTCCCCGGCCGCGGTCGCGGGCAAGGTCGTGCTGTGCGCGCGCGGCGGGAACACCCGCGTCGACAAGAGCCTCGCGGTACAGCAGGCCGGCGGCGCCGGCATGATCCTCTACAACGTCGCGCCCAACACGCTGAACGTCGACTACCACAACGTCCCGTCGATCCACGTCGACGAGACGGCCGGGGTGGCGCTGAAGGCGTACGCGGCAACGAGCGGTCCCACCGCCGCGCTATCGGCCGGCCAGCGGGTCACCGTACCGGCACCGGAGGTCGCCGCGTTCTCCTCCCGCGGTCCCTCGGTGTCGAGCGGCGGTGACCTGCTGAAGCCGGACATCATGGCGCCCGGTGTGGACGTGGTCGCCGCGGTGGCGCCGCCGGGCAACACCGGCAACCTGTGGAACACCAACAGCGGTACCTCGATGTCGAGCCCGCACATCGCCGGCATCGCCGCGCTGCTGATCGCGAAGAACCCGGGCTGGTCGCCGATGGCGATCAAGTCGGCGTTGATGACGACAGCCGGCCCGGCCTCTGGTACGCCGTTGGACCGCGGCGCCGGCGAGGTGGCCGCCGGGCGGGCGTTCGACCCGGGTCTGGTCTACGACTCCGGGCTCGCGCAGTGGCTGAAGTACGTCTGCGGCATCGGTGTGCACCTGACGACGAGCGGCGGCACGGACCTCTGCGGGGGCCTGGGCAACAGCGACCCGAGCGACCTCAACGGCCCGTCGATCGCCGTCGGGGACGTGGCCGGGTCGCAGATAGTCCGGCGTACGGTCACCAACGTCGACAGCCGCAACAGCACCTACGACGCGCGGGTCACCGCCCCAACCGGTTTCACGGTCACGGTCTCGCCGTCGCGGCTGACGCTGAAGCCCGGCGCGTCGGCGAGCTTCCTCGTGACGCTGACCCGTACCACGGCGGCGTTCGGCAACTGGTCGTTCGGCGCGCTCACCTGGGTGGACAAGCGGAACCACCAGGTACGCAGCCCGATCGCGGTACGGCCGGTGCCACTGGCCGCCCCGGCCGAGGTAACCGGTACCGGGCCGGCCGGCACGAAGACGGTGGTGGTCAAGTCGGGGTTCACCGGCACCGTGATCGCCACGGTCCGCGGGCTGGTCCCGTCGGTCGTCACGGACCTGTCGTTGACCGCCGACCCGAGCGGCTTCGACCCGGCCAACCCGGCGCCGAGCGCGCGTACCGGGATGGTTCCCGTAACGGTGCCGGCAGGCTCGACGCTCGCGCGGTTCGCGACGTTCGCCGCGGACCACCCGGCCGGTACCGACCTCGACCTGTACGTGTACGCGGCCGACCCCGACGGCGGCCTGACGCTGGTCGGCCAGAGCGGCGGCGGTACCGCCGATGAAATGGTCACGATGACGGAGCCCGGGGACTACGTGGTCTTCGTCGACCTCTTTGCCGTGCCGGGCGGTTTGGGCAGGGTCACCGCCCGGCACCACCATTGGACCGTGGCCGGCGGCGGCCCGGGCAACGCGACCGTGGCGCCGGTCAGCCAGCCCGTGACCGCCGGCGGCCCGGTCCCGGTATCGGTCACCTGGACCGGTCTGGCGGCCGGCAGGCGCTACCTCGGGGTCGTGGACTTCTCCGACGGCACTGAACGTGTCGGTCGCACGATCATCGCGGTACGTGCCTAAGGGTTCGGGCGAAATGCATAGCCCGGACTAGGCCGTGGGGAGGGGGCCCCGCCGGTCCTGAATCTCCCCCGAGTTCAGGGCCGGCGGGCCGGGCCACCCCGCTCGACGACGCGGGCGAGCTGGCGGCGGTTGCGCACACCCAGTCGCCGGTAGAGCCGGGTCAGGTTCGCCTCCACCGCCTTGACCGACAGGAACGTCGCTTTGGCGATCTCCCGGTTCGTCGCGCCGCTGAGGACCAGGTTGACGATGTTCCACTCGGTCTCCGACAGCCCGTTGCCGTGCCCGCCGTCGAGCCTTGCCAGCTCGGCCTCGGCCGCGGCGAGCCAGGGGGCCGCCTCGACCGCGGCGTACCGCGCCACCGCCTCGGTCAGCGCCGCCCGGGCCGCGGCCCGCCGGTGCGCACGGCGCTCGAGGCCCGCCAGCGTGTGCCAGGCCCGGGCCAGCTCCACCGGGTACGGGTGATCGTCGTACTCCCGCACTGTGGTCGCCAGCGCCACGGCCGCACCCCGCGCATCGGCGGCGGCGGTGATCAGCGCCTCGGCCCGGCCGAGCCCGAGCCGCACGACGGTACGGCCCAGCCGCTCGGCCACCTCCCGCACCTCGTCCAGCACCCGGCTCGCCTCGTCGCGCGCCCCGACGCCCACGAGCGCCTCGACGAAGTCGGCGTGCCACATGTGCGCCGCGGGGTCCACCCGGCCGAGGCGCCGCTCGAGCGCGTACGCCGCCCGCATCGGCACGACCGCGGCCGCCGCGTCGCCGTCGACCAGGTGGATCTGGCCCCTCGTGGCGTACGCGGCCTTGAGCCAGTCCTCGTCCCCAGCCGCCTGGGACGCCTCGATCGCCTGGTCGGCGAGGCTCGCGGCCACCGAAGGCGAGCCGCCGACCATCTCGACGAGAGCGCCGACCAGCAGCCCCGGTCCCTGACCGACCTCCATGTCCAGCATCAGCCGCATGCACTCGCGGCCCGCCTGCAGCGCGGACCGACACCGGCCGGCCCGGCTGTAGACCGAGGCGACGGAGTACAGCACGCTGGCCAGGTCGCGGACGGTGCCGGACCGTTCGACCGCGGTACGCAGCGCCTCGATCCGGCGTACGCCGTCGGCGACCTCGCCGCGGAACACGGCCGACATCGCGTGCAGCCGTCGGGTGGCGATCACCTCCGGGCTCAGCGGCAGCTTCTTGGACAGCGTCACGGCCCGCTCGAGCAACTGGTCCGCGCCCGGCTTGCCCAGTGGAGCCTCCAGGCCGTACCGCGTGGCCAGCACCTCGACCAGCAACTCGGTGTCGGCGCCCTGCTCGGCGGCCTCGGCCGCGCGGGTCAGCTCGGTGGCGACCTGGTCGGCGTCGCCGTCGTAGTAGGCCTTGTGCGCCCGGTGCAGCCGGATCCGGGCGAGCAGCCGGGGATCGTCGCCGGCATCGGCGGTCGCCGCGTCGAGCAGTGGACCGTTGCCGGACTGGTCCTGTCCCGCGAGGACGACGAGGAGGAGCCGGGCGGTGACGCGTACCACCGGATCTTCCGCCTCGGCCAGCGCGGCGGTGGCCAGGCGGTGAGCGTCGGCGGTGAGACCGGCGGCGTAGGCCTGCTCCGCGGCGGCGAGCCAGCGCGCGGCGGCCAGCCCGTGCGACGGCGTCGGGGTGCGCTCGGCGGCGCGCTCTGCGAGGTCGGCGGCGACCGCGGGAGCGCCGCGCCGCCGGGCGGCCTGGGCGGCCTCGACGAGGTGGGCCGCCAGGTCCTCGTCGGCTCCCGGGCGGGCCAACGCCAGGTGTCGCGCGCGCTCGACGGAGTCGTCGACGCGGGTGGCGAGGGTCTCGTGAGCGGCGGCGCGGGCGGCCGGATCCGCGTCGGCGTAGACGAGCTCGCGCAGCAACGGGTGGGCGAACCGCACGACGCCATCCGGCTCTACCGCGACCAGCCCGGCCGACACCGCGGCCTCGAGCCCGTCCTGGGTCGCCGACTCGGTGCCGAGCAGCGCCGTGGTCGGCCGGGCGACGGACGCCGCGAGCAGCAACACCGGCGCGCTCACCGCTGGCAAGCTGGCCAGTCGCTCGGCGAGCAGGGGACGCAGCCGCTCGGGTACCGGCAAAGGCTCGTCGAAGCCGGTCGTGCCGCCCTTCGCCACCAGCGCCCGGCCCAGCTCGGCGGTGAACAGCGGGTTGCCTTCGCTCGCCCGGTGCACGCGCGCGATCGTGACCAGCGACAGCACCGGCCCGAAGCGCTCGCGCAACAGGTCGGCCGTGTCGTACTCGGTCAGCGGCGGCAGCGCCAGCTCGTGCACTGGCGGCGGGCACAGGTCGAAGTGGGCCGGCGCCGCGCCGTGCTCGATGCGCTCGGCGGCCAGGACACCCACCCGCGCGTCGCCGAGCCGCCGGGCCACGAACCGCAGCACGCCCGCGCTCGGCTCGTCCACCCACTGCAGGTCGTCGATGACGAGCAGCACCGGCTGCCGGGCGGCCAGGGCACGCAGCACCTCGAGGACGGCGAGGCGTACCGCGAGCTGGTCCTGTGGCGCGGCCGGAATCGTGCCGCGCAGCAGCGCTCCGTCGAGCGCGGCACGCAGGTGACGCGGCAGGCCGGCGATCTCGGTACCGCCGATGCCGTAGAAGAGGTCGATCAGGGTGAGGTATGGCAAACCAGACTCGATCTCGGCAGCAGCCGCGTGCAGCACCCGCCGCTGGCTCGACTGGGCCGCGAACGCCGCGAGCACCGTGGACTTGCCGATCCCGGCCGGCCCGCAGACCAGTGCGCTGCCGCCGCCCGCCAGCCGCTCCCGGATCTGGTCGAGCACCTCTGCTCGACCCACCGGTGCGCTCGAGCTGGGGTGGGCCACGCAGCGAGTCTGCCTCGTTCGTAGCGCCGGCTCAAACCCGCCGACCCACTACCCGCCGATCTGATGAGGAAGGATGAACGGTATGGCCGAGACGACTGTGACGCTGGCGGGTGGGACGGAGATGCCGCTGGTCGGCATCGGTACGTGGCAGCTGTCCGGCGCGTCTGGGTACAACGCGGTGCGCAAGGCGCTCGACATCGGCTACCGCCACATCGACACCGCCACGATGTACCTCAACGAGGCCGTGGTGGGTCGGGCCGTCCGCGACAGCGGCGTACCCCGCGAGGAGCTGTTCATCACCACGAAGCTGCCCCCGGCCAAGGTCGGCCGCGAACGGAAGACGCTCGAGGAGAGCCTGCACGACCTGGGTACCGAGTACGTCGACCTGTGGCTGATCCACTGGCCGCCGCGCGACGGGGCATCGCCCGGGACGTGGCAACACTTCCTCGACGCGCGACAGGAGCACCTGGCCCGGGCGGTGGGCGTGAGCAACTACAGCACCGCGCAGATCGACCAGCTGGTGGCCGCGACCGGTCAGGCGCCGGAGGTCAACCAGATCCGGTGGGGACCGTCGCTGTTCGATTCGCGCCGGCTCGAGGAGAGTCGCGAGCGCGAGGTCGTGCTGGAGGGGTACAGCCCGTTCAAGTCCACGAACCTGCGCAACCAGGTGCTGACCGAGATCGCCGCGGCGCACGGAGTCAGCGCGGCACAGGTCGTCCTGCGCTGGCACCTCGAGCACGGCATCGTGGTCATCCCGAAGTCCGCCCGCGCCGAACGGATCGCCACGAACTTCGACGTCTTCAGCTTCACCCTGACCCCCGACGAGGTCACCCGCATCGACGCGCTGGCTCACCTCGGCCCCCGTTGATCATGAACTTAGTTGGGGTCTCGGCGGCGTGTCGAGCCACCAACTTCATGATCGACAGCAGGTTACGTGGCGGCTAGGACGTCCACCACGAACCGCAGGGGACCCTTCGGCTGGCCGGGTTGCGGGTTCTCGCCGTAGGCCAGGGCGGCCGGGATGTCGAGCTGTACGCGGCTACCGACCTTGACGCCGATCAGGCCCTGATCCCACCCCGGGATCACGCCACCGCTGCCGATCTGGAACGTGAACGCCTCGAACCTGTTCCACGACGCGTCGAACTCGAC
>Ga0075420_100005381_pt1 | contig 11258 bp, 11 predicted proteins | sample SoiMetdeltSBSDD4_FD_75296 | JGI IMG/M metagenome (GOLD analysis project Ga0075420, IMG submission 75296) | Bulk soil microbial communities from a Populus tree surrounding site in Tennessee, USA - Soil MetaG P. deltoides SBSDD4 | ecosystem: Environmental > Terrestrial > Soil > Tree plantation... | reverse complement strand
GGGTGTGCGCCAACCGCGGCGCGCAGTCGCGTGAGCGCCGCAGCCTCTCCCGCGAGCTCGAATTCGCATTCCGCCAGCGCGATCGCCAGGTCCTGGCGATCCGCGTGCTTCGCCGAGTCCAGGACGGCTCTCGCCTGACCGGCTTGCCCAAGGGTTCGATGCAGCCGCGCGAGCGTCACGGCGAGCTTGGGATGCTCGGGCGACAACGCATAGGCGTGCTGGTAGCGCTTCAGCGCCGCGGCAAAGTCGTCGAGCTTCTCCAGGACTTTGGCCAGGTTGACAATCGCGTCGACGTGATCGGGCTTGAGCTTGAGCGCCTTGCCGAAAGCCTCCTGCGCGCGCTCGAGCTCGGCCGATTCGGCCTGGGCGACGCCCAGGGTGTTGAGGTAGTCGGCATTGCGGCGGCTGAGCTCGTGGGCGCGGCGCGCATATTGCACGGCGAGCTCGGGCTCGCCGGACATGAGCTTCGCCCACGCAAGCTCGTTCCACGCCCGGTGATCGTGCTCCATGCTCAGCTTGCGGCGATGGCGTTTTGCCAGGCGCGGCCGATCGCTTCGGGCGAAAAATCGCGCGCCACCAGATCCTGGCCGGCGCGGACGCGCGCTGCGGCGGCGTCGAAGTGCTCGAGCAGCCAGGCAAGGCCCTCGCCGAGATCCTCGCCGACCCAGCCGTACGCCGCGAGGGGTTCGTAAGCCGGCAGCGGATGGGCGATCACGAAGCGCCCTGACCATAGCGACTGGCTGAAGCGGTTCGGGCTCTTCGCCGCCTTGCGCGGGTCGTGCGGGTCGGAAGGAATGACGACCGCGTCGCACGCGCGCAACTCCTCGAACAGCGCCGGCAGCGACCAGGCGCGGAAGCGGTGTCCCAGCGCCTCGATGCCCGCCATTGGCGCGGTGACCATCGTCAGCGCGAAATTGATCCTGCGTGCGGCGAGCTGCTGCAGCCCGATGGGCAGCACGTCCAGGTTCAGCGGGTGGCCGAACCAAAGCAGCCGCGGCGGGCGGGTGATGTCCGAGCGCGGCGCGCCGCGCTCGCCTTCCACCGGATCGCTGACCACGCTGATCCGGATGGGCGTGTGCGCCTTCAGCACCTCCGCCAAGCCCGGCGTGCTCGCCACGACCGAGTCGGCCGCAGTGGCCATGCCGCGATAAACCGGGCCGAGCGCGGGGTGCAGGAAGTGATCGTCGCTGAAATCGGCGATGACCTTCACGCCGCGCTGTCTGAGCGCGGCCGCGAGCTCGAAGGCGGTCTGCGCCGCGGACGAATCGAAGATCTTGCCGAATACCGCGGCATCGGCGCCGGCGAATCGCTCGAGCAGTGTGCGGCGGTTAGCGCCCGGCCCGATGTAGGTCACCTTGCTCTCGGGAATGGCCTGCGCCGGTATCAGGACGCGATAGCGCACCGATGCGACATCCGATTCGAGCCCCGCCGGTGACCTGCGCAGCGGGGAAAAACTTACCCAGACAATCCGCATTGCCGCATCGACTCGAACGCCGTGAACCATTCGCCGGCGTAGTCGCAGTCGCGGTACGCCTCGAACCAGGGACCGCCAATGGTGAAATGGACGAGCTTGGCGTCGGGGTTGTACGCGTACTCGTCGACAAGCCAGTTCCATTCGAGTGGCAGCTCGCCGATCGCGCGGTCCTCGGTCCAGGCGAAACGGTGCAGGTCGAGGCCCGAAGCCGAGTTGACGTAGTCGACGCTGAGGGCGCGGCAGCGCTCGTTGTTGAACAGCATCAGGCTCGACCAGTTCTTGCGCGGGTACTTGGTCTGCACCTGGTCGAGGAACTTGCGCTGGGTCTTGGGAACGTAGTCGTGCTTGCAGACGAGAACCGCCTTGTCCGGCTGGCGGTCGGCTTCCGCCATCAGTGCGCAGATATCGGTGCGGCACAGCATGTCGCAGTCCATGAAGATCGACCAGCCCGAATAGCCGCTCAGGTGGGGCACCAGGAAGCGCGTCAGGCTGAACTCGGTCGATTCGGTCGGGCCGCGCGGCCGGCGGTAGACCTGCTTGAGCTGGGACTGGACGAGCGGCGCGATCGAGATCGGCGCCGACGCACGGCGCAGGATCGAGTGCGACAGCGTATGGAAAGCGACAGATTCCCTCGGGTCGTACCCGATGTAGATGCGCAGCAAGCCTAGACCCGGTAAGCGACGGTGGTCATCACCTTCGAAGCGAGGCGCATCGCGCGCTTCACCGGCTCGGGAAGGTCGGCTGCGCCGAGCGCTAGCGCGCTCGCGCGATGCCGCGCCTCGTCCGCGCGCATGGCTTCGACCACCGCGCGCGTGCGGCCGTCATCCTGCGGCAGCGCCTCGAGGTGTCCGGTGAGGTGCTCCTCGACCTGGCGCTCGGTCTCGGCGAGAAACGCCAGGTTCCAGCGGTCGCCGAGCGCGCCGGCCGCGGCGCCGATCGCGAACGCCCCCGCGTACCACAGCGGATTGAGCAAGCTCGGCCGCCCGCCGAGCTCGCGGATACGCTCGGCGCTCCAGGCGAGATGGTCTTCCTCCTCGCGCGCCGCCTGTTCCAGGGCGCGGCGCGCGCCCGGGTCGCGCGCGGTGAGCGCCTGGCCCTGGTAGAGCGCCTGCGCGCAGACTTCGCCGACGTGGTTGACGCGCATCAGCGCCGCGGCCTGGGCCCTCTGCCCTTCTTCAAGAGCCGCTTCACGGATTCCTTCGGCCGGCGATGCCCGGCTCGAATGGACCACGCCCGCGACTGCGCGCAGCGCGCGATCGAATTCGCCGATCAGGCGGTCGACGGGAGTCATTTCTCGGGGCAGAAGTTCATCCAGCCGGTAATTATGTACTTGTGCTGGCTCGGGGAGACGACGCCGACGTGCGTATGGGTGAAATCCGACGGCCAGATGAGCGTGCGGCCTTTCTTCGCCTCGAAGGTGTGCTTCTGGTAGAGGAAATGCGTGCCGCCGGCGTCGCTCACGTCGTTCAGGTAGGTCATCCACACCAGCATGCGGGTGGTGTTGGCGTAGTTGCTGCGCTCGAAGTGCGGCATCTTGAACCCGCCGCCGGGACGATAGTGCTGGATCGCGGGCGACTCGGTGACGCGGAAGGTGCCGACCTGCTTCAGCATCGGATGCTGCTCCTGGTACTGCCGCAGGCAGCGCTGCAGCTCGGCGTAGTAGCGCTCGATCCCGTACTCATCGAGCAGCTCGGGCGGCAGCAGATCGAGGCTCACGTCGAACGAGTCCTTCTTTTCCGGGTCGACGACCAGGTTGCCGCCCTTCCCCATCCGGCCGCGCTTGACCAGGCCCTTGCGGTCGCACGCGCGGTGGAGCTCGACCAGCCGGTCGCACACCGCAGGGTCGATCATGAAGTCGCCAACGAACTGCACGCGTCGATGCTACCGGAAAAAAAACGGGCGCCCGAAGGCGCCCGCTCTTGCTGCAGTAACGGACTTCTTAGAAGCGGTGAATCAGGCTGGTGAAGAAAATGCTCACGTCGCTGCCCGGGGGCGGCGTGACGCTCTGACCGCCATTCGAGCTCGACAAGCCGCTCCAGGTAAAGACCGCGAGGTTCTCGTTCTTGATCTGCGCGAAGCCGACCCCCAGCGTGGTGCGCTTCGAGAAGCGATAGTCGTAGCCGATGTTGTATTGCTTGGCTCCGGTGCCATCGACTTCAGTCCCGATGATGTCAAGGTCTTCGGCTACAGAGTAGGCAGCGCGGATCGCGCCTTGACCGATCGGAATCGCGAGCTGGATACCCCATTGCGTCGCCTCGGTCTCCGCCACGACGCCGAGGACCACCGGTTTGTATTCCATTTGCTCGTACGCGAGGCCCACGTCGACGAAGCCGAAGTTGAACCCGCCGGTCACGCGCCAGCCCTTGTCGGTCTGGCCGACGGCGCTGAACTCCTTGTGCGCATCGTAGGCCGCGCCGACGCGAGCCCGGCCACCCATCCCCGCCCAGGAAACCGAGGCCGACCACATCTGCGGGTCCGCCGCAGTCGTGGTGGCGGTCGTCACCGACTTGTCTTGGTTGGTCTGGTAGGCGAGCTTGACCTGCGCGCCGCCGAACACCGGCGACTGATAGAACACCGAGTTCGAGATGCGGCGCCAGAAGGGGTGTCCCGGCCCGCCTGCGCCTTCCACCGAGTCGCACGTTGGTTGAGCGGCCGCAACGCCCGCCGGCAAGCCACCGCCGCCGTTGCCGCTGAAGTTATTCGCGCAGTTCGGGTTCGGCGCGGCGCCCGTGGTCTCGCGGCGCCCAATGATCGAGGTGATCGGTCCATAGGTGGCTACGGTGCCGATTCCCCACAGCGCGTCGAGGTCCGCCCACGGCGTGGTCCACTGGCCGACGAACACGTTACCGAAGCCGCCCTGCAGGCCGACCGCGGAGTTGCGCGACGCGAAGTTCGACGTATGCGCGATGTTGTTCGAGCGCTCCATCGAGGCGTTGGTCTCCACCTGCGCCCACGCGCTCAGGCCGCCGCCCAGGCTCTCCCGCGCCCGAACGCCGATGTTGGAAGCGTGCGACGCAACGTCCAATTTCGACACGGATGCAATGCCCGTGGAGCTCTCGCCATACTTCATATAGTTGAGCGACATGTGGATGGTGCCGTACACCTCCACCTGTGCCAGCGCTGCAGCGGGCGCGGCCAACGCCCCTGCCACCGCCAGCGTTACAAGTTTCTTCTGCATTCGAATGCTCCTCTCCTTGTGGAATGAAATATGGCGCAGCGCCGAACCGGCACCCGCCAACCCCTCCTATGAGAAGTCCTATGGAGTGTGCCGAATGCCCCTTACGGCCAACAAGGAATAGCCAAGCTGTCACAGGTGTGACGGCTGGGATGTTGTGAATATCCAACATTCTTGCTGCAGTGCAGCAGCTACGGGAAGAGCGTCTTGAGCGCCGTACCGGGATCGGCTGCGCGCATGAACGCCTCGCCGACCAGGAAGGTGTGAACCCCGCTTGCGCGCATGCGGGCCACGTCCGCCGGCGAAAGGATGCCGCTCTCCGTGACCACGATGCGCTCCTTCGGCACGCGCGGGAGGAGGTCGAGCGTCGTCTCCAGGCGCGTTTCGAAGCTGCGCAGGTCGCGGTTGTTGATGCCGATGAGCGGCGTCCGGAGCTTGAGCGCGCGCTCGAGCTCGGCGCCGTCATGCACTTCGACCAGCACGGCCATCCCGGCGCGATGCGCCAGCGCTTCGAGCTCGCGCATCTGTGCCTCCTCGAGGCAAGCCGCGATCAGCAGCACGCAATCGGCGCCGAGCGCGCGCGACTCGAACACCTGGTATGGATCGATCAGGAAATCCTTGCGCAGCGCGGGCAGCGCGCACGCGGCCCTGGCCGCCGCCAGATGCTCCGGGGAACCTTGGAAGAACTCCTTGTCGGTGAGCACTGACATGCAAGCTGCACCGGCGCTTTCATAGCTCTGCGCGATCGCTGCCGGGTCGAAGTCCGCCCGCAGCAACCCCTTCGACGGGCTCGCGCGCTTGATCTCGGCAATCACCGCCGGCCGCTTCGCGCGGAGCGCTCCGACGAAGTCACGCGGAACGGATGCCGTGCGCGCCTTCGGCTCCCAATCCGGTACGCGTTTTCTCGCCGCAGCGATCTCGGCGCGCTTGGCGGCGACGATGCGCTCCAGAATCGTCACGCCTTGGCTTTCACCTTCTGCGTGAACGCGACGAACTCCTCGAGCTTCTGCTTGGCCGCGCCGGTCTTGATCGCCTGCTGGGCGCGCTCGATTCCCGCTTTGAAGGTTTTCGCGATGCCGGAAACATAGATCGCGGCCCCCGCGTTCAGCGCCACGATGTTGTGCGCCGGGCCCGGCTGGTTCTCGAGCACCGCCTGGATCATGGCTTTCGACTCGGCCACGGTGTGCACCTCGATCGCGCGCCGGTCGTAGAGCTCCATGCCGAGCTCGCCCGGGTGCAGCTGGTATTCGTTGATCTCGTCTTTCACCAGCTCGCCCACCAGGGTCGGGCCGGAGATCGAGATCTCGTCGAGGCCATCGAGGCCGTACACCACCATCACGTGCTTCGAGCCCAGGCGCTGCAGCACGCGGACCTGGATGCCGACGAGGTCGGGGTGGAACACGCCCATCACCTGGTGCTTCGCGCCCGCCGGATTGGTGAGCGGGCCAAGGATGTTGAAGAGGGTGCGCACGCCCAGGTCCTTGCGCACCGGCGCGGCGTGTTTCATCGCCGCGTGGTGCGCGGGCGCGAACATGAAGCCGATGCCGAGCTTGTCGATCGCCGCGGCGGTGTCGGCCGGCGACATTGCGATGTGCGCGCCGAACGCCTCGAGCACTTCCGCGCTGCCCGAAGAAGACGACACCGAGCGCCCCATGTGCTTCGCCACCTTGGCGCCCGCGGCTGCCGCGACGAAGGCGGCGCAGGTGGATACATTGAACGTGTGCGCCGCGTCGCCGCCGGTGCCGCAGGTGTCGACCAGGTGGCGCTCGTCGGCCACCTCGACCGGCGTGGCGAGCTCGCGCATCACCTGCGCCGCCGCGGCGATCTCGCCGATCGTTTCCTTCTTGACGCGCAAGCCGATGATGAAGCCGGCGATCTGCGCCGGCGACAGCTCCCCGCGCATGATCTGGCGCATGACGTGGAGCATCTCGTCATGGAACACCTCGCGGTGCTCGACGGTGCGCTGGATCGCCTCGGCGATCGTGATCTGCTTCATGGATGTTCCCCCGTAGCGTTATTCCTTAGGAAATTCTCCAGCATCCGGTGTCCGTGCTCGGTGAGCAGCGCCTCGGGATGGAATTGCACGCCTTCGACCGCCAGCGAGCGATGCCGCAGGCCCATGATTTCGCCGTCTTCCGACTGCGCGCTCACTTCGAGGCACTCGGGAAGGCTCTCGCGCTCGACGACCAGCGAGTGATAGCGGGTGGCGATGAAATCGTTTTCCAGCTGGGCGAAAACTCCGCGCCCGTCATGCCGAATGCGCGAAACCTTGCCGTGCATCACCTGCTTCGCGCGCACCACCTTGCCGCCGAACGCCTGCCCGATCGCCTGGTGCCCGAGGCACACGCCGAGGATCGGGATGCGGCCGGCCAGGCGCTCGATCGTCTCGAGCGTCACGCCGGCCTCGTTCGGCGTGCAGGGCCCGGGCGAGAGCACGATGTGCGAAGGCGCGAGCGCCTCGATGCGCGGCACGTCGAGTTCGTCGTTGCGGAACACCTTCACCTGCGCGCCGAGCTCGCCAAGATACTGCACCAGGTTAAAGGTGAACGAATCGTAGTTGTCGATCATCAAAAGCATGTCGCCTGCTCTCGCGTTGATTCTACTTAGGGGCGCCGGTGGGTCCGGCAGGGAAAAGCGGGGAGCTAGGCGCGCGAGCGCCAGCGCCAGGCGAGATGCAGCGAATCGACGAGGGACTTCACGCGGGCGATTCTAGCCGAGATACTGCGGCCATGGGGGAAAGCGAGATCGCGCTCGCGCACGGCGAGCTTTCGGCCCGCCAGCTCGCGCAGGGCGACTACGGCGGCGCGCTCGAAAGCCTGAACACGGCGCTCGGCCTGGCGCCGCACGTCGACTCGCTTTGGGCGCAGTTCTCCGACCTGATCCGTTACTTCAACCTGCGCCACCCGGTGCCGGCACCGGTGCGCGCGCTGCTCGCCGCCGCGCTCGGACACCGGGCGGTCGACCCGGGCGATCTCGTGCGTCCCATCAGTACGCTCGCGCTTTCGCACCCGCAGGGCGCGCTGGCCGAGCCGCTCCTGCTGCGACTGCTCGAGGACGCCGTGATCCGCGATGCCGAGCTCGAGCGCATCGTCGTCGAGACGCGCCGGCGCATGCTGGGGGAGCCTTTGCCCTTGCCCGTCATGGTCGCGATCGCGCACCAATGCTTCAACACCGAGTACCTCTTCGAGGAAACTCCCGAGGAACGCCGCCGCGTCGATGCGCTGCGGCCGGTGGATGCGGCGTCGTATGCCGTCTATGCGGCCTATCGTCCGCTCTCGCGGCTCGGGGGCGTGGATCGCGCCGGCATCGAATCGCTCGCTCGCCGGCAGATCGACGAGCCGGCCGAGGAGAAACGCCTGGCTGCCACGATCCCGTCGCTCGGCAACACGGGCAATGCGGTCTCCGTGAAGGTCAGGGCCCAGTACGAGGAGAACCCGTACCCGCGCTGGGTGCGTACGCCGGCGTTTCCCGACGCGGCGGCGCCCGGCGCGCGCCCGCGCATCCTCGTCGCCGGATGCGGCACCGGGCAGCAAGCGATAGCCACGGCGCGGCGCCACCCCGGAGGAACGATGCTCGCGGTCGACCTGAGCCTCGCCAGCTTGGCCTACGCGAAGCGCAAGTCGGCCGAGCTCGGGATGGCGAACGTCGAGTACCGGCAAGGCGACATCCTTGCGCTCGGCACGCTCGCGGAGCGCTTCGACATCATCGAATGCTCGGGCGTGCTGCATCACATGGCCGACCCGCTCGAGAGCTGGCGCGTGCTCGCGTCGCTACGCAAGCCCGGCGGCCGAATGCGCATCGGCCTGTACAGCGAAGCCGGGCGCAGGCAGGTGGTGCGAGCGCGCGAGTTGATTGCCGCACGCGGCTTCAACCCGGATCCCGGCGGCATCCGGGCGGCGCGCGCCGAGATTCGAAAGCATCCGGAGCTTGCCCAGCTCGCGCGCAACGAAGACTTCTACAGCCTGAGCGGCTGTCGCGACCTGCTTTTCCACGTGCACGAGCGGCGTTTCACCCTGCCGCAAATCGAGTCGATGCTTTCCAGCCTGGGCCTGCAATTCCAGGGATTTGAGTTCGCGGACAGCGGCGCCAGCCTTGCGCGCTACCGGGCGAGATTCCCGAACGAGAATCTGGCCAACTGGCATGCGTTCGAGCGCGAGTTTCCGGACACGTTCTCGCGCATGTACCAGTTCTGGGTCAGGTGAGGTCGGCGATCTCCGCGGCGCGCAGCAGCGCGCGCGCCTTGTGCTGCGTTTCCAGCCATTCCGAGCGCGGGTCGGAGTCGGCCACGATGCCGGCCGCCGCCTGCACGTGCAGCCGCCGATCCTTGACCAGCGCGGTGCGAATCGCAATCGCCACATCCATGTCGCCGTTGAAGCCGAGATAGCCCACCGCGCCGCTGTACACGCCGCGCCGGACCGGCTCGAGCTCGTCGATGATCTGCATCGCGCGCACCTTGGGCGCGCCGGTCACCGTGCCGGCGGGGAAGCTCGCCTTCAGCACGTCGACCGCGCCGAGTCCCGGTGCGAGGCGCCCCTCGACATTCGACACGATGTGCATCACGTGCGAATAGCGCTCGATCACCATGCGCTCGGTCACGCGCACGCTGCCGGTCGCGGCGACCCGGCCAACGTCGTTGCGCCCAAGGTCGATCAGCATCACGTGCTCGGCGCGCTCCTTCGGATCGGCGAGCAGCTCTTCTGCAGTTTTCAAATCCTCTTCGGGTGTTGCGCCGCGTGGTCGGGTACCGGCGATCGGCCGCAGCGTCACCGTATCACCGGCGAGCCGCACGAGGATTTCGGGCGAGGCGCCCACCACGTGGTGGTCGCCGAAGTCGAAGTAATACATATAGGGCGACGGGTTCACGCCGCGCAGCGCGCGGTAAAGCGCGAGCGGCGAGGCCTCGAAGGCGCGCGAGGTGCGCTGCGAAACCTGCACCTGCATGACGTCGCCGGCAAGGATGTATTCCTTGCAGCGCCGCACCGCCTCGAGGAATCCGGCCTCCGTGAACGTGCAGTCCGCTGGGACCGCCGCCGGTTTTCTCGCGCTTTCGAAAAAGCCCTCCTCGGGGAGCGGAGCCGCGAGCCGCGCGCGCAAATGCTCGAGCCTCGCCCGAGCGTTGCGCTCGCCGTCGGGTTGCCGCGGATCGGCGTACACCACGAGGTAGAGCTTGCCCAGCACGTTGTCGACCACCGCAAGCTCGTCGGAGACGAGGAGCAGCATGTCGGGCGTGCCGAGCGGGTCGGGCTTTGGCCGGCCAAGCGCGCTCTTCTCGACATGGCGCACGGCTTCGTAGCCGAAGTAGCCGGCGAGTCCGCCGCCGAAGCGCAGCGCAGCCGGTACCGGCGCGACCCTGTGCTGGGCGAGCCAGCCGCGCGCGTATTCGAACGGATCGGCTTCGACGCTTTCGAGGCAGACGTCGGTGCCGCGCGCGTCGCGCAGCAGCCGCCGCACCGTGCGCCCGCGCGCTTCGATCCGTTCGGCGCAAGCGAGGCCGATGAACGAATAGCGTCCGAAGCGCTCGCCGCCGACCACCGATTCGAGCAGGTAGGAATAGGGCCCGCCGGCGAGCTTCAGGTAAACGGCGAGCGGCGTGTACAGATCGGCGCGCGCTTCGGCGACGACCGGGATGCGCGTGTAGGTCAACTCAGGCGGGCGCGCATGTCGCGGATGGTGGCGGCGTAGTCCTTCGAGCCGAAGATGGCCGAGCCGGCGACGAAGGTGTCGGCGCCGGCGGCCGCGATCTCGCCGATGTTGTCGATCTTCACGCCGCCGTCGACCTCCAGCCAAACATCCTTACCAGAATGTTTGATTCGGCGACGCACTTCGGCAATCTTCGGCAGGACCGAGCGGATGAACTGCTGCCCGCCGAAACCGGGGTTCACCGACATGAGGAGCACGAGATCGAGCTTTTCGAGCGTGTGATCGAGCCAGGACACCGGCGTCGCGGGGTTGAGGACGAGGCCGGCCTTGCAGCCGTTTTCCTTGATCAGGCCGATAGTGCGGTCGACGTGATCCGAGGCTTCGGGATGGAAGCTGATGATGCTCGCGCCGGCTTTTGCGAACTCGCCGACCAGCGCGTCGACCGGCTTCACCATCAAGTGGACGTCGAGCGGCAGCTTCACGTGCGGCTTGAGCGCCGCGCACACCAGCGGGCCGACAGTGAGGTTCGGCACGTAGTGGTTATCCATGACATCGAAGTGGATCAGGTCGGCGCCCGCCCGCTCGACCGCGCGCACCTCGTCGCCGAGGCGCGAAAAGTCGGCCGACAGGATGCTCGGCGCGATGCGAAACGTCATGGCCGCGCGGAGTTTACAATGCCGCCGTGGCGCAGGAGAAGCTCTACGAGATCGCGGTGAACACGGCGACGCAGTATCTCGCCGATCAGTCCGACGAAGCCGCGGGGCGCTACGTGTTCGCCTACACCATCACCATCCGCAACACCGGCGCGGTCGCGGCCCAGCTCATCAGCCGCCACTGGATCATCACCGACTCGCAGGGCCTGGTGCAGGAAGTGCGCGGCCTCGGCGTGGTCGGCGCGCAGCCGCTGCTGCAGCCCGGCGAGCGCTTCGAGTACACGAGCGGCGCGTCGATCGCCACGCCGGTGGGCAC
>Ga0075420_100005376_pt1 | contig 11261 bp, 12 predicted proteins | sample SoiMetdeltSBSDD4_FD_75296 | JGI IMG/M metagenome (GOLD analysis project Ga0075420, IMG submission 75296) | Bulk soil microbial communities from a Populus tree surrounding site in Tennessee, USA - Soil MetaG P. deltoides SBSDD4 | ecosystem: Environmental > Terrestrial > Soil > Tree plantation... | reverse complement strand
TGCGCCGGCGCTCCTGAAGCTGCTCCCGAAGCGTCTGCCAGCGTGATCGTGCCTCGGCGGTGATCTCGGCCCACTGGCGCTGCACCTCGTCGTCGGCGGGCCGTTCGCCCCGGCGGATGCGGCCGAGCTCGTCGTTGATCTCGCGCCCGGTCGTCGCCGAGGCGACGACCACGACCATGACGCAGAACAGCGCCGAGATCATCGCGAAGACGGCGCCGATCACCCCATAGCGCGTGGCGTAGCTGCTGAAGAGGTGCGGCACGTACACCGTCGCGCCGACCGAGTAGATCGTCAGCGCCACCGCGCCGACAAAGCCGAACGGCAGCAGGTCATGACGCTCGATCCGCCTGGCGCTGAGGACGCGGCCGCTCCAGACCAGAAACACCGCGGTCAGCGGCATGCTGAGCAGTGCCGCGGTCAGCTCGAGACGGCTGCGCCCGAGCACGGCATGAAGCGTGCTGGTGAGACCCAGGAACAGCACGAGCCCGCCGATCCAGCGCAGCCCGTTGAACGTGTTGCGGACGCTCAGAGCATCCAGCTGCCACGTCTGCTCGATCAGCCTCTGGACGCCGCGGGTGAAGCTCAGGACGGCGACCAGGACGAAGAAGAAGCCGACGATGCCGAGGCTCGTGTTGCTGCCCCCCGGGGGAGAGAAGATCTCCTGGACCGCCTCGGCGCCGCCGCCGGTCAGCTCGTAGCGGTCGATGATCCGCTCGGCGGTGTCCTTGCCGCCCAGCTGCGTGGTGAAGGCGCTGGCGACGATCGTCAGCGGGATCGTCGCCGTGAGCGCTCCGGACGCGAGGGCGATCGCGCGGTCGAAGCCCGCAACCTTCTGAAACCGGTTGACGACGCGCAGGATGAAGTCCGGCCGCAGCCAGAACGTCAGCGTGCGGACGGCATGCTCGCGATTCATACGCCGCGACCGCGGTGGCTACGTGCTTTCGGACCTGTGCATCGGTCGCGTCGTGCGGCGACCACGCTCAGTAGCTGGTGCTCGTCTTCACGCGCCGGCGATCCAGCTCGTGCAGGCCGCCCTTGACGGCGAGCGTGTCACACGCGTCGCCGATGTCCGCGGCCAGGGTCGTCGCCATCGCGTGACCGAGCGTCTGCTTGACGAGCGCTCGCATGATCGTCACGTGCTCGGCGTTGGGCGGCAGCGTGTACGCGGGCACCATCCAGCCGCGTTCGGCCGCGAGCTGGGACGCGACGTCGAACTCGTCGAACGGGTGGTCGCCGATCAGCTTGAAGGCGACCAGCGGGAGCTGTTCGTCGTGCTCGTCGCCGAGCAGCTCGAAGTGGCCGAGGGCGAGCAGCGCATCGGCGAGGGCCCGGGCGTTGGCCTGCATCCCGGCCATGATGTAGCGGTAGCCCTCGTGCCCGTAGCGGACGAAGTTGTAGTACTGGGCGAGGACCATCGCCGCGCCGGTGGAGAAGTTCAATGTGAACGTCGCATCGCGCTTGCCGAGGTAGTTCTCGTAGAACACGAGGTCGTCGGGGAGATCCTCCGGCTCGCGGAAGATCAGCCAGCCGAGACCGGGGTAGACGAGGCCGTACTTGTGTCCCGACACGTTGATCGAGCGGACCCGCGGGAGGCGAAAGTCCCACGCCGACTCGGGGTACAGGAACGGCCATACGAAGCCGCCGCTGGCGGCATCGACGTGCAGCGGGACGTCCAGCCCTCGCTCCTGCTCGATCCGGACGAGCAGGTCGTTGATGCCGGAGATGTCGTCGGAGTGGCCGGTGAAGGTGGTGCCGAGGACCGCCGCGACGCCGATCGTGTTCTCGTCGATCCGCGGCTCGACGTCGTCGGGCCCGATCGTGAACTTGTGCGGCTGCAGCGGGATGATCCGCGGCTCGACGTCGAAGTAGCGGCAGAACTTCTCCCAGACGACGTGCACGTCGCCGCCGAACACGAGGTTCGGCCGGTCGACCGGCTTGCCCGCGGCCTCGCGCCGCGCACGCCAGCGCCACTTGAGCGACAACGCTCCGAGCATGATCGCCTCCGAGGAGCCCTGGGTCCGTGTCCCGGTCGTCTCGCCCGGGGCGTGGTAGAGGTCGGCGAGCATGCGGATGCATCGCTGCTCGATCAGGGCCGTCTGCGGATACTCGGCGTGGTCGATGTAGTTGCGGTGCAGGTTCTCGGCGATCACGCGCTGCGCCTCGGGCTCCATCCACGTCGTGACGAACGTCGCCAGGTTCCGCTCAGGCAGCCCGTCGAGCATCAGCTCCTCGCCGAGCAGGCGCATCGCGTCGGCCGCCGGCATCCCGGTCGCGGGGAGGCGGTCGTCGGGCGCCGCGTCGAGCAGGAAGGCGTTGCCGTAGCGGGCGGCATCGGCGGCGAGCGAGGTGTCGGCGTCGGCGGTCATCGGAACAGGGTGGTGCGATGATCCCGGCGCCGCATCACCTGCCGCGGGTGATTGGTCGCGGCGTGTGGCCGCCGCCGGGTGTCACACACCTGCCCGCGCGAGGAGGTCGCGCACGGCGTCATCGCCGATCTGGCCGAAGTCGTCGTACCACTGGCCGACCGCCCGCAACGGCCGTGGCGTGATAAGGCACACGGCCTCGCCGGCCACCTCTCCGATCGTCGCGCAGACCTCCGGGTCCGCGACCGGCACCGCGACGATCAGGCGCGCCGGAACGTGCCGGCGGATCGCAAGCACCGCCGCGAGCATCGTCGCGCCGGTGGCGAGACCGTCGTCGACCACGATGACCGTCTTGCCCGCCAGCTCCGGGCCTGGACGGCCGCCCCGGTAGACGAGCTCGCGGCGTTCGAGCTCGCGACGCGCCGTGGCTTCGATCGCCTCGATCAATTCGGCCGGAAGCTCGAGCTCATCGATCGACCGCCGGTCGAGCACGCGAATGCCGCCCGCGGCGATGGCGCCGAGCGCGGCCTCTTCGCGCCCGGGCATGCCGAGCTTGCGGACGACGAGGACATCGAGCGGAGTGCCGAGCGCCCGCGCCACCTCGAACGCGACCGGCACGCCGCCGCGTGCCAGGCCGACGACGACCACGCCATCGCGACCGCCGTACTCGCCCAGCGCTTTCGCGAGCCGCTGGCCGGCGTCGGTCCGGTTGCGAAACCGTTGTGCTGGCGTCGCCATCGCCTCCCGGGTCACTCGGTGCTGGCGACGCCGACCCTATCCAGGTTCCCCGTTGATTACGATCAAGCGCGATGTCACTGCGTGACCTGCGTCCGCTGCTCGCCGTCGCCGTGCTTGGCACGCTCGTCGCGGTGCTCGTGATGTTCGGTGTGGTCGGCACCGAGCTGCTCGTCTTCGCGCCGGCGCTGCTGCTCGTGACGCCCCTGCTGATGGGCCGATATGTCGGCGAGCGGAGTCTGCGCCGTCTCGCCGTGCGCTTCGCGCGGCCTCACCGGCGCGTCGCGAGCGTCTTGCCGCCGGCGATGCCGGGTCGCACGCGCCGCGCCGTCGTCTGCGGCGGGCTGCTGCTGGCCGAGCGCCTCGCCGGGCGAGCGCCGCCGCACGCGTTGCTGACCGTTCGCTGACGCTCCGCCGTCGTGTGGTGGGGCGTCGTCCCTGCCCAACGGCTCGAAGGAGCTCACATGCGCCGCTTTTCGGCGGCGGTCGTGGTGGGAGCGCTCGCGCTCGCACCGGCCGCCGCTCACGCTCACGAAGGCAACCCGCGGATGGAGTCGGTCATCCGCTCGGTCACGCCGAAGCTGCCCGGCCTGTCGCTGCAGGTGCTCAACCGCGACGATCGCTTCCTGCTCGTCAACCGCACCGGCCGGCAGGTGGTCGTCTTCGGCTACAGCGGCGAGCGCTACGCGCGCCTGCTGCCCGACGGCACCGTGCAGGTCAACCGCAGCTCGCCCGCCTACTACCTCAACCAGGACCGCTTCGCCTCGGGTGTCAAGGTGCCGGCGGGGCTCGGCACCGCGACGCCGCCGGACTGGCGCACCGTGGACGACACCGGCCGCTTCGAGTGGCACGACCACCGCATGCATTACATGGGCCAGGGCGTCCCGCCGACCGTCACCGACCGGTCCCGACGCCAGGTCTTCGCTCGCTACACGATTCCGTTGCAGGTCGGCTCTCGGCGTGGCGAGATTCGCGGGGACCAGCTGTGGACGCCGCTGCCAGGGGGCGGCCCGCCGGCTGTGGCGATCGCCGCACTCGCCGTCATCGTCGCTGCCGGCATCGGCGGAGTCGTGGTGGTGCGGCGCCGCCGGCGTCCGGCGGATCGCGACGCCGCGCCGAAGGAGGTGTGGTGAACCGGCGCGCGCTGATCGCGGCGCTGATCGCCGCGGCGTCGCTCGCCGCGCCGGCGGCGGCGGGCGCGCACGCCGTGGTCGAGAGCACCGTCCCACAGCGCGGCGCGATCGTCTCGCGCGCACCGGGGCAGGTGGCGTTTCGCTTCGACGAGGGCGTCGAGGGCAACTTCGGCGCCGTGCGCGTCTTCGATGCGCGCGGCGACCGCGTCGATCGGGGCGACGCCTTCCATCCGGGCAGCCGGCAGGACGAGCTCGCCGTCGCCCTGCGACCCGGTCTCGGCCGCGGCACCTACACGGCGACGTATCGCGTGGTCTCCGCCGACTCGCACGTCGTCTCGGGCGGCTTCGTCTTCTCGATCGGCGAGGCGACGGTCGCCGGCGCGACCGTCGAGGAGCTCCTGGGCGCCCCCGGCACCGGTCGCGTCACGAGCACCGCGTTCGCCGCGGCACGCGCGTTGCAGTACGCGGCGATCGCGATCGCCGGCGGCGCGCTCGCCTTCCTGTTGCTCGTGTGGATACCGGCCGGCGCTTCGATGGAGGCATCGGCCGCCTTCGGCCGCCGCTGGCGCCGGCTGCTGCTCGCGGCGGCCGCGGCCGGGGCGGTCAGCGCGCTGGCGGCCGTCACGCTCGAGGCGGCGCAGGCGGCCGGCGTCAACGGCTGGAGCGCGTTGCGGCCCTCGATCCTGCGGGAGGTGCTCGGCACGCGGTTCGGCACCGTGTGGTCGCTCGGCGCCGCCGCGTGGCTCGCCGTCGGCGCGCTCGCGGCGGTGCTCTCGCCGCGGCTGCGACCGCTGCTGGCGCTGCCGCTCGCGTACCTGCTCGTGCTGCCCGCCCTCGGCGGCCACGCGTCGGTGCAGGAGCCGGTCGCCGTCCTGCTGCCGGCCAACGTCGCGCATGTCGCGGCGATGGCGGCATGGCTCGGCGGCCTCGTCTGTCTGCTCGCGGTTGTGCCGGCCGCGACACGGGCCGTCGATTCGCGCGGCCGGACGCGCCTGCTCGCCGCCGTCCTGACGCGTTTCTCGGCGCTCGCGCTCGGCGCCGTCGCGCTGCTGCTCGTCACCGGGCTGGTGCAAGCCTGGCTGGAGATCCGCGACCTCGATCGGGTCTTCGGCACCGCCTTCGGCCGTGCCGTCTTCGTCAAGCTCGTCCTGCTGCTGGCGCTGATAGCGCTGGGTGTGCTGCAGCGCCGGCGCAATCTCCCCGCGCTGCGCCGTGCCGCCCGCGAGGGGCGCTCGCCCGGCGAAGCCGGGCTGTCGCTGCGCCGTGCGCTGCGCGCCGAGGTCGCACTGATGGTCGGGGTGCTCGGCGTGACCGGGGCCCTCGCCGGCTACGCGCCGGCCAGCGCCGTGCGGGCCGGGCCGTTCTCGGCCGACGCGCGCGTCGGGCCGCAGAACATGCAGCTCACCGTCGACCCGGCGCGCGTCGGCGCCAACGAGGTCCATCTGTACCTGACCGATCCTCGCACCGGCGCCCCGGTGGACGACGCGCGCGAGGTACGGGTCGCCGCGTCGCTGCCCGAGAAGGAGATCGGCGCGACCACCGAGCAGGGCCAGAAGGCAGGCTCCGGCCACTATGTCGTGCCCGGTCTCGCGCTCGGGGTTCGTGGCCACTGGCAGCTGGCGGTGACCGTGCGCGTCAGCGCGTTCGACGAGTACAGCGCCCGGCTGACGGTGCCGGTTCGATGATCGCCGGGATCCAGATGGCGCTGCTGTACCTGGCGCCCGCGGTGTTGCTGCTGCTCCTGCTGGCGTGCGGACGGTTCCCCGGCGAGCGCCTGATCGCGTGGCTCAAGCGCGCGCGCCGCCGCCGGCGCCACTCGGCGTCCGTCACGGCATCGCGCCGGCCGGCTCGCCGGCGTGCCCGCGGTGGTCGCCTCCTGGGGATGCGCCTCGCCGGGCGGGGTCCTCCGGCCGCGGTCGCCTGACCGACCGCAGACCGAACGATCCATTTCCGAGAAGGAGAACCGAACATGAGCAACCATCGCATCCTCGGCGTGGCGCTGATCGCCGCGCTCGCGCTCCCCGCCGCCGCGCAGGCGCACGTCACGCTGCAGCCGAACACCGCGCCCGCCGGCGCGTACGTCGTCGAAGACGTGCGCGTCCCGAACGAGACGTCCGACGCCGTCACGACAAAGGTCGACGTGAAGCTCCCGCCGGGCTTCGCGGCGGTGTCCTACGCGGCGGCTCCGGGGTGGACGGTCAAGCTGACGACCGCGAAGCTCGCCAAGCCGATCGCGACGGACGACGGCACGTTGACCGAGGGCGTCACACGGATCACCTGGACTGCCGACAGCAAGGCCGACGGCATCGCTCCGGGCCAGTTCCGGGACTTCCCGATCTCGCTCCAGGTACCCGGAAAGGCCGGTGACACGCTGACGTTCAAGGCGCTGCAGACGTACTCGAACGGTGACGTCGTGCGGTGGATCGGGGAGCCGAGCGACGACCACCCCGCGCCGCGGGTGCGGGTCGTCGCCGCCGCCGACAGCGGGCACGCGACGCCGGCCGCCGCGACGGCATCGAGCGGCGGGTCCAAGGCCTCGAAGGGCCTTGGGATCGCAGCGCTCGCGGTCGGGGTCGTGGCCGCGCTGCTCGCGGTGGCGTCGCTGGCCGGCCGGCGACGGGGCTGACCCGCGCGCTTGGGGGCGCCGTCTCGATGGCGGCGTCCCCGGGCAGGGCCCAGCTAGCTGTATACGGGCCACGTGCGCCGTAGGGTGCCCTAATGGGCAGCGGCATCGAAGCACGGGATCTCACGGTCGCGATCGGCGGCCGGCGCGTGCTCGACGGGGTTTCGTTCGCGGTCGGCCCAGGCGAGGTGGTCGGTCTCGTGGCACCGAGCGGCGCTGGGAAGAGCACGCTGATGCGGGCGCTGGTGCGGCTCGTCGACGTCGAGCGGGGAACGATCGCGCTGGACGGTGCCGATGTGCGCTCGCTCGATCCGTGCGATCTGCGCAGGCGCGTCGGCCTCGTCGCGCAGACGCCGGTGATGCTGCCGGGAAGCGTCGCGGACAACCTGCGCTACGGAGTCGAGTCGCTCTCGGCTGCCGAGCTCAGCGGTGCGCTGGGCGCCGCCGGCATCGACGCGGCGTTCGCGGATCGCGAGGCCGCGGCGCTGTCGGGAGGCGAACGGGCGCGCGTCGCGCTGGCGCGAGCGCTGACGCGCTCACCCGAGCTGTTGCTGCTCGACGAGCCCACCGCGGCGCTGGACGCGGAGGTGGCCGAGCGGATCGGCGGCACGCTGCGCCGGCTGGCCGGTCTGGGACTGGGCATCTGCGTCGCAACGCACGACGTCGCGTTCGTCGGGTCGTGGGCCGACCGGCGGGTGAGCCTCGCATGAGCGACACGCTGCTCAAGGCACTCGCCGGCGTCACCCTTGCCGCGATGGCCGTGGCCGTGGCGGCATATCTGCGGCTTGGCCTCGCCCGCGAGATCGCGATCGCCGCTGTGCGCGCGGTCGTGCAGCTGGCGGCGGTGGGAGCCGCGATCGCGCTGATCTTCGAGGTCGAGCCGCTCGCGTTCCTGTTCCTCGCGGTGATGGTGCTTGTCGCCGGCGCGACAGCGGGCAGCCGGCTGCGCGGCCTGCCGCACGCCCGCGCCTGCGCCCTGCTGGCGATCGCGCTGCCGGCGCTCGGCGTAACCGGGCTGCTCGTAGCGGTCGGCGCGTTCGACGCGACACCGCGCGCGGCGGTACCGACGGCCGGGATCCTGATCGGTGGCGCGATGGCCGCCGCCACGCTCTCGGGGCGGCGGATGGTCGAGGCGCTGACCGACGAGGCCGCCGCGATCGAGGCGAAGCTCTGCCTCGGCGACGACGGGCGCACCGCCCTCGCGCCGGTTGTCAGGCGAGCGCTGCGGACGGGTCTGATCCCGGCGATCGACCAAACGCGCAGCGTCGGCCTGGTCACGTTGCCGGGGACCTTCGTCGGCCTGATCCTCGGGGGAGCGTCGGCCGAGCAGGCCGCGGCGACGCAGCTCGTCGTGCTGCTGGCGCTGCTCGCCGTCGAACTGGGTGCCGGAATCGTCATCACCGAGCTGATCCAGCGCGCGGTGATCAGGCCCGGCGAGCGCGTGGTGATGGTCTGATAGCGGCTGCTGGGGCGCCCACGCTCACCACTGCGGAGGCCGCTCTCCGTCCTGGTAGATGTTCAAGAACATGGCCCGCTGTTCCCGTGTCACAGACCGGGTAGAGTTGATCCGAAGCAGGGGGAGATTCGATGGGCTGGCGAAGTGGGGTCGCCGTTCATCCCGAGGTGAGGACCGGTCGATGTACGCCGTGATTACCGAGATCGTCATGGACCCGGAGCGGCAAGATGACGTACGGCAGTTCCTGCGCGAGAGCCGGGAGCCGATGGTGAGCGTGCAGGAGGGGTTCATCCGCGGTGTCTGGCTCCATTCGCTCGGGGAGCCCACGGGCTGCGGGGTCATGCTGTTCGACAGCGAGGCGGACGCCATGGCCTCGGCCGAGCGGGCGCGGGCGCAGGAGCACCCAGCGGACGCTCCACTCCGGCTCGCGCGGGTGGAGGTCTTCGAGGTCATCGCGGAGGCCTAGCGCTCGCGAAGCTGTCGCGGGCACCCGCAACGATGTTCGGCGGTGCCGAACGTGGGCTCGCCACGATCGGAGGCGCCGAACGTGGCCTATCCGAGTGCGGCCACGGGCGCGCCAACGTCGAGCGGAGCGCCCGTCATCCTCGCGATCAGCGCGTCGGCCGCGGACCGCGCGCCTCCGCTGAGCGCTCGCACGGCGCTGACCGGGACGATCGGGCCGTCCGTGACGTGAACGACGCGTGCGTTGAGATGCGGCGCGGGCCAGCTACGTGGCGGAGCGAACAACATCGCGTTCCGCGGTAGGGCGAGCTGGTCGTAGCGCATGTCGGGAAACGGAACCTCGGTCAGCTGCGGGCGGCAACCGGCCGCGGCGCAGGCGCCGACGAACGCGTCGTGCAGTCCCGGCGCGTACTCGCGGGGAAAGAGCAGCAGCGACGTGCCGCTCAGCTCGGCGAGCGACGCCTCGTCATCCGGTGGCAGGTCGTGATCGCGTGACAGCCACACGACGTAGCGATCCGCCTTGATGTCGACGATCTCCGTGCCTGTCTGCGGGTCCGGGAAGCGGCACAGGCCGACGTCGTACTCGCCGGCTGCGACGGCCGGCGCGACGTCGGCGTCCCACAGCTCCCGAGTCGTGACGTGGATGTCCGGCGCGAGAGCCTGCAGCTCGTCGAGCGCGGCATTGAGGCCTCGGAGCTCTTCACGGCAGTACGCGATCCGAAGCTCGCCCGCCTCTCCGGCGACGACGCGGTGCATGTGCTGCACCGTCATGTCCGCGAGGCCGACGACGCGTTGGGCGTAGCCGAGCAGCGCGGTGCCGGCGGGTGTCAGGCCGACCGTGCGATTGGTCCGCACGAGCAGCCGGGTGTTGAACTCGGTCTCCAGCTTCGCGATCTGCTCGGAAAGCGCCGCGGGGGAGAGGTGGAGCGACTCAGCGGCGCGGGCAAAGTGCAGCTTCTCCGCGAGGACGAGGAAGTAGCGCAGCTGCCGGAGCTCCATGCTGCGCGATTGTACGCCGCGGACCTCGCCGGGGTGAAGCGTTCTCGTCCCCCGATTCTCACGTTCGGGCGCACCGATCATCGAGGCGCCTTTTCCTGATGCCGGGCCGCCCTGCCCCGCCTACGATCGCGCCGCTGCGACGGAGCGGCAAACGGGTGGAGAGGGCGTCACTTCGGCGCCGCAGTGCGATGACAACTGGAGGACGTGCGATGCGTAGAGTGCGAGGTGGTCTTGCCATAGCTGCACTTGCTGTTGGCGTGGCAGTGACGGGCAGCACGCTTGGACGTGACAACGAGGCAAGCGGTGCCACACGCGCGCCGATCCCGATCACGACGATCGTCGACCTGAGCGGTCCGGCGGTCGGGTCGAGCTTCAAGACTTCTGTCAACGGGGCGACGGCTGCGGTGCAGGCCGTCAACGCCGCTGGAGGCATCAACGGGCGGCCGCTCAAGCTGACCGTGTGCGATTCGAAGACCGACCCGAACGCGGGTGCGCAGTGCGCTCGCGATGCCGCCAAGTCAAACGCCGCTGCCGTCGTCGGGCAGCTCCAGCTCGGCGGCGCCACGGCGACGCTGCAACGTGAGGGGATCGCGTCGGTCGGGTCGGTCCCGCTCAACCCCGAGGACTTCAAGGCCAAGACCGCGTTTCCGTTCTCGGCCGGCAACATCGGCACCCGGGGCCTGGCAGGCATCCTGGTCAACCAAGCAAAGGCCAAGCGCATCGGCGTCGCGATCACGGCGATCCCCGGTGCCGATCTGGCCGCCAACCTGATCAAGACCTACATGCAAACCCGCGGGCTTTCGGTGGCCAACGTGACGTCGGTTCCTCCGGGAGCGGCAGACTTGACGCCGCTGGTCGCCGCGGCGGCCCGTGGCGCTGACGCGATCGCGGTCGTCCTGAGCCCGGCGGACACGCTGCGATTCGTCCAGACGGCACGGCAGAACGGCGTCAAGCTTCCGATGTCGGCGTACGCCATGGCCGCACAGGAGGTGCAGAAGATCGGCAGCGCCGCCGAGGGCCTCTACGAGGCCTTCCCGATCCGGCCGCTCAGCGCCGGCGGCACGGGCGTCAAGCAGTTCACCGCGGAGATGAAGAAGTACCAGCCCAAGGCCAACCGGGACTTCTTTGCCGTCAACGGCTGGCTCGCGGTGCACATGTTCGCCGACGTCGCCAAGAAGCTGAAGACGGTCAACAAGGCGTCGGTCTTGAAGGCGATGTCGTCGAGCCGCAACCTCGACGGCTACGGCTTCATCCCAGCGATGTCGCCGGCAGTGCCGTTCAAGGGACTCGGCGGAAACTTCCCGCGCCTGTTCAACAGGAGCGCCTTCTATGTGCAGTGGCGTTCGGGCAAGGAGAAGCTGTTGACGCCGACCGCCCAGCTCGTCATCAACGGAGGCTGAGTTGACGATGGGCTGACAGTCGTATGGACGTCATTCGCTTTGCGATCCTGGGCCTGGGCCTCGGCGCGGTGTACGCGCTCGTGGCCCAGG
>Ga0075420_100005375_pt1 | contig 11262 bp, 8 predicted proteins | sample SoiMetdeltSBSDD4_FD_75296 | JGI IMG/M metagenome (GOLD analysis project Ga0075420, IMG submission 75296) | Bulk soil microbial communities from a Populus tree surrounding site in Tennessee, USA - Soil MetaG P. deltoides SBSDD4 | ecosystem: Environmental > Terrestrial > Soil > Tree plantation... | reverse complement strand
GGCTCGGTCTGGCGCCTGGGATCGAGCGCCCGATCGATCTCGGCCGGTGCGAGCTTCGTCATCTCGCGCGCCAGCTCGCGCACGGGGCGCCGCTCCTTGAACGAGCGCTTGGCGATCTCGGCCGCCTGCTCGTAGCCGATCAGGGGATTGAGCGCGGTCGCCATGCTGGGCGAGATCTCCACGTAGCCGCGGCAGGTCTCCTCGTTGGCGATGAGCCCCTCGATCGCCCTGTCGGCGAACACGCGCGCGGCGTTGGCGAGCAGGCGGATGCTCTCGAGCAGGTTGCGGGCGATCAGGGGAAGCATCGTGTTGAGGTCGAGCTGCCCGCCCTGGACGCCGAGGGTGATCGCGACGTGGTTGCCGGATACCTGCGCGCAGACCTGGATCAACGACTCGCAGATCACCGGGTTCACCTTGCCCGGCATGATGCTCGAGCCCGGCTGGACCGCGGGCAGCGTCACCTCGGCGAGCCCGCAGCGCGGGCCGCTGTTCATGAGCCGGATGTCGCCCGCGATCTTCATCAGGCTCGCGGCCACGGTGTGGATCGCGCCGCTCGCCCACAGGGCGCCGTCCTGCGACCCCTGCGCCTCGAAGTGGTTCTTCGCCTCGACGAACGGGAGCCCGTGCGCCTTCGCGAGCCGCGCCGCGACGCGGCGGGCGAACTCGGGATGCGTGTTGAGCCCGGTCCCGACCGCGGTCCCGCCCAGCGCCAGCTCGCACAGGTCGGGCATCACCGCCCGGAGCCGGGCGATCCCGTGCTCGACCATGGACGCATAGCCGCCGAACTCCTGGCCGAGCCGGATCGGGGTCGCGTCCATCATGTGGGTGCGGCCGGTCTTGATGATGTCGTCGAACGCCCTGGCCTTGGCGGCGAGGGCATCGTGCAGGTGCTCGAGCGCCGGCACCAGCTTCATTCGGATCGCCACCGCCGCCGAGACGTGGAGCGCGGTCGGGATCACGTCGTTGCTGCTCTGTCCCAGGTTCACGTGGTCGTTGGGGTGGATCTTCTCGCCCTTGGCGATCTGGGCGGCGCGGCGGGCGATCACCTCGTTGGCGTTCATGTTCGTGCTGGTTCCGCTCCCGGTCTGGAACACGTCGATCGGGAACTCGGCGTCCCATTGGCCCTCGGCCACCTCGGTCGCGGCGCGCTGGATGACCTCGGCGAGCGCGGCCGGGAGCAGGCCCAGCTCCTGGTTGACCACGGCGGCCGCCGCCTTGATCCCGCCCAGCGCGTGGAGGAACTCGGGCGGCAGCGGCTGCCCCGAGACCGGGAAGTTCTCGACCGCGCGCTGGGTCTGCGCTCCGTAGAGCGCCTCCGCCGGAACCTTCACCTCTCCCATCGTGTCCTTCTCCACGCGGTGCTGCGCCATCACCCGCTCCTTCCGGTGGCCATGCCGTTCAGCTCCTCGAACCCACACAGCTCGACCCGATGATCGTCCGGATCGCTGAAGTAGATGGAATCCGCCCGCCACGCCGCGAAGCTGACCGGCCCCTCGACCGCGAGGCCGAGCGACTCGAGCCTGGCCTTCTCGCCCGGGATCGCCGCGCGGGCGATCGCGATCGCGAAGTGCGCGGGTCCTCCACAGTGCGCCGCCCCGTACGAGAGCGGCCGGCTCGTGAGGCCGAGCCGCGGGAGCGATCCCGGCGGGCCGGTCCAGAGCCAGGCCCAGTCCGGCGCCGGCTCCCGCTCCACCACGAGGCCGACGACGTCGCGGTAGAACGCCACCGCGCGCGGGACGTCGCGCACGCGCAGGATCAGCTCCGAGAGTCCCTGGCGTGGCGCGATGGACGGACCGGCCGTGGGGGTCATGCGCTCCTCCCTGCCCGCGGCATCCTATCCCAGCCCCGCACGGGTCCGCACGCGCGCAACGGACGGTCTCACGCGTGCGTCTCGGGCACGTGGCCGGGGCGGTGGAACATGATCACGAAGTAGACCACGCCCACGGCGCCGATCGCCGCCGCCAGCGAGAACGGCAGGAGCGGCCCCTGGGCCCACAGGAGACCGCCGGCGATGCCGGCCGGGATGATGAGCACGCTGCGCGCGAGGTAGTAGGCGCCCACGGTCTGCGCCCGGGCGTCCGCCGGCGCGGCATCCACGATCATCGCCTTGCGCGCGGGCTCGCCCAGCTCCCGCAGGCCCGCGACCACGAACGCGAGCGTGAGGGAGGCGTGGCCGGTGGCCAGGGCGACCACCAGCGGGAAGCCCGCGAACATGGTGAAGGTGATCGCCACCGGCAGGCGCGGGCCGAAGCGATCGGCGAGCCAGGCGCCCGGGAAGTAGGAGGCGATCGAGACCGCCATCTGGAGTCCGACCCAGCCGCCGTATCGCATGGGACCCGCGCGCAGGTGATCCAGCACGTAGACCACCACGAACACGTCCGCCATGCTCTCGGCGGCCCGCGCCAGCACGTCGGCGACCAGCAGGCGCCGCAGCCGCGCGGGCGCCCGGTGCCACAGCGTGCGGAGGCCGTGCGTGCGCGGGGCCGGCGGGTGGGCCGGCGGCAAGTAGTACTTGTTCTGGAACCACAGCGTGACGATCGCCAGCATGATCGAGATCGAGAATCCGATCCGCAACCCGTCGCGCAGCCCGAGGCGCTCGACCAGCATCCCGCCCAGCGTCGGGGCGAACACGATGGGCACGCGGCGCAGCACGCTCTGGATCAGGAAGCCGCGGGCGCGGCGGCCCGACGGCAGGCTCTCGGCCACCAGCGCGAACATCGCGGGCGAGGCGAGGCTCCCCCAGGCGGTCGCGAACACGAGCCCGACGAACAACCATTCCCACGAGGGCGAGACCCAGAACGCCAGGTATCCCAGGCCCGCGATGGCGGTGAAGAGCAGCAGCGCCCGCTGGCTGCCGTAACGGTCGCTCAGCGCGCCGCCCGGATACTGGAGGGCCGCGTCGAGGAAATCCTTGGACGAGCCCCAGAGCCCGAGGGCCACCGCGGGCGCGCCGAGGGCGACGAGGTAGACGGGAAGGAACCGGGTCCACAGCTGCTCGCCCGCGATCAGCGCGAAGACCGCGGCCGACATCACGAAGACGTTCCGGGTACCGCTCATCCAGCCCCGTCGGGAAGGATCTCGTAACGGCTCACGATCTCGACCGCCGGGGCGAGCGTCGCGTGGACGGAACAGTATTTCGTATCGCTCAGCCGAATGGCTTCTTCGATCGCCTGGGCGCTCAGGTTCCGCCCGCGCAGACGGTGGACGATCTCGATGCGCGTGAACCGGCGGGGGTGATCGGTGGCCCGCTCGCCGCTCATCGCCACTTCGTATCCGGTCACGACCTGGCGCCTCTTGCGCAGGATGCCGATCACGTCCATCCCGCCGCAGGCGCCGAGGGCCGCGAGCAGGGTCTCGACCGGGCTCGGCCCCTGTGGCTCGGTGGAGCTGTCCATGAGGAAGCGCGCACCGCTCCCCAGACGCGCCTCGAAGACCAGCCCGGTCCCCTCCACCGTCTGGAGGACTACGCTCGCGGTGTTGGCCACCGGGCTACCCTCCCGCCGCGGTCATGCGCCGCCCGTGGCGGGGTCCTCGGCGGCGTCGCGGCGCGGCGGCCCGAGCGACAGGTTCAGCTCCTCGTCGGAGAGCACCTGGCGGCGGTTGAGGATCTGGGAGGAGTCGTGCTCGAACACCAGGTGGGTGAGGTGATCGAGACCGACCTCGATCTGCTTGCGGACGCCCACCATGGTGATGAGGTAATAGGTGGCCCACAGGAGCCACGCCAGCCGGCCCGAAAAGGGGATGCCCATGACCTCCACCACGGAGCTGTTCTTGCCGAGCGAGATGATATAGCCCTTGCTCTCGTAGCCGAACGGCTCCATCGGGCGACCCAGCGCACGGCCGACCAGCAGGTCGCCCACGTAGCGCCCGGTCGCCACCGCGGTCTGCGCGAGCCGCGGGGAGTAGCCCCCGACGCCGTCGGCCACGGCCGCGCAGTCGCCGATCACGAACACGTCCTCGGAGGGCATGCCGCCGGGGTTCAGCGCCCGCAGCCGGTCGTCCACGCGCACGCGCTCGTCTTCCCCGTGCAGAAGCGGCAGCTCCCGCACCAGCTCGGGCGGCCGGACGCCCGCGGTCCAGATCAGGGTGAACCCCTCCACCACCACGCCGCCCGCGAGGTGCACGCGTCTGGGCTCCACGCGGGTGACCGGCGCCCGGAGACGCACCGTCACGCCGTGGCGCTCGAGAAAGCGCAGGACGTAGGCCGAGTGCTCGGGCCGGGCGGTGGTCACCACCCGGTCGCCCGCCTCCAGCAACGTGACCGTCAGGTCCGAGCGGTGAAGGCTCGGGTACTTGGGCAGCAGCGTCTCGCGCGCCATCTCCATCAGCTCCGCCGCCACCTCGACCCCGGTCACCCCGCCGCCAACGATGACGAACGAGAGGAGCCGGCGGCGCTGCTCGCGCGTCTCGGCCTGCTCGGCCATCTCGAACAGCTCGACCACCCGAGCGCGCAGCGTCATGGCATCGACGATCGTCTTGAACGGGAACGTGTGCTCGGGCGCGCCGGGGACTCCGTAGTAGTTGGTCTCGCTGCCGACCGCGACCACCAGCACCTCGAAGGGCTCGACCAGATTGTTGTGGAGCCGCACCTCGCGGCGAGCGAGGTCGATGCGGGTCGCCTTGTTCTTGTGGAAGCGGATGTGACGATGTCGGGCCATCGCGCGCAGCGGATAGACGATGTGGCGCGTTTCGACCGCCCCCACCGCGACCGCCGGCAGCAAGGGATTGAACTGGAAGAAGTTCTCCTTGTCGATGAGGAGGGTGTCCCAGTACTCGCGCGCGGCGCGCGAACGGCCGATCGCGCGCGCGACATCCAGCCCGCCGAACCCGCCGCCCAGGATGAGGAGTCGCCTGCCCGCCATGAGGTCGGCAGGGTAGCACGCGCGGACGGCGGGACGGTCGGGGGCCGAGGGAGCGTTCCGGCACACACGCAGCGGGCGAGGGCGGACGGGGGCTCCACGGGCGAGCGTCCGAGCCTCGCGGGAGCCAGGGATGCCGGAGCGAGGCTCGGGTAGAAGGAGCCCCCGCAGGATGCGGGGGCGACTGGCCGCCCGTGGAGCCCGCGCGGCTTTGCTACCTTCACATGGCCATGCTCGCGATCTCGGTCCTGATGCCGGTGCGAAACGCGGCCCCGTGGCTCCACGCCTCGCTCGCGTCGCTCTGGCGGCAGACGCTCCGCGACTTCGAGGTGATCGCGGTCGACGACGGCTCGACCGACGGCTCGGGGACGATCCTGGATCTCCTGGCGACCCGCGAGCCACGGCTCCGCGTCGTTCACACCCCACCCTCCGGTCTCCCCACCGCGCTCAATACGGCACTCGCGCACGCGCGCGCGACCCTCATCGCCCGGCATGATTCGGATGACCTCTCGCACCGCGAGCGACTCGCCCTCCAGCGGGACCACCTGACCACGCACCCACGCGTGAGCCTGGTGGGCTGTCGCGTGCGGCTCTTCCCCACCGCCGGCGTGGGCATGCGCCGCTGGACCACCTGGCACAACGGACTCGTCAGCCACGAGGCGATGGCTCGCGAGGCGCTGATCGACAGCCCGCTCGCCCACGGCACCGCGCTCATGCGCCGGAGCGCCCTCGAGCAGGTCGGCGGATGGCGGGAACGGGGCTGGCCCGAGGACCTCGATCTGTGGCTCCGGATGCTGGCCGCCGGCCACCGCTTCGCAAAGCTGCCGCGCATGCTCTATGCATGGCGCCAGCACTCCGCCAGCGCCACGCGGCGCGACCCCCGTTACCGGCGCGAGCGGTTCCTCGCCTTGCGATACGAAGCGCTCGGGCGCGGACTGCTTCGCGGCTCGCGCCCGGTCACGGTGATCGGCGTCGGCGAGAGTCTCGAGACGTGGCGCCGAACGATCGCGCGCGGCACGCGCGAGGTGCGCGCGCTCCACGCCCCACGCCCGTCGCCGCGCCTGGTCGTGGCGCTCGCGCCCCCGGTCGTTCTGGTGTTCGGGGCCCCCCCCGCACGGCTGCGCTGGCGGGATGCCCTGGGGGCGGGGAGCCTCGTCGAAGGCCGGGATTTCGCATTCGTGGCGTGAATATCACGAGCGATGCACGCCCCGGTTCTACAGCATCAAACGGCAAGGGACCGGGGGACCAAACGGCCTTGATGTCGGTCTTTACATCCGTCCCACTCTGTGCCTTACTCTGTATCACCTCGCTTCTCTCACACGTTTCGACATCACCGCATGGCTTCCCTGGACCATGGAAGGAGAATCCCGATGGCAAAGGCTCGTCGCAGGCGCCAGACCTACACCCCTGGTCAGCGCAACTCGATCCTCGCCGCCGCGAAGAAGGGCGGATTGACCGCGCTCCAGGTACAGAAGAAGTTCGGCGTGACCCCGGTGACGTACTACTCGTGGCGTAAGAAACAGGGACTCACACGGCGGCGTGGCGGCGCGTTGACACTCGTCACCGGGTCGGGCGGCAACCTGAGTCAGCACGTCCGGTCCGAGGTGCGTGCCAAGGTGCGTCAGATCATGCCGGGCATCGTGCGCAACGAAGTCAGCGGCTATCTCAAGGTGCTGTTCGGCGGGGCCCGCGGCCGACCGCGCAGAGTCTAGCGTTCGCTGCATCCGCCGCGGCCCGGGGTTGCACCCGGGCCGCGGTCGTTTGATGTGCTAGGTTGCCGCGATGGCCTCCCGCCCCTGGCTGCCGGTGTCGGCGGTGATCGCCCTCACCCTCGCCACGAGCCTGTGGCTCGCCACCGACTACCCGCTGATCGACCCCGACGAGGGCCGCAACGCCGAAGTCGCGCGGGAAATGATGGAGCGCCGGGATGCCATCGTTCCGCACCTCGCCGGGATGCCCTACCTCGACAAGCCGCCGGCGCTCTTCTGGGCCGCTGGGGTCGCGATCGGAGCGCTCGGCGCCACGCCCCTCGCGGCGCGGCTTCCCGCGGTGCTCGCCGCGAGCCTCACGCTGCTCGTGCTGGGACGCCTCGCCCTGCGGGAGGCGGACCCGCCATTCGCCGTGCGGGCGGTGGCGCTCACGGCCGCCTCCCCGCTGTTCGCGGTGATCTCGGCCTACGTCATCTTCGACATGCCGCTCACCCTATGCGTGACGGTCGTGTGGACCGGCCTCGTGCGCGAGATGAGCCGGGGCGCGAGCGACCGCCGGCGTGCTGTGATGTACCTCGCACTCTCGCTCGGCGTGCTGATCAAGGGCCCGGTGATGCTGGCGTGGGCGGTCGGCGGATCGCTCGGCGCGGCGCTGCTGCTGCGACGTGCCGACGCGCTGCGCTGGCTCGCGTGGTGGCCCGGCTGGCTGGCGTTCCTCGCGCTCGCGGGCGGCTGGTTCGCGCTCGCCACCGCCCGGCATCCCGAGTACCCCCGCTATGCGTTCCTCGAGGAGTCGCTCGAGCGCCTCACCTCGGGCTCGTTCCGCCGGGAGCAGCCGTGGTGGTTCGTGCCTGCGGTGCTCGCGGGCGGGGCGCTCCCGTGGTCGCTGGCCTCCCCGTGGGTGGCGCTGTGGCGGCGAGGACGCGACCCGGATGCGGGGCCGACTCCCGGCGGCGCCATCGCCGCGCGCGTGGCCCTGGGCTTCGTGCTGTTCGCCGCGATCTTCTTCACGATCTCCCGCTCCAAGCTCGTCACCTACCTGCTGCCGGCGCTGCCGCCGCTGGCCTGGCTGGCGGCGGCGGCATGGACCCGCTATCGGGGCCCGGCGCGGCGCGGGGCCTTCGTCGCGATGCTGCTCTTCACCCCGCTCGTGCTCGTGGTCGGCCGCCCGGCCCTGCTCGACTACGCGCGATCCCAGTCGGGCGCCGGGCTCGCGCAAGCGGTCGTGGCGGCCGGTGGCGGTCCGGTCCGCTTCGAAGCCTGCTATAGTCCGGGCACCGACTACCTGCTGGGCCGGCGGGGCACGCTGGTCGACGTGAGCGGCGCGGAGACCACGAGCAACTACCAGCTCCGCTACCGGGACGCGCTGATCGCGCGCGGCCTGTGGATCCCGGTTGCGGCGGTCGACCTCGCGGCCGCCGACACGGCGACCGTGGTCGTGCGGTCCGCGAAGCGGGACGACCCGGCACCCGACGGCTGGCGCGAGATCCATCGCGACGTCCGTTTCGTCGCCTATCGGCGCCACGCCGCGCGGTGAGCGGCGGCGTCATCCAGACGGGAGGCCCAGGCACGCATGTGTGGCATCGCCGGACTGTGGGCTCCGCGCATCGACGCGGCCGAACGCCTGGCCCTGGTGGCGCGGATGGTCGAGCGGCTGCGGCACCGGGGCCCGAGCGGGACCGCGGTCTGGGAGGGTGAGGGCATCGCGCTGGGCATCGCGCGCCTCGCCATCGTCGCGCGCCACGCGCCCGCCAGCGTCCTGGGGAACGAGACCGACACGCTCCGCACGGTCGTGAACGGGGAGATCTACAACCACGCGGCGCTCCGGCTCGCGCTGCGCGGCCGTGGCCACGAGGTCGCGAGCGGACCCGACACGGCGGTCATCCCCCATCTCCACGAGGAGGACGGCGCCCGCGCCCCGGTCCACCTGGACGGCCAGTTCGCGATCGCGGTGTGGGACCGGCGTGCGCATCGGCTGACCCTCGCCCGTGACCGCGCGGGAGAGAAACCGCTGTTCGTCGCCCGCCACGCGCGCGGCGTGGCCTTCGCCTCGGAGCCCGCGGCCCTCGTCGCGCTTCCGTGGATCTCCCGCGATCCCTCGCCCGAAGCGTTGGCCCGCTACCTGGCGCACGGATTCTTCGCCGGCGAGGACTGCGCGTTCGCCGCCATCCGGCAGCTCCCCCCCGGCCACGTGCTGGAGCTCGGCGAGGGGCTCGAGCGCCTCACCCGCTACTGGCGGCCCTGGGACGCCCTGGTGCCGGGGGCCGCGCGCGCGGCGGCCTGGCGGGGCGGCACCCCCGGAGCGCCGGACCCGGCGTCCGGGTCGAAGACCGGCCGCGCTCCGCGCGATCGGGAGGGGCTACGGCCGCTGCCGGCCAGCGCCGCTCCGGCCGCGGCCCTCGCGGCGCTCGAGGACGCGGTCGCATCGCGCGTCCCTGCCGAGGTCCCGTTCGGCGTGTTCCTCTCGGGCGGCATCGATTCGGGCCTGGTCGCCACCCTGGCGCGACGGGTGCTGGGAGGCGGCTTCCCGACGTTCAGCCTGCGCATGGCCCACCGTGGCTATGACGAGTCGAGCTTCGCCCGCGAGGTCGCCCGGACGATCGGGGCCGATCACCACGAGCTCACGATGGACGTGGCCGCCGGCGAGGAGGCGCTCGCGGGCTACGCGGCGACCATGGACCAGCCGCTCGGCGATCCCAGCGTGCTGCCGACCTGGGCCCTGGCGCGCCTCGCCTCCCGGCACGTGCCCGTCGTGCTCACCGGAGAGGGCGGCGACGAGCTGTTCGCCGGCTACCCGACCTACCTGGGCCATCGTCATGCCGCGCTGGTGGACGCGCTGCCCGGCCCGCTGTGCGCGGCCGGGATGGCGCTCGCGCGCCGCTTTCGCCCCGCGCACCATCACGTCACGATCGCGCACCTGATCGAGCGCTTCCTCGCGACTCGCGGCGTGGCTCCATTCGAGCGCCACCTGCGCTGGTTCGGCACCGCCGCCCCGGACGAGGCGCGCGCCCTGCTGGCGCCGCCGCTCCGCGCCGCGCTCGATCGTGGCGCGCCGCTCGCCCACCTGGACGCTTTGGCGCGACAGCTCCGCGAGGCCGGCGTCGTGCGGGACCGAGGACGACCCGGTCTCGTCGCCTACCAGTTGCTCGACTTCGAGCTCTACCTCGCGGGTGACCTGCTCACCAAGGTGGATCGATGCAGCATGGCCCACGGCGTCGAATCCCGCGCGCCGTTCCTGCGCCAGGCCCTGGTGGAGTTCGCCCTCGCGCTGCCGGAGTCGGCCAAGCTGCGCGGCGGGACCGGCAAGTGGGCGCTGCGACGGGCGGCCCGCGGCCTGCTGCCGGACGACGTGCTCGGCCGGCGCAAGCAGGGGTTTTCACCGCCGTTCTCGGCCTGGGCGCGCGGGCCGATGCGGGGCCTGGTGGACGACGCGCTCTCGGCCACGAGGGTCGCGCGGGCGGGCCTGCTCGATCCACGCGCCGTGCGGGAGGTGGTGGATGCCCACCTGGAGAACCGCGCCGACCGCGGCCGCACGCTGTGGACCCTGCTCAGCCTCCAGATGTGGGCCGAGCGCTGGGTGACGGGGGCGGCGGACCCGACGTGGACCGAGGCGGCCGCGCGGGCGCCGGCGGACCCGGCGCCCGCGCCGGTCGAAGCCGCGGTGGACATCCGGGCGTAGTCAGCGTTGGGAACGGGGGCTCCGCGGGCCCGACTCGCCGCGCTCTAGGTTCCGGCGGCCCCCGACGGAGACTCGGCGAGATCCACCGGCCGCGCGCGCCGGCCCTCGGCCGGCAGGGCCAACCCGCAGGCGAATCCCACGCCCAGCAGCGAGGCGAGCACGAGCAGCGCCTCGTGCAGCCCGCGCGCGTCGGCCAGCGCGCCGACCGGACCGATGAGCAGCGCCCCCACGCCCCAGGCCGCCCCCATGAGCAGGCTCGCGATGGTCGAGGAGTGCTCGGGCGAGAGCTCCTGGCCCATCACCACGTTCACCGGCAGTGACGCCTGGAGGAAGAACCCGCCGAGCACGATGCACACGAGGCCGCGCCAGTCGGGCAGGAAGAGGAACGCCACGTAGAGGGGTGCCGCGATCAGGAACGAGCGCATGATCACGCGGCGGCCGCCCCAGCGGTCGGAGAGCCAGCCGCCCAGGAACCCTCCCATCGCGCCGAGGGCCAGGTGCACGGTGAGGAGCATCCCCGCGTCCTGGACGCTCCAGCCCCGCCGATTCAGGTAGAGGGGCAGGAACGTCATGAACCCGTACGACACCGCCGACCGGCAGACCACCACGAAGTAGAGGAGGGTGAGCGGGCGCAGCACCGCGCGAAGTCCCGAGAGCCGCGGCCGCACCCGGCCTTCGCGCGGATGGGGCTGGACGCGAGCGAACCACGCCAGCAGCAGGGCCGACATCACGAGCCCGGGGAAGGCCGCGACCCAGGTGCGCTCGAGCCCGAAGGTGCCGACGACCAGCACCGCGAGCAGCGGTCCGAGCGCGAAGCCCATCGTGCCGCCGGTGACGAAGACCGCCATCGCGAGGCCCCGGCGCGGCGAGAGGTCACTCGAGAGCGCCGCCGCCTGCGGATGGAATGCCGCGACCCCGAGCCCGCCCAGCATCAGCAGGGCGACCAGCACCCCGTAGGTGGGGGCCATTCCGATCCCGCTCATGAAGAGCGCCGCCAGGAGCGGCCCGAAGGCGA
>Ga0075420_100005372_pt1 | contig 11263 bp, 8 predicted proteins | sample SoiMetdeltSBSDD4_FD_75296 | JGI IMG/M metagenome (GOLD analysis project Ga0075420, IMG submission 75296) | Bulk soil microbial communities from a Populus tree surrounding site in Tennessee, USA - Soil MetaG P. deltoides SBSDD4 | ecosystem: Environmental > Terrestrial > Soil > Tree plantation... | reverse complement strand
TCCTTCCGGCCCTGCTGCTGGCCCTGGCTCCGCTCACCCGCGCGCAGGACAGCGCCGGCGAGTCTCTCGCGGCCGCAGCCGCGCCGGCCCCGCAGGCCAAGCAACGCCCCGCCCCGCGCGCCAAGCCGGCCAACCGCCATCAAGGCCCGCCCTACAGCGAGCGCGAGGACGCCATGGCGTTCGCCGAGGACGTGGCGGCCCGGCGCGACCTGGATCCCGCGTGGGTGCGCCGCATGCTGGGCCAGGCGCGCAACCTCGCCGTCGTGACCCGCCTGATGCAGCCGCCGCCGGCCAGCCAGCCCAAGAACTGGCGCATCTACCGCAGCCGCTTCATCGATGCCACCCGCATCCAGGCGGGGGTGCGCTTCTGGCAGGAGAACCGCACGGCCCTGGAACGCGCGGAGCAGCAGTTCGGCGTGCCGGCGGAGATCATCGTCGGCATCATCGGCGTCGAGACCATCTACGGGCAGCAGATGGGCGACTTCCGCATCATCGATGCGCTGGCGACCCTCGCCTTCGACTTTCCGGACAGCCACCCCCGCGCAGCCGAGCGCACGCGCTACTTCCGCGGCGAGCTGGAGCAGTTCCTGGCCTTCCACCAGGCCGAGCGCACCAGTCCGCTGCGGCCGCGCGGCAGCTATGCGGGTGCCTGGGGCATGCCCCAGTTCATGCCCAGCAGCCTGGCGCGCTGGGGCGTGGACTACGACGGCGACAAGAAGGTGGATCTCGCCAACAGCACGGAGGATGTCATCGGCTCGGTGGCGAACTACTTCAAGGGCTTCGGCTGGAACACCGGCATGCCGACCCACTACCCGGTGTCCTTCGACGCCACCAAGCTGGACCTGGACGCCCTGCTCGCTCCCGACATCCTGCCCACCTTCGGCGTCGCGCGCTTCCAGGAAATGGGCGCCGTCCTGCAGGGTCCCGCGCTGGAGCACGCGGGGCCGCTGGCGCTGGTGGAACTGCAGAACGGCGGCGACGCGCCCAGCTACGTGGCGGGCACCGAGAATTTCTACGTGATCACGCGCTACAACTGGTCCAGCTACTACGCGATGGCGGTCATCGAACTCGGCCGCGAGGTCAGGGAAGCGCTGGCCGGGGTGGCCGCCCGCAACCCATGAACGTGACCGGTGCCTCCTGGCGGCGGCTCTGGACGGAGCTGGGCGCGCAGTCCATCGACGGCGGATTGTTCAACCAGCTGGTGGCGGCGTACAGCGAACGGCACCGCCACTACCACACGCTGCAGCACCTGCGCGAGTGCCTTGCGCACTGCGAGGCCGCGGCATCGCTGGCCCTGCACCCGGCCGAAGTCGAGCTCGCGCTGTGGTTCCACGATGCGGTCTACGACCCGCGGCGGGACGACAACGAGGAGCGCAGCGCCGAGTGGGCGCGGCGCAGCATCCTGTCGGCGGGCTGCGGCGAGGCGGTCGCCCAGCGGGTGCAGGCCTCGGTGCTCGCCACCAAATCGCATGCCGCCTCAAGCCTTGATGCCGACGTGCAGCTGGTGCTGGACATCGACCTGGCCATCCTGGGCGCGGCGCCGGCGCGCTTTGCCGACTATGAGCGGCAGGTGCGCGCCGAATACGCGCACGTGCCGGATGCCGACTGGCGGGCAGGCCGCAGCCGCATCCTCTCGGGCTTCCTCGCGCGGCCGCGCATCTATGCCACGGTCGCGTTCCACGATGCGCTGGAGCATCGGGCGCGCGCGAACATCAGCCAGGCGCTGGCGGCACTGCAGGGCTGAATGCGGCTGCGCGACAGCACGGTTACTTGCGTAACCGAGTGCGCTCCTCCGGAATAATGCTGACTACGCGGCAGAGCAATGGCACATTGGAGCTGCCATGGACTTCGACGTCGTCATCGACCACGAGCTGCATTACGTGCGGGTGACGATCAACGGCCTGGTGGCCATCGAGGAACTGCAGGCCATGATCCACCTGCTGGGCGTGGAGAGCGTGACCTGGCCCGCCCCCAGGATCCTGGTGGACCTGCGCGGCGTGGGCACGCCGTTCACGCGACCCGAGCAGTTCCGCATCGGCGAGGCAGCGGCGGCGAGCCTGTCGCACATGGAGAAGATCGCCTCGCTGGTGCCCACCGAGCGCATCACCCGCGTGGGCGAGCGCGCGGCGCAGCGCGACGGCGCCAACGTGCGCGTGTTCGACGACGAAGACGCGGCGATCGCGTGGCTGCGGGCCTAGGATTAGGCGGGAACCAGGAAGTCGCGGCTGATGCGCGCGCCGAGGTCGTTCACCCGGTCGAGGAACTGCGTCAGGAAGGCGTGCAGCCCGTTCGCCAGGATCTCCTCGATGTCGCCGTACTGCAGCTCCGCGCGCAGCTTGCCGGCCCGGCGCTGCGTCTCCGAAGACTGGTCGTTGGCGACGTTGGCCAGGTTGTGCACCACCTCGTTCATGCTCGCGTGCAGCGAGCGCGGCATGTCCGCGCGCAGGATCAGCAGGTCGGCCACCCGTTCCGGCTTGATCACGTCGCGGTACACCTTGCGGTAGATCTCGAAGCCGGAAACGCTGCGCAGGATGGAGCTCCAGTGGTAGAAGTCGTACTCCTGGTCCTTCTCGCTGGCCGCGCCGAAGAAGTCGCTCTGCACCGCATGGAACTTCACGTCCACCAGCCGCGCGGTGTTGTCGGCGCGCTCGAGGAAGGTGCCCAGGCGCATGAAGTGCAGCGCCTCGTCCATCAGCATGGTGCCCACCGTGACGCCGCGCGACAGGTGCGAGCGGAACTTCACCCATTCGAAGAACTGGCCCGGATCGCGCTCGAAGTCGCCGGTGCGCAGCATGCGGTTGACCTCCAGCCAGGTCTGGTTCTGGGTCTCCCAGGCCTCGGTGGTGAGCGAGCCGCGCACGGCGCGCGCGTTCTCGCGGGCGGCCCGCAGGCACGACAGGATGGACGAGGGATTGCTCTCGTCGCGCACCATGAACTGCATCACCCGCTGCGGCTCCACGTCCCCGTGCTTGGCCTGGTAGGCCGGCATCAGCTCGCTGATCGAGAGCATGCCCTGCCAGCCGACCTTGGACACGGCCGCGGACTGCGGCAGCAGCGAGGTCTGGTAGTTGACGTCCAGCATGCGCGCCGTGTTCTCGGCGCGCTCCGTATAGCGCGCCATCCAGAAGAGGTGATCCGCCGTGCGTGACAGCATTCAGTTCTCCAGTGCCGCCGCGGAACCGGCTTTGCCGGGCCGCTGGGGGCGCCCCCTTGAGGGGGAGACGCCGTAGGCGCTTCGGGGCTGGTTCTTCACGTCAGACTTCCAGGATCCAGGTGTCCTTGGTGCCGCCCCCCTGCGAGGAGTTGACCACCAGGGATCCTTCCTTGAGCGCCACGCGCGTGAGGCCGCCCGGCACCATCTGCACCTCCTTGCCGGAGAGCACGAAGGGGCGCAGGTCGATGTGGCGCGGCGCGATGCCCTGCTCCACGAAGGTCGGGCAGCTGGAAAGCGACAGCGTCGGCTGCGCGATGTAGCCCTCCGGCCGGGCCTGCACGGCGCGCCGGAACTGTTCGATCTCGTCGTTCGAGGCGGCGGGGCCGACCAGCATCCCGTAGCCGCCGGCGCCATGCACCTCCTTGACGACCAGGTCCTTCATGTTCGCCAGGACGTACTTCAGCTCCTCGGGGTTGCGGCACATGTAGGTGGGCACATTGGCGAGGATCGGCTTCTCGCCCAGGTAGAACTCGATCATCTTGGGCACGTAGGGGTAGATCGACTTGTCGTCGGCCACGCCCGTGCCGATGGCATTGCACAGCGCCACGTTGCCGGCGCGGTAGACGTTCAGCAGGCCGGCGCAGCCCAGCGTGGAGGCGGGACGGAAGGCCTGCGGATCCAGGAAATCGTCGTCCACGCGCCGGTAGATCACGTCGACCCGGCGCGGGCCGCGCGTGGTGCGCATGTAGACGAAGTTGTCGCGCACGAACAGGTCCTGGCCCTCGACCAGCTCCACGCCCATCTGCTGGGCGAGGAAGGCGTGCTCGAAGTAGGCGCTGTTGTACATGCCCGGCGTGAGCACCACCACGGTGGGATCGTCGGTGGTGGACGGCGCCGAGGCACGCAGCGTCTCCAGCAGCAGGTCCGGATAGTGCATCACCGGCGCGACCTGGTAGGCGCTGAACAGGTCGGGGAACAGCCGCATCATCATCTTGCGGTCTTCCAGCATGTAGCTGACGCCGCTGGGCACGCGCAGGTTGTCCTCCAGCACGTAGTACTCGGCCGGGCCGCTGGCGCTGGGGGCGCGCACGATGTCGATGCCGGCGATGTGCGAGTAGATCTCGTTGGGCACCTTCACGCCCACCATCTCGGGGCGGAACTGCGCGTTGCCGGTGATCTGCTGCAGCGGCAGCAGGCCGGCCTTGACGATCTCCTGCTCGTGGTAGACGTCGTGGATGAAGCGGTTGAGGGCCGTGACCCGCTGCACCAGGCCCCGCTCCATCCGGCGCCATTCGGCAGCCGGGATGATGCGGGGGATCAGGTCGAAGGGGATCAGGCGTTCGGTGCCGGAGCCGTCCTCGTCCTTGGCGCCGTAGACCGCGAAGGTGATGCCCACGCGGCGGAAGATCATCTCGGCCTCTTCCCGCCGGGCGCGCATCATCTCCTGGGGCTGGCGGGCCAGCCAGTCGGCATACGTGCGGTAGTGGTCGCGCACGCCCTGCACCTGCGACTGCGACATGCCCCCCATGGACTGGGCCTGGAACTGGACGGATCCGTTGCCTGGCAACTGGGCGAACATCTCGTCGAATTTCTGCATGGTCCTGGGTGCGCTTTCGTGGAAGACAGGATAGCAAGTTCCCGGCCATGGGCGACTTTGCGCTACGCACCATCCTTGTCGGCAGCCGCCGCATCATGGTGCCAGTAGCGCGGTGCCGCGCGGCGTTCGCAGCGTACCACCGAGGGGGCAGCCGAACGCCAGGTCGATGCACCACACGCGGGCGAAGCCGACAGTGGAATGGCACGTTCGGCGTAGCGCCGCACCACTTCGGGGGCCGGGTGGCCGAAGCGGTTGCGATAGCCGGCCTGCGCCACGGCGATGGCGGGTCGCACCGCGTCCAGGAAGGCGGCGCTGGAGGAAGTCTTGCTGCCGTGGTGCGGCACCAGCAGCCAGTCGGCGGCCAGCATCCGCGGGCCGGCGGAAAGCGCCGCCTCCTGTGCCTTCTCGATGTCGCCGGCCAGCAGCGCATGGACGCGGCCGTTGCCGACCCGCAGCACGCAGCTCAGGGCATTCGGCCGCGCGGGCGCCTGGTAGCCCGCCGGCTCGGGATGCAGCACCTCGAAGCGCACGCCGTCCCACTCCCAGGCCTGTCCGGCGGCGCAGCGCTCGGAGGGGCGCAGCGCCTGCAGCGGATGCCCGGCCTCGAGCGAACTGAGGAGGCGCGCCTGCGGCTGCATGCGCAGCACCGCGGCGGCGCCACCGGTGTGGTCACTGTCGCGGTGGCTCAGCACGAGCAGGTCCACCCGCTCGCCCAGCGCGCGCAGCAGCGGCACCAGCACCCGCTGGCCGGCGTCCGTCTCGCGGCTGTAGCCGGGGCCGGCGTCGTAGACCAGGGTGTGCCCCGCGGTGCGCACCAGCACGGCGTTGCCCTGCCCCACGTCGGTGGCAATCAGCTCGAATTCGCCGGCGGCGGGACGCGGCGCCTGCCACAGCAGGACCGGCAGGATGAGGGGCGCGCCCAGCAGGCGAACCGACCAGGGCAGCCGCATCGCCAGCAGCACGCCGCCCGCCACGCCCGCGGCGCCGGCCCACAGCGGCGGCGCCGGTGCCGACCAGGTCGCCAGGGGCCAGGCGGCGAGCAGCCGCAGCACGCCGCCCAGCGCCTCCAGCGCCCAGGCCGCCAGGCTCCACAGCGGTGCCAGCGCCACGCCGGCCAGTCCGAGCGGGGTCACCACCAGCGTGACCCAGGGAATCGCCAGCAGGTTGGCCAGCAGGCCCACGATCGACACCTGCCCGAACAGCAGCAGCGACAAGGGCGTCAGCGCCACGGTCACGACGGCCTGTTCGCGCAGCAGCGCGCGGCCCGCGGCCAGCCCGCGCCGCAGGGCGCCGACCGGCGGCTGCGGCGCCCCGGCGCCGCCGCTCGCGAACAGCACGCCGACCGCCACGAAACTCAGCCAGAAGCCAGGCTGCGCGAGCGCCCAGGGATCGGCGGCGACCACCGCGGCGCACGCGAGCAGCCACACCCAGGGCCAGGGCCACTCGCGCGCCCCCAGCCGCAGGACGCCGGCCACCGCGAGCATCAGGACCGTGCGCTGCGCGGGGACGCCCCAGCCGGCGAACAGGGCGTAGGCCGCCGCCAGCAGGATGCCGCCGGCCAGCCCCGCATGCTGCGCCGGCCAGGCCAGGCACAGGCGCGCGCTGCGCCGCCAGAGCCGGCCCAGCAGCGCGGCCGCGGCCCACGCGAACATGGTGACGTGCAGGCCGGAGATGCTCATGAGGTGGGCGACACCGGTGGCACGGAACACGTCCCAGTCGGACCGCTCGATGGCGCCCTGGTCGCCCACCACCAGCGCCGCCAGCACGCCCGCCAGCCGCGGGTCCGCCACCTGCGCCTGGATCGCGTCGCGCACGCGGTGGCGCGCCTGCTCCACCGGATGGCGCCAGCCCGCATCCAGGCGCTGCGGCGGCGGGTCGCGCGGTCCCGCGCGCACGCTGCCGGTGGCCTGCACGCCCTGCTCCCACAACCACAGCTCGTAGTCGAATCCGTGCGGATTGACCTGGCCGTGCGGCGCCTTGAGGCGAACCGCCAGCTGCCAGCGCTCGCCGGGCCTCAGGTCCGCGGGCTGGCGCTGCCGCGACATGCCCCCCTGTTCGGACGCTTCGGCTCCGCCGTACCACCCAAGCAGGATCTGCGGCGGCAGGACGACCGCGCGGGGGCCGTCGCGCGCAGCCTCCGGCTCGAAGCGGAAGCGCAGCCCCGCTTCGCTGCGGTGCGGCAGCGCGGCGACGACGCCGGTCACCACCAGGTCGCGGCCTTCCAGGGCGGGGTCCAGGCCGCCGCTGGCGTACACGGCCGCGCGCCAGCCGGCCAGTCCCGCGGAAACCGCGCAGCAGGCGGCGAGCATGGCCAGGCCGCGTGCCAGGCCCACCCCGCGCAGGCGCCACACCAGCCAGGCGAGCGCGCCGCCCGCGACGGTGGTGGCGACGTAGGCCGGCAGCGGCCACAGCCGGGGCTGCTGCAGCTGCAGGGCGGCGCCCAGCACCACGCCCAGCAGCCCGGCTGCGAGGGCGCTGCCCCGGTTGCCGGCTGCGTTGGTGCTCACCCGCCTTCAACGCGCGCGGCGGTCCAGGGGCCGTCCTCCACCTGGAGGATGGCGGGGATCAGCCGACGGGAGGGCCGCGGCCGCTCAGGCGACGGCGAGGGCTTCCAGGCGCGTCGGGATGTCCGGCAGCGGCAGGACCTCGCGCACCCCGCCGGCGGCGATCGCCTGCCGCGGCATGCCGAACACCACGCAGCTCGCCTCGTCCTGGGCGATCGTGTAGGCGCCGTTCTGGCTCATCTCCAGCATCGCCTCGGCGCCGTCGCCGCCCATGCCCGTGAGCATCACGCCGATGGCGTTCGTGCCGGCGGCGCGCGCGACCGAGCGCAGCAGGGTGTCCACCGAGGGGCGGTGGCGGTTGACCGGCGGGTCATCGGTGACGCGCAGGTAGTAGCCCACGCCGCGGCGCATCAGCACCAGGTGGCGGCCGCCGGGCGCGATGTAGGCGACGCCGCCGCGCACCGGCTCGTTGTCCTCGGCCTGCTTGACGTGGATGCGGCACAGCGTGTCCAGCCGCCGGGCGAAGGTTTCGGTGAAGCCGGGCGGCATGTGCTGCGCGATCAGGATCGGCGGCATGTGCGGCGGCAGCGGCGTGAGCAGGTCGCGCAGCGCCTCGACACCGCCGGTGGAAGCGCCGATGGCGATCACCCGGTTCAGCGGCGTGCCCGCCTGCTGGGCCGATGGTGCGAGCGGGGCGAAGTTCGACTTGTGCACCGGCGGCGCCGGCGGCGCCGCGGCGGGACGCCGGCGCATGATGCGCGCGCCGGCGGCGGCACGGATCTTCTCGGCGATCTCCTGCGCGCTGCCTTCCAGGGCATCGAAGCTCGCGGGCTTGGGAAAGAAGTCCACCGCGCCCAGCTCCAGGGCCCGCATGGTGGTCTCCGCGCCCTGGCGGGTGAGCGAGGAGATCATGATCACCGGCAGCGGCCGCACCGCCATCAGGTTGCGCAGGAAGTCCAGGCCGTTCATGCGCGGCATCTCGACATCCAGCGTGATGACGTCCGGCGGGTTGCGCCGGATGCGGTCGATGGCCAGCAGGGGATCGGGGGAGGCGCCCAGCAGTTCCATGTCGGGCTGCGCGCCGACCACGCGCCCGAGAAAGGCGCGCATGACGGCGGAATCGTCGACGACCAGGACGCGGATCATGGTGGCGGGGAAAAGATCTCGACCTCGCCGCCGCGCTCGCCGCCCAGGCGCTTGAGGTATTCGCGCTCCCGGCGCTGCACGGGCTCGCTGGGCGTGAGGCCCAGGCGCTTGACCTGCACCTTGCCGCTGTCCAGGAAGAAATGGACCTTGCGCGGGCACACGTCCAGCAGGTCCTGCGCCAGCACGCGGATGCCCTCGACGCGCAGGAAGTCGAGGACGAACTCGGAGTTCTTGGCCCCCACGTCCAGCCGGTTGAAGCCGGCCAGCAGGCGGGCGCCGCCGAACACCTTGGCCACCATCCGGCGGCGGTCGGCGCCGCAGTGGATCATCTCGTTGATCAGCACTTCCATCGCGTAGACGCCGAAGCGCGCCGATGCGGCCCAGGGAGAGCCGGGGCTGGCGGTGTCGCCCGGCAGCATGAAGTGGTTCATGCCGCCGACGCGCTCCACCGGGTCCCACAGGCAGGTGGAGACGCAGGAGCCCAGCACGGTCGTGATCGCGCCCTTGCGCGCAGCGTGGTACTGGCCGGGAAGGATCTTCACCGCATCGACCCGGAATTCCCGGTCGAAGTAATGCAGGGGGACCGAGGTATCCGTCAACGCAAGGTCCCTATGCGCCGACGCGCTCGTATGCCGTGCGCCCGCAGGAGCGGAAGCCCGGGTGGGCGGCGGGGAAGCTCTCGGAGTGGCCGACCATCAGCAGGCCGCCCGGCACCAGCAGGTCGGCGAAGCGCGTGAGCAGCTTTTTCTGGAATTCGCGGTCGAAGTAGATCACCACGTTGCGGCAGAAGATCGCGTCGAAGCGTTCCAGCGCCGGCCACACCGGCGACTGCAGGTTCAGCTGGCCGAAGCGCACCATGGCGCGCAGCTCCGGCCGCACGCTCGCCAGTCCCTCGTTGCTGCCGGTGCCGCGCAGGAAGTGGCGCCGCAGCCGCTCGGCAGGCAGGCTGGCGGCGCGGTCCATGCGGTAGACGCCGGACTGCGCGGTGTTCAGCACGTCGGTGTCGATGTCGGTGCCCAGCACCTCGCCGGTGCACTCCGCCTCGCGCAGCACCATGGCGATGGACCAGGCCTCCTCGCCGGTGGAGCAGGCGCTGGACCAGCAGCGCAGCGGCGAGCCGCGCTTGTGCGCCCGCTGCTGCGCGCGCGCCAGCAGCAGGTCGAAGTGGTGCGGCTCTCGGAAGAAGGCGGTGAGATTGGTGGTGAGCGCATTGACGAAGGCCTCGCGCTCGTCCGAGCCCTCGCCCTGCACCAGCTGCAGGTAGTCGCCGAAGCTGGAAAGCCCGCGCGCGCGCAGCCGCCGCAGCAGGCGGTTGTAGACCATGTTGCGCTTCTGCAGGGTCAGCTTGATGCCCGCGTACTCCGCGATCAGGTGCCGCACGGTGGCGAAATCGCGGTCGTTCAGCAAGGACGCGGCATCGCCCGTCAGCAGCGGATCGACGGAGGCAGACAGCGCCAGATTGCCCGAAGCGGCCATGGGCGGCTCAGAACTCCTGCCATTCGCCGTTGGCCGCCCGGCCCGCCTGCGGTGCGCCGAGCGCGCCGGTGAAGGCGGGAGGCAGCTTGGCCGCGGCGGGCTTCAGTGCCAACGATCCCTTCGCGGCCGCTCCGGCCCGCGGCGTCTCGCGGACGCGGACCGGCGTGACAGCCGTGGTGGTCGCAGCGGGGGCCGCTTCGCCCAGCTTGAAGCGCGCGACCATGCGCAGCAGCGAAGACGCCTGCACCTTCATCGATTCGGTGGCGGCGGCGGCTTCCTCGACCAGCGAGGCGTTCTGCTGCACCACCTGGTCCATCTGCGTGACGGCGGTGTTGACCTGCTGGATTCCTGTGTCCTGCTCCTCGCTGGCCGCGGCGATCTCGGCGATGAGGTCGCTCACCTGCTTCACCGAGGCAACGATCTCGTCCATCGTCTTGCCCGCGTCGTGCACCAGCTTGCCGCCGGCATCGACCTTCTCGACCGACTCGCCGATCAGCGACTTGATCTCCTTGGCGGCGGCGGCACTGCGCTGTGCCAGGTTGCGCACTTCGGCGGCCACCACGGCGAAACCTCGGCCTTGTTCGCCGGCGCGTGCCGCTTCCACGGCGGCATTCAGCGCCAGGATGTTGGTCTGGAAGGCGATGCCATCGATCACGCCGATGATGTCGCCGATCTTGCGCGAGGAGCCGGAGATGCCCGCCATGGTGCTCACCACCTGCCCCACCACCTGGCCGCCCTTGCGGGCCACGTCCGACGCGTTCATCGCCAGCTGGCTGGCCTGGCGCGCGTTCTGCGCATTCAGCGACACCGTGGAGGTGAGTTCCTCCATCGAGCTGGCGGTTTCCTCCAGCGTGCTGGCCTGCTCCTCGGTGCGCTGCGACAGGTCCTGGTTGCCCTGCGCGATCTGCGCGCTGGTGTCGGCCACCATGTGGGCGCCGCCTGCCACTTCGCCGACCAGCTGGCGCAGGTTGTTGGTCATTTCCGCCAGCGCCTTCAACAGGTCGGCGGTCTCGTCGGTCCCGCGGACTTTCACGTCGGCGCTCAGGTCGCCGCGCGCGATCTGGTCAGCGGCGCGGATCGCGGCGTGCAGCGGCCGCACGATCGCCCGGCTCATGAGCAACGCGGCGGCGATGGAAGCAGCGACCGCGGCCAGCAAGATGGCCAGCAGCAGCACGGCTGCGGTGCGCGACGCCCGGGCGGACGACTCGTAGCTGTCCTGCGCCAGCTTCTTTTCGTGCTGGACCAGTTCGTCCAGGTTCCTGAGCATCGCCTGGAAGTGCGTGTCGGCGGCCTGCATGGTCATGGCCCCGACCGACACGTCGACCTTGCTGATGTCGATGGCGTCGTCCACGAGCTTGCCGTACTTGGCCATCATGGGCAGGATCG
>Ga0075420_100005371_pt1 | contig 11264 bp, 6 predicted proteins | sample SoiMetdeltSBSDD4_FD_75296 | JGI IMG/M metagenome (GOLD analysis project Ga0075420, IMG submission 75296) | Bulk soil microbial communities from a Populus tree surrounding site in Tennessee, USA - Soil MetaG P. deltoides SBSDD4 | ecosystem: Environmental > Terrestrial > Soil > Tree plantation... | reverse complement strand
TGGCGGAGAAGTGCTCGCCGGCCAGCGGCACGTAGACGCGCGCGTCATCCATTGCGGCGCCGGCGGTCGCAGAAAATGGCAACGTGATCTGCCAGGCTTGCTCGGCGGGCAGTACCGGCGTGATGAGCGGCTCGGGCTTCTTCGGCCGCTGGCCGCCGAACACATCGTGCGGGCAGAAGCCCAACACTAGGAATAGCAATAAGACGTACGTTCGACCCACTCGCGCCACTATATGTTGTGGGATAATACCCCGTCTCAACGGCCGCACGATTAGCCCTGAGGCCTGAGTCCTGAGCCCTGAGGCCTTCCTGAGTGTCGCATCAAACCATTCTCGTCCTGGACTTCGGCTCGCAGTACACGCAGCTCATCGCTCGTCGACTGCGCGAGCTGTCGGTTTATTCGGAAATCGTGCCGTTCAACACGCCGGTCGAGAAACTTCGCGAGAGAAATCCCGTCGGCATCATCCTCTCCGGTGGACCCAAGAGTGTGTCCGAAGAGGGCGCGCCGAAGTGCGATGCGACGCTGTTCGATTTGCACACGCCGGTGCTCGGCATCTGCTACGGCATGCAGCTGATGACGGACATGCTCGGCGGCGAGGTGCGGCGGTCCGGCCACCGGGAGTTCGGCCACGCGTTCGTGCGTGTGTCGGGCAACGGCAGTCCGGAGCATAGCAAGGCGCCGGCGCTGTTCAAGGAAGTGCCTACCGAGCTCCGCGTGTGGGCCAGCCACGGCGACGACGTCTCGGCGGTGCCGCCCGGATTTCAGATCGCGGCGACCAGCGCCACGGCACCGATCGCGGCCATGGAAGCTCCAGACCGTCAGCTGTACGCGTTGCTGTTCCATCCTGAGGTGGCGCACACCGATTACGGCACCGAGATTCTGCGCAACTTCGCCTACAGAGTGTGCGGCTGCGTCGGCGACTGGACGATTGCGTCGTTCATCGAAGAGGCGACGGAGCGAATCCGGCAGCAGGTCGGATCGGGCAAAGTGGTGTGCGGGCTCTCGGGCGGTGTGGATTCCACAGTCGCCGCGATGCTGATCCACCGCGCCATCGGCGACCGGCTCACCTGCATCTTCGTGGACAACGGCCTGCTTCGCTACGACGAGGCCAATCAGATCCAGAAGCGGTTCCGCGAGAAACTGCACCTGCCGTTGGACTTCGTGGATGCCAGCGATCTGTTTCTCGAGCGTCTCGCCGGCGTCACCGATCCGGAGCAGAAGCGGAAGATCATCGGCGCGACGTTCATCGACGTGTTCGAGAAGCGCGCCAGCGAGCTCGGTGACTTTGGTTTCCTGGGGCAGGGGACGTTGTATCCCGACGTCATCGAGTCGGCCTCGGTAATCGGTCCCGCAGTCGTCATCAAGAGCCATCACAACGTCGGCGGGTTGCCGGAGCGGATGAAGTTCGCGCTCGTCGAGCCGCTGCGTGATCTGTTCAAGGATGAAGTCCGGCGGGTCGGCCAGGACCTTGGTCTCGAACGGGAGTTCGTCGTCCGCCAACCGTTCCCCGGTCCCGGTCTGGCGGTGCGGCTGATCGGCGCAATCACGAAAGAGCGGCTCGATCTCCTGCGGCTGGCCGATCGAATCGTCGCAGACGAAATCCGCAAGTCAGGCTGGTACGAGCGACTGTGGCAAAGCTTCGCCGTGCTGCTGCCCGTGCAGAGCGTCGGCGTCATGGGAGACGCGCGAACCTACGAGTACACCGTGGCGATCCGCGCGGTGGAAAGCCTCGACGGCATGACCGCCGACTGGGCGCGCCTGCCGCATGACCTCCTGGCGGCGATTTCGTCGCGCATCGTCAACGACGTGCGCGGGATCAACCGCGTCGTCTACGACATTTCGTCCAAGCCACCTTCGACGATCGAATGGGAGTAGTGGCGTGAACGAATTCGTTCATCTCCATCTTCATACTGAGTTTTCACTGCTCGATGGCGCGTGCCGCGTCGACGAGTTGCTCGACGAAGCGGTCAAGCTAAAGATGCCGGCGCTCGCCGTGACCGAGCACGGCAACATGTTTTCCTCGGTTGTCTTCCACGACCACGCGCGCGAGCGCGGCCTCAAGCCGATCCTCGGCTGCGAGGTCTACGTGGCGCAGGGCAGCCGCTTCGAGAAGAGCGGCCCGCAGACCGAGACCAATCATCTGGTGCTGCTCGCCGAAACCGACGAGGGCTACAAGAACCTGATCAAGCTGGTGTCGTCGGGCTACACCGAAGGGTTCTACTACCGCCCTCGCATCGACAAGGAGTTGCTGGCGCAGCATGCCAAAGGTCTCATCGGACTGAGCAGCTGTCTGAAAGGTGAGGTCGCCAGTGCGCTGAAGGTCGAGCAGGCGCGACCCGCCCTCGAGGCCGCCGCCCGCCTGCGCGACATCCTCGGCCCGAACAGCTTCTTCCTCGAGATGCAGTATCAGGGCATCGACGAGCAGAAGACGGTGATCAAAGGCATCGTGCCTCTGGCGCGGGAGCTGAACCTGCCGCTCGTTGCGACCAACGACGTGCATTACCTCCGGCAGGGCGACTATCAGCCGCACGATATCCTGCTCTGCATCGGCACCGGTAAGACCGTCAACGATGCGCAGCGCCTGCGCTACACGGGCGACCAGTTCTTCCTGAAGACCGCCGATCAGATGACGGCGGTCTTCAAGGACTACGCGGAAGCGCTGAAGAACACGATGCTCGTCGCGGAACGGTGCAACGTCACTATTCCGAAGGGGCAGAACCACCTTCCGTCGTTCGGGGTCCCGGAGGGCGCCACGCTCGATCAGTATTTCGAGCACGTCGCCCGGGAAGGATTTGCGCAGCGTTTGCCGCGTCTGCGCCAGCTCGCGTCGAACGGCCGGCTGCGGCACTCCATCGATGAATACGAGACGCGTCTCGACTACGAGATCGCGATGATTCGCAAGATGGGGTACGCGGGGTACTTCCTCATCGTCTGGGATTTCATCCGCTACGCGCGCGAGGAAGGGATACCGGTCGGTCCCGGCCGCGGATCGGCAGCCGGCTCGCTCGTGGCGTGGTGCATGCGCATTACCGACGTCGATCCGCTCGACTTCGATCTCATCTTCGAGCGCTTCCTCAACCCCGAGCGCGTGTCGCTGCCCGACATCGACGTGGATTTCTGCGAGCGGCGGCGTGGCGAGGTGATTGACTACGTCACGCGGAAGTACGGCCGCGAGAACGTCGCGCAGATCATCACCTTCGGGACGATGAAGGCGAAGGCGGTGGTGCGGGACGTGGGCCGCGCGCTCGACATGCCGTATGCCGACGTCGATCGGATCGCCAAGCAGATCCCGCCGGCGCTCGACATGACGCTCGACAAAGCGCTCACCGAGAACCCGGTGCTGAAGGACATGGTGGCCCGCGACGCGAAGGTCAAAGAGGTCATCGACATCGGCAAGCGTCTCGAGGGCATGTCGCGGCATGCATCGGTGCACGCCGCCGGCGTGGTGATCGCGCCCGGGCCGATCACCGACTACGCGCCACTCTACAAAGGCGCCCGCGACGAAATCACGACGCAGTGGAACATGAAGGAGGTCGAACGGATCGGCCTCCTGAAAATGGATTTCCTCGGTCTCAGCACGCTGACGCTGATCCGCGACTGTCTCGAGGAAATCAAGCGCACGGAAGGCGTCGAGCTCGATATCGACAACCTTCCGCTCGACGATCCGAAGACCTACCGGTTGTTCGGCGAGGGCGCCGCCTACGGCATCTTCCAGTTCGAGAGCTCGGGCATGCGCGAGCTGCTGCGTAAGGCCAAGCCCGAACGACTCGACGACCTGATTGCCTTGAACGCGCTCTATCGTCCAGGCCCGCTCAAGTCGGGCATGGTGGACGACTGGGTGGCGCGCAAGCAGGGCAAGACCGAGGTGAAGTACGAGCTCGCAGCCCTCGAGCCGATTCTCTCGGATACCTACGGCGTCATCGCCTATCAGGAACAGGTGATGCGCATCGCGCAGGCGCTGGCCGGATTTACGCTCGGCCAGGCCGACGTGCTTCGCAAGGCGATGGGGAAGAAGGACCCCAAAGTCATGGCGAAGCAGCGCGAGGCGTTCATGGAGGGCGCCCGCAGCAAGGGCGTCAACGAGAAGAAGGCCGCCAAGATCTTCGATCTGATGGAGTACTTCGCCGGATACGGCTTCAACAAGTCGCATTCGACGGCCTACGCCTTCCTCGCGTACCAGACGGCGTATCTCAAGGCCAACTACCCCTGGCACTTTGCGGCGGCGCTGCTGACGATCGAGGCGCAGAATACCGACAAGCTGGCGATGTATCTCGCCGAGAGCCGCGATCGCGCCATCCCGGTGCTGCCGCCCGATATCAACGAGAGCCAGTTGCACTTCTCAGTCGAGCCTGGCAAAGGCGTCCGGTTTGGCCTGACCGCGATCAAGGGTCTGGGCGAGACGGCGATCAACGCGATCATCCAGGCCCGTACGCAGCTGGGCGGGCGAATCCCATCCCTGCACGCCCTCTGCGAGATCCTCGATCTCCGCTTAGCCAACAAGCGCGTGTTCGAGGCGCTCGTGAAGTCGGGGGCCTGCGACACACTGGTCGGTGCCACCACGAACCCGGTTCAACGCGATCCCATTCCGTTGGTGCGCGCGCGCCTGTTCGCAGCGATCGACGGCGCCTGCGAGCACGGCGCACGCACGCAGCGCAACAAGGAATTCGGCCAGGGTGACCTGGATCTCTTCGGCGTAGCCGAGGACTCCTCCGGCCCGGTGGCCATTCCGCTCCCCGACGTGCCGCCGTGGTCCGAGGTCGAGCAGCTGAATTTCGAGAAGGAGACGCTCGGTTTGTATTGGAGCGGGCATCCTATCGACAGATTTGCCGAGGACCTCCGTGCCTACGGGGCCAAGAGCACGCGCGATCTCGTCGTCAAGCGCGAGACGGTCGAGGTCGCTGACGACGGCTCCGACGAAGCCGCCGCTGCGGCGATACCGAACCAGACATCGCCGCCGACACCGGCAAATGGCGCCGGCTCAAGGCCCGTCGCCGAGGACATCTCGATCGGCGGTATCGTCTCGGGGCTTCGCTCGCTCAAGACGCGGAAGGGCGATCGCATGTGCGTCTTCATGATCGACGATGCCGGCGGCAGTATCGAAGTCGTGGTCTTCCCTGAAGCGTTCAAGCAACACGGTCATCTGGCGGAGAACGGCACGATGGTCTGCGTGGCCGGGCGCTTCGAGCGCGACGACGAATCGGCCCGGATCATCGCCTCGGAGATCGTCCCGATCGAGTTGGTCCGTGAGCGGCTGACCAAGTCCGTGTCGATCAACGTCTCGATGCCGCCGCACGACCGTAGCACTTTCGAAAAGCTGCTGGACGTGCTCGCCCATCACAAGGGCGACCGGAAGGTCGCGTTCGTCATTCACGAGCAGGAACGGCACATTCGCGTGACGGCTGACGTCAGCGGTATCCGGGTCAGGCCGTCGGAACGACTGGTTTCCGAGGTGGAGAAAATCTGCGGCGCCGGCTCGGTGAGCCTGCGTTGACCTTGACCTGGGCTGTCCATGCCACCTGACACACTGGAATTCGAAGAACCGATCGCGCTGCTGCTGAAAGAAGTCGAGGCGCTCTCGATGCTGCCGGTAACGGCGGAACGGCAGCGCTCGCTCGACAGCCTGAACATGCGCATCGACTCGCTGCGCGGAGAGATCTACAAGAACCTGACGCCGTGGCAGCGCGTCCTGGTGGCACGGCACCCGAACCGGCCGACGGTGCTGGACTACGCTTCGCGTCTGTTCACGGAGTTCACCGAAATCAGCGGCGATCGCCGCTACGCCGACGATCATGCCATTGTCGCCGGCTTCGCCAGCTACCGTGACGAGCCGGTGCTGATCGTCGGCCATCACAAGGGCGGTGGTGACACGAAGCAGAAGATCTATCGCAACTTCGGCTACGCCAAGCCCGAGGGCTACCGGAAAGCGCTGCGCGCGATGAAGCTGGCCGAGAAGTTCCAGCGACCGGTCATTGCCTTCATCGACACGCCTGCTGCCTATCCCGGTATCGAGTCGGAGGAACGGGGCATTTCCGAGGCCATTGCCTTGAACCTGCGCGAGATGGCGGCGCTCGACACGCCGATCATCGTCATCGTGCATGGCGAAGGCGGCAGCGGCGGAGCACTTGGACTGGCAGTCGGCGATCGCATCCTGATGCACGAGTTCGCCATCTACAGCGTGATTCCGCCGGAGGGATGCGCGGCCATTCTCTGGCGTGACTCGGGCCGAAAAGTGGAAGCGGCCGAAGCGCTCAAGCTCACCGCCGCCGATCTGGTCAAGCTCAAGCTCGTGGACGAGATCATTCCGGAACCACGCGGCGGCGCCCATACGAATCACGAGCTTTCGGCGACGCTGCTGGACACGGCGCTCGGGCGAGCGCTCTCGAGCGCATCGGCGATGTCGTCCGAGGCGCGGTTGCAGGCACGCTACGAGAAGTGGCGGGCGATGGGGAACGTGGGAATTGCCGAAAGCTGATCGAATCTGGGAGTCGCTTCAGTGCGACGAGTCGGTGGTCGCGACGCTCTCGCACGAGCTGCGGGTATCGCCGGTAACGGCGCGGCTGTTGTCGATCCGCGGTCTGGACGATCCGCTCAGCGCACGCCGGTTCTTGTTTCCCTCGCTCGACGATCTCCTCGACCCGCACCGGCTCACCGATCTGCCGGTTGCGGTCGATCGCATCCTGCGCGCGATCGCCAACAAGGAGCGCATCGCGATCCATGGCGATTACGACGTCGATGGCGTGACCTCCACGGTGATCCTGCGCCGCGCCCTCGAGTTGCTGGGCGCCGACGTCACGCATTTCATTCCCGAGCGTCTGCGCGACGGCTACGGACTGCAGCCGGCCTCGCTGGATCGTCTGCACGCGCTCGGCGTGGCGCTGGTGATCTCAGTCGACTGCGGCATTCGCGGGGTCGAGGCGGCGGCGCGGGCGCGCGCCCTCGGTCTCGATCTGATCATCACCGACCATCACGAGCCAGATACCGAGTTGCCGCAGGCGTTCGCCGTTATCAATCCGAAGCGGCACGACTGCTCGTATCCCGACAAAAACCTTGCCGGCGTCGGCGTCGCATTGAAACTGGTGCAGGCGCTGTGTATTCGCACCGGCCATACGAGCTGGCTTCCAGCCTTCGTCAAAGTCGCGGCGATCGGCACGCTTGCCGATGTCGTGCCCCTGACCGGGGAGAATCGCGTCATCGCCAAGCTTGGACTCGAGATGCTGTCGAGAGGACCGCACAAGGTCGGCTTGCGCTCGCTCCTCGACGTCTGTGGCTTGATCGGCAAGGACATCGACAGCTACCACATTGGCTTCGTGCTCGCCCCGCGCGTCAACGCCGCGGGTCGCATGAGCTCGCCCGACATCGCCGCGCGTTTGCTGCTGGCCTCGGATGAGGCGATGCGTGAGGAAGCGCGCCAACTGGCGCAACAGCTCGACGCTGAGAATATCCGGCGTCAAGAAGAGGAAGTCGACATTGTTACGGCGGCCAAGAAGGCGGTCGAGACGGATCTCGAGATTGGTTCGCGCACGGTGATCGTCGTCGCAGGTGAGGGCTGGCACCGCGGCGTGATCGGCATCGTGGCCTCGAAGCTGGTTGACGCGTTCCACCGTCCGGCCATCGTCATCTCTACCGACGGCGAGGTCGCGCACGGGTCGTGCCGCAGCATCCCATCTTTCAACATGCTCGCGGCGCTCGAATCGTGCGGCGAGGTGATGACCAAGTTCGGCGGGCACAAGCAAGCCGCCGGACTGACCATGGCGTCGGATCGCGTGCGCGAGCTTCGCGCGCGGGTCAACGACCACGCCGACGGATGCCTGCATCCGGACGATCTGCGGCCGCGCATCTGGATCGACGGCATGCTCGGCTTCAAGTCCATCGACGACCAGATTGCCTCGGAGCTGACCTCGCTGGCACCGTTCGGCGCCGGCAATCCCCGTCCGATCTTCCGCGCCAGTGGCGTCGAAATCGTCGACGGGCCACGCCGGTTGAAGGAGCGCCACCTCAAGATGGCCTTCCGTCAGGATGGCCGCGTCATGCGCGGCATCGCCTGGCGCGCCTCCGAGCGGGAGGAGTTCGTCGCCGGCCACCGCACCGCCATCGACCTGGCCTTCTCGCTCGAGCAGGACACCTGGGAAGGTGAGCGATACCTGCAGTTGTCGATTGCGGATTTCAAGGCCCCCGAAAACTGACTATTCTGGAAGCTGAATGAGGTCCTGGCAGAGGCTCACACGGATCGGCCTCGCGGTCTTCGGTGTGGTGTTCGCGGCGATCGTCTATCTCTCGATAGGTGAGCGCCGGAAGCCGGTGCCACCTGCGCCGGTCGAGCGCCTCGATCCGAAGGCCGTCGCCGAGACCTACGGTGGCGGTCTCGACCGGATGCGCGAGACCCAGCGGGACTTTTCGCTCAAGTTCTCCCGATCGCTTTCCTACGACGACGGATCTCAGAAGCTGTTCGACGTGGAGATCACGGTCAGGAAATCCGATGGCCGCACCTTCGTCGTCACCGCCGATGAGGCGACGGCGGGGAAGGACCAGCGCGAGAAACAGCTCTCCGGGAACGTCCGGCTCAAAGCGAGCGACGGGTTCGAGCTGACCACCGATCGCGCGACTCACAACCAGGCCGACAGCATCGTGCACGCGCCCGGCGCGGTGGCGTTCAGCAAGGGCCGCATGACCGGATCTGGAGGCAATGCCAGTTACGACCAGACCAACGACGTGCTGACCATTACCGAACAGGCCAAGGTGAACATGTCGGATGAGAAGCAGCAGCCGACGCTGGAGTTCACCGCTGGCACCGCGGTGCTCGACCGGCTCAAGAACACGCTGACCCTGGACGGACAGGCGCACGTGCTCCGCAACCAGCAGATCATCGACGCCGATCACGTCAACACACGTCTCTCCGACGACGAACAGATCGTGCAGCACATCGAGCTGCGCAACAACGCGCGCGTGAGCGGCGGAGCGACGATCGATTCGATGTCGGCGCGCGACATCGATATGGACTACAGCGAAGACGGCCAGGCGCTCGAGCGCGTCGCGCTGAACGGCGGCGCTGGCGTCGCCATGAAGGGGTCCTCTGGCAAAGGCAGGCAGATCGTCGGCGAAGCACTCGACGTCCATCTGGCGTCCGACGGTTCGATCGTGGCACTGACCGGTCGAGAGAAAGTTCGACTCGATCTGCCCGCGTCGGGCGAATCGCCGGCCGGCAGCATTTCCGCCGATGCGCTGGATGGAACGGGTGAGTCCGGGAAGGGCCTGACGATCACCGAGTTTCGCGGCCAGGTCGAGTACCGTGAAGCAGGGAAACGTGGCGCAAAGGATCGCATCGTCCGTGCGCAGCAGTTGAACGCGATGCTCGCCGACGATGCGGTGAGCGATGCGGCGTTCAAGGGCCGGGTGACGTTCGAGGAGGAGGGGCTGAGCGCACGCGCTGCGGAGATTAGCTATCAGCCCAAGCAGAACACGATCGCCTTGAGAGGCGTCGATGCCGGTGGCCCTCCACATGTCAGCGTCGATCAGATCTCCGTGGACGCGCGAACGATCGAGGTCGGTCTGCAGGATCGGCAGATCAGCGCGGTCGAGGTCAGGACGACGCTGAGTCCCCAGAAAAGCGAGGCGTCAGGGCGCGGATCGGCGAGCGGCGGTCTTTCGATTCCCGGGCTGTTGAAGCAGGACGAAGTCGCGAATATCAACGCCAATTCGCTCGAATACCGTGGCGAGGCCGGCCAGGCCGTCTATCGCGGCGGCGCCACGCTGTGGCAGGGCAACACGACGATCCGTGGTGACACCATCGCCCTCGCGCAGGCGAAGGGCAGTCTGGTGGCAACCGGCTCAGCGAGGTCGACGCTGGAGCTCGATACGGGCCCGTCGACGGGCAGCGGCAACGAAATTCGCTACGACGACGGGAAGCGCCTGGTGACCTACAGCGGCATCGCCCTTCCACCGACAAGCGGACAAGGCGCCGGTCCAACCGGGGCCAGGAGCGGGACGCCGGGCGACACGCGGCGTGCAGTCCCGGTCCGTGATGCGCAACTGGGTGGCCCTCAGGGCGACCTCCGTGCCGAGCGAATCGAGATCGTCCTCGCGAAAGAGGGGAACACGGTCGAGCGACTGGAGGGATACACGAGGGTGACGTTGAAACTGGATATGCGGACGGCGGTCGGAGCGCGGCTGACCTACTACGCGAGCGACGAGCGATATGTGATGTCGTCCGCGGGCCCGACGCCGGTCACGATCACCGACGTGCAGACCGCGCCGTCAGGCGCGGTTTCCTGTCGTGAGACGACCGGCCGAACGTTGACGTTCTATAAGTCGACCGATACGATCCAAGTTGACGGGAACGACCAGAAACGCACCGCGACGCAAGTCAAACCATGCGCGCCTCCGTCAGTGCGCTGAGCCGCTAGCCGTCCGTTCGATCACCTCGCCAGGCGATGTCATCCACGCTGCGCACGCAGGAGCTCACGAAGTCGTACGGCGGGCGCACGGTCGTGCGGGGCGTGAGCATCGAAGTGGGCTCGGGCGAGATCGTCGGTCTGCTCGGGCCAAACGGCGCCGGCAAGACGACGACGTTCTACATGACGGTCGGCTTGACGGGGCCGGACTCTGGACGCGTGATCCTGAACGGCGAGGACGTCACGGATGCGCCGATGTATGTGCGGGCCCGAAAAGGGATCGGCTATCTGCCGCAGGAGCCGTCGATCTTCCGCGGCTTGACGGTCGAGCAGAACATCCTCGGCATTCTCGAGACGCTCGATCTGGATCGGGCCGCGCGTCAGCAGCGTCTGGAGGAATTGCTTGGCGAGTTGAACCTGACGCCGCTTGCGAAGTCACCGGCGCACACGTTGTCAGGCGGAGAGCGGCGGCGTGCGGAGATCACGCGCGCCCTGGTGATGTCGCCGCGGTTCATCCTGCTCGATGAGCCGTTTGCCGGCATCGACCCGATCGCGGTGACCGACATTCAGAAGATTGTGTTTCACTTGAAGGAGCGGGGCATCGGCGTGTTGATCACCGACCACAACGTGCGCGAAACGCTGCGGATTACCGACCGGGCATATATCGTTCACGATGGCGTCATTTTCCGCAACGGCACGCCAGACGTGCTGGCCGCGGATGAGGATGTACGCCGGATTTATCTGGGGGCCGACTTCCGGTTGGACTAAGATGATTCCCGGCTACTGAAGCATGGCAATTTCCCAGAAACTCCACACCAAACTCGTTCAGAAGCTCATTCTGACGCCGTCGCTTCAGCAGGCGATCAAGCTCCTGCC
>Ga0075420_100005368_pt1 | contig 11266 bp, 8 predicted proteins | sample SoiMetdeltSBSDD4_FD_75296 | JGI IMG/M metagenome (GOLD analysis project Ga0075420, IMG submission 75296) | Bulk soil microbial communities from a Populus tree surrounding site in Tennessee, USA - Soil MetaG P. deltoides SBSDD4 | ecosystem: Environmental > Terrestrial > Soil > Tree plantation... | reverse complement strand
CATGTCGAAGGCCGGCCACGAGCGCCGCCGCCTGGATCGACTGGCCGCCGAGCACGTCGAGGCTGGGCGCCACGATCGCGATCCGGGCTCTCGCGGCGGTCGCGCCATGTCCTCCCGGGCAACGGTCCAGCATGTCGAACACGCCGTTCAGGTGCGCGCTCAGGATGTCTTCCGAGAAGCGACCGAACGCGCCGAGCGTCGAGCCCTCCCAGAGCACGCGCCGCGGCAGCGTCAAGAGCGGATGGCTCGCGTCGCGATGGCGGCAGCCGGTGTAGGCGAACCGGTAGCCGGCGGCAGCCACGGCGCGGACGGCTGCGGCATCGAAGCAGCCGTCGGGATACGCGAAGTGCCGGACCGGAATGCCGAGCTTCTCCTCGATCTTCGCGCGCGACGCGACCGTCTCGTGACGCACGCGCTCCGGGCTCTCGCGCGGCAGCAGCGCGTGGCTGGTCGTGTGCGAAGCCACCGTGACGCCCGCTCGCGACATCAGCGCCAGCTCGTCCCAGCGCAGCGACCGGCCGGCGATCGGAGCCTGGCCGAGCGCGCGCTCCAGGGCGGCGCAGACGCCGGCGAGCGCGTCATGATCGAGCGCCCGCAGCAGCAGTCGGGTGGCCGGGAAGGCCTCCGCCGGCAGTGGCGGGAGTTGGAAGCCCGCATCCGCCAGGAAAGAGCCGGCGCGCGTGGCCCCCCACCTCGGAAGAGCCCTCTCGAGAGCGCTGAACAGGCGATCGTGGAGGAAGCCGCCCGCGTTCTCGACGAGCTCGGTGACGACGAAGATCGCCGACGGGATCCCCTTGCGCTGGAGCAGCGGGAAGGCATGCTCGTAGAAGTCCGCGTAGCCGTCGTCGAAGGTCAGGGCTGCGAGGCCGGCGGCGGTACCTTGCTCGATCCGCGCGCCGATCTCGTCGAGCGATACGAAGCGAAAACTCCGGCCGATGAAGTCGAGGTGCCGCTCGAGCGTGCCGACGCTGACCGCCATGCTCGGCACGCCGCGCGGATTCCGTTCCGGGCCGTCCGGACGGACCCGGTGATAGCCGAGGATGAGCGGCTCCTGTGAGGCGCCCGAAAGCCGGCCCAGGGACTTCACCGCCCCCGTCCGGTGCAGGCCGCGCGCGATCGTGGATCTAACCAGCCGGCGCAGCATCGATCATGCCTCCTCGGATCGCCGCGAAGCTCGCGGCCACGCCGGCCGGGAGCATCCGCAGCACCCGGCGCGCCGCTTCGACGGCCGTGGCCTGGCCCAGCGCCAGCCGGCCGGCCGCTCCGTTCGGATACGCCGCGATGCGGCCCAGGCGCCGCGACCGGGACGCCCAGTGGAACTTGTAAGGCTCCTGGCCGTGCAGCAGATCGAACTCGCCCGCCTCCTCCTCGATCGCGCCGCGAATCGCGATCCCCAGCGCGACCAGGCCGACGCTCGCGTTGCGGAAGCTCGGATCGAAGCCCGATTGATAGAACGAGAAGACGCGCCCGTAGCGAAAGCCGTAGAGCACGGCGGCCGGGATTTCATCGAGTCGCAGGACGAACAAGCGGAGCCAGCCGCGCTCGAGCGCCAGCTGGCTGAAGTGCTCGTGGAAGGCCTCGAGACCCGCGAGGCCGTCGGAGCCGCCGCGCTCGCTCCAGCGGCGCTGGTGAAGGTCGAAGAGCACGGGCAAGAGGGCGCGCCGGCTGGCTTCCGAGGTCGCGCTCTCGATGCGCAGCGTGTGCTTCGCTTCCAGCTTGCGGAGCTTCCTCCGGAAGTTGTAGCGATGCTCCGAGCCCAGGCTGGCGAGATAGCCGTCCCAGGTCAGGCCGGCGAGATCGATGTAGGGGCAGCGGTGGGTGCGCGCGACACGAACCACGTAGCGCGAGGGAACGAGCTCGCGCGCCAGGCCGGCAGCGGAGCTGGTCGTGACGCGAACCTGCTTCAGATCCAGGATCGCGCCGTTCCGGGTGACGTGGCTGGCGAGGGCCGCGACGACGGCGGCCTCGTCGCCCTCGCGGGCGATCACGTCGAGGTAGTCGGAGCCGACCCTGCCGGTCCCGAGAAACTCGAAGCGCTCGGCGCCGCAGAGGTCGCGCCGAGATCGGAACGGCGCCAGGCCCACGAGCAGGGCGCCGCGGCGAACCGCCAGTATCGCCACCCGGCCCGCGACCGGCGCGTGCGTCCACCAGGTGTGCAGCCACTCCCAGCTCAGGAACACGGTGGCGGCCCGGCTCGACTCGAGAAGCTGGTTCCACTCCTCGCGCATCGCGGTGAACGCCGCGAGCTCGCTGATCGTCGCCACCTCGAGCGCGCCTGCCGACACCGCGGGCGCCGGAAGCGCGAGCGCGCTCGGGTCGAGTCGCACCACCGCGCTCATCGCCATCCCCGCTCGCCGAGGGAATCGACCGGCGCGACGGTTCGTTCCGGAGCCTCGCGCAGCAGGCGCTCGTACAACTGTTCCGTGTTGCGCACCATCGCCTCGAGCGAGTAGCGCTCGATCACCCAGCGCCGACCCGACCGCCCGATGGCGCTTCCGCGCTCCGGGTCGGCCAGCAGCGCGCCGATCGCCTCGGCCAGCGCCGGCGCGTCGCGCGGCGGCACCAGGAGCCCCGTGACGCCGTTCTCGACCATCTCGGGGGTGCCTCCGACGGCCGTCGCCACCACCGGAACGCCCGCGGCCATCGCCTCGAGGACGACGTTCGAAAGCCCCTCGGACAGCGACGGAAGCACCGACACCGAAGCGCCGGAAAGCCAATCCGCCACGTCGCTGCGGAAGCCCGTGAACAGCACCCGCCCGCCGAGACCGAGCGACTCGGCGCGGGCCTGCAGCTCGTCGCGGTAGGCCTGCGCGATGCTGTCTCCGACGATCACGAAGCGCGTCTCGCCGAAGCGCTGCGCCAGGAGCGCGGCGGCGTCGAGGAAGTACTCGATGCCCTTCAGTCGGTTGAGCCGGGACACGACCACCACGACCGGCGCGCCCTGCGGCAGACCGAACTCGCGTCGCACGTCCTTGCCCGCGCCCGGCTCGCGAAACCGCGAGATGTCGATGCCGTTGTGGATCACGCTGATCCGGTCGGCTCGGTATCCCTGCTCGACGAGTCGCGTCTTCACCGCGTCCGCGTTCACGAGCACATGGTCGGCGGCGCGGCACACCAGCTTCTGCAGCGTCCGCTGCAGCCACGAGAGGTGATCGCCGGTGTCTCGAATCGACGCCACCACGACCCGCGCTCCGCCGAGCCGGGCGGCGGGAATCGCGAACACGTTCGCGTAGAAGCCGAACGAATGGACGATCCGGATGCCGTGCTTTCGCACGTAGCGCGCCAGCCGCCCTTGCTGCCAGAGCGTGCGCGGGCTGGGCAGCGTCGCGATCGGATAGTCCGAGAGCGTCAGGCGATCGCGGTCGATCTCTTCGAGCAGCGGACCGCGGCGGCGAAAGCACGCCAGGTGGACTTCGAAGCGCTGCCGATCGTGGTTGTGCACCAGGTTGACGACCTGGCGCTCCGTCCCGCCGATCAGGAAGTTGGTCAGGAACGTCAGGACCGGAATCCGCTCCGGAGCCGGGGCCGGCGCGCTCATGCGGCCACCGGCTCGAGAACGGCTGTGGTCTCGCGCGCGAACACGGTGCGCGCGGCGACGGCCAGCCCCGCGATGTAGAAGAAGTAGAAGTGATAGGCGACGGGGCAGAAAAACGCGGCAATCGCGAAGCCCATCAGGCTGATCTCGATGCCCTCGGCCAGCTGCGCGATCTCCGGGCGGGCGAGCCGCCGCGTTTCGCGGGCGCTCTGCCAGCAGCGGTAGAGGAGGAGCAGGAAGAGCGTGAGGCCGGGCAGGCCGAGGTCGACCGCGTATTCGAGGTATGTGTTGTGCACCACTCGCCAGGTGGCGCCGACCGTCTCGTTCAGGACCAGGATGTTCATGCCCAGGCCGGCGCCCACGATCGGGTGCTCGGCCGCGTGCTCGATCGCGGCCACCGTCCCGCCCCAGCGCGCCTGCGACGACCCGGTGGGATCCGCGTCGATCGAGCGCAGCGTCAGCAGCCGCTCCGTGTAGCTGGCCGGCACGAACGGCAGGGCGAGCACGGCCAGCGCGAGCGCGAGGAACACGATGCCTCGGCTGGGCCGGAACACCAGCCGGATGCCGTACAGGAAGGAAGTGGTCGCCAGCGTCAGGAAGCCGGCTCGCGAGAAGGTCAGGATCACCGCGATCGCCTGCAGGCCGACCGCGGCCGCGAGCACGCAGCGGGCGAGCGCCGTCGTGGACGAGAGCAGCAGGGCCACGCTGATCGGGATGATCAGGTTGAGCATCAGCGCCAGATCGTTCGGGTTCCGCGTCAGGCCCGCGTCGTAGCCGAGGATCCGGCGATCCTGGGCCGGTCCGAAGACGCCGGAGACGTAGTTGGAGATCCCGACCAGGGCCAGCGCGACGGTCAAGAGCGTCAGCGTCCAGGCCATGCCCTCGAGCCGCGGCAGCGTGTCGACCAGGTTGCCGATCAACCAGAAGATGGCGAGCGCCTTCACGTAGAGGTCCAGGAACAGCGCGAGGCTGCCGCCGGTCCACTGCGAGAACGGCAGCGTCACGAGCGTCCAGATCAGGAGCCCGGCGGCGAGCCGCATCTCTCGCCCCGGCCGCGCCACCGGCTGACCTTCCGCCCAGCGGTTCGTGACGTGCGCGACGATCGCGATCGTGCCCGCCAGGAAGGCCAGCCGGAGCCGCCCGAGAAACGGGAAGAGGTTCTGCGGCGCGAGCAGCAGGACGAAGGTGAACGTCAGGAAAGCGGCGTGGGCCACCGGGCTCGTGCCGCTGCCGTCGAGGCTTGCGCCGGCGCCGCGAGCGCCGGCGGCCGGGCTCGGCGCCACCGCGACCTGCGGTCGCCACCACTCGGTCGCGGCTGCCTTCACGCGACCCCTGAAGAGGGGGTGCGCGGCCCCTTGGTGCGGTGTTCCTCGAACGAGACGACACCCTCGATCAACGGCACGGCCGACGCTCGCTCCGGCGCCGGTGTCGGCGGCTGCGTCGCCTCACGGAGGGCCATCGGGCCGGTGGCGCGCGCCGGCCGCCGCACGCCTCGCGGTTGTTCGATGCCGAAGTAGATCGGCGAGACGTGGGATCCGGGCTCCTCGAGGACGGCCGAGCGGCTGCCTGTGAGCACGACCTTCACCGTCTCGAACAGGATCTGCATGTCCAGCGCGACGGACATGTGCTTGATGTAGTGGAGGTCGTAGCGCATCTTCTCGGTCTCTTCTTCGAGGTCGTTCGCGTAGCCGTAGCGAATCTGCGCCCAGCCGGTGACGCCGGGCCGCACCGAGCAACGCCGGCCGTAGTAGGGGATGCTCGCTTCGAACATCGCGAGGTTGGACACCGGATGCGGGCGCGGTCCGACCAGGTTCATGTCGCCCTGCAGGATGTTCAGGAATTGCGGCAGCTCGTCGATCCGGAACCGCCGCAACAAGCGGCCGAGCCGGGTCGTGCGGTGGTCGTTGTCGACGGCCCACTCGGACACCGACACGCCCGGGTGCATGGTGCGGAACTTGATCAGCTTGAACGGCCGGCCTCCGAGGCCGACGCGCTCGTGGAGGAAGAAGACCGGCCCCGCCGACTCGAGCCGGATCAGGATCGCGACCACGAGCAGCAGCGGAGACAGCAGGACCAGGGCGGCGAGCGCCACCGTCAGGCTGCACGTGCGCGCCACCACCAAGGCGAACCACGAGGTCTCGAAATCCTTGGAGAACAGGATGTCGCGCGGGGTCGTCGACTCGATGGCGATCTTGCCCGTCAGCCGTTCGTACGCCGACACCCCGTCCTCGATGGCGATGCCCCAGCGGCGCGGCGCCAGCAGCTCGCGGACGACGCTCGGATCGTGCGGCTCCGGCAGCGCGTCGACGATCAAGTCCGGCTCGAACTCGTCGATCAGGCGGCCGAGCTTGTCGATCGAGCCGAGGCGCAGGCAGCGCGAGGTCGGCGAGAAGGCGGCCGATCCGTCGTCGACCACGCCGACCACGACGTCCCGCAGGTCGGGCTCATCCAGCATCTCGCGGACCAGCTTGCCGGCGAGCCGGCTGGTGCCCAGCACCAGGATCCGCTTGCTGAAGGGATGCCGGCCGAACAGGTGGTGAACGGCCGCCCGAAACGGAAGCAGGAGCGCGACCGCCAAGAGCAGGATTCCCGCGAGCGCGCGCCAGCCCATGCGCGGGCCGGGCACGATCCAGTGCACGAGGCCGGCGAGCAGGACCATGGTCACGAGCGACTGCGGGAGTCGCTCGGCGTACTGACCCAGCCTTCGGATCCGGCGCAGGTCGTAGAGGTCGTTGAAATGGAACGCGACCACGCCGCAGATGGCCAGCATCAACGCCTGCACCAGGAGCGTGCCAGGCTCGGCGAGCACCCCGGTCAAGGTCCGGCCCGCGAGGAATGCCTGCGCGCACACCGCGACAGCGATCAGCGCGGCCTCGGCGAGCGCCAGGATCAGAGCCACGTTCGCATCCCTCGAACGCTCATCGTCGCGAACCCAGCAAGGACGCCCAGAAACCGGGTTTGGCCGGCGCCTCGCCGTAGCTGTAGTAGTAGCGGTAGCGCCGCGAGAGCGGCACGTCGTCGCCGTTGAACACGATCCCCACCACCTTCTCGGGATCCATCGCGGAGAGCGCCTCGTCGACCAGCTCGCGCGGCGTGTAGTGGGCGGTCACGACCAGGATGAAGCCGTCGACCCACTGGCCGAGCGCGCGCACGTCCGCGACCGGCACGATCGGCGGCGTGTCGACCAGCACCGAGTCGTAGCGTTGCCGCGCTTCCGCCAGGAGCTCGCCCACGCGCGGCGAGCGAAGCGACTCGTAGGGCATCGGCGGGCAGGGGCCGGCCGGCAGCACCGACAGGTTCATCGCGGGGCGGCGCCGGACCACGGTCTCCAGCCGGCAGCTCGGATCCGCTATCGCGCCGGCCAGGCCGGCGCTGGTGGAGCGCCCGATGCCGAGCTGCTCTCCGACGCTGCCGCGGCGCAGGTCCGCGTCGACCAGCAATACCCGCGACTCGGGAGCCTGGGCCAAGGTGCGCGCGAGATTGAGGCTGGTGGTGGTCTTTCCGTCGCCGGCGACCGGGCTCGAGATCGCGATCACGGAGCGGCCGGTCTTGCCGAGCTGCTGGACGATGTGGCTGAGAACGCGGTACTGCTCCGCTTCGAGGGCGTGCGGAACCCGCGCCGTGAGGCCGCCGACGCCGGCCGAGGCTTTGGCGGTCGCGGCGTGCGGACGCAGGTCGAGCGCGGTCGTCATGACCGGCCCCGCGGCGCGAAGAGCGCGACGACGCCTTCGTTGTCTCGGGCCACGAGGCGCGAGACGTTCACGGCGAGGAAGATGCCGACCACCACGCCGGCCGTCAGCAACGCCGCGCGCATCCGGCCCTGGCTTCGATCGAGATTCGAAAGGTTGGCGATGCGCGGGATGCGCACCAGCACTGGAACCCGCGTGTGGTCCCGGAGGTCGCTCGCCGAGTGGAACGACGTGTCGAGCCGCTCGGCTCCGGCGACCGCCAGGATCGCGAGGCCGAGCGCCGCCACCAACCCGAAGATCGCGAGCCGCAGCCGGTCCGGAGCCAAGGGCTCGGTCGGCACGATCGCGGGGTCGAGCAGCCGCAGCCGCTGGCCGCGCGGGCGGCCCTCGTGGGCTTCGGCGAGCTGCGCCTCCTCGTATCGCTTCAAGAGCGAATCGTAGAACTCGCGCGTCGTCGCGTAGTCGCGCGAGAGCACCTGGTATTCCTGCTCGCGCCACGGGGCTCCGGCGACACGCCGCTGGTACGACGCGGCCTCGGCTTTGAGCCGCTGTTCCTCCGCCTGCAGGCTGCGGATCTCGCGGTTCAACTGTTCGAGCTGGGGAAGCGTGCGGTCCACCACCGGCTTTCTCGCGACGATCGCGGCCAGGCTCTCGACGTCGGCCTTTTTCGTGACGACGTCGGGGTAGCGCTCGCTGAACCGGGTGCGCAGCTCGGCGAGCTCCTGGGTCAGCTTCTCCAGGCGGGCGCGATCAGGATCGGCGGTGGCCCCCGTCGACTCGGAGTCGCCGGCTTCGCGAAGCAGCGTGGTGCGCCGCTCGGTGGCCGCGGTCCGCGACTCGCTCACCTTCTGGATCTGCGCGTTCAACCGCTCGAGCGCCAACAGGCTCGCATCCGCCTGCTGGGGAAGCTCTCCGGCGTGGGTCTTCTTGAAGTCGGCGATTCCCGCTTCCTGTTGCGTCAGCCGCTTCTTGACCTCTTCCAGCTGGGTCTGCAGGACGTTCGCCGCGCCGTGGGTCTGGCGGTTGCGCAGCGCCTTGTCCTCGTCGATGTACGAGGACGTCAGCGCGTTCGTGACCAGGGTGACTTTCTGGGGATCGCGGCCGCGATAGGAAAGCGAGAACGCGATCGTGCCCCGGCCCGCCATCTCGGAGCCGGACGCGTCGATGCGGACGTCGCGGCGCATCCGCTCGACAACCGTTTCCTGGGATGCGATCCGGCGCAGCGCGGGGTAGAGATCGAACCGGCCGATCAGCTCCGCGAGCCGCGTCCGGCTCAGGATCTCCTGCCGAATCGTCTGCAGCCGGGAATCGACGTCGTCCGGCGCTTCCGTCGACACCGGCCGCTCGACCAGGACCGTCGCGGTCGACTGGTAGAGGTTCGGCAGCGATTTGGCGAAGCTGAGCGAGGTCGCGAGGACGACGCTGAAGACCGCCAGCCCCAGCCATTTGCGGCGCAAGAACGACGCGGCGATCGCGTCGATTCCGGCCCTTCCAGTCGATGCCATGCTAGTCGAGCTCCTGTTGCGGCTCGTCCGATGTCGGACCCTCGGGCCGTCGTTGTTGGGGAGAGGTGAGGAACCTCACCTGCAGCGCGCTGCGGCGGATGTGGCCGGGCGCGCCGAAGTCGGGTTGCTGCAGGTCGAACGAATAGGAAGCACCCAGGTGGAACCAGGACGCGAAGTGCCAGAGCGTCTCGAGGTTCAGACGCGTCGCGATCAGTTGCTGACCGCGCAGCGAGTTACGGTACACGCCCGGGCCCGACGCGATCTCGAGGTTGCGCTTCACGCGCAGCGTCAGCGTCGCCGACAGCGACTGAATGTCGAGCGCTCCGGTCCTGCCCAGGGTGGTGGCCTGGCTCTTCGAGTAGGTCACCGAGAGCAAGCCCTGTTTCATCCGGCGCTTCATCGTCGCGAGCACCTCGGCCTTCACCTCGCCCTTGCCGAAGCGCGGCCCACCCCGCACCAGCATGAAAGTGCGTGGGCCGACTTCTCCCATCCAGCCGGCCATGAACACGTCGGCCGTCGACTTCTCCGACTTGTCGCCGCCGGTGAAATCGAACCAGCGCCGCTCGTAGCGCAGGCTCACCGTGTCGCGCCGCGAGACCCGGCGGTCGAAGCCGAGGCTGCCGGTCTGCGTGTCCGCGATGCGCCCGTCGAGAGTGTCGTGAGCCACCGGGAAGGCGCCGGTCACGGTGGTCAGGCTGCCGAGCCGATACTCGATCGCCGGCGTCGCCGAGGCGCGGGTTGCCAGCGAGCGGCCGAGCGCCAGCCCCGAAAGGACGTTCAGCTCGCTCGGGGTCTTGGTGTCGACGTAACAGGCGAACAACGAGAAGGTGAGCGTTCGTGACGGCAGATACGTGAGCGACGCCTGGCCGAGGGTCCGCGCGTTGTCGGTGTTGAAGTCGGGATGGCGCTCGAAGAAATCGCCGGCGCGAGAGCCCTGCACGTCGATCACGAACGGCAAGGACCGGTACCCGGTCTCCAGCCCGACGCCCACGCGCGTGACGAAGTCGGCTTCCGGGAACTGCGTGAAGAAGAGGTTGTCGTCGACGCTCTGGGCTACCGTCAGCATCGGGACGAAGAAGCCGCCGCGCTGCTTGGGCGGCTGCGGCGCGAGCTCCTGGGCCGACGCCCCGAGGCTCAGAAGGCAGCCGAGGGCGAGCGTGGCTGCCCGGGTGCGACCCCGCCTCGTGACGCCCGTGTCTAGGAAGAACACACTACTCCTCAGTTCTGAAGATAGGCAAGGAACCGTCGCAGACAATCGGGGGAACCCTGCATTCGGATGCCGGGAAACCCTCATTCGCGCGGCGGGTGGACACGTAGCTACGGAACCATGACGATGTCGCCTGGGCGCAGCGCGAAGTTCTCCTGCGGATTGACGGTCGCGGCCATCTTGTCGTAGTCGAACGGGATGCGTTTCTGGGCGCTGCCCTCGGGACGGATCACCACCACGCGCGAGCGGTTGGCGAACTCCTTGAAGCCCCCCGCCATCGCGAGCGCGTCGACGACGGTGGCCGAGCTGCGCAGGTCGAAGCGGCCTGGCTTCATGACCTGGCCGATCACAGAGATCATGAAGCTCTTCACCTCGGTCACGATCACCGCGATCTCGGGCGAGGGCACGAACTCGACCAGCTTCTTCATCAGGGAGTCGCGCAGCTCCATCGGCGTCAGGCCGGCGGCCTTGACGTCGTTCAAGAGCGGCAGCGAGATCATCCCGTCCGGTCGCACCGGCACCGTCCGGCTCAGCGCGTCGTTGCTGAACACCGAGATCTGCAGCACGTCCTCCGGGCCGATCCGATAGCCCGAAGCCGTGGCGGCTTCGGCCGGCTTGGCGGCCTGCGCCGAAGCGCTCCAGGCGGCGACCATCACGAGCACGATCAACGTGTAGAGGCGTTTCATCATCTTTCTCCAAGCGCCCTTCTGTGACGAGAACCGAACAAAGGCGCACATTCCTCCGCGAACCTAGGCCGCTCCGACCCGCCCGGAGACCGGGATCGTCCCGAATCGGGCCGCCGACAGCTCCCGGGAACGCGCCGCGGTGGGACGCGGCGCACCGTCGAGGAAAGCGCGGCACCAGAGCTCGAACGAGATCAGCGTCCAGAGCTGGAGCCCCAGGTCCTGCCCGCGCTCGTGACGCTCGATCAGCTTGCGCACGTAGCCCGGCGCGAAGATGCCGCGCGCGACGGCTCGTCCCGACAACAGCAGATCGCGCAGGAACCCGGAGAGCGCGCCGCGGAACCAGTGGCCGAGCGGCACCCCGAAGCCCTGCTTGCGCCGGTCGATCACCGCGTCGGGCAGCACGCCGCGCAGCGCCTGCTTCAGGATGTGCTTGCCGGTGCCGTTCTTGATCTGGAGATCGGGCGGGATCGTCGCGACGAACTCGACCAGCTTGTGATCGAGCAGCGGCTCGCGCGCCTCGAGCGAGTGCGCCATGCTCATCCGGTCCACCTTGGTCAGGATGTCGAGCGGCAGATACGTGTGGAGGTCCGAGTACTGGAGCGCCGAGAGCCAGTGCAGTCGGCGGTGGCCGAGCCACTGGCGGT
>Ga0075420_100005364_pt1 | contig 11275 bp, 7 predicted proteins | sample SoiMetdeltSBSDD4_FD_75296 | JGI IMG/M metagenome (GOLD analysis project Ga0075420, IMG submission 75296) | Bulk soil microbial communities from a Populus tree surrounding site in Tennessee, USA - Soil MetaG P. deltoides SBSDD4 | ecosystem: Environmental > Terrestrial > Soil > Tree plantation... | reverse complement strand
GCCAGTAATGCAGCGCGGTCAGCTGGACGGACGCCATCCCTGCGCATTCGGACGGCCACAACGGCCGCCGCCGATCGCGCGTTCGATCATCCCGGCGCGCCGGAGATCCATGTCGTGGCGATCTCACGGTCGACCGAGCGTCCGTTCGGGCCACGCTTCGGTGCGCTCGTTCACGCCACTCTGGCCACCGTACCGCTGGATGCCAGCGAATCGACCATTGCCGCGGTGGCGGCCGCGCAGGGACGCATTCTTCCGTCACCCGACACGCAGCAATATGCCGACGAGGAGGTCTACGCCGCGTGTGAAGTCGTGACCTCCGTGTTGCGCGACCGCCTCTTCGATCGGGTGCGCATGGCGGAACGATCGGGCCAGTGCGAGCGCGAGCTGCCCATCATGTGGACCTCGCCCGACGGCACCCTCATCGAAGGCACGATCGACCTGGCGTTCGAGGATGCGGGCGCATTGACGGTCGTCGACTTCAAGACCGATCGCGAGCTGTCCACGGATCTCGAGCGCTACCAGCGTCAGCTGAGCATGTACTGCATGGCACTCAGCACGGCACGGGGGAAGCCGGCGACCGGAATACTGATGCGGATCTAGAACTGACGCTGGTCAACTCCCAACTCCCAAGAAGAGTCGATCGAGAGATTCCGTTCAGAAAATGGATACCTGGGAGCCTGTTCGCTGTGGACAACGACTGACGGCTGACGCGCCTCAGGAACGATCGCGACGAGCACGACGAACACGACGAGGACAATAGTGACGTCGCGAACGTCGCGGCCGTCGTGATCGTCGCCAGTGTCGTCACCGTCGCTGGCGATCATGAAGACTCCTGTTCAACCGACAAACAGCCGTACTAGCGATCAAAGCCGCCAAACGGATACGTTGGGATTTGGAATTGGACGTTCTATTCGTAGTGCAGCGCTTTGACCGGATCCAGGTTGGCGGCTCGAGCGGCGGGATAGAGGCCGAACACAAGGCCGATAGCCACTGATACGAAGAACGCCAGAACGATCGACGTCGTGGTCACGATCGTCGACCAACCGGCCAGGTAGCCAATCAACTGCGACAATCCGACGCCAACGATCACGCCCATGACGCCGCCGGCGAGCGAGATGATTGTCGTTTCGATCAGGAACTGGCGGATGACGTCGCGTTTCTTGGCGCCGATCGCGCGGCGCACGCCGATCTCCCGGGTGCGTTCCATCACGCTGGCGAGCATGATGTTCATGATGCCGATGCCGCCGACGAGCAGTGAGATCGACGCGATCGCGACCATCACCATCTCGAAGATCCGCTGTGTGCGGCGTTGCTCGGCGAGCAGTTCGGCCGGTGAGACGATCGCGAAGTCGCCGGCTTCCCCGTGGGACACGTTCAACAGTCCGCGCAGAAGGGCCGCACCGGCGGGAATGCCGGCGCTCGACTGCAGCTGAAGATAGATGCCGTCGATCTCGTCCTTGTACTGGCTCTGACCGTCTTCGAGCCGGAAGATGGCGGCGAAGAGCGGCACGTAGATCAGGTTGTTCCGGTCCTGCGCGGGAATCCCTGCGACGTCGGATTGAACGGTCAGCTGCGGGCCGGCGACGCCGATCACCTGGAACCACTGATCGTTGACCTTGACGTAGCGCCCGATTGGATCGTCGGCGCCGAATACCGACGCCGCGGCGCCCTCGCCCAGCACCGCCAGGGGCGCGCCCGCCTCGGTTTCACGCTCGTCGAAGAAGCGGCCGGACGCGACGCGAAGATTGGCGATCGTCAGGTACTCCGGGCTGACCCCATAAACCACCGGCACATCGGATTGGGGCCTGGGCAGCATCTTCGTCGGGGTGAACCGCTTGCGCGCGGTCGATGCCGTGATCCCTTCGAGGTTGGCCTTGATGACGCGGAAGTCCTGGAACGTGAGACCGGGTGAGATCTTGCGAATCTTCTGCAGGGATTGGTAATCGGCAGATTCTCGCGCCTCGACGATCAGATTCCGGACGCCGAGCTGCTCGATGAAGGACATGACCTCCTGCTGGGCGCCGGCACCGATCGACAGCATGGCGACCACCGCTGCCACGCCGAAGATCATGCCGAGCATGGTGAGGAGGGAGCGCAACTTGTGCGCGCGCAGATTGTCAATGCCGAGACGAAGCTCGGGCAGGTAATCGGACGTGCTGCCGGTGATTCGGCCGGCCGTCACGCTCACCGGGGGCCTCCGGCGGCGGGAAGGGGCGATGCTGCTCCGGCCGGCTTGTTGGCGCGTTGTACTGTCGGATCGACCAGCGCGACCTCGGTCCCCTCAGGCAGACCTTCGACAGCCGCCCGGCTCTCGGTACGCTGCACGACCTTGATTTCTCGCTGTTCGAAGCGGTCACCGGTCTTGACGAAGACGTGCGTCTTGCCGGCTTTCTGGAACACGGCCTGGCGCGGCAGCATCAAGGCGCCGGGAATCTCCTTGCCCGTGACCACGACCCTCGCGGACGCGCCTGCCTTCATCCGCGGGTCGAGCTGATCGAAGGCAAACGACACGTCGAACTGCCGCGCGCCCGAGCTCGACTCGAAGAAATCCATCCGCCGTGCCTGTGCCGACAGCTCTCCGACTTTTCCTTTGAATGTCTCTCCCGGGATCGTGTCGATGTCGACAATGGCTTCCTGACCCTGCGTCAGGTTCGCGCGATCGTTCTCGTCAACCTTGGCGCGGAGCTCCATACGACCCGACTCGATGACGTCCGCGATGGGCCGGCCCGGCCAGATCGAGTCGCCCTCGCGATATTCCGGCAGAACCATTCCCCCGAAAAACATGCCGCCGGCGGCATCGGTGTTCTGTTTCACCGAGACGACGCCGTCGAGCGGCGCCGTGATGACCAGACTCTCAATCGTCTGCTGCGCGCGCTGCATCGCGAGCATCGCCTTGTTGCGTTTCTCCAGCACGACCGCCAGCGACGCCTGGCTCGTCGCGGCGCGCGACTTCACGTCTTCGTCGAGCTGTTCGAGACGACGCTTTGCCTCTTCCAGCGACAGCAGGTTCTTCTTCGCTTCGATTGCGCCGACGAACTCGTTCCCGGAGGCATCCAGCTCGGCGCGACGAACATCGAAGCGCGCGGTCAGGAGCGTCACCTGATCCTGAGCGGCCTGCGCGGCCGCGTCAGCCTTCATCTTGACGATTTCCTGTTCGGCTTCGGCCACCTCTGACTTCGCTTGCTCCAGTGCGTACTGATGGTCTGCCGGATCGAACTCCACGACCGTCTCGCCCGCCTTGACCGAGATGCCCGTCGGGATCAGCTTGATGATCCGCAACATGCCGCCGACCGGTGGCGTCACGAGTGTCATCGTGCGGCCAGCACGAAGCTCGCCTGTCGCGTGCACCGTCAGGCTGAGAGACCCCTTGGTGATCTTTGAGGTCGGGACGGCGTTGCCGCGCTCCGGCAACCGCGGCACGGCAATGGCGATGGCTGCGCCCAGCGCGATCACGGCCAGGACCACGAGGCCACGAACGACTCGACGCTTCACTGCGCCCTCCGAATCATCTCTGTCGCCGGCCGGCGTGTCGCGATGCGATCGCCCGGTCCGACGCCGGACGTCACAATCGCCTGCTCGCGGCCTCGGCGCGCCACCTCGATACGTCGTTCCTCGAACTCTGTGCCATCCAGCCTGTACACCACCGAGTGCCCGTCGCGCTGGAAGATGGACTCTGAGGGCACGAGCACCACGTCAGCGACGCGGTCGGTCGCGATGCGCGCGATCGCGGTCATGCCCGGACGGATCTTCGGATCGACTTCCAGCAACACGAGACCCAGATCGAAATTCCTGGTGGGCGGCCATCCCGACGAAAAGTCCGCGCGTGCCAGCACGGAGATGCGCTCGATACGCGCCTTGAACTCCCTGCCAGGAAGGGCGGCAATCCGAATCGATGCTTCCTTGTCGACGCTCAGCCGTCCTCGGTCGGACTCGTCGAGCCGAGCCTCGAGATGGACTGACGACAGATCGGGCAGCTCCAGGATCGATGCTCCCGCCCAGGCGCGATCGCCCTGGCGGAACTCGACCTCGCCGCCACCAAATGGTCCCGACCCGGCACGGTAGTTGGGCAGGATGTTCACCATGCCGCCCGCCGGTGCCTTGAGCTCGAGGTTCTGCAACCCGCGCTCGGCGCGCTGCAGATCGAACAGCGCCTTCTCGCGCTTCCGGCGCTTGTTCGACAGGTCGGCCTCCATGGCCACGACGTCCGACTTGATCTTCGCTTCGAGCTCCTTGAGCTTCTCCCGGGAGTCGCCGAGGGCCAGCTTGGACTTCTCTTGATCGATTCGCGAGATGGTATCGCCGCGATCCACGTCGAGCTTGGCGCGCTCGATGTTGTATTTCGACCGCATCAGCTCGGTCGCGTTCTGTTCCTTCGTAATGCGCGCCTGCGCCGTGGCCTGCTCGATCTCGGCGTCGGCCTGCTTCAGCTCCGATTCCTTCTCCTGCTTCGTGCGTCGCAGCGTCGTCGAATCGAACTGGACGACGACGTCGCCGGCCTTCACGACCGAACCGTTCTTTGCAAGCTTCAGGATCTGCAGCTCTCCTGATTGCATCGGCGCAGCGAGCACAATCGATTTCAGCGGCCGGATCTCGCCACGGATCTCCAGCGCGTCGATGAATTCGCCCTTTGTGACCTCTGCCGTCGGCAGATCCGGCGCAGCACCGCTGCGGACGCTGACGAACGCCGCCGTCACGACGGCGCCCACGATCACCAGCGTGACCAGCGCACGGCGGCGCCAGCCCAGGAGAAGCGCGCTAAGCTGGCTCACTGATTACCTCGAACGCTGACGTTCCGCGCCACGACGCTCCCCTCTTCGACACCGGACGCAACGACCGCCTCGTGCGCGCTGACACTGCCGACCGTGACAGCCTGATCCGAGAAGCCCGACCCTCGCTGCACGCGTACGAACGCGCGTTCGCCGTCGTAGCGGACGGCGTCACGTGGCACGACGAGCACGCGCGGTTCGCGGCCGAACTCGACGTCGAGCGACGCCGTCAGGTCGGGCATCAGGTTCGGATGCGATCCGTCCACCTCGATGAGCGCGGTGAACGTGCGGACCTTCTGCGACATCGTCGAACGGACGGCCAGGGGCGAAATCTGCGTGATGCGGCCGGTGAACGAGAGATCCGGGTACGCGTCCAAGCCGATTCGAACGGGGAGCCCTACCCTCATGTCGTTCACGTCCGCCTGGTTCACTTTCGCGCGCACCCGCATGACTTCGGGATTCACGACGTCGACCACCGGCACGCCGGCGCGCACTTCCTCGCCTTCCTGCACTTCTGCCATGTTGTTCGACTTCCAGATCGTTCGGATGACTGCCATTCCCGCGATTGGTGACTGGATCGACATGCGGTCCGCGTTGCTCTCGGCCTGCCGCATGGCGTTCTCGGCCTTGTCGCGCCGGATCTGGAGAATGCGAATGTCGGCTTCAGCCGCCTTCCGCTTGAGCGCGAACGTGGTCTTCAGCTGCTTGAGTTTCGCATCGGCTTCTTCGAGCGCCTGGCGGTTCTTCTCGGCCTGAATCTTGGGGAGCAGCTCGTTCTTCGCCATCTCGAGCTCGGCGCGGGTCAACCCGCTCTCCGCTTGCGCCAATTCGCTGTCGTCACGCGCGCGCGCCGCACGCTCCTCCGCTTCCTTCTTTCTGATCTGCTGCTCGAGATCGTTCAGTTCGACGCGCCTGTCGAGCGCGTTCTTCAATTGTTCCTGGCGGTCGAACTCGACGAGCAGATCGCCGGGTTGGACCATGCTGCCCCCCCGGATCAGCCGGGTCACGACGAGGGATGGCACGTTCTGCCCGGCCAATCGAGGCACGGATACCGTCGTCGCCTGCACAGCCTCGACCGTGCCGGAAAGGCGGAGGGATCGAACGAAGTCGCGACGAGTGATGGTCGCGGTCGTGGCACGGCGTCCGCTGTCTTGCGACGGGTCAGGATCCCGCGCCGAGCGGAGCGCGGCGGCGCTCACGCCGACTGCTGCCACCAGCAGGACGAAGCCCGTCAGCCACCGACGCACACTGGGGTTCAAACGCATGCGTGACTCCGGTTATCAGACGGCGTGGCATCAAAGTTGGTTGGGCGATTCGCCCCCGAACGGACACGTCTCGTTTCCGGGAACCGGCCGCGCGCAACCGGGACGGCCCTCTCTGCAGGAGCTATACGACGGCGACGTGCAAACTATTCCAAACGAGCCAGTTCCTGAAGATTCAGCAGGTTCGTGGAGCCACGCCAGCCCAGACGGACGGTAAACCTGGCAATCCTGGGTCCGGATCAGCACTTCACCCCTGCCTGGACGAGATCGTATGCGAGGTTAGACCCCAGCCAGCGCTCGATTTCTTCGAGCCCCATGCCCTTGCGTTTCGCGTAGGACTCGATCTGGTCGCGCCCGATGCGGCCGATGTTGAAATACCGGGCTTCGGGGTGAGAGAAGTACAGGCCGCTGACGCTCGCCGCCGGGGTCATCGCCGCGTGCTCGGTGAGCCGGATGCCCTGGCGGGTAGCATCGAGCAGGTCGAACAGCTTGAATTTCTCTGAATGATCCGGGCAGGCCGGGTAGCCGTACGCCGGCCGGATGCCACGGAACTTCTCGGCAATGAGGTCGTCGGCTGTGAGCGCTTCCGACGCACCATAGCCCCAGTCGTTTCTGGCCTGCTTGTGAAGGTATTCGGCAAAAGCCTCGGCGAGCCGGTCGGCCAGGGCCTTGATCATGATGGCGTTGTAGTCGTCGTGGTCCTGTTCGAACTGACGCACCAGTTCATCCACACCATGGCCCGCGGTCACCGCAAACATGCCGATGTAGTCCGGTATCCCCGTCTCCCGCGGCGCAACGAAATCGGCGAGCGACAGATTCGGCCTTTTCTCGATGGTGACCTCCTGCTGCCTGAGCATCGGCAGCCGCGCCAGCTCGTTCCGGAGCGAGTCATCGGTGTAAAGCACGATGTCGTCGCCTTCGGCAGCGGCGGGCCAGAACGCGTAGGTGCCGCGGGCGGTGATCAGCTTTTCGTCGATGATTCGCCGCAGAAGCGCCTGTGCGTTCGCATAGAGCTCGCGCGCCGCCGCGCCGAACTGCGGGTGCTCGAGAACGCCTGGAAAACGTCCTTTGAGTTCCCACGCTGAAAAGAAGAACGTCCAGTCGATGTACTTCGCGAGCTCCGCGAGCGGCACATCGTCCACGTACCTGCGGCCGACGAACCATGGAGATGAGATTCGCGTGTTCTCCCAATCGAGCCGAAGCCGGTTGTCACGGGCGGCGGCGTATGTCAGCAGTGGACGCTCGCGACGCTGCGCGTACTTGTCGCGAATGTCAGCCTGCGCGGCGCGATTCACACGATCGAACTCCGGCCGACCCGCCCCCATGAGCGACGCGACGGTGTCGACAGCGCGCGACGCGTCGAGCACGTGCACGACCGACCCCTTGAACTCTGGCGCGATCTTGACCGCGGTGTGCTGGCGGCTCGTCGTCGCGCCGCCGATCAGGAGCGGGACCTTGAAACCACGCCGGTCCATTTCGCGCGCGACGAATACCATCTCGTCCAGCGACGGAGTGATCAGCCCGCTGAGGCCGATGACGTCGACGTTTTGCTCGATCGCCGTGTCCAGGATCTTCGCCGCGGGCACCATCACGCCCAGATCGACGACTTCGTAGTCGTTGCAGCCCAGGACGACTCCAACGATGTTCTTGCCGATGTCGTGGACGTCACCCTTCACCGTCGCCATCAGAATCTTGCCGCTCGACGAATGCACCGCCCCGGTGAGCCGCTTCTCCTCCTCCATGAACGGCAGCAGATAGGCGACCGCCTTCTTCATCGCGCGAGCGCTCTTCACGACCTGCGGCAGGAACATCTTCCCCGCGCCGAAGAGGTCGCCGACGACCTTCATGCCGTCCATGAGCGGACCTTCGATGATCTCGAGGGGACGCTTGTACCTCTGCCGCGCCTCCTCCACATCGAGCTCGATGAAGTCCACGACGCCGTGCACGAGCGCGTGCGAGAGGCGCGCTTCCACTGTCCCCTGACGCCAGGCATGGTCGATCTCTTTCTTCTTGCCGGCACCTTTGACGCTTTCAGCGAACTGCACCATCCGCTCCGTCGCATCGGGCCGGCGGTTGAAGATGATGTCTTCGACATGCTCGAGCAGATCTGGGGGAATGTCCTCGTACACGACGAGCTGGCCGGCATTTACGATACCCATGTCCATGCCCGCCTTGATGGCGTGATAGAGGAAGGCCGAGTGGATCGCCTCGCGGACGACGTCGTTTCCGCGGAATGAAAACGAGAGGTTGCTGACGCCGCCGCTCACCTTCACGCCGGGACACTCAGCCTTGATGATTCTGGTCGCTTCGATGAAATTGACGGCGTAGTCGTTGTGCTCTTCGAGGCCGGTCGCAATCGCGAGGATGTTGGGATCGAAAATGATGTCGTGCGGATCGAACCCGGCCTTCTCGGTCAGCAGCTTGTAGGCCCGCTTGCAGATGTCGACTTTCCGCTGGATCGTGTCGGCCTGGCCGACCTCGTCGAATGCCATCACCACGACGCCTGCGCCGTAGCGGTGGACCAGCTTGGCCTTGTGAAGAAAGTCTTCCTCGCCTTCCTTCATGCTGATCGAGTTGACGACGCTCTTTCCCTGGACGCACTTGAGCCCGGCTTCGATGACCGTCCACTTCGAGCTATCGATCATCACGGGAACCCTGGCGATTTCCGGTTCCGTCGCGATGTAACTGAGGAAGGTGGTCATGGCCTGCTCGGAGTCGAGCATGCCCTCGTCCATGTTCACGTCGATCAGATTGGCGCCGTTGCGGACCTGCTCGGCGGCGACGTGGACGGCCCCGGCGATGTCGCCCGCCTTGATCAACCGTGCAAACTTCGAGGATCCGGTCACGTTCGTCCGCTCGCCAATCATCTGGAAGTTGCTATCTGGCCGGATAGTGAGCGTTTCTAATCCCGAGAATTGTGTATAGGCTTCGTCGGTGGCTCCAGGAGCGCGCGGCTTCAGCCGCGCGTCACCAGTCGGCTTCAGCCGGACCTCCCTCCCCTTCAACCCTTCGATCGCAGTCCCCACGGCCTTGATGTGATCGGGCGTCGTGCCACAACACCCGCCCAGGATGTTGACGAAGCCGCTCACTGCAAAGTCGCGCAGCAGATCGCCGGTTTCTGCGGGCAGCTGATCGTATTCGCCGAACGCGTTCGGCAGGCCCGCGTTGGGATAGCAGAGGACGTACGACTCCGCCAGCCGTGCCAATTCCTCGAGGTGCGGGCGCATCTCGCGCGCGCCCAGCGCGCAGTTGATGCCGACCGCAAACGGGTTGGCATGCCGGATCGAGACGTAAAAGGCGTCGAGGGTTTGTCCGGACAGCGTTCGGCCGCTGCGGTCGGTCACGGTCACCGAGATGATCACCGGAACACGTGCGCCCCTTTCTTCGAACACCTGCTCGATCGCGGCGATTGCCGCTTTGGAGTTGAGCGTGTCGAAGATCGTTTCCACGAGCAGCAGATCGACGCCGCCGCCGAGCAGGCCACGAACCTGATCTTCGTAGGCCGCGCGCGCCTCGTCGAAGGTCATTCCGCGAAATGCCGGGTTGTTCACGTCGGGCGAAATCGACAGCGTGCGATTCATCGGGCCGATCGACCCCGCTACGAAACGCCGGCGGTCGGGAGTCTTCGCCGTCCACTCGTCGGCGGCCTCTCGCGCTACGCGCGCACCCGCCAGGTTCAGCTCGAAGGCGAGCGCTTCGAGCCCGTAGTCCGCCTGGCCGATAGCCGTGCTGGTGAACGTGTTCGTCTCGATGATGTCTGCGCCGGCCGCCAGGTACTCGCGATGGATGGCGCCGATCACGTCAGGACGCGTCAGGACCAGGAGATCGCTGTTGCCCTTCAGATCCTTGGGGTGATCCTTGAAGCGCTCGCCACGGAAGTCGGCGTCGGTCAGCTTGTATCGCTGAATCATCGTGCCCATCGCGCCATCGAGCAGCAGTATTCGGCGATCGAGCAGCGCGGTCAGGTCGTTCAGAACAGAATCCATTAGTGGTCCTTATGAGTGCTTCGATGTGACGGCCCGCTTCCGTTCGGTCGTCCGTGCGCCGCCTGATTTCGTGCCGCTCGCAATGAGCACGGCGAACGGATCACCGGTCCGTCGCGCCCCGACCCCGACTTTTACGTCAGCGAACCCGGCTCGCTTCAACAACCCGGCCAGCTCGTCGTCGGAGAATCCGGTCCAGCGATCGCCGAGACGCTCGCGAACCCACAGCTCGTCGTGCGCGCGGAGATCGAGCACGAGCACCCGGCCCCCTGGAACGAGAATGCGGTGCGCCTCGACGAGCGCCCGCGCCGGATCCTGGGCGTGATGCAGCGCCTGCGAGAGCAGGGCGACATCGACCGAGCCGTCGCGGATGGGCAGACGCTCGAGCTCGCCGCGTTTCCAGATGACGTTGCGCACGCGGCGGCGCGTGGCTAGCGATCGCGCCCGCTTCAACACCGAGTCAGAACGATCGACCGCGATGACGCGACCGGCCCAGCGGCTCGTTTCGATCGTCAGGTAGCCCTCGCCGCAGCCGAGATCAGCGACACGAAGCTGCGGCAGCAAGTGCCCCAGCGCACGCGCCCACGCTGCCCAACTCCGGCCCGGCACGAGCTGGCGTTCGTTGGTATCCGGACCGGCATGCGCATCGAAGTTCTCTTTTCGCAGACGCCGGACCTCTTCCAGCCGTGCATCGTCCATTCGCGTCAAATCGCCGGAGGCCGATGCGAACGCGCCGCGGAGGAAAGCCGCCAGCGGCGCGCGGTCGGCGCGTTCATCGGACAGCGACGGCGCGAGCCTGAAGAACGTGTAGCCTCCCTCGCGGCGCTCGCTGACGAGATCCGCTTCCTTCAGCAGACCGAGATGGCGGGACACGCCCGACTGCGCGATCCCGAGAATGCCCGTCAGCTCGCTGACGTTGAGCTGTTCGAGGCTGAGGAGCCTGAGAATCCGCAGCCTGGCCTCGTCGCCGAGCAGCCGGAACAGCGCCGAGGCGGAATTCATATCTATAAATCTACATTGGTGTATGGGTGTGTGGCAAGTCGGCGGGGGTTCAGGACGGGGGTTCAAAGGCGGAGGTTCATGCCCTTTCACGCGAACCTCCCTGTGAACCTTCGTGGTGAACCCCTGTCCTGAACCCCTGTCCTGAACCCCCGTCCTGAACCCCCGTCCTGAACCCGTCTGAACCAATCTGCCATGCCATAATCGCGGGTCGTGGAACTGACCGTCTATCCGACATCGCAGACCGCCTCAGGTGCCGGCGACA
>Ga0075420_100005363_pt1 | contig 11276 bp, 12 predicted proteins | sample SoiMetdeltSBSDD4_FD_75296 | JGI IMG/M metagenome (GOLD analysis project Ga0075420, IMG submission 75296) | Bulk soil microbial communities from a Populus tree surrounding site in Tennessee, USA - Soil MetaG P. deltoides SBSDD4 | ecosystem: Environmental > Terrestrial > Soil > Tree plantation... | reverse complement strand
ATCGCACGTCGCACGCGGCACATCGCACGTCGCACGCGGCACATCGCACGTCGCACGCGGCACATCGCACGTCGCACGCGGCACATCGCACGTCGCACGCGGCACATCGCACGTCGCACTCGGCACATCGCACGTCGCACTCAGCACGTCGCACGTCGCACGTCGCACGTCGCACGTTATAATCCCATTCTATGCGGATTGCGATCGGCGCCGACCACGCGGGGTTTGCGCTCAAGCAGCATCTCGTGGCGACGATACGCCTGCTCGGTCATGAGGTCGACGACCACGGCACGCACTCCGAGGATCCGGTGGATTATCCGGAAATCTGTGCCGCCGTCGGCCGCGCGGTCGTCAAGGGCAAGGCGGATCGCGGGGTGGTGATCGGTGGCAGTGGACAAGGTGAGCAGCTGGCGGCCAACAAAGTCGCCGGCGTGCGCGCGGCGCTCTGCAACGATCTGTATACCGCGCGCATGTCTCGAGCGCACAACGATGCCAACGTCCTCGCGATCGGCGGGCGCATCGTGGCCTCGGGTCTGGCTGATGAAATCGTGACGCTCTGGCTCGCGACCACCTTCGAGGGCGGCCGTCACCAGCGCCGTATCGATCAGATCTCAGCGATTGAACGAGAGCGCAACGCTAATTGAGAAACAGATGCCGACACATACGACGACCCCAACCCGCTGGCGAACGCTGGCTGACACCGACCCCGACATCAACGAGGCGATCGGCAACGAGTTGCACCGCCAGAACAGCGGTCTCGAGCTCATAGCCTCGGAGAACTTCGTCAGCCAGGCGGTGCTCGAGGCTGCCGGCTCGGTGCTGACGAACAAATATGCGGAAGGCTATCCGGGAAAGCGTTACTACGGCGGCTGTGAGTTCGTCGACGTGGCCGAATCTCTGGCCATCGCCAGGGCGAAGGAGCTCTTTGGCGCCGAGCATGCGAACGTTCAGCCGCACTCAGGCGCGCAGGCCAACATGGCCGTCTACTTTACGCTCCTGAAGCCGGGCGAGACCGTGCTCGGCATGAACCTCGCGCACGGCGGTCACCTGACGCACGGCCACCCCCTCAACTTCTCCGGCAAGCTCTACACGATCGTCCCGTACGGCGTCCGTCAGGATGACGAGCGGATCGATTACGACGAGCTCGAGCGCCTGGCCCACGAGCACAAGCCGAAGATGATCATGGTCGGCGCCAGCGCCTACCCGCGCGTCATCGACTTCGAGCGGATCGGACGCGTGGGACGGGAGATCAACTCGCCCGTCGTGACCGACATGGCGCACATCGCGGGGCTGGTCGCCGCGAAGGTTCATCCGAGCCCGGTTCCGCACAGCGATTTCGTGACGACCACGACGCACAAGACGTTGCGCGGACCGCGGGGTGGCTTGATCCTCTCGCGCGCTCAGTACGCGAAGGACCTCGACCGCTCCCTCTTCCCGGGCGTACAGGGCGGACCGCTCATGCACATCATCGCCGCGAAGGCCGTGTGCCTGCGCGAAGCCATGGAACCGGACTTCGTCGACTATCAACGGCAGATTGTGGCCAACGCCAGGAGGCTCGCGGCTAGCCTGTCTTCGGCCGGCTTCCGCCTCGTCAGCGGCGGAACCGACAATCACCTGATGCTCGTCGATGTCTTCTCCCGTGGCCTGACCGGCAAGGTCGCCGAGGCGGCACTGAACACCGCGGGGATCACGGTGAACAAGAACGCCATCCCATTCGACAAGAACCCGCCGATGGTGGCGAGCGGTGTTCGCATCGGCACGCCGGCGGTCACCAGCCGGGGCATGCGCGAGCCGGAGATGGACATCATCGCGGAGCTGATCGCGCGCGCACTCGCGACACCTGACGACCACACCGCGCTTGCGGCGGTACGCAGCGAAGTCGAAACCCTGTGCCAGAAGTTCCCGCTGTATCCGGAACGGCAGGGCTAAGGGCCGCCGTCGCGGACACGTTCGCGCCGGGTGGGCCGCTCGCCCGCTCCCTCTCGGCGTTCGAAGCGCGCGAAGCGCAGCTGCAAATGGCTGACGCGGTGGCGCGGACGCTCGTCAAGGGTGGCGTGCTGCTCGCCGAAGCGGGAACAGGGACTGGCAAGACACTCGCGTATCTGATCCCGGCCATCCTCAGCCGTCAGCGTGTTCTCGTCTCTACCGGCACCAAGAACCTCCAGGAGCAGATCTACTTCAAGGATCTGCCGGTGCTCGAAAGCGCCCTTCCCGTGCCTTTCACCGCGGCCTACATGAAAGGCCGCGGCAACTATCTCTGCCGGCACCGCTTCGAGTCGTTTCGAGACGGCGCGCTGATTCGATCGACGGACGAAGCGATCTATGTCCGACTGATCGACGACTGGTCAAGGCACACGGAAACAGGCGACCGGGCGGAGATCGAAGACCTGCCGGAAGACTTGCCGTTCTGGCCGGAAATCGCCGCGACGAGCGAGAACTGCATCGGCGCCGAATGCCCTCGTTACGACGAGTGCTTCGTCGTCAAGATGCGTCAGCGCGCCGCCGAAGCGGATGTCGTCATCGTCAACCACCACCTCCTCTGCGCCGACGCCGCCGTGCGTCAGAGCGCCTTCGGCGAGGTGATTCCCTCGTGCCGCTATGCCATCGTCGACGAGGCGCACCAGCTCGAGGACGTGGCCACGCAGTACTTCGGCATCTCGATCAGCAACTATCGATTCGATGATTTTGCCCGTGATGTCGAACGCGCCGTGGTGCCGGCGCTCTTGCCGGATCGCGAACGCGCCTCGCTGCTGCGCGACGACGTCGAGCGCATTCGCGACGATGCCCGGCGCTTGTTCTCGACCGTTCAGATGCTCCGCCACGAGCTTCCGGGAGGCACTGCGTCGGAAAGCCGCAGCCGGCTGACCGCGAAGTTCGTCGATCGACTTGCAGATGACGGGCTGGCGCTCGTCGCGGCCCTGGAGGCTTTCGAAGCTGACGTGGCACTGGGCAAGGACCTGCCCGAAGACGTGCTGGCTCTGGCCCGGCGGGCAGCGACGCTGCGCGACGAGACCAGTTTCCTGATGCGCGCCGACGATCAGGGGTTCGTGTTCTTCGTTGAAACGCGCGGCCGCGGGGTCTTCCTGCGCGCCGCGCCTATCGATGTCTCCTCCATCGTCCGAGAACTTCTCCTGGATCGCATGGATGCCACGATTCTCACGTCGGCGACCCTGAGCGTCGATGGCGGCTTCGATTACGTCCGGAACCGCCTGGGCATCAAGACGGCGACCGAGGTGAGGCTCGACTCCGAGTTCGACTTCGCGCGCCAGGCGATTCTCTATCTGCCGAAACGCCTGCCAGACCCGCGCTCGCCGCAGTTCGTCAGCGCTGCCGCGAGAGAGGTCATCGAGATCCTCAAGAGGACCCGCGGGCGTGCGTTCGTGCTGTTCACCAGCTACGCGAACCTGCGCGAGGTCCATCGGATCGCGTCGACCGAGCTCGAATATCCGATTCTCGTCCAGGGCACGGCGCCGCGGTCCGCGCTCCTTCGCGACTTCAAGGCCACACCGCACTCGGTGCTGCTCGCCACGTCCAGCTTCTGGCAGGGGGTCGACGTCGTCGGCGAGGCCCTGAGCTGCGTGATCATCGACAAGCTCCCGTTTGCCTCGCCCGGAGATCCGATCACCGCTGCGCGCATCGAAGCGATCACGGCCGAAGGCCGATCTGCGTTCGGGGACTATCAGATTCCTCTGGCGATCCTGGCGCTGAAACAAGGGCTGGGACGGTTGCTGCGCCACCGGACCGATCGCGGTGTGCTCGCCGTGCTCGATCCGCGGCTTCGCACGATGGGGTACGGCCGCCGTTTCCTCGCGTCTTTGCCGCCTGCGCCCGTCACACAACGGATCGAGGACATCGAACGGTTCTTCTCGGGGCTCTCAGAGTCTGCGGATGGCGGCGGTTAAGACGCCTCGTTCAGACAGGCGCACGCACCAGGTCCGTCCCATTCTCAAGTGGGCTGGCGGCAAGCGGCAGTTGCTGCCCGCCCTGCGCCAGTTCTATCCCTCGCAGTTCGACCGCTTCGTCGAGCCGTTCCTCGGGAGCGGCGCCGTTTTCCTCGATTGTCACAACCGGGGCCTGCTCGACGGACGCGAGGTCCTGTTATCCGACATCAATGCCGACGTGATCGGGTGCTACCGGATGGTGAGGGAAGCGCCCGAAGAGGTGATTGGCGCTTTGCTCGATCTGGATGCCGGGCACCGAAAGGATGGCAGCCGACACTTCTACCTGGTCCGCGACGAGCGATTCAACCGCCTGCGCGAGGAACGGAAGGACAGCGAATCATTGGCGTCCGTTTACACGCCCGAGCTGGCAGCAATGCTCATCTACCTGAACCGAACGGGGTTCAACGGTCTGTTTCGCGTGAACTCTCGCGGCCGGTTCAACGTCCCCGCCGGCCGCTACGAGTCCGTCACGATCTGCGACCCGGAGAATCTCCGCCGGCTTTCAGTCGCCTTGGACCGGCCGGACCTCCGGCTCGACGTATCCGTCTTCGAGGATGCGCTGGAACGCGCCGGCACCGGGGATTTCGTCTATCTTGATCCTCCCTACGCACCGCTCAGCCGGACAGCGCAGTTCACGTCCTACACTCCGGGCGGATTCGGCGCCGAGCAGCAAGCACGGCTGCAACGCGCGGTGATTCACCTGGCCGAGCGCGGCGCCCACGTGCTGCTCAGCAATTCCGTGGCGCCTGAAATCACCCAGCTCTACGAAAAGAGCGCCGAGGCGAAATCGGCCGGGCTCAGAGCGAAAAAGGTGCCCGCGCGGCGCGCCATCAACTCGCGGGCGACGCGGCGCGGCGCCATCCTCGAGTACTTGATCACCAACGTGCGCACGGCCCGGCGCCCCGCCTTTCGTGTAAACTGAGCCAAAGCATCGGATTACTTCAGCACGGAGGTTTGGATTATGGGCGCACGTTTCAGCCGCCGGTCACTTGCGATCAGCGCGCTCGTGCTGGGACTAGTGGCGTTTGCGCTCCCGGCAGCTGCTCAGACCGGGCAAGTGAAGGGCAAGGTCGTCGACGCGAAGAATCAGCCGATCGAGGGGGCGACCATCACGATCGAGATGACCGAGGGAATGACCCGCAAATACGAGACGAAAACGAACAAGCGCGGGGAGTTCGTCCAGATCGGCCTCCAGCCCGGCAACTACAAGATCACGGCGACGAAAGACGCCATGAGCCAGAGCCAGAACCAGCGGGTGCGACTGGACATGATGGAGGTCAACTTCACCCTCAAGCCCGGCATGGCGCCGGAAGCTTCCGCGGAGGACGTGAAGAAGGCCGAAGCGAAGGTGGCCGCGATCAAGGGTGCGTTCGAACAGGGCGTCACGCTCAGCAACGAGGGGAAGTACGACGAGGCGATCGCGAAGTTCAACGAGGTCCTCGCCGAGGCGCCGAAGTGCGTCGAGTGCTACAACAACATCGGCACGAACTACACGCGGAAGAAGGACTTCGACAAAGCCGAAGAGGCATTCAAGAAGGCGATCGAGGTCAACCCGAGCTCCGTCGAGGCGTACAACGGGCTGGCGACCGTCTACAACGGACAGAAGAAATTCGACCAGGCGGCGGAGGCCAGCGCGCAGGCGCAGAAGCTCGCGGGTGATGCGGGCGCAGCCGGTGGTGGAGCCAGCGCCGGAACGGTGTTCAACCAGGGCATCATCGCGTGGAACGCCGGGAAGGTTCCCGAGGCAAAGAAACTGTTCGAGCAGGCAACGCAGCTCGATCCGAAACTCGCCGACGCGCACTACTGGCTCGGCATGGCCACGGTCAACGAAGGCAAGCTTCCTGAGGCGGCGAAGCACTTCGAGGAATACCTGAAGCTCGCCCCGACCGGCAACTACGCCGAACAGGCCAAGGGCATACTCGCGTCCATCAAGAAGTAGGAGGCTCCTACTTCTCTTTAGCGCGCTGCCGCCATTGTCGATCGCAGCTAATCTTGCGGATGTCCGGCGGCGCGTGGCAGAGGCCGCGCGCCGCGCCGGACGCGATCCTGACGACGTTACGGTAATTGCCGTTTCGAAAACGTTCTCGGCCGCACACGTTCGAGAGGCGTGGGCGGCAGGGCAACGCGATTTCGGCGAGAACAAAGTGCAGGAAGCGCTGCAGAAAATCGACCAAACGGCCGATATTCCGGCACGGTGGCATCTCATCGGCCATCTGCAATCCAACAAGGCGAGGAAAGCGGCCGGTGCATTTGCGTGCATCCACTCGGTCGATTCGGTTGAATTGCTGCAGCGTCTGGACGCTGCGGGCCGGACGAACCTCGATCGCGTCCCAGAAGTGCTCATCCAGGTAGATCTCGCAGGTGAGACGACCAAGTTCGGTATACCTGAGCGGGACGCCGAGCAGTGTGTGCGCCAGGCGCTCACCAGCGACGGGGTCAAGCTGGCAGGGCTGATGCTAATGCCGCCGTGGAACGATGACCAGGAGCAAACGCGCCCCTGGTTCGTTCGATTGCGCGAGTTCCGGGACGGTCTGATCGACAGCGGCGTGCCGCCTGCTTCGCTCCGGCACCTCTCTATGGGCATGAGCCACGATTTCGAAGCCGCGATAGAAGAGGGGGCGACCTTGGTCCGCGTCGGCACGGCTATTTTCGGAAAACGAGAAGCGAGGGCCTGATGAGCGAACGATCCAACACACCTCCGGCCACGTCTGCCGCCAACGTCGGGTCGCCGCCGGCGGAGCGGCTCATGCGCGTGGCGCCGCTGGATCTCCGCCAGCAGCGCTTCAAGACGTCGGTGCGTGGTTTCGACAAGACAGAGGTGGTGGCGTTCCTGACCGAAGCGGCCGACGACTACGAGCATGCGCTCCGGGAAATCGATCGGCTGCGTCAGGACGTTCAGCGCGGTGACGCGCTGCTCGCGGAGCACCGCGACCGCGAAGCGAACCTGCGCAACACCCTGCTGACCGCGCAGCGGCTCGCCGACGAGATCAAGGAAGCGGCACAAAGCGAAGCGAAGCTGATCCTGCGCGAGGCGCAAGGGCGAGCGGATCTACTGATTCAGAAGGCGCAGGGACGGCTCGACGAGATCGAACGGGACATCACCGAGATGCGCCTCCGCCGCCGCGACGTCGAGGGATCGCTCGAGAGCTCGATACAGGCTTTGTACCGCGCCCTCGAGTTCATCAGAGAACAGGACCGTTCAGACGAGAAGGTGCTGCTCCATCGACCGCGTCAATCGGATGCGCAGCAGTCGGCGCCTTCGTCGACGTGGCCTGAGGCTCGAACTGCCGATGATCGCGGATAACAGAAAAGCACCGGGCGGTTACCGTAACTCGATCACCCGCATGAAGCGGCCGGAAGAGTCGGGGTCGGTTTCGAGCAGCGTCGGAATGGACCCTCGATAGGTGAACCGGCGATCGGCAACGCCATCGCCGTTCTCGTCCCACGCCGCTGTCTTCAGCGCTCCTGCCTCGAACGTTTCCCACTTGTCGATCCGGCCGTCGCCGTTGGTGTCTTCCTCCACACGGAGCAGGGCGTTCAGCACGTCAGCCAGCGAGGGATCGTAGACCTCACGGCGATCCATCCGGCTGCGATCGCCGGACCGGAACATCTCGATGCGCTCGACGCGGCCGTTCACCGCAGGATACGCCCAGGCATCCGGCTGCCCATCGTCCTGCTGGGAATACCCCACTTTGACCAGCCGGCCCGCCCCGTCGTACTCCTCCCAGCGATCGACGCGGCCATCCTGATTGGCATCGATGCGTGCGCGGAGCGGCCTGGCGCCGTCCATGTCGATCCAGGTATCGATGCGCCCGTCCACGTTCGAGTCGTAGGTCAGTTCCGTGAGGCGGCCGGTTTTTGAATCGTAGGTGGGCTTCGTCGTTTCCCGGTTGATGCGATGGGCGTCACGGCAGGCGACGACGGATAACAGGATGCAGACGGCTATCGCCGCTTGCCTGACAGGCATGACGGGAATCCTACAACACCGCTGGCGGCAGTGATAGCGTAGATCCCGGTGAAACCAGAGGTCCACATCACGTCGTCATCCGTCGGGGTCGCGTTCGCCGTGCGCGTGATCCCGCGCGCCCGGAAGACGGCGATCGCGGGGACGCGCGAAGGCTCTCTCGTCGTTCGTCTTGTGGCGCCGCCGGTCGACGGCGCGGCCAACGCGGCACTGATTGCTTTTCTCGCCGACCTTCTCGACCGACCCAAACGCGATATCGCCATCGTTTCAGGTCAGCTGTCGCGCGACAAGTGCATCACCGTGTCCGGCATGACCGCCGCACAGCTCGCCGAGACACTGTCCGATATACTGCCAGCGTGACCCGTCCGGAAAATCTGCCGACCGCCGAGACCGTAGTCCTGCATCTCGGCCAGCTCGCGACCTGCGCCGGTCCGGCGCCGCGACGCGGTGCCGCACAGGGGAGCGTGGAGATCGTCGAAGACGGCGCACTCGCTATCATCGACGAACGGATTGTGTTCGCAGGCAGGACCACCGACCTCGAAAGAGCCGTGACCATCGCTTCCGCAACGGTCGTGCACGACGCGCCGCACCTGTCCGCGGTTCCAGGGTTCGTCGATCCGCATACGCATGCCGTCTTTGCCGGCGATCGCCGCGCGGAGCTGCGCCAGCGCCTGGCCGGCGCGACTTACGCACAGATCGCCGCGGCTGGCGGCGGCATCGTGTCGACCGTACGCGCGACGCGAGCGGCATGCGAGCACGAGCTCGTCGCGCAATCGCGTCCGCGGCTCGACGAGATGCTGGCGTGCGGTACGACGACCTGCGAGGTGAAAAGCGGTTACGGCCTCGATCTGGAGTCCGAGCTGAAGATGCTGGCTGCCATCCAGCAGTTATCGCACGACAGCCCGATCGACATCGTCACAACCTTCATGGGGGCGCACGAGATCCCGGTCGAGTACCGATCCAATCGAGACGCGTACGTCGCACTCGTCGTCGATCGAATGATCCCGGAAGTGGCGTCACGCGGTCTCGCCCAGTGGTGTGACGTCTTCTGCGAGACCGGCGTGTTCACGCCTGGGGAATCGACACGAATTCTGGAGGCAGGGGTTCGCGCCGGATTGAAGCCGCGGATACACGCCGACGAACTCGGCGCCAGCGGGGGCTCTCAGGTCGCCGCGCAGGTTGGCGCGCGATCGGCGGATCATCTGGTGCACGTCGATTCGGCAGGCATTGCCGCACTCGCCGCTGCGCAGGTCACCGCCACGCTGCTCCCATGCGCGGCCTTCTACTTGAAGCTTGGGCGTTTCGCCCCGGCGCGAGCACTCATCGAGGCAGGTGTTCCTGTTGCGTTGGCCACCGACGTCAATCCGGGCGGTGGTTTCTCACCATCAATGCCATTTGCGATGTCGCTGGCGGCGTTCGGCATGAACATGACGTTCGAGGAAACGCTGACGGCCGCGACCATCAACGCGGCGTGGTCGCTGGACCGGTCTGGCGAGGCCGGCAGCCTCGAGCCTGGCAAGCTGGCCGATGCCGTGTTCGTCAACGGCGACCTCGTCAACCTGATTCGCGTCGGCGCTGACGCGATTGCCGCCGTGATGAAGCGTGGCCTCGTCGTCCGCGGGGGCATCCATAACGAGGGAAACGCTCGAGGATGACAACTCCCAGGGACCAACTCCGAGCTCCCAAACCATGAAGCTTACCGACCGCACGTTCACCGATCTCCTTGCCGCGTTCCGCTCCTCCGACCCGACGCCGGGAGGCGGATCGGCGTCAGCGCTGGCTGGTGCTGTAGGCGCGGCGCTGCTCGCGATGGTTGCCGGACTTCCGAAGCCTCGCGCGGCGACCGAAGATGACATCGCGAAACTCCGTGACGCTGGAGAGAACTGCACCGAGCTCTGCGAACGTCTGCGGCTCCTGATCAACTACGACAGCGACGCGTATGACCTTGTCGTCAGTGCGTATCGAATGCCCAAGGGGACCGCGGAGGAAAAAGAGGAGCGAACGACGCGTATCCAGCGGGCGCTTCGCGTGGCGACCGAGACACCGCTCGACGTCATGCGCGCGTGCGTCAGCGCCATCGATCTAGCCGCCGTCGTCGCCAGCTACGGCAATCAAAACGCCTCTAGCGACGTGCGTGTCGCGCTCGAACTGCTGATGGCCGGCCTGCGCGGCGCGAAGTACAACGTCGAGATCAACCTGGGAAGCGTGAAGGATCAGGAGTATGTCGATGACGTACGCGAGGAGACCGAGAACCTGCTTGCACGGAGCAACACGAACCTCCAGCGAGACACGGCCCACGATTCACGGACCACGAATTAATGGATCTGCTTGAAGAGCCGCTCCCAGCGCGTGCGGGTGAAGAAGTGCGTCACGACCGAGAACATCCGCTTGATCGTCGCACCCAGGCCATCGTCGACATAATCGTCGCTGCCTGACTCGTACGACCAGTAGATCATCAGCGCGCGGCCCTTGACATAGTGCTCGGGCAGGAATCCCCAATAGCGGCTGTCCTGGGAATTGTCCCGGTTATCGCCCATCACGAAGTACTGGCCACGCGGCACCTGAACGGGCCCGTACCGCTCGCGCACGTCGAACGACGTCACTTCCTGCCCCTCGTGCGCGGGCTCCAGGAAATGCACGTACGGCTCGTCGATCGGCTCGCCGTTGATGTAGACCTTCTTGTTGCGCAGCTCCAGGGTGTCGCCAGGCAAGCCGATCACGCGCTTGATGAAGTCGCGCTCGGGCTCGTTCGGGTACTTGAAGACGATGATGTCGCCGCGGCGGATGTCGCGGACGGGCAGCAGCGAGCGCTCGAACGCGGTGGACGTGGGCGAGAACACGAACTTGTTGACCAGCAGGTGATCGCCGATCAGCAGGTTGTTCTCCATCGAGCCGGTCGGAATCTTGAAGGCCTGCACCGCCCACGTGCGTACGAAGAGGGCGAGGATTACGGCGATGACGATCGACTCGAAGTACTCGCGGAGGGTGGATTTTTGGAAGTTTGACGGCATGGGGTTATTCGGGCACGCCCGACCTTGAGGTCGGGCCTACTCTGTCCCGACCTTGAGTACGGCCAGGAAGGCTTCCTGGGGGATCTCCACGCGGCCGACGCGCTTCATGCGCTTCTTGCCTTCCTTCTGCTTCTCGAGGAGCTTGCGCTTGCGGCTGATGTCGCCGCCGTAGCATTTCGCCAGCACGTTCTTGCGCAGCGCCTTCACCGATTCCCGGGCGATGATGCGGCTGCCCACCGCGGCCTGGATCGCGACCTCGAACATCTGGCGGGGAATCAGCTCCCGCATCTTCGACGCAAGCGCCCGTCCCCGCTGGTACGACGTGTCGCGGTGCACGATGATCGACAGTGCGTCGACTGG
>Ga0075420_100005361_pt1 | contig 11278 bp, 9 predicted proteins | sample SoiMetdeltSBSDD4_FD_75296 | JGI IMG/M metagenome (GOLD analysis project Ga0075420, IMG submission 75296) | Bulk soil microbial communities from a Populus tree surrounding site in Tennessee, USA - Soil MetaG P. deltoides SBSDD4 | ecosystem: Environmental > Terrestrial > Soil > Tree plantation... | reverse complement strand
GGTCCACGGTGTAGCGGCCCGTGCTGTCGATGGATCGCTCGGTGGTCGGTCCGCTGGTCGGCTGGAAGGTGATGCTGCCGTTGACATAGGCAGTGCCCTGACTGTTCTGCAACACCCCATTCACATGGACTACTGCTACGGGCTGCAGGACCACCGTCAACGGTGCATTGCTGTCGGCGTTGACGCCGGTGGCGAGGTACACGCGCAGGCCTGACGTCTCCGGTGGAGTAAACCGGAAGTCGTAGAGACCTGATGGAATGGTTACGGAGAACGTGCCCTGGGGTGCGCTGGTCATGGTGGTCGTCACGACGTTGGTGCTCCCTGCCGTCAGCACTTCGACGACGACGTCGGGCTGCGGCGTACCGCCGCTGTCGACGACTGTTCCTTGGACCGTTGGATTGGCAGCGGCAGCGGGAGCGGCGTGGAGCAGTCCGGCGCCGCCGGTCAATGCAGCGGCGACTGCGGTGACAACTGTTGCGCGGGCAATAGGGGACGGCTTCGAAAGGCGGGTGGACATGGCTCGCTCCACTTCTCCCAGCAGAAATAGGGAGTTGTCGAATAGCTATATGGGCTGCCCTTGACACGGACGGTACTGGCTGTGGCGGAAAGAACACATTCCGTCGCCCGGGCGGAATGCACCATCCCCACCGGGCGTATGAGTCGACATCAACGTCTCCGAGCCGGGGCTACCACGGTCGATGAGATAGGCCGCTCAGGTCTTCACCGTTTCCAAGTGGCTGGTCCGTCGTGCCGTGCAGGTGAACCCGATCGGGTGAGTCGGCCAACCCGGCGACGCATCTTCGTCGCGTCGGTTCACGGCACGGGCCGGCCGCCTCAAGAAGGCCGCGATGAATCTCCACCACGCGGAGATGGGTAACGAAGATTCGCTGCGATCCGTGACGGTTCGTCGGCTCCACGACACAATACCGGTAGCCGATCTTCTTGTCCGCGTAAGTCGAACGTACGACGGCTCCAACCTGCACGGATCGTGTCTTAAAGCTGACATTGCGTTGCCGAATCAATGCCGAAAGCATAGATCTACTCACCGAAAGGATATTGGCATTGACTTACGAGGAACGAACGCCGACGGTGACGATCGAGCCCGAGAGCGACGCCACCAGCGAGCAGGGTTGGCTGGAGCATGTCGACCGGCTGTACCAGGACATACGAATAGCCCGTGGAGTGGTCATACCCGTTCCGGTGCCGGCGGCTGGCAAGCCGGAGCGTGACGGCGTTTCGTACAAGGGTGGCGATACGGCTGTCTATCTGGTCTGCGCGGCCAGCGCCGTCACCGCCGTCGCCGGGGTGATCAGGGCCTGGCTACGGGAGCGACCCCGGAGGATCAGGATCACGGTTGTCAAGAACGGGTCATGTACGAGCGTGCAGCTCGATGGCTCGACATCCGATGAAACCATCCGTGCGCTGCTGAGCTATGCCGAGCGACAGGACGACAGTCCAGATGCCTGACTGGACCTACAAGGCGCTGCTCATCGGCAACGCAAGATTCACCCGTGACCCGGACCGGTTGGAGTCGCTGCACGGACCGCCGAACGACGTCGGGGAACTCGGGTTGGCGCTGACCCACACCGACCTCGGGTTGCATCTGAAGCCGAACGTCACGCCGCTGGTCGATCGCCCGTACGGGGAGCTGCGGGAGGCCATCGCGACTTTCTTCGGTGCGGGTAGGGACGGCGAGCAGTTGCTGCTGTACTACAGCGGCCACGGCAGGCGCACGCTCCGCGGCGAACTGTGCATATGCGCGGAGAATACCGTCACTTACGACGACCACATGCTCCAGGCCACCACTGTCGGAGCGCAGTTCCTGGCCGAACAGATGCGAGCCTCCAACGCCACGGCCAAGATCATCGTACTGGACTGTTGCCACTCGGGCGCTTTCGATCATCGGTTCAAGGGCAGTGGGGAGTTGCCGCACTACCTGCAGGGCGAGGGCCAGTTCGGGCTGTACAGCACACACGTACTTGAAAAGGGCCTGGATGCTCCGAGCCAGAACGCGATGAGTCCGTTCACCGAATGCTTAGTAGAGGCGCTTCGACTGGGGACGCTCGACCGCGACCGGGACGGCTTCGTGGATCTGGAGGACATCTACAGCTTCGTCCTGAACGGTCTGCGGTTCAGGCGCATCTCCACCCCAACCCGGTCGATGCCCGGTCCGACCGTCGGCACCGTGGCCCTGGCGAGGTCCCGATATCAACGACCGGTCGAGGACAACGACACCGAACTCCCGGCGTCAGCAGGGGATCCGACCGTGCTGGCGGAAGGGTGGCGGCTGCCACCCTCGTTGATCCTTCCGGTCGGGCCGCCGCCGCTGGCGCCGGTGCCGCCGTCGGCGCCAATGTTCTACATGGCCGCGAGTCTGGTCACCAACCGGCAGTTCGCGCAGTTCCTGGCGGAGGACGGTAATGCCGGCTGGCGCCCTGGTGGAGAACACGCGGCGGAGCTGGCAGACCGGTACTACCTGCGGCACTGGTCGGGTGGCCGGTTCCCGGCGAACCTGAGCGAGCATCCGGTGGTCAACATCAGCCCGCTCGCCGCCCACGCGTACGTGCAGTGGGCCGCCCGGCGATGGGGCGTGGGATTGCGCCTGCCGTTCCACGGCGAGTGGGCGACCGCATGCCGGGCAGGCCGGGCGGGCGACGACTACATCGACGACGACATAGCGGACGGCTTGGTCGACTACAACCGCACCGACCGCAGGCTGACCGCGGTCGACGCGCTGCCTCCCAACCGTTACGGGATCAGCAACCTGCTCGGCAACGCGGCCGAGATCTGCCTGCCCGACGGGACGACCGAGCCGGGCGTCAGCATAGACGCGCGCGGCGGCGCGTCCCACACACCGCGGCACCGCCTATCTGAGCCGATCCCGCTGCGGCCCGGCGAGACCCGCGACGACGTCGGCTTCCGATGCGTTCAACCCGCCGACCGCGGCCTATTCCCTGGTAGGGAGGCAACCTGATGGCAGAGCCCGGCATACCGATCGAGATCGCACGAGACGAGTTCGCCAGGTCCCGCCCGGTCGTCTCGCGTGGCCTGGTACTCAACCTGTGGCGCCAGTGGCAGGCCATCGCTCCGGACGCATGGCTGTTCGACGACCCAACGCAGAACCTGGCACTTCTGCTGCACGCCCGTGCGCACGGTGCCCCGGTGCCGCAGCCAGGTGACCGCAGCACGCAAGGACGCCTGCTGCGCGACATGGAGCACCTGTACGAACCGGTCGCGCCCGCGCCGCTAATCTGGGGTCCCCGTGCCAACCTGTGCTCAGCCACATCGCCAGCCATCGAGTCTCCGATCCTGGACGTCTGGATCTATCGTGACGGTGCGCTGCCCAGCGGAGTTCTGATCATCGGCGATGCCCTGCCCGAGATCCGTGCCCAGGTGCTGCCCGCCGCATTCTTAGCGTCGCTGGGCATGGGAACCCTGGACACCGACATGGTCAACAACGGCGCCATTCGCGTCGAGCTTCCGCTGAGCGGCCGACCCGCGCTGAAGATACCGGTCAACCTGTTGGGGGCCCACCCCGGATTCCTGCCGGCAGATGTACCCGACAACGCCCGCGACGCTATCCAGCAGCTCGTTCGGGAGCTTCGCGACCTGGCTACCGCCACCGGACTCATTCGACTGCACGAAACCGAGGCCGACACGCCAGCCCGGCTACACCAGGCCATTCTCGACCGGGCCAGCCGAGCGGCCGCACATCCCGTGTTATGGGCGTCGGTCGCGTCGGAACCATCCGCCGACATGGCGGCCCTGGTGCCCTACGTCGAGATACCTGACGGATCGGCCCTACAAATGCGCTTCAGCGGTACCCTGCTCGACGCGCCCGCATACCAGAAACTCGAGCGGATCTACCGGCGAGCCACGATCGAGCGGATCAAGACCGACGTCACGCTCCGGCGGGACCGCAACACGCAGGAAGCCGAGCGCCTCGACCGCGACCACGAGGCGTACAAGAACACGCCCAAGGAGAGCCGAGTCGCCATATGGGGCCCCACGGTGCTCCTCGACGTGCGCTACGACCCCCGTCTCGACCGCGAGATTCATGTCGAGCCGAAAGAGGAAGACGCCGAGAAGTACTACCTCCACGCCGTGCCCGGGCTCGCGAACAACCACCGCAAGACCGCCGAGCTGATGGGACGGATACTGGACAGCATCGTCGCGGCGGACGAACGACCGGACGCTCCGGTTCGACGGCTCGCCGCCGCTCGACTCCTCGACGCGGCCGTTAGAGGCGGCAATGTCACCGACAGCCCTAGCCTCACCGCAGCGTTCGACACCTGGGCCGCTCAGGTACGGCCAATGCTCTGGCTGGAATGGCGCAAGACCTTGACCGACGCGGGGATCCAGTCAGCGGACGTCTTCACCCACAACACGATCGTCCACATCGGGCAGTCCGATGGCGAGTGGGGCCGCGATCTGCTGATGGTGCCGCACAGCGTGATGCATCCGCGAGGGACCGCTGCCCTCGTGGACCGTCGCCGAAGGGTCACTGTGTACCTCGACACCGCCCGGACCGCCCGTGCACTCGACCAGCCGAACGACCCCGCCCAGGCCGAAGACGCGTGGCGCCGGGTGGTAGAGCTGGCGACGGTACCCGGCACAATCGAGGCAGATGTCGATCTTGCCGTCAATGATGCGCTCCTTGCCGACCCCGCCAAGGCGGTCAGGCGCGTCCTAGACACCCTGACCGACGCGGGAGCCGATTCCGACTCGGCAGCAACCCCGGCACGCAGCTCACCCGAGGGGCGTGGCGCGTTCGACGCGGCGTTGGAGAAGGCGATCGAGGCAACCAGCCGGCTCCGCGCCATGCGTCGAGCCGGTGTCGCGCTGAGCCGGTGGGCCCCGCAGACCGTGCGCGCGTCGGTAGCCGCTGTCGGGACCGAGAATCCCTGGCTCGGCGTGCGCGCTGCGCTGCTGGAGGCGGCGCTGGAGTACCTCCACGAGGGCGGCGACCCACGAAGCCCAGCAGAGCTAGCCGCCGGCATCGGTCCGGGCGGCACCGAACGGGTCATGGCCGCCCTACACCGCGCACGAGAGCAAAACAGCGAGTACACCGAGCAGTGGCTCGCGCAGCTGAAGGCCGTCGACCTTGGAGCGGCCGTCAGCCGGCTCCAACTCGGCGTACCACCACTGGAACGCCTGCTGACCGACGACGAGGCGCGAGCGGCGTGGATGTCCCGCGTCGGGGCCGAGACCGCGCGACTGGCTCGTCTCATCGAGGAAGCGGCCGACACCCTGGCCGAGGACGGAGAACCCATCCCGGTAGCCCTCGCCAAGCTCGGCGCGGCGCTGGAGGAGTCCTTCCTCGACGAGTTCGCGGGCGCGAACCGGCACGCGGCCCACGACCTGATGGCCATCCTCACTGGAACCGAACGATCGTTCGGCCAGGGCACCCGCCCACCGAACCGGGACGATGGGGAGTAGCGCGCATGCGAGGCGAGATCTACGTCCTGAGTCTGCTGCGAGTCTCGGAGTTGGCCGACAACGTCGTCACCGAGCACCTTCGCGACTCCGTCAACAGCAACGCCGTCGCGGAGCTGACCGACCCCGAACGCCAGCACCTGGCCGGCGCGCGGTACGAGTACCTTGCCGACAAGATCACCGAAGCGTTCCAGCCGCCACCGCCACCGAGATTCACCGAGGCGAACTTCCTCGACCTGCTGCAGCCAATCGTGCAGCGGGAACTTGCCCGCGTGCTCGGCTGCCCACCCGAGGATGCCCTGGCAAGCCTGCTCGATCCGATCCCCATCATGCGCGACCTCGACAGCATCCAGCCGTCCACCCTGCCGCCAACACTAGACGCAGATGTCGAGCCCCTGCTCTACGCGCTACTCACAGGACCGGCCAACGGCCACGCCGTCACCCGCATTCGGCAGCGCTATCAGTTCGGCGAGAACGACTGGGGCACCTACCTACGAACCCGCCGCTGGCTGCTGGACAGTGCGATCGACCTACTCCACCAGGAAGCGACGCGACGCGGCTGGGGACGCGTCGAACCAAGCCGGGCTCTCGCCGGGCTCATCGCGCACGCCGGCCAGCCCACCGCCGAACGCCTCGGCCCCAGCGAAGGACACTTCGACGCCCTCGCCATCGTCGTCCTGCGCAGGCTCGCAGCCCAACTCGCCGGAGATCTTCGCGAGGAGGCCGAAGCCAGCATCAGCTCGGCAATCGCCAAAGCACCAACCATGACCGGCCTCATCAAACTGCGCGGTTGGATCGACCTCTACGAACGCAACAGCCTCGCGCGCGGCCTGCTGAAGCTGTGCGGTGGCACCGTCCCACTGCGACGGGTCATCGCGCACGCGGAACGCTCGGTCAAGCAGGTCTACGCGACATACGAAAAGCCGATACGGAACGAGAACCTGACCGTTGGTAACGTCAACGAGTTCCCGCGGCGTGAGGGCCTGCTCCGCCGCGAACAGTGGTACGTCACATTCGACGTCCAATGCCTCCTCGGCGACGACGACGAGCCCGTCACGATCCTCACCATCACCCGCCTACCCCGCCGGGACTTCCCACAGGTCCGCGGCGCCATCGAACGCCTACACGGCACAGACCTCTCCGCCGTAGGAGACACCGTCGGCGACCGACTGCTCAACACCGGCGTATCCGCCGGAAACGACCTGCAGAGCCTGCTCCGTGGATACATCGAGCGGCATTGCGCCCTCGTCGCCCAGACCATCGTCCTAGCCGGAATACAACAACCACTCACCGCCGACGACGTACCGTGGCAACGAAGCCTGCGCGACCACCTCCGCTACATCCCGCGAAACCCTGACCAAGACGTGGTATTCCAAAAAGACCTCGCCGAGATCATCGACGAGGTGCGCGAACACTACCGAGACACAGGCAGGGATCTTGTCATTGACAGCGAGCCACCCTGAGGCTTAGCCCGCTGGAGGCACTCAAGGGGTCGAACTTGCCTTGCCGCCGAGACTCATGAGGATGGAACCCATGTGGCGTCGACAACAGGCCACGACAATTGTAGTTGATGGCACAACATTTCCATTAGTGTCTAACGTGAACAAGTTTATGGATGCCATCGCCGCCGGCCGCCGTGCGGCGTATCGGCTTCGGCCCACGGACTATCGAGTCATGGTTCAGGACGCGGGAAGGCGAATCAATGATCGGTATGGTGAGTCGTCACCGCAGGCCAAAGAGATGTCGGGCGCCCTTGTCTACTGCGCTGGGTGCCTTTGGGAGTTGCCCGGCTCCTACCAGCTGAGTCTGCTCGACCCAACCGGATTCGGCGGCATGCTCGGATCAGGAGGATCCTCCGTCCGCCGGCCGTCCGGGCAATGCACCAGGTGCGGATCACCGGACATTCTATTCGTCTATGAGTGCATTCCACCTTCCGACATCGCCGAACCCGATATTCAAGCCATTCGAGACTATTGGCACGCCCTGGCACGTCGTTGGTGGGAGCAGACCGGGCGAAGTAGGGCCAACTGCTACCGCTGTAGCCGATCGCTCGCACCAGGCGAAGGCTACCTGCACGGATCCGACATCAAATGCAAGGCGTGCGCGGACGACAACTTCGCCGGAGATGCTGTATCGAAACTCCAACAAAACCCGCACTACTTCGGATTGGGGGCCCTGCGCAAAGCGCGGACGTATGCCGATCAGACCCGGTAGGGATCGTGCATGCCGACGGCAAACCCGCATTGTGAGGTCCACGAGGGACAAGTCGATCCCGGGGGCGACGCCAACGGATTGCTGGACAAACTGCGCCCCCGTGCTACGCCTGTCGGTCTGCCTGCCCAGGAACTTCTCGTCGATTCAGCCCGGCTCACCCCGCACCCCTACGCGCCCGCGAGCTACGCCCGACGCCAGCACCCAATCGGTGTAGACGTTCGTCCGTGATGGCCGCGGCTGTGAACGCCGCACCGTATCGGCCCGGTCGTCACGTTCGGGCCGCACGGTCAGGCCGGACTCCCCACGCCCGCACGCACGATTTTCTATGGATTCTGGCTTTTCGGTCCACTGTGGCCGATCGTGGTTGACGTGCAACCTGAGCACCCCACAGGCGTTCTGTTCAGGAGGTGTTCGGATGTCGACCAGCAGGGTGGTCTTCAAGCGGTGCGGATGCGTCGATCCGGCGACTGGCAGGCGACGGAACCGGAGGTGCCCACGGCTGTCCCGGTCGGGTCATGGCAGCTGGTACTTCCGCTGCTCCACCCGCGATGTGTTCGGCCGGGCGCAGCGGGTCCGCCGCGGTGGCTACGGCACGCGCGTGGCCGCGCTGCTGGCGCGGCAGGAGTTCCTGGCCTACAGCGTCGAGGAGCGCACCGCCGCGAGTTGGACGGTGGCGCGGTGGTTGCGGTACTGGCTGACCACCCGCACCGGTATCCGGCCGACCACCCGGCTGTCGCACACCGGCTACGTCGAGCGGTTCCTCGTCCCGCACCTGGGCAGCGTCCCGCTCGGCCAGCTCACCACCCGGCATGTGGCCGAGATGTTCGTCCGGATCGGACGCGACACCAACCGATCCGGCCGCCCGCACACCCCGTGCACGCTGGCCCATATCCGCACGACGTTGCGCGCGGCGCTCAACGCTGCGGTCCGCCACGGGCTGATTGTGGACAATCCGGCCCGGCGGGTCGAGCTACCTACCCACGCCCGGCCACGGCCGGTCGTCTGGTCGCGGAGCCGGGTCGCGGCGTGGCGGGCCACCGGCGCCCGTCCGCCGATCGCGGTGTGGACACCCCGCCAGCTGGCCCGGTTCCTGCGCGCCGTGCGCGGTGACCGGCTGTACGCGCTGTGGTGGCTGCTGGCCCTGCGCGGCCTGCGCCGCGGGGAGGCCGCCGCCCTGCGCTGGACCGACCTGGACCTCGACCACGCCGAGCTGACCGTCGCCCGGGCCCGCACCAGCGCCGGCTACCAGGTCCACGAAGGCTCACCGAAAACGGCCGCCGGCCAGCGCACGATCGCGTTGGACCGGCACACGGTCAAAGTGTTGCGCGCCCACCGCCGCCGGCAGCGAGCCGAGCGCGTCTACACCGGCGGCGGCGGCCAGCCGGGGCGGGACAGCGGGTACGTGTTCACCACGGCCGAGGGTGCGCCGCTGCACCCGCAGTACCTGACCCGCCGGTTCGCCAAACTCGTCTTCGCGACCGGGTTGCCGCCGGTGCGGCTGCACGACCTGCGCCACGGCGCGGCCTGTCTCGCGCACGCTGCCGGCGCCGACCTGAAGACCCTGCAGCACCAGCTCGGCCATGCCAGCATCGCCATCACCGCGGACACCTACACCACCGTGTTACCCGCCGCCCAGCGGCACAGCGCGCGGGCCACCGCCGAACTCCTCCTCCGCGCCAACCGCACGAGGGCACGGCAGAAGGCCCGGAAGACGAAGCGGACCGACCCGTAACGCGTCTCAAACGGCGACGGCATTCGGCACAGCGCCCGGCGAGCACGACGCCTGCAGGGCGCTGTGCTGTGCCACGGAAGCTCCACCGTGGAGGTCGAGAGCCCGTTCCCCGACCGTCCTCAATGGACCGCTCGAAGCCTCCCACGACCGCTCTGCTCAAGCCTCGGAAGCGCCCTCCAGGGCCATCCGGATCCGGGCGTGCGACAACAGCAGCTCCGCCGCCGCCCGCACGGCGGCCTTGGCCACCTGCTGGAACACGCTGACATAGGTCTGCGCCGTGGTCACCGGGCTGGAGTGGCCCAGGTCGTGCTGGATCAGCTTGAGGTCCACCCCGGCCGCCCCGGCGAGGCTCGCCGCGGCGTGGCGGAGGTCGTGCAGCCGCACCGGCGGCAGGTCCAACTCGTCGACCAGCCGGGCGAAGCGGCGGGTCAGCCAGTCCGGCCGAACCGGCCGGCCGTTGGCATGGCGGAACACCCGCCCTGTCGGCTCCACGCCGCCGAAGCGGCGCCGCTGCGCGTGCCACAACGCCCACAGAATCCGGACGCTGACCTCGTCCAGGGACAGCGTGCGCACCCCGGCCGGGGACTTGGGTGGGCCCAGATACTCGATACCGTCGATGACGATCACCTGATCGCGGATGGTGAACTCGCCGTCGGCGAGGTCAACGTCCTCCCAGCACAGCGCGGCGATCTCGCCGCGGCGCGGGCCGCGCAGCGCGACCAACCACCACAACGCGAACAGCGGGTCGTCCTGCACCGCCTCCAGAAACCGGGCCACATGCCGCAGATCCCATACCGCCACCCGCGGCCGCACTCCGGTGTTGCGCCAGGTCTTCTCCCGTTCCTCGTCCCACACCACCGGATGTGGGCGGGCGCCGTTCGGTAGCCGCAGCCGCCACGCCGGGTTGTGGCTTATGAAGCCCTGCCTGCGCGCCTCGGACAGGGCGCTGCGCAGTACCGCCCGGATCCGGTTGACCGTGCCCGGCGAGATCAGCCGACCGCCGCGGACCCGCTGCCGCGAGATCGCGTCCATCGCCCGCTGGATCTCCCGGGTGCGCAGCTTGCTCAACCGAGCCGTGCCCAGCCGCGGGATCAGGTACCGGTACACGATGCTGCGGTAGTTGAGCACCGTCGTGGGCCGCAGCCGGTCCTCGACCTCCGAGAGCCAGAACTCCAGCCATCGCCGCACCGTCCACGTCCGCGTCACAGCCGCTGTTCCCGGCAGTTGGCGTAACTCCCAGCAGGCGCGTTCGGCCTCGGCCCGGGTTGCGAACCCGCCGCGGCGGACCCGCACCCGGCGACCGTCCACACAGCACACCTGCACGGCGAAGTACCACCGGCCATGATGCGGCTCGTCCAGGAGCAGGCACCGGGCACCCAACTGCCGGCCGGTGACCTCGCTGCGGCAGCCGCACCGCCGGTACACCCGACCCGCCTCGCCCACGGCAGACATCAGCACCACCGCCGCCGAGTAGCGGCAACCCGCTGCGAGTGAGGCGATTGCCATGACCGGCCCGGTCGACGGACCCCAAGATCAGTTCGAAACATCCCGTTGCTCAACAAGTCGGTCTCCTACGGATAGGAGCGCGACTACGAACGGAAGGTCGGGGTTCGAGATCTCTCGGTGCACGCCAGAGCGAACCGGTGCGCCGAACGGCAAACAGCCAGCTCAGCCAGACCCGACGAGGCCGGGAATGTGAGTCACGCCCGTGACCCACATCTGACCCACACGAGCCCTACCAATATAGCCGTGAGACTATATTGCCTGTTCACAGTGGCGCGCCCGAAGGGACTCGAACCCCTAACCTTCTGATCCGTAGTCAGATGCTCTATCCGTTGAGCTACGGGCGCAGGTGCCCGACCAGTGTACATAGCTGATCGAAGCGCGGAGGCTCCG
>Ga0075420_100005358_pt1 | contig 11280 bp, 5 predicted proteins | sample SoiMetdeltSBSDD4_FD_75296 | JGI IMG/M metagenome (GOLD analysis project Ga0075420, IMG submission 75296) | Bulk soil microbial communities from a Populus tree surrounding site in Tennessee, USA - Soil MetaG P. deltoides SBSDD4 | ecosystem: Environmental > Terrestrial > Soil > Tree plantation... | reverse complement strand
CGTCCCAGGACTACGTCGAGGATTGCCAGGTGTGCTGTCGCCCATGGCGCGTGTACGTCGCTTACGATGCGACGGGCGCCGCACACGTTCACGTCGAACCCGCCGATGATGCCTAACCAGTCGACGCACGCCCCGACTCCATCACCCGCCAGCGCCGCGAACACTCGCGTCTGGCCCGTGACGCTCGATGACATCACGGCCGCTCGCGACCGGATTCGTTCGTTCGTGCCGGTGTCACCGCTGCGACCCTATCCGGTGCTCGATGCCGAGATCGGCCACGGCGTGCGTGTGTTCGTCAAACACGAGAACTTCAACCCCACGAACTCGTTCAAGGTACGCAACGCGTTTTCGCTCGTGACCGCGCTCGACGACGATGAGCGCCGGCGGGGCGTGGTCGCGGCGACGCGCGGCAATCACGGGCTGGGACTCGCGTACGCCGGCAAGACGTTTGGTGTGCCCGTCACGATCTGCGTCCCCGTGGGCAACAATCCCGAGAAGAACGCCGCCATGCGTGCCCTCGGGGCTCGGCTCATCGAGGAGGGTCGCGACTACGACGACTCGGTCATTGTCGCCGATGGGATCGTTCGCACGGAAGGCGCGCGGCTCGCCCATTCCACGAACGACCCGCTGATCATCGCCGGCGCGGGGACAATGTCACTCGAGATCGCCGAGCAGGAGCGTGACCTCGATGCGCTCGTGATCGCAGTCGGCGGCGGGTCACAGGCGGTCGGCGCGATGACGGTAATGCGGGCGCTGCGGCCTAACGTGAAGGTCTACGCCGTCCAGGCGGCGGGCGCGGCAGCGTCGCATGACGGATGGCACGCGCGGGAGCCGCGGGTCGTGGACCGGGCGGATACGTTCGCAGACGGTCTCGCGACGCGCAGCTCCTACGAGCTCACGTTTCGCGCGCTCTGTGAGGGACTGACCGATTTCATCACGGTCACCGAGGGAGAGATCGCGCACGCACTCCGGCTCGCCATCAGGACGACGCATTCGCTCGTCGAGGGTGCGGGCGCGGCGGGTCTCGCGGGCTTGGTGGCGCTTCGCGAGCGGCTCGCGGGTCAGCGCGTGAGCATCATATTGAGCGGCGGGAACATCGACGAACGTACGCTGCGGCGAGTCGTCGACGGAGAGCTCTGAGCAGCTGGCGCCCCGTTCGCGGCGCCGGTTCCCCCGCACCGATGGCAACCCGGCGCTTTCACGAAGATTCGCCGTTTCATCCACGGGCGAGAACATCGTGTTGTGCGCGAGCAGTGGGCGCGGTACGAGGGGATCCACCGCCGGGCGGGGCCCGTTCTCGTGCGGTCCGTTCACCGCGCGGACGGTCTGTCGCTTCACGAGCAGGTACCAACCCGGGGAGCCACACAGATGCGGCCATGCAGGAGCGGCTCACCATCCGTCGCGTGGTCAACGGGGAGGCTCCCATTTCGCGACAGGATCCGCGGGAGAACGCTCGGTGAGCTCTCGGGGGTGTGCAGCGCAATTCCAACCGCTGCCTCGAGGTCTGCGGGAAGGTCGCCCACGAGAGTGAGCAATGCTTCCGCTCCGCCCACCGATGCGCCAATGCCGATCACGTTGCAGCGTGGCATGCGAGCGATGATCCCGGCGCCGGCGTCCAGAATTCAGACGAGTCCGGTGAGGATTCGCGGGTGCGTCCTCGTCCGGCGACGCGAGTCCGTCTCAGAACCTGCACGCGCACTACGGGCCGACGCCTGGTGACCTGGGGCTACTCCCTTTCGTCGCAAGAGGTTGAAGCAGTGTCGCCAAGCGGCACCGGCCGTGCCTTGGGAGGCGTCGACGGATACGGGAACGCACATGACTCGATGGTTCCGGCTCGCCCATTGGGGTTGCGCCTTTTCAATTGTTGTCGCCGCGGGTCACGCCGAAGCGCAGTCGCGTTTCGAGCTTTCGCCGTTCGCCGCACGGAACGGTTCGCTGGAGGGCACGCCGACGCTCCTAGGTGCGTCGTTGACGTCGTACTCCAGCTCGCTCGGCGGGGTTTTCGGAATGCGGTTCGGCGGCGCGTACGACGTCCGGGCGCTGGCGGGCGCAACGACCACGACCGACACGGAGCGCGGCTGGACCGCAGACGTCGATGCCGTCGTGTCCCCCGCGCGCTTTCCCTATATCGGGCCGCTCCTCGGTGGCTTCCTCCCCACGTTTTTCACCGGCATCGGCGTCGAAGGCATTCGTCGAAACGCCGGCCAAAGCGGCCAGGGGGTCGTGACGAGCTACGGGGTGGGCGTGAGCCGAGCACTCGGCGGCAACATCGCCCTCGAGACCGAAGCGCGACGTCGAACGCCTGCAACCTGGAGCGGCTCGACCGACGCCACGACGACGCGTCGCGGGTGGGAGTATCGCGTGGGGATCTCGATCGGCTTCGGCGGCCGCTCGAACCCTGGCGTCGGCATCCCTGGACTCCCGATCCCGACGGCCACGCGGACATCCCGACGGAACGACCCGCCCCCAACCGCGTCGGCATCAGCGGTCCTCTCGACGGCGGACGACTACGTCGGGACACGCTACACGTACGGCGGAGGGACGCCGGAGTCGGGATTCGACTGCTCGGGATTCGTGCAGTACGTCTATCGCCGGAACGGCGTCACGCTCCCTCGGACGTCACGCCAGCAGGCCACCGCCGGCGAGTCGGTTGGGGGCAAGCTCGCCGGCGCGCGCGCCGGCGACCTCCTGTTCTTTTCGCAGCGTGGCGACGTAGTGGACCACGTTGCGATTTACGTCGGGAACGATCGGATCCTCCACTCGAGCGCGAGCGGCGGCGGCGTTCGCTACGACGACCTCGGATCTGCGCGGGGCCGATGGTTTCTGGATCGCCTGGTCGCAACCCGGCGGCTGCTGGGTGCGGACGCGCGATTCATCGATCCCGGCGTGACCGCACAGCTCGACGCGAAACTCGACCCACCTGACTCGGCGCCGAAGCCCTGACGGCGCTGCGACTACGGCCGATACGTGATGCCGAGATAGACCCCGACGCGGTGCCGGAAAGGCTCGTCCCACGAGTACGCGGCTCCGGCTCGCACCGTCATCCCGGGCAGCACGAGCATCGGAAGCGGGTTGGTCGACGTCTCGAAATCGACGCCCGCAACGCGCGCCCAGTCGTCGAGACCGTCGGCCGTCGAACCAACCCAGTAGTACGGGCGCAGGGGACCCAACGCGGTGGACCCGCGCACCGTCGCGACGCGCCTCCCGACCGCGAAGCCCGCCGGGAGCGCCGGCATCGCGATGCGTTGCGACAACACCGGTTGGTCGACGAACGGCGACGGCCACCCACCCACCGCGAACTGCTCGAACGTTCCGCCGTCCCCGCCACTTCCACCTAACGATGCGTCGACGCGACCACCGCCGAAGGGCGTGATCACCTCGGCCACGACCGTCCCCAGCGCCCGCGACCAGCCGACATCATCCGTGGACCCACGCGACGCGTGGCCGGCGAGTGCGAGGTCGGCGCGATAGGCGTCCCGCCGGAGCCGCATCGCGGCGCGTACGTCGGCGAACGCAAGTCCGCGAAGCGCGGCATCCGCGTCGGGACGGTCGAGCTGCGCCAGGCTGGCGCCGAGGCGCGCGGAGAGCCGCGCCTGCCCGAAATCCCGCCCGACGGAGGCGCCTAACGTTCCGCCGGTGTGGATGGCGTCGAGCGCCCGCGCGGCCGGAGGAACGAAGTCGCCGAACGTCCGCTGTGCCGACGGGCGCTGCTCGGCGTGAAAGAGCGTTCCGTCGATGGTCATCACGCCCGGGAGGAAGGACCGGCTGCCGCGCCAGGACGCCGTCAGCGCTGCCCCGCGCCAAGCGGATGGCTCGCCGATGCCGCCCGTCAGCACGTACCCGAGACGACCGACCGGGTCCGCGCCGATCAACGAGAGTGAAGCCATCGCCCCCTCACTCGAGTAGTTGCCGCCAGGCAGAACGCGATGGCGGCGCGGTCCGAGACCGTACGAGCGGGGGCGCTCCGGGGCGAATCGCACGAACGTGTCCGCGGGTGCAGCAGGCACCGGCACAGCCGGCGCGAGTGACGGCGACAACACGATCGGGCGCGAGGTCACGCGGCTCGTGTCGAGCAGCACGCTCCGAGTGCGGCGGATGTCCAGCCCGCGGGAGTGTAACGAGAGGAAGAACATGGAGCCGTCGGCAGGGTTCGGGGCCGGAGCGAACACCGCGCTCGTCGTGCTGGTGAGGAGGCGCGTGCGTGGTGCCGGCCGCGATCCGTTCGGCGCGCCATCCAGCTCGATGAGCTCCAGATTCGGAACCCCACCGACTTCCGACACGCAGACGAGCGCGCGTCCCCCCGGGAGGAACGATGCGTGGTAACGGTTCGCCCCGTCGTCCGGGTCGACGAACTCCATCCGGTGATCATCCGCGGCAGCATCGAGAGGAATCAGGGCGAGCCGCCAGCGGCCACGCTCCTGCACGTTGGCCACGACGAATCGGCCATCGGGCGAGACGCGAGGATGATGGATCGGCGTGCTCGGCGTTCCCTTGCGGCGGATCGTGATTACCCCGGTCGCCAGGTCGACGCCCACGAGATCGCACAGGCCATTCTCGCACCGCGCAGCAACAGCGGTCCGTCCATCCGGGAGCAGGTCCGCATCCTGCACCCCACCGCCGCGCGTGATGCGTCGCAGTCGTCCGGCGCGGTAATTCCACTCGTAGAGGTCCGTGCGGTAGCCCGCATCGCCTAACGGGTCGTCGTGGGCAACGAGCAGGCGCGAGGAGTCGGCGAAGAATCGCGGGGAGTGAAACCCACGCCCGCCCAGGGGCCGCAGGGTCGCCAGCGGGACCTTGGGACGTGGCTCGACCGGCACCGCCGGCACATCCTGCGGGTCCAGCTGGAGAAGCCGCTCGCGTGCGCGGCGCTCGCGCGCCGAATCGACCCGTTCCTCCGTGCGCCAGACGACGAGGGCGCCGGGCGTCGTCCGGTTAGGCAGCGAAACCGCCATGAGGCGCCCGTCGTACGAGACGGCGGGATCACCGGTCGCCCATCGCCGACGCTGCACCAGCGTTCCGGTGTCGAGCCCCGCGACGGCGAGCGTATCGCGGACGGCGATCGAACGACGCGTCAGCTCCACCGTGAAGCGGCCGTATAACTCGTCAGGCGGACCGCCATAGACTCCGGCGAAGGCCTGTGCGAAGGTGCGCGGCTGCCGCGCACTCAATCTCCGCCACACCGCGACGAGGCTCGATTCACCACGCTGCGTGACGAGCCACTCCAGGAACGCCGAGCCGGCGAGGTAGGCCATGGCGCCCCCCGCGAACTCGAGGTTCCCCGACAGCTGCGCGTATGTCGGCAATCGTCCTTCGAGAGCCCATTGGCGGAGATACGCGGCGCGCGCCGCGCTGTGCGGACGTCCCGACCCGGTGAGCCGCCCCTCGACGTACGTCGCATACCCCTCCACCGCCCACCTCGGCGTACGGCGCGAGATCGGCCCAAGCCGAATGGGGAGGATTTGCCAGAAGCGTCGCTCACGTGGGTTCCGCGTTGGTCGCACGAGGTGCGCGATGTGCGCGAACTCGTGCACCGCGAGCAGCTCTGGCCAGCTTCGGTTGGCGCCGAGCATCCCCGAAGGATCGGGCGGCGTGGGCCAGAGCACGATGAACGGTCCGTCGAGCGGCGTATTCGCGAAGCCGTTCGATTGGTTGAGCGGGTCTTCGACGATGATCGTGACGCGGCGCGGCGGGGCATAACCGACAAGCCCAACGACGGCATCGCGCACCGCATCGACGCGCGAGGCGAGCTCCATGGTCCACGCCGACATTGCTGCGGGGTAATGGATCTCGAAGTACTTCGTCCGGACCGTCATCCAGTCGAGCGAAGGCCGGACGAGGTTCGACTGCGCCGCCGCGGCGCCGGAATGCGTCCCGAGCAGCATCGCAATAGTGACGATCAATCGACCGAGGTAACGCTCGAGGGCGCGCATCCGGCAAATCTAGCCGTCGGCGCGTGATCGCTTACCAGGTCGCCGCGAGGAACGGAGTCGTCGTAGGCTGCGGCGAGCCGCCGGACGGCTCGTCTGTCACCGCGGTGACCGCGATCGTGAGCCCGGCCGGAATGCGTAGACTCGCGATCGCACGACCGCTCGCGTCCGTGTCGAACGTACCGAGGCTCACCGGCGGCTTACCGGTCTCGATTCCCCAGACCTGGTACGTGCGTCCCGGTGCCGCCGGTGGGAGCGAAGACGCGGCGAGCACAATCCGGCCGCGCCGCCGGTCGAGAAAGTAGCGCGCGGATGGGCTCGGGCCCGTGCCGGTGACACTCACGGCCTGAACGTCAGGCGCAACGAGCGTCGCAATCAACGAGTCGCGCGTCGCGAGAGCGCTCCCGGTCGAATCGAGCGACGCACGGACGCCCGCGAGCGTGCGCTCCGCCGCGAGTCGCGCGTTGCGCTCCCCGCCTAACCGCTGGCCGAGCACCGCGGCAAACACCACTGCCGCTGCCGCAGCGAGCCACGGCACCACAAACCGCACGCGTCCCCCTGGCCCGGGCGCTGACCGCGCACTCGTCGATCGAGCCTCGCTCTGGCTTGGCGCCGACACGTGGCTGGCCATTGGGCGAACGGCGCGGGCGTCGGCCATGATGCGGTCGCGAAGGCCCGGCGGCTGTACGACGGCCGGGCTCGCGAGCGCGAGCAGCCCGGCTACCTGGCGAAGCTCACTCACCTCACGCGCACATCGGTCACATGTCGACAGATGCGCATCGAAGGCCGCACGGTCCGCCTCGTCCAGTGCGCCGAGTGCGTACGGTGCCGCCTGCTCGAGCCAGACGTGCTCGCTCATGCGCCGGCCTCCATGAGGGGACGCAGCGCGTGACGAAGTTTCTCCATCGCCGACCGCATGCGTGTCTTCACGGTGCCCAACGGCTCCGACAACTGTTCCGCGATCTCGCTCTGCGATAGCCCACCGAAGTACGCGAGCTCGATCACGCGGCGCTGCGGTGCCGGCAACTCGGCGAGCGATCGCTGCAGGAGCGCGCGCGTCTCGGTCAGCTCTGCCCCGCGATCGGGGGATTCGAGCGTTGACGGGATGACGAGCGTCTCCCCCTCGTCGGTCACGACGGCCGCGTCCGCGAGTACGCGGGCTCGGCGCTTACGCGCGCGGACGAGGTCGAGCGCCCTCGTCCGCACAATCGTCGCGATCCACGCGGTGACGCTTCCCCGCCCCGGATCGAAGCCGGCGGCAGAGCGCCAGATCTGCGCGAATGCGTCTGCCACGACCTCCTCGGCGTCGGCGTGGTCGCCCACGATCGCGCAGGCGAGCGAGAATGCCATCCCCCCGAAGCGATCGTACAGCTCGCCGAGGGCGCGCTCGTCACCGCCAGCCGCCCGCGTAACGAGAGCAGAGTCAAGGGCGTGGACCCCCGCCGTGTGAATCGGCATATCCTCCAGGAGATGACGATGCGGCTCGCACCGCCGCTAAACCCCTGCCTTTGTACGCCGTTCGGGACCGAACGGATTGCTACGCGATCTGTGCGCCGCGTTCGCTGGCGGCCGCCACCCGGCGATCGAGCGCCTCGCGGACTTGCCGGGCGAGTGTTTCGGCCGTGAAGGGCTTCGCCAACACACCCGACTCGATGCCGCCGGCCAGCTCGCCATCGTCGCTGTAGCCCGACATGAACATCACGGGCAAGGTCGGGTGCGTGGAGGCGAGCGCGCGCGCCAACTGACGGCCACCCATGCCCGGCATGATGACGTCGCTCAGGACGAGGTCGATCTGATCACCGCGCTCGGCGCAGACTCGCAATGCCTCGTGGCCATCGCGGGCTTCCACCAACACGTAGCCCTGCTCCTCGAGCACGCGCCTGACGATGTGCCGCACGGCATCCTCATCCTCGACGACAAGCACGGTCTCCGTCCCTCGTGGGATCGTCGCGCCGATGGCATGCTCGGCGCGTGCGGGCAGCGTGGTGGACACTTGCGGGAGAATGATCTCGAACGTCGTCCCACGGCCTAACGAGCTCCTGACCTCGACGTGGCCGCCGCTCTGGCGAACGATGCCGTAGACCGTCGATAGCCCGAGCCCGGTCCCCTTCCCTTTCGCCTTCGTCGTGAAGAAGGGCTCGAAGATACGCTCTTGCGTCGCGGCATCCATCCCCAAACCGGTGTCGCGAACCGAGATCACCACGTGCCGCCCGGGGTTCACACCGGCGTGGCGCCGCGCGTAGGCCGCATCGAGGTGGATGACACGCGTCGAGATGGCGAGCACGCCACCCGACGGCATGGCGTCGCGCGCGTTCACGACCAGGTTCATCACGACCTGCTCGATCTGTCCGCGATCGGCGCGCACGGCGCCGATGCTGCTCTCGAACTGCGTCACGAGCGAGATGTCCTCGCTGATGACGCGCCGGAGCAGCTTCTCCATGTCCCCGATGACCTCGTTGAGGTCGAGCACTTGCGGCTGGAGGACCTGGCGACGCGAGAACGCGAGGAGCTGGCGAGTCAGGCCGGACGCGCGGGCGGCCGCCTGAGTGATCTCGTGGGCGTCGGACCGCCGTGGATCGTGCTCGGGAAGCGCGTTGAGCAGGAACTGCCCGTAGCTCGTGATGACGGTGAGCAGGTTGTTGAAGTCGTGCGCGACCCCCCCGGCCAGCTGACCCACCGCGTCCATCTTCTGTGCCTGGCGCAGCTGCTCCTCCATCACCTTCCGCTCGGTGACGTCGGCCATCACCCACACCGTGCCGAGAATACCACCGCCGCCGCGGAGGAGCGCCGTGGAGACGTAGACGTCCACGAGAGACCCGTCCTTCCGCAGGCACCGCGTTTCGTACCCGGAGAACGAGTGCTCGCCGGACATCGACATGCGTCGCGTGTCCTCCTCCATCTGCTCCATGGGCACGATGGGGATCGGCCGCCCGATCACGTCGCCCGCCACCCATCCGAACGTGCGTTCGGCCGCGACGTTCCACTCGTTCACGATGCCGTTGACATCTGTCGTCACGATGGCGAGCGGCGATGCCTGGATGAGCGTCTGGAGCGTGTCGGCCGTCTGCCGCAGCTCGCGTTCGGCATACTTCCGTTCGGTGACGTCGTGCGCCAGCGTTAGGCGCGCCGGCCGGTCCAGCACGGTGATGGCGTGCGTGACCACCTCGACGAGGATCGTGCGCCCCTCCTTGGTACGATGCCGCCATACCCCGCCCTCGAACTCGGGATTGTCGGGCGCCCGCGCGACGGCCATGACCTTCGGAACGTCCTCCTCCGGCCGGATGTCGGTGATGCGCATGGCCAGGAACTCGGCGCGTGAGTACCCATAGTGCTTCACCGCCGCGTCGTTCACGGCCAGGAACTCCAGCGTCTCGACGTCGTAGACCCACAGCGGGAGCGGGCTCGCATCGAAGAGGAGCCGGTACCACTCCTCCGATGCGCGGAGGCGCTCCTCGGCCCGCTTCTGTTCGGTGACGTCACGCGCCACCGCGTACACCGTTCCCTGCTCGGGGTGCACGGACTGCGCGGTCCAGGCGAGCCACTTGTAGGTGCCGTCCCGGCATCGGAAGCGGTTCTCGTACCGCTGCGTCACGTTCCCGATCGCGAGACGCCGCCCGCCTTCCACGGTCCTCGCGCGGTCGTCGGGATGTATGAGCTCCAGGATGGGCGTGGCCACCAGCTCATCGGTCGTGTAGCCGAGGACGTCACAGAACGCGGGGTTCACGCGCACGAAGTACCCGTTGAACGACGCGATGCAGAACATGTCTGCCGACAGCGAGAAGAAGCGGTCGCGCTCCCGCTCGGCCGCGCGTCGTTCCGTGAGGTTCAGCATCGAACCGATCATGCGACGCGGTGTCCCGTCCGTGTCGCGCAGCACATACCCTCGGTCGAGAATCTCCGCGTACCGGCCGTCGCCGCAAAGAAAGCGGTACTCCGCCGTCCAGAGCTGTGCCTGCGAATCGATGGCGTCGGTGAGGCTCGCAAGCGTGGCGTCGCGATCCTCGGCGTGAATCCGCGACGACCACCACTCCACCGAGCGACCGAGCTCCGACGGTCGAATTCCGAACGCGTCCGACGCCCCTTCGTTCCAGTCCACGTGACTCGTGCGGATGTCCCAGTCCCAAATGACGTCGTTCGTTGCGCGTGCCGCCAAGCGATGTCGCTCCTCACTCGCAGCAAGCGCCGAGGTGCGCGATTGCAGCGTGGCGGCCATCTGATTCATGCTCGCCGCAAGCGCTCCGACTTCTCCGGCGGCTCGCACGTCCGTCCGTGCGGCGAGATCACCGGCGCCAAGACGCCCGGCGTCAGCCGTGAGTTTGCGCAACGGCTCGGCGATGCGCGACGCCATCAACGTCGCCAGGAAGAGCGCGCCACCCAACCCCAGCCCCCCGAAGATCACGAGGTAACGCCACTCCGGCTCGCTCCCGAGGTCGACGCCAGCGGACGCTGCGCCGACAAAAACGAGCCACGGTACCGTCTGGAGCCCTCGGTACGCGACGACCTCACCGAGGGTACCCCCGGCCATGCCCGTGTTGCTGCCGGCCTTTTCGTTCCTAAGCCGTTGCACCTCGACCGAGTCAATGACGCGCTCACCGACGCTCACCTTCGTGCCACCAACGCGCGCCAACACGACGCCGGCGTCATTGACGAGCGTGAGGACGGTCGCGGAGCTCATCGTGCTGTCAACCGAAAGGAACCCTGCCAGCCGGTCGAGCCGCGCTGTGGCCGTGACCGCGCCGGTCACCGCCCCGCCTCGGCGGATGGGGCGCGCCAGCGTTAGGCTCCACGCCGCTGAGTTGCCGCCCCCGAACGGTCTGCCCACCACGAGGGTGTGGCTGGTCAGAACGTCGCGGAAGAAGCGATGCGCGGTGACCTCCCAGGTACGCGCCTCCACGAGGTCGGTGTGCGACGAACCGATGTTCCGGCCGTTGGCCCCCCAGATGGCGAGGTTCGCGAGATACGGCGGGAGCTCGGCATGAAGACGGCGGAGCAACGTGTCGTTCGCGGCAATTCCGTTCGTGTCCGTCGACGCCGCCTGCGCGGAGGCAAGAAGGATCGCGGAGATGTCCGCGAGCTGGTCGTCGACACGCGCGCCGACCTGCGCCGCGACGTCGCCGAGGTGACGCCGGGTATCGCGTTCGACATCGCGCTCGTAGCTCGCGTAGGTCGTCGCGAACAGCGCGGCCCAGGGGAGGAGCATCGCGAGCACGAGCAGGACGAGACGCTCGCGAATACCGACGGTCGAGAGCCACGACCGCCAGCGCGCAATCCAGTCTCTCACGAGTGTGGCGCCCTCGCCCCGCCGTGGCCGGTGGGATGTATCGTGTTCGAGAGCTGAACCATGATGGTAGGG
>Ga0075420_100005357_pt1 | contig 11282 bp, 8 predicted proteins | sample SoiMetdeltSBSDD4_FD_75296 | JGI IMG/M metagenome (GOLD analysis project Ga0075420, IMG submission 75296) | Bulk soil microbial communities from a Populus tree surrounding site in Tennessee, USA - Soil MetaG P. deltoides SBSDD4 | ecosystem: Environmental > Terrestrial > Soil > Tree plantation... | reverse complement strand
AACCCAGTACACGAGCTCGCCCGCGATCCCGCCCCGGTCCATCATCTGGTCGGTGTCGAACAAGTCGCGCGGCGGCCCGCCGTCGGGCCCCAGGCCGAGCGATCCGGCGGCGAAGCCGAGCGCCAGCGCGACGGCCAGCACGACGGCACCGGTACGCATGCGCTCCGGCGACTCGAGGTGAGGGCGCGCGGCCAGCGCCACCCCGGCACCGATCACGAACAGCGGGGCCAGGTATGTGACCGAGCCGATCAGGAACCGCAGCGCGTCGACGACGCCCTCGCCCACGGCGCCGCCTTCGGACCCGGTCCACAACACGAACCCGAGCAGCAGGCCGATCGCGACGAGGCCGAGGCCGATCGCGTCGAGCGCGGGCTGCTCCAGCTCCGAGAGCCGGGGCAGGTGCAGGCTGGGCATGCTGCGGCGCCGGCGCTGACGCTTGGGCGCAGGCGGCCGGCGCCGGGCCGGAGCGGCCCTGCTCTGCGGCTTCTTCTTGCGGCGGCTGGAAGTCTGTGCCATGGCTGGCCGGCCGCTCGCGGCCGGCTCGACCTGACTTCGACACCGGGGGCCGCCCCCCTGCCGGTAGCCTTCGCCCGTGGCCACGGCGGTCGTCACGGGAGCGGGGCGCGGCATCGGGCGGGAGATCGCCCGCATGCTCGCCGGCCGCGGCCTGGACGTCCTCGTCACCGACGTCAACGAGCAGGCCGCCCGGGAGACTGCGGACCAGCTCGGAGGCTCCGCGTGGGCCATGGCGCAGGACGTCCGGGACCCCGATAGCCATCGCACCGTGGCCGCGGCGGCTGCCGGGCGCGGCCCGATCGGCGTGTGGGTCAACAACGCCGGGGTCCTGCGGACCGAGAAGTCGTGGGAGCACTCCGACGACGACGTGCGCATGCTCGTCGAGGTGAACCTGCTGGGCGTGCTGTGGGGCTCGCGCGCCGCGGTCGAGGCGATGCGCAACGGCGGCGGCGACCTGATCAACATGGCCTCGATGTCGGCCTTCGGCGCCGTGCCGGGACTGGCCGTCTACGGCGCCACCAAGCACGCCGTCCGTGCCTTCACCGAGTCACTGCAGGGCGACCTCGACGACGCGGGCATCCAGATCCGCACGCATGCGATCTGCCCTGACGGCGTCGACACGGGCATGGTGCGCGAGCGCCAGGGCGACAAGGACGCCGCGATCATCTTCTCCGCCCCGCGGCTGATGCAGCCGGAGGAGATCGCGCAGAAGGTCGGCGCGGTGATCGGGCGGCGCAAGCCGCTGGTGGCCATCCCCGCGAGCCGGATGGTCCTGACGCGCACGATGGCCCTCTTCCCCGGGCTCAGCCTGCGGCTGTTGCCGCTGTTCAAGAAGGCCGGCGAGAAGAAGCGCGCGAAGGCCTGAGTCAGACCTCGACGACCACCGGCAGCACCATGGGCCGCCGGCGCAGGCGGTCGTAGATGAACGCCGCCACGTCCTCGCGCACGTGCTCCTGGAGCAGCGAGATCTCGTGGACCTCGTCCTCTGCCGCGTGCGCGAGCGAGTCCTCGACCGTCACGCGCAGGTCCTCCAGCACGCCGTCCGACTCGGTCAGGAACGGAACGCCGCGCGTGATCACCTCGGGCGGGGCCAGGGCCCGCCCGTCCTGTCCCGAGACCGTCGCCACGACGATGAAGATGCCGTCCGCCGACAGGGCCCGGCGGTCGCGCAGGGCGACGTCCTCGATGTCGCCGACCTCGACGCCGTCCACGAACACCACGCCCGTCTGCTCCTGGGCCCCGAAGCGCGCGCCCGAATCGTCGATCTCCAGCGGCAGGCCGTTGCGCCCGCGGAAGATCTCCTCGGACGGGATCCCGACCGCCTCGGCCAGCTTCCCGTGCAGGTACAGCCGCTTGTGGTCGCCGTGGATCGGCATCACGTACTTGGGCCGCGTGAGGTTCAGCATCAGCTTGATCTCCTCCGACCAGCCGTGTCCCGACGCGTGCACCGCGGCGTCCTGGGTCGTGATCACGGTCGCGCCGATCTGGTACAGGCGGTCGACCGTCTCGTTGACGGCGCGCTCGTTCCCCGGGATCGGGGTGGCGGAGAAGATGATCGTGTCGCCGGAGTGGAGCTTCACGTTGGGATGCTCGCCGTGCGCCATGCGGCGCAGCGCCGACAGCGGCTCGCCCTGGCTGCCGGTCGTCAGCATCACGAGCCGCTCGTCCGGGAAGCTCTCGATCTCCTTCGGTGAGACGAGCAGTCCCTCCGGCACCTCGGCGTGGCCGAGCCGGCGCGAGATGCTGAGGTTCTTGCGCATCGAGCGGCCGACCACGGCGACCCGGCGGTCGAGCGCGATGGCGGCGTCGATCACCTGCTGGAGCCGGTGCACGTTCGACGCGAACGAGGTCACGACCACCCGCCCGGGGGCGCGGCCGATCACCTCCTGCAGCACCGGGCCCACGCTTGCCTCCGACGGCGCGGTGCCGCGCCGGTCGGCGTTCGTGGAGTCGCCGCACAGCAGCAGCACCCCCTCCCTGCCGAGCTCCGCCAGGCGCGCCGCATCGGTCGGCGGGCCGTCCACCGGCGTCTGGTCGAACTTGTAGTCGCCGGTCAGGATCACGGTGCCGACGTCACATGTGGCGGCGACGGCGCACGCGTCGGGAATCGAGTGCGAGACATGGATCATCTCCAGGTCGAACGGGCCCGCGGTGAAACGGTCGCCGGGCTCGACGTCGTGCATCGGCACGCCCTTCAGCTTGTGTTCCTCGATCTTCGAGCTGGCCATCGCGATCGTCAGCGGCCCGCCGTAGACCGGCGGCCGCGCGTCGAGCTCGCGCAACACCCATGGCAGCGCCCCGACGTGGTCCTCGTGACCGTGCGTGAGCACGATCGCGTCGATCCGGTCGGAGTGGTCGAGCAGGTACGAGAAGTCGGGCAGCACCAGGTCGACGCCGAGCATCTCGGGCGTCGGGAACATGAGGCCGGTGTCGATCACGACGATCCGCCCGTCGTACTCGAGCACCGTCATGTTCTTGCCGATCTCGCCGAGACCGCCGAGCGGCAGGACCCTCAGTTTCGAAGCCAGCGTCAGTCCCTCGCAGCGACGGCCGGTCGCAGGGCGTCGAGCATGCGGCGCAGCTCGGTCAGCTCGGCCTCGTCGACCTCGACCAGGGGCAGCCGGACGCCGCCGAGCTCGAACCCGAGCTCACCGAGCGCGGCCTTGATGGTCGCCGGCGGCGGTGCGATGAAGAGCGTGCTGTACAGGTCCTCGAGCTCGGCGTCGAGTGCCCGCGCGCGCTCCGAGTCACCCCCGCTGGCCGCCTCGAACACCTCGCGCATGCGCTCGCCTGCGAGATGCGAGGACACGGTGATGCCGCCGGCGCCGCCGATCTCGGCAAACGGGCACAGGAGGTTGTCGTCGCCCGCCAGGAGCGCAAGCTCCGACTCCTCCACGATGCGGCGCGCTGCGTCCATGTCGGAGTTGGCCTGCTTGACACCGACCACGTTGGGGATCCTCGACAGCTCGATCAGCAGGTCGGGCTCGAGGTTGATCACCGAGCGGCCCGGAATGTTGTAGAGCACCACGGGCACGTCGCCCGCCGCCTCCGCGCAGGCCGTGAAGTGCGCGCGCAGGCCGCGCTCGTTCGGCTTGTTGTAGTACGGCGTCACGACCAGCACCGCGTCCACCCCCCGGGCTGCCGCCTCTCGCGTCAGGTGCACCGAATGGGCGGTGTCGTTCGAGCCCGTCCCGGCCACCACCGTGGCGCGGCCGCCGAGCTCATCCACCGCCGCCTCGAACAGGTGCAGCTTCTCCTCGTCGTCGAGCGTCGCGGACTCACCGGTGGTGCCGGCGATCACGACGCCGTCGGAGCCGTGCTCGACGAGATGCCGCATCAGATCGCGCGCGGCGGCCTCGTTCACGGCGCCGCTGTCGTCGAACGGCGTCACCATCGCGGTGAGGATCGGCCCCAGGTGGGTCTCGGAGGACATGCGCGCCGATTATTCCAGCTTGGGGGGCTGTGGTCGGCTATCGTCAGGCGCGTCCACGAGGGGGGTACCGAATTGTCTGACGATCTGATGTTCCAGCCGGTCACCGAGCTTGCTGCCTCCGTGCGGGGAGGCGACGTCTCCGCCCGCGAGCTGGTCGAGGCCTCGCTGCAGGCGATCGACCGCCTGAACGGCGAGCTGAACGCGTTCGTGACTCTGTGCGAGGACCGCGCCCTGGCCGAGGCCGACGCCATCCAGCCGGGCGACTCCCGCCCGCTGGCGGGCATTCCGATCGCGATCAAGGACCTCGGCCAGTTCACCGAGGGCGTGCGGACCACGATGGGCATGAACGCCATGGAGGAGTGGGTGCCGCCCATGGACAGTGCGCTCGTGCGGCGCGTGCGGGAGGCGGGCGCGATCGTCGTCGGCAAGACGAACACGCCCGAGCTGGGCATCCTCCCCGTCACCGAGCCGGAGCGCTTCGGCCCGACGCGCAATCCATGGGACACGTCGCGCACACCGGGTGGCTCGTCGGGCGGCAGCGCCTCCGCGGTCGCCTCCGGCATGATCCCGATCGCGCACGCCAACGACGGCGGCGGGTCGATCCGCATCCCGGCGTCCGCTTGTGGCCTGGTGGGCCTGAAGCCGGCGCGCGGTCGCGTGTCGCTCTCGCCGATGGGCGAGTACGCGGGCGGCATCGCCATCGACGGCTGCGTCAGCCGCACCGTCGCGGACACCGCGCTGATGCTCGACGTGATCGCCGGATACGAGCCGGGCGACCCCTACTGGGCGCCGGCTCCACTTGCGCCTTTCGCGGACGCGGTCGAGCGCGCTCCCGGCGCGCTGCGTGTCGCGTTCATGACCGAGTCGCCGAACGGAGTGCCCGTGCACGACGACTGCGTGACAGCCGTGCGCGAGACGGCGGAGCTGCTCGAGTCGCTCGGCCACTCCGTGCAGGAGGCGCCGCCGCTGAGCGACGAGGGTTACATCGACAACTTCATCAAGCTCTGGACGTCCGGCGTCGCCATCGCGGTGCGCGGCTTCGGGATGCTCCGCGGCGAACCCCTCGACCTCGACAAGCTCGAGCCGCTCACGCGCGAGATGAAGGAGATGGCCGACGGTTTCAGCGCCGCGGACTACCTCGAGGCCCTGGGCTTCCTGCAGATGCTCTCCCGCGGCGTCGTCGGGATGTGGAGCGACATCGACGTGCTCCTCACCCCCACCGTGGCACAGCCCCCGCTCCCGATCGGCGCGCTCGCGCCGCAGGAGGGAGAGCCGGCGATGGCCTGGCTGAACAACGCGGCGGAGTGGGTGCCGTTCACTCCCGTCGTGAACGTCACCGGGCAGCCGGCGATCTCGCTCCCGCTGCACCACTCGGAAGCGGGCCTGCCGATCGGAGTCCACCTGGTGGGGCCGCCCGCCGGCGAGGAGCTGCTGCTGTCGCTCTCCGCACAGCTGGAGCAGGCCCGGCCCTGGGCCGCGCGGCGACCCGAGGTGGTGGCGGCATGAGCGACCTGCTCGGACAGTCAGCCGCCTCCATGGCCCGCGCCGTGCGGGACCGCGAGATCAGCCCCGTGGAGCTGGTGCAGGCGCACATCGACCGCGCCGAGGAGTGCAGCGACCTGAACATCGTCGTGCTGCCCCGCTACGAGCAGGCGCTGGAGGAGGCGCGCGCGGCGGAGCAGGCGCTTGCGGACGGAGGAGTCGTGGGCGCGCTGCACGGCGTGCCCTTCACGACCAAGGAGTGCATCGAGGTCGCGGAGATGCCGTGCTGCGACGCGTCGAAGATCTTCGAGGGCAACGTGTCCACGCAGGACGCGACGGTGGTGCGCAACCTGCGCGGCGAGGGCGCGATCCTCCTCGGCAAGACCAACATCCCCGAGTTCGCGTTCCACTACGACTCGAACAACCTGATCTACGGCGCCACGCACAACCCGCACAACCCGGAGCGGTCGGTCGGGGGCTCATCCGGCGGCGAGGGCGCGGCGCTGGCGACGGGCATCACGCCGATCGGCGTGGGCTCCGACTACGGCGGCTCGATCCGCGTGCCCGCGCACTTCAACGGCGTGACGGGGCTGAAGCCCGGCCGCTGGGTCGTGCCGTACGGCGGCCACTTCCCGCCCGCGCAGGCGATGTCGATCCAGCTGTGGTCCGAGATCGGCCCGATGGCGCGCTACGTGGACGACCTGCAGCTGCTGCTGCCGATCTTCGCGAAGCCGGACCCGACGACCGACCCGGACGTGGTGCCGCACCGCATCGACCCCGACCCGCCGCAGGGGCTGCGCGTGGCCATCTTCGACGACGACGGGCTGTGCCCGGTCGATCCGGCGATCCGCGAGGCGGTGCGCTCGGCCGGCCGCGCCCTGGCCGACGCGGGACACGAGGTCGTCGAGGAGCGCCCGCCCAACCAGGCCGAGGTGCGCGAGGTGTTCGAGTCGATCGCGCTGGCCGAGACGATCGGGCTGCTGTGGCCGCTCATCGAGCCGCGCGAGGAAGAGCTCTCGCCGCAGATCAGGCGGCTGCTGGCGCGGCGTGAGACGCTCGACGTGGACCTCGCCACCTACGCGGGCCAGTTGGCCTACCGCCTCGACCTCGAGCGCGCGGTCGCCGCGTGGCAGCAGAGCCACGAGATCATGGTGTGCCCGATCTCCGCCACCGCGGCGTTCCCGATCGGCACGGAGGTGCTGGACATCGACGGGCAGGAGTACGAGGAGATCGACCTGTTCTCGCTGTCCACGTACGCGAACGCCATGAGCCTGCCGGCCGCCGCGGTCCCCGTCGGCCGCACGCCCGACGGGCTGCCGATCGGCGTGCAGGTGATCGGGCGCCGCTACCGCGAGATGGAGGTGCTGGCGGTCGCGAAGGAGCTCGAAGAGGCGCTCGGCGGCTGGATCAGGCCAGAGCTCGCAGGCGCCGCGCAGGCTTAGCGCGGACCCTCGGAGCTCCCGTGACTTCCGGCTGAGGAAATCACGGCTTTCTAGAGAACGTGCTCGAGGCCGACGACCAGGTCGTCCACCTCGGGCACCTTGCGCACCGCCAGCAAGACGCCGGGCATGAACGACTCGCGCGAGAACGTGTCGTGGCGGACCGTCAGCGTCTGCCCCAGGCCGCCGAAGATCACTTCCTGACTGGCGAGCACCCCGGGTAGCCGCACGCTGTGGATCTGGGGCGCGTTGCGCCCGCCCGCCTCCTCGATCAGCTCCGCCGTCCGCTTCGCCGTCCCGGAGGGCGCGTCCACCTTCGCCTCGTGGTGCAGCTCGATGATCTCGTAGTCGGGCATGTGCGGCGCGATCAGCTTGGCCGCCTCCATCATCAGCACCGCGCCGATCGCGAAGTTCGGGGCGATCAGGCAGTTGCCCTTGGAGCGAGTCGCGTTGATGCGCAGCTGCGCGACCTGGTCGGAAGTGAGTCCCGTGGTACCGACCACGACGTGCGTGTCGTACTCCAGGCACTCCTGCGTGTTCTGGAACACCGTGTCCGGCACGCTGAAGTCCACCACCACATCCGGGTTGGCCTGCGTCAGCGCATGCTCGAGCGTCACGCCCAGCTCGGGGTCCGCGCGCTCCACCAGCTCCATGTCGGCGGCCTCGTCAACCGCCGCGCACACGGTCGCCCCCATGCGCCCGGCGGCGCCGGAGACTGCGACTCGGATCACGCCGGGGCGAGCTCCGCGCTGACGGGCGCCAGCGCGCTGCGGAAGAGGTCCTCGTCGCGCCCGATCGCCGCGACCGACATGCCGGCCGCGGGGTAGAGCTCGCCGGCCAGCCGCTCGAGGTCCTCGCGGGTGACACCCTCGAGGCGCTCGATCGTCTGGTCGAGCGTCAGCAGAGGCGTGCCCATCAGCACGGAGCGTCCCAGGCGGTTCATGCGCGCCCCCGTCGACTCCATGGACAGCGCCAGCCGGCCCTTCACGTGCTCGCGCGCGCGGCGCAGCTCGTCGTCGCCGACCTGCTGGTCGCGGATGCGCGCCATCTCGCGACCGATCACGTCGAGCGCCTGGACGACGTTGTCCTCCCGCGTGCCGACGTAGATGCCGACCTGCCCCGTGTCCTGGTACTGGCTTGCCCACGAGTAGACCGCGTAGGCGAGGCCGCGCTTCTCGCGCACCTCCTGGAACAGGCGTGACGACGTCGAGCCGCCCAGGATCGCGTCGAGGATGGACAGGGCAAAGCGGCGATCGTCGTTGCGCGCGATGCCCTCGCCCCCGATGCAGATGTGGTACTGCTCGGTCTCCTTCTGGTGGAACACGGCCCGCGCCTCGCGACGCGGCGGAGCCGCTTCGGGCAACTGCAATCCCCCGTTGCGCGAGCCGTTCACGAACCGCTCCGCGAGTTGCTCGATCTGCTGATGCTCCAGGTTGCCCGCCGCCGCGACGACGATCGCGCCGGGCAGATAGCGGGCGTGGTGGTAGGCCGACACCGTCTCGGCCGTCAGGCCCGAGATCACCTCGCCGCGCCCGATCACGGGCCGCCCGAGCGGGTGGTCGCCGAACACGGCCGTGGACAGGACGTCGTGCACCTTGTCCTGCGGCTCGTCCTCGTACATGGCGATCTCCTCCAGCACCACCTCGCGCTCGGACTCGAGGTCCGACCAGGTGGAGCGCAGCAGCATGTCGCCCATCACCTGGAAGGCGCGGTCGAGATGCTCGTCGAGGAAGTGCGCGTGCAGGACCGTCGCCTCCTTGCTGGTCGCCGCGTTGATGTCGGCGCCCAGCCCGTCGAACTCCTGCGCGATCTGCTCGGCCGTCAGCTCCTCGGTGCCCTTGAACAGCATGTGCTCGAGGAAGTGCGAGATGCCGGCCTGCTCCTGCTGCTCGTCACGGGAACCAACCCGCACCCACAACCCGAGCGCGATCGACCGCACGGACGGCACGCGCTCCGTCACGACCCGGATGCCGGAGTCGAGCTGGGTGAGGGTGTGTTCCTGTGGCAAGGAGCGGGAAGCGGTCAGTCGCGGCGCTCGCGCGGCCCGCGGTCGCGGTCCCGGTCGCGTCCGCCGCGGTCACGGCCGCCCCGGTCGCGTCCGCCGCCGCGGCCCCGGTCCCGGTCGCCCCGGCCGCCGCGGTCACGGCCGCCGGACGGCCGGCCGCCGTTGCCGGTGCCGATCGCGGCCAGCTCCTCGGCCGTCTTGTCGGCGATCTCGGGGTCGTCGGCCAGGCGGAGCCCGATGCGACCGCGCTCCTTGTTGAGCTCGACCACCCGCACCTTCACCTGGTCGCCGCGGTTGACGACGTCCTCGACCGTCTCGGCGCGGCCGCCGGGCACGAGGTTCGAGATGTGCAGCAGGCCGTCGGTGCCCTTGCTGAGCTCCACGAAGGCGCCGAACGTGGTCGTCTTCACGACCTTGCCGTCGTAGACCTCGCCGAGCTCGACGTCCTTGGTCATCTGGCGGATGGCCTCGACGCAGGCGTCGCCCTTCTCGCCGTTGACCGCGTAGACGAGCACCATGCCGGTGTCGTCGACGTCGATCTGGGCCTCGTACTCCTCGGACAGCGCGCGGATCGTCTCGCCGCCCTTGCCGATCACGGTGCCGATCTTCTCGGGGTCGATCTGGATCGACGTGATGCGCGGCGCGTGCGGGCTGAGCTCGGCACGCGTCTCGCTGATCGTGTCATCCATCTTGCCGAGGATGTGGTCACGCCCCTCCTTGGCCTGCTCGAGGGCACGCTTCAGGATCTCGAACGTGACGCCCGTGATCTTGATGTCCATCTGCAGCGCCGTGATGCCGTCGGGCGTGCCGGCGACCTTGAAGTCCATGTCGCCCAAGTGATCTTCCACCCCGGCAATATCAGACAGGACGACGTAATCGTCCCCTTCCTTGATCAGCCCCATCGCGATGCCGGCCACCGGCTTGCGGATCTTCACGCCGGCGTCCATCAGCGAGAGAGTCGAGCCGCACACCGAGGCCATCGACGACGAGCCGTTGGACTCGAGGATGTCGGACACCACCCTGATCGTGTAGGGGAAGTCCTCCTGCGACGGGATCATCGGCAGGAGGGCCCGCTCGGCGAGCGCCCCGTGTCCGATGTCGCGGCGCTTCGGGCCACGCATGAACCCCGCCTCCCCGACCGAGAACGGCGGGAAGTTGTAGTGGTGGAAGTACCGCTTGGCGGTCTCCAGCCCGAGCGTGTCGAGGCGCTGCTCCTCGCGGCTCGTGCCGAGCGTCGCGACGGTGTAGGCCTGCGTCTGGCCGCGGGTGAAGATCGCGGAGCCGTGCGTGCGGGGCGCAATGCCCACCTCGGCCCAGATGTCGCGGATCTCGTCCGCCGCGCGGCCGTCCGGCCGCCGCTTGTCGACGGCGATGCGCTTGCGGATGATGTCCTTCTCGAGCTTGTCGAAGGCGCGCTGCACGTCTGCGTGCGTCGGGTCGCCTTCGTTCACCTCGTCAAGGGACGCGTACTGCGCGAGCACGGCCTCCTCGACCGCCTTCGTGGCGTCCTGGCGCTCGAGCTTGTCCTCGACCTGCGTCGCCTGGTCGAGCGCTTCGCCATGCGAGGAGCGGATCAGGTCCAGCAGCCCCTGGTCCACCTGCGGCTCCTCGAGCACGATCTTCTCCTTGCCCACCTTGCCGGCGAGCTCGCGCTGCGCCGCGCACAGCTTCTTGATCTCGTCGTGCGCGATCTCGAGCGCGTCGAGCAGCTCGGGCTCGGTGATCTCGTTGGCTCCCGCCTCGACCATCAGGATGGCGTCGTCGGTGCCGGCCACGACCAGATCGAGGTCGGACTCGGGGATGGCGGGCTCCGCGGGGTTGACCACGAACTTGCCCTCCAGCTTGCCGATGCGCACCGCAGCCATCTGGGTGGGGAACGGGATGTCGGACAGCGCCAGCGCCGCGGAGGCGCCGTTCATCGCGAGGATGTCGTAGGGGACCACGTGGTCGACGCACATCGGCGTCGCGACGATCTGGGTCTCCCGGTGCCAGCCCTTCGGGAACAACGGCCGGATCGGCCGGTCGATCATGCGGGCGGTGAGGATGCCCTTCTCGGAGGGGCGTCCCTCGCGCTTGAAGAAGCTCCCGGGGATCTTGCCGGCGGCGTACATGCGCTCCTCGACATCGACCGTGAGGGGCAGGAAGTCCACGTCACGCGGGTTGCCGGCGGTCGCGGTGCACAGCACCATCGAGTCCCCCGCGCGTACGACTACCGAGCCGCCCGCCTGCTTGGCGAGCTTGCCGGTCTCGAAGCTGATCTCGGTCCCGGCGATATCGACCGACACGCGGTCAACTGAGGGAGGGGGCATTCTTGTTCCTTTCGTGGCAGCCTCCGGTTGGCTGCAGCGGTTATTGGGCTCTCCGGAATCTAGGCGCGAATGCTAGCAGCGGGTCGCTGCGCAAAAAG